>Ga0209347_1000038_pt1 | contig 346761 bp, 349 predicted proteins | sample AutmiccommuBRH23_FD_187382 | JGI IMG/M metagenome (GOLD analysis project Ga0209347, IMG submission 187382) | Deep subsurface microbial communities from Mt. Terri, Switzerland - Autotrophic microbial communities BRH/23 (SPAdes) (version 2) | ecosystem: Environmental > Aquatic > Deep subsurface...
CATGTCGTCGGTGTTGGGCTTGAAGGTGAGGCCCAGCACCCCGATCCGCTTGCCCTTCACATCCCCGCCCATGGCCTGGACCACCTTGTCGGCCATGGCCTTCTTGCGCTGGTCATTGACCCGCACCGTGGTCTCGATCAGCTGCACTGGCGCGCCGAAATCGGTGGCCGTGCGCACGAGCGCCAGGGTGTCCTTCGGGAAGCAGGAGCCCCCATAGCCGGGACCGGCGTTGAGGAACTTGCCGCCGATGCGGTTGTCCAGGCCGATCCCCTTGGCCACCTGCTGCACGTCGGCGCCGACCGCCTCGCACAGGTCGGCCATCTCGTTGATGAAGGTGATCTTCATGGCCAGGAAGGCGTTGGCCGCATACTTGATCAGTTCGCTGGTCCGCCGGCCGGTGAAGACGATGGGCGTCTCATTGAGGAACAGCGGACGGTAAAGCTCGCTCATCACCGGACGGGCCCGTTCATCCTCAAGGCCCACCACCACCCGGTCGGGGCGCTTGAAGTCCTCGATGGCCGCGCCCTCGCGCAGGAACTCCGGGTTGGACACCACGGCGAACTGGGCGTCGGGGCGCTTGGCGCGGATGATCTTCTCGATCTCATCGCCTGTGCCCACCGGCACGGTGGACTTGGTCACCACCACGGTGAAGCCGTCCATCAGACCGGCGATCTCTTCAGCCGCGGCATAGACGTAAGATAAGTCCGCATGGCCGTCGCCCCGGCGCGAGGGCGTGCCCACGGCGATGAACACCGCATCGGCCTTGGCCACCGCAGCGGCCGCCTCCGACTCGAAGAACAGCCGGCCGGCCGCCACGTTGCGCGCCACCAGCCCCTCGAGCCCCGGCTCGAAGATCGGGATCCCGCCCTCCCGCAGGCGCGCGATCTTCCCCGCATCCTTGTCGATGCAGGTCACCTCATGACCGAAGTCGGCGAAGCACGCCCCGCTCACCAGGCCCACATAGCCCGTCCCGATCATCGCCACTTGCATGGGTTGGTCCTAATTCCGCAATCGCTGAAACCGCCGCCTCAGGGGCTGGGTCGGTTAGATTTCCTGGTTGTAGCCGCCAACCTGCGGATGCTTGGCCAGCCTGGGCTTCACTTCCTTGTGGAACAGGGCGCGCATGTCGTCGGCCGAGCTGGTGCTCTCCACCACGACCACGATCTCGGGCTTGTTGGAGGAGGCCCGCACCAGCACCCAGGAGCCATCCTCGAGCGCGACGCGAACCCCGTTCACGGTGATCAGGTCAGCGATCTTCCGTCCCAGGATTGTCCCGCCTTCGGCCCGCAGGGCCTCATACTCGGCGACGATCTTCTCGACCACGCCGTACTTTTCCTCGTCAGGGCAGTGAGGCGACATGGTCAGAGACGTGTAGGCGACCGGCAGGGCCTTTTTCAGGTCTGACAGCTTCTTGTCGGGGTTGCGGTCCAGCATGGCCAGGATGGCGGCGGCGGCCACCAGGCCGTCGTCGTAGCCGCGGCCGATGGGGTCGTTGAAGAAGAAGTGGCCGCTCTTCTCAAAACCGGCCAGGGCCTTCAGCTCGGCGGTCTTGCGCTTGATGTAGGAGTGGCCGGTCTTCCAATAGACCGTCTTGGCGCCATTGGCGGCCAGGACCTCGTCGGTGGCGTAGAGGCCGGTGGACTTCACATCGACGACGAAGGTGGCGTCCTTGTGCAGAACCGACAGGTCCCGGGCCAGCATCAGGCCGATCTTGTCGGCGAAGATCTCCTCGCCCTCGTCGTCCACCACCCCGCAGCGGTCGCCGTCGCCGTCGAAACCCAGCGCGCAGTCGGCGCCGTACTGCCGCACGGCTGCGGCCATCTCGTGCAGCATTTCCTGGTCTTCCGGGTTCGGATTGTAGCGCGGGAAGGTCCAGTCCAAGTCGCAGTCCATCTCATAGACCACGGCCACCCCCATCTTGCGCAGGGCCTCGGCGGCAAACGCGCCGGCCGTGCCGTTGCCACAGGCGCAGACAACCTTCAGCGGCCGCTTCAGGCTGACCCCCGCGGCCACGTCGGCGATATAGCGGTCGGCCACGCCGGAAACGTGGGTCAGACTGCCCCCCGGACGCAGCTCCCAGCCGCCCGAAAGAACAATCTCCTTCAGCCGGCCCATCTCGTCGGGACCAAAGGTCAGGGGCCGCTGGGCCCCCATCTTCACCCCGGTCCAGCCATTCTCATTGTGGCTGGCGGTGACCATGGCCACGCAGGGGGCGTCCAGGTCGAACTGGGCGAAATAGGCGATGGGCGAGAGCGCCAGGCCGATGTCCAGCACCTCACAGCCGGCCTGGATCAGGCCCAGCATCAGGGCCTGCTTGATCGACAGCGAATAGGAGCGGAAGTCATGGCCGACGACGATGCGCGTCTGGCCCATCTGTTGGATCAGGGTTCCCAGACCCATGCCCAGCGCCTCAACACCCAGCAGATTGATGTCGGGGCCAAACAGCCACCGCGCATCATATTCCCGGAAGCCCGTGGCCTTCACCAGCGGCTGGTTCTCATAGGCAAGCGTATTGGGGACGAGATCGGCGCTGGGGGCGAGAAGCATCTGGACTCCGCAGGTGGGTGGTCGACAGCTCGAATGGGGCCGGCCGACAGGTCAGCCGAAAGCTGAGCCGTATCGTGGGTTCGCGACGGTTGCTACATTACGCCTGCCCGAAGCAGGTCATGCACATGCAGTATGCCCACCGGACGGTCGTTCTCCACAACGAACAGCACGGTGACCGAAGGGGCGGGATCGCTCATCAGGGCCAGGGCTTCGGAGGCCATCATGGCGGGCGGCGCGGTCTTCTTGGGGCCGGGCGTCATCACTTGGGCCGCCGTCTGGCCAAGCAGGCCTTCAATGTGGCGACGCAGATCGCCGTCAGTGATCGCGCCCACCAGCCGGCCCGCATCATCGGTGACGCCGACAATGCCCCACCGCTTCTCGGTCATCACCAGCAGGGCCTCGGGCATCGGCGTATTGTGGGCCACCAGGGGCAGTTCGTCCGCCCCATGCATCAGGTCGCCCACCGTGCGCAGCATGGCGCCCAGCTTGCCGCCGGGGTGGAAGGTCTTGAAGTCCTTAGCCGTAAAGCCCCGCCGCTCCAGCAAGGCGACGGCCAGGGCGTCGCCGAGTGCGATCTGCAGGGTGGTGGAGGTGGTGGGCGCGCTGACTTCCGCCGTGGCTTCGGGGGCGTCGGCCAGACGCAGGACCACATCGGCGGCCTGGCCCAGGGCGCTGCCGGGCGCCGCCGTCAGGGCGATCAGCGGAATCTTGAACCGCTTGGCATAGGCCAGGACGTCGGACAGCTCGCGCACTTCTCCAGACTTGGACAGCGCCAGAACCGCGTCCTCCTGACCGATCATGCCCAGGTCCCCGTGGCTGGCTTCCGAGGCGTGGACAAAGAAGGCGGCTGTCCCGGTGGAGGCGAAGGTGGCGGCGATCTTGCGCGCCACATGGCCAGACTTGCCGATGCCGGTGCAGGCGATCCGACCCTTGGCGGCGTAGAGGATATCCACCGCCCGCACGAAGGCCTCGTCCAGTCCCTCGGCCTGCAGGGTCAGGGCGGCCGACTCCGCGGCCAGCACCCGGCGGCCCACGGCGACGGCGTCGAATTCACCGGTCATGGCTGGGACGCCATGGCTTCGGCCTGCATGCCGCGCATGGTCTCTCGGGCCTGGTTGATGCGTCGCTGTGAGGCTTCGGCCTGCCGCTTCATGGCCGCCTGCATCTCCGGCGTCTGCTGGATGGGCGTGTGGCCGAAGGGCCCAGGCGAGCGCGCGCCGATGCCCTGGGGCCAGACCAGGGCCAGGGCGATGACCATCGCCGCGGCCAGGGCCATCAGCGGAAAGAAAAATCGATCAAGCATTGCGGCTCGATATAGCCGCTCCTGGCCCGCTCGGCCACGCCCAAGGCCGCCATCACGCCTTGACTGGACCTGGGGGGCGTCCTAGCCGGACGGGCGACCCCGACGCCCAGGAGATGCCCCATGCCGACCCTTGTCCTGCTTCGCCACGGCCAGAGCCGCTGGAACCTGGAAAACCGCTTCACCGGCTGGGTCGATGTCGACCTGACCGCCGAGGGCGAAGCCCAGGCGACCAAGGGCGGGGAGCTGATCAAGGCCGAGGGCGTCCAGATCGACCGGGTCTTCACCTCAGTTCTCACCCGGGCCATCCGCACCAGCTGGCTGGCGCTCGCCGCCGCCGGCCAGGCCTTCGTTCCAGAGGTCAAGGACTGGCGGCTGAATGAGCGTCACTATGGCGGCCTGACCGGGCTCAACAAGGCTGAAACCGCTCAGAAGCATGGGGAGGAGCAGGTGAAGGTCTGGCGTCGGTCCTACGACGTGCCGCCGCCGCCGCTGAGCCATGACAGCGAGTTCGATTTCGCGGGCGACCGCCGCTACGCCGGCGCGGTTCTGCCGGACACCGAAAGCCTCAAGACCACCCTTGATCGGGTTCAGCCCTACTGGGAGGGCGAGATCGCCCCGCGGCTGAAGGCGGGCGAAACCCTGCTGGTGGCCGCCCACGGCAATTCCCTGCGTGCCATCGTCAAGCTGTTGTTCCAGCTCAGCGATGAGGCGATCATCGACGTGGAAGTTCCCACCGGCAATCCCCTGCTGATCCAGCTGTCCGACAGCCTCGCGCCAGTGTCCGCCCGCTACCTGGACGGGGATCGCGCCCAGCCCCTGCCGCAGGTTCCGTGACCGACGAGGCCGATCAGGCCCACATGCGTCGGGCGATCGCCCTGGCGCGCCCAAACCTGGGTCAGACCGCGGAAAATCCCTCCGTGGGCTGCGTCATTGTCCGGGATGGGGTCGTGGTCGGCGAGGGCGCCACCGGGACCGGCGGCCGCCCCCATGCCGAGGAGATCGCCCTTCAGGCGGCCGGGGCCGCCGCCCGCGGGGCGGTGGCCTATGTGACCCTCGAGCCCTGCGGCGCGCGCTCGTCGGGCGCGGCCTCCTGCGCCCGGCGTCTGGTCGAGGCTGGCGTCACCGAGGTGGTCGTGGCCTGTGGCGACCCCTCGCCCTATGCCGACGGCCAGGGCCTGGCCCAGCTGTCCGCCGCTGGCCTGGATGTCCGCCTTGGATACCTGGCCGAGGAGGCCCTGGTCCTCTACCGGGACTATACGCCGCCCTCGATGGGCTCCGCCGGGGAATAACTGTCGGAAGGGCCTCGTTAATCTTGCGGCGTTAGCGTGAGGCGTCCCTCTCGCAATGGCGCCTGATGCTGTCCCCCCGTCCCGCCTCGATCCCCGAACTCCGGCGCCTCACCCAGGCCGAGGTCGATGCGGTATGCGCCCGGCACGATCGCCTGTGGACCTCCCGCCCCGGGGGCGCCCGGGCGGTGTTCGCCTGGAAAGACCTCACCGGCCTTGACCTGCGGGGACGCAATCTGTCGGACGCCGACTTCACCGGCGCCTGCCTGAACGATTGCCAGTTGCAGGGCGTCAAGCTGGACAACGCCAATCTGTTCGGCTGCGACCTCCAGAACGCCGATCTCACCGAAGCGTCCCTGCGCCGGGCCGATCTGCGCGGCGCCTGCCTGCGCGGCGCAAATCTCACTGCCGCCGATCTGTTCGAGGCCGACCTGCGCGAAGGCTCCATCGCCGCGGCCGACCGGGACAAGGGCCTGAGAATTCTCGAGCACCTCGCCCGTCCAGGCGAAGTCCAGGGCGCGGTCCTGGCCGGCGCCAATCTGGAGCGCTCGCGCCTGTCGGGCGTCATGGCCGCCCGGGCTGACTTCTCCGACGCCATCCTCAAGGACGCCAAGCTGGTCCGGGCCAACCTGAAACAGGCCAACATGTCCGGCGCCAACATGCAGGGCGCCGACCTCTCGGGCGCTGACCTCGCCGGCGCCGACCTGCGCGACGCCATCCTGGTGGGCGCCAAGACCTATTCCTGGAATGTCAGCAAGGCTGAGATGGAGGGGGTCCTCACCGATGCGCCTTCTGGCCTCGCCGTCTCCGACCTGCCCTACAAGACCATGATCCGCGAACACGCCCGCTGGTGCGAGACCGGCGGCGGGGAGGGTAGTCCCTCGGTGTTCGACGGCGCCGATCTGCGGGCCCTGGAGACCATCCGCGGCTTCAACCTGACGGCCCTGTCGGCCAAGGGCGCGGTCTTCTACGGCCTCGACATGGAGGGGGTTCAGCTCCAGGGCGCCCAGCTCGACGGCGCCGATCTCCGAGCCTGCAATCTTCGCCGGGCCGACCTGCGCGGCGCCCGGCTGATCAACGCCAAGCTCTCTGGAGCCGACTTGCGCGACGCCCAGATGGGCCCCCTGCTGATTGGCTCCAACCGGCTGCTGCCCTGCAACATGACGGGCGCCAAGCTGAAGAATACTGACTGTGCGCGGGCCGACTTGCGCCAGGCGATCCTCCAGGACGCTGACCTCTCGCGGGCCAATTTCACGGGCGCTCAGCTGAAACAGGTCGATATCACCGGCGCCCGTCGCGGCGGGGCCCGCGGCCTGTCCGAGGTGATTTGAGTATCGTCGGTCTTTTAACCCTTGAGTCTCTGTTCTGCGTCTAAGAGTCGCGGGTCGCCGAACAGTCAGGAGCAGCCCCGTGTCAGCCGCCATCGCTCTTTCAGGCCGTCGCAAGCTGTCGCGCGGCGAGATCGAGATGATCCTCACCGCCCATGAGCGCTTCATCAGCGGGCGCCCGGGGGGCAAGCTGGCGGCCATGCGGTTCATCGACTTCACTGGGGTGAACCTGGCGGGCCGTAACCTGCAGGACGCCGATCTTTCCTCTTCCATCTTCGACAGCGCCATCCTGGTGGGCGCCGACCTGTCGCGGGCCAACCTGTTTGGCTGCGATCTGCGCAAGGCCGATCTTCGCCGCGCCAATCTCACCCGCGCAGATCTGCGCGGCGCGTGTCTGCGCGGGGCCGACCTCAGCGAGGCCGATCTGACCCAGGCTGATTTCCGGGTCGGACAGGTCGCCATGCCGCACCCGTCCAAGGGGCTCACCTCCCTGACCCACCATCAGCGAACCGGCGAACTCGATCACGCCAATCTCAATGGCGCCAACCTGGACGGCTCCCAGCTGGAGGACGTCTCGGCCTTCGCCACTGACTTCACCGACTGCTCCATGCGCGGTGCCAAGCTCAACCGCGCCAACCTCAAGGACGCCAATCTGGAAGGCGCCATTATGGACTGGGCCGATGTGGCCGGCGCCAATCTTGAGGGCGCGCGCCTGGTGGATGCGGTCCTGACGGGGGTGGAGATCCGTAGCGCGCGGGTTTCAGGCGCCAATATGGATGGCTGTCTCTCGGCCCCGAGCCAGGAAGCCATGGACATGGCTGACGCCCTGCACAGGGACGCCCTGGGAAACCAGGCCTGGTGCAAGACGGGCGGCAAGGAGGGCAAGCCCGCCAATTTCGACGGCCTGGACCTGCGTCCCCTTGATCAACGGCTTCGCGGCCTCAGACTCTCTGTGATGAGCGCCCGCGGCGCGATTCTAGTGGGCATGGACCTGTCGGGCGTCCATCTCCAGGGTGCCAATCTCGAAGGCGCCGACATGCGCGGCATCTGTCTGCGGGGCGCTGATCTGCGGGGCGCGAAGCTCGCCGGCGCCAAACTGACCAAGGCCGACCTTCGTGAGGCCATCCTGGGGCCGCTGCCGCTCAGCGCCGACCGGATCAATCGCGGTGACCTGCATCACGCCAAGCTGCGCTATGTGAAGGCGCAAGGGGCTGACCTCACCGGCGCCATTCTGGACGAAGCCGACGTGCGCGGCTGCAATTTCGCCGGCGCCATGATGCGTGGCGCAAGCCTGCGGGGGGCCGACATGTCCCTGGCGCTGGGTCTCGAACCTCCCGGAAGCTGATCTTCGCCCACGAAAAAGGGCGGCGCGTCGCCGCGCCGCCCTTCGGCAGTTCAATAGCGCCTCGGATCTCAGGCGGCCTGTTCGCCTTCAATCAGGTTGGTGGGGGCGCCGTTGGTGATCTGGATCCGACGCGGCTTCAGCGCTTCGGGCAGTTCACGGCGCAGCGAGATGGACAGGAGGCCATCGGCCAGGGCCGCCTCACTCACCACCACATAGTCGGCCAACTGGAACCGGCGCTCGAAATCGCGCTCGGCCAGGCCCCGATGGAGGAAGCTGCGGGCCTCCTCATTGGCGGCTTTGCGGCCCTGCACGGTGAGCAGGTTCTCCTTGACCTCGATGGCCAGTTCGTCGGCCCGGAAGCCGGCGACGGCGATCTCGATCCGGTAGGCGTTCTCGCCGGTGCGCTCGATATTGTAGGGGGGATAGCCCGAGGCGGCGTCGGCCGCGGCGGTCTCAAGCAGGCCAGCCAGTCGGTCGAAGCCGACGACGGAGCGGTACAGGGGAGAAAAGTCGAGGGTACGCATGTGCGTCACATCCTTCTTGTCTAAGCAAGGTTGCGGTTGTCGACCTGAGGCGAGCCATTGTGGCCTCGCCAGCGATCGGAAGGCCCGGACATCCAGCGCCTTCGAGAAGAGATTTGGGGACCACGGCGTGGGTTTCAAGAGCTGGTTGATCTCCGACCCTTGCCCCGTGCGCCCACGCCTTTTAAGCGCGCTCCGATAAGTGGGACCCGGTTTTCGGACGAGGGCGCGCTCAAGACTGGGAAGGTAGAGCCTGATTCAACGATCAGACGGTTCCGTCTGATCGCATCAGGCTCTAGGGTCACGGCCTCAATCGACTTGCCGGAGCTCCAGACCATGTTTCACGACAAGTTTCCCGCCCTGATCGCCGGCGCCCTGGGCGCGCTGATTCTCGGTACGGCCGCCCAGGCTGAAGACGCCGCCCTGCGCGAGGCCGTAGCCGGCCCCCAACGGAGCGAGGCCCATCAGGCCCGCGACACGGCCCGCAACCCCTATGAAAGCCTTGTCTTCTGGGGGCTCAAGCCTGGCCAGACGGTGATCGAGATTTCGCCTGGCAGCGGTTATTGGACCGAAATCCTGGCGCCCTACGCCAAGGCGACCGACGGGGCCTATGTGGCCGGCGTCACCGATCTGAACGATCCCAATGTCAGCGAGGCGGGCCGCCGCGGTCGTGAAGCCTTCGCCGCCAAATATGCGGACACCGCGGTGTTCGGCGACATCACCTATGCAGGCTTTGGCGCGGTCTCTGGGCCCCTGGGCGAACCCGGCTCGGCCGACATGGTGCTGACCGCCCGCAACCTCCACAACTGGTACTGGCGCGAGGGGATGCTCGATAAGGCCCTGGCCGACTTCTACGCCGTTCTCAAGCCGGGCGGCGTGCTGGCGGTGGAGGAGCATCGCTCCGACCCGCGGCCCCAGGTTGAAGGCGCCCGGGACGGCTACATGGCCACGGCCGTCGTGGTCGCTGCGGCCGAGAAGGCGGGCTTCAAGCTGGCGGAGTCCAGTGAGATCAACGCCAACCCTAAGGACACCAAGGACCACCCCTACGGCGTCTGGACCCTGCCGCCGGTTCGCCAGAGCGCGCCTCGGGGGGAGACCGCCAGCCCGGACTTCGACCGGGCCAAGTATGATGCGATCGGCGAAAGCGACCGCATGACCCTGCGCTTCGTCAAGCCGTCCTGAATCCGTGGGACTGTCGAGACTGACCCGGCGGGGGCTGCTGCTCTCCAGCCTTGCGGCTGGCGGGGCGGCGGCCCTGACCGGCTGTAATCGTGGGGAAGAGGCGGCCCCGGCCGCCCAAGCCGCCGCCATGACCCTGGAAGAAGCCGTGGCCGGCGACTGGCGCGAGGCCCAGGACAAGGCCCGGGACGTCTGGCGTCATCCGGTGGAGACCCTCAGCTTCTTCGGGCTCAAGCCCGGCATGACGGTGGTGGAGATCTGGCCCGGCGCGGGCTGGTACACCGACATCCTGGCGCCCTTTCTGGCGGCTTCGGGCGGCAAGCTGTACGCGGCCAATCTGCAACCCAATGATCCCATCGCCATCGAGGTGGTGGAGGCCTATCGCCAGAAGCTGCGGGCCAAGCCAAGGCTCTACGGCGATGTGGAGATCACCGCTTTTGGCGCCACCAGCGGGCCCATGGCGCCGGCCGGTTCGGCGGACTTCGTGTTGACCGCTCGCAATGTTCACAACTGGATGGCGGCTGGCATTGTCGACAAGGCCTTCGCCGACGCCTTCGCCGCCCTGAAGCCCGGCGGGGTCTTCGGCGTGGTGGAGCACCGCGCGATTCCCGGGAGCGTGCAGGATCCCACCGCCGCCGACGGCTATGTGGAACAGGCCTATGTCATCCGCCTGGCCCAGGAGGCTGGCTTCCTTCTCGACCAGGCCAGCGAGATCAACGCTAATCCCCGGGACACCAAGGACCATCCCTTTGGGGTCTGGACCCTGCCGCCGGTCCGTCGCACCTCGGCTCGGGGGGAGCCGGCCGATCCGGCCTTTGACAGCAGCCCCTACGAGGCCATCGGCGAGAGCGATCGCATGACCCTGCGGTTCATCAAGCCGACCTGAGGGCGCTTCAGAGCTGCTGGCGGTAGCTTTCGATGATCTGTTCGTTGGTCACCGGCAGCTTGCCCAGGTTCAGCTGGTCGGAGATCATCTCCGCCCCGCTGGGCAGCACGCTGCGGTCCAGCCGCGCCTCGGGGTCCCAGAGGCGACCGCGCATGATCGCCTTGGGGCAGTGCAGGAAGGTCTCCTCCACGGCGATGATGAGCACCAGTCGCGGCAGGCGGCCGAACTCCTCGAACTGGGCGAGCAGGTCGGCGTCGTCGGTGGCGCTGGCCGATCCGTTGACGCGATAGACGTCGTCAAAGCCGGGGATCATGAACATCATTCCGACCCTGCCGGTCCCGGCCAGCAGGTTGCGGAGGGTGTCGAGGCGGTTGTTTCCGGAACGGTCGGGCAGGAAGAGGGTCTTGCCGTCCTCGCTCACATGCACGAACCCCGGCTCCCCTCCCCGGGGCGAGACATCCAGGGCGCCGTCAGGGCCAGACGAGCTCACCACGCAGAAGGGGGAGTGGCCGATGAAGGCGCGGCCATGGCGCTCCACATGATCGAGGGCCTTGTCCAGGACCAGCTTGCCCGGCGCCCGGTAGAGCTGGTCCAGATCCTCCAGTGCGAGCCGCCGCATGGCCTACCTTTTCATTTTGATAATTAGTCGCAAATGATGATCGATCCCGAGGTCCCTGTCACGGGGAAATCCGGGTTTGTTTACTTCCCCCCGGCGGCAGGCCAAGCTCGCCGGCCTTGGAGCGCCGATGGCTACGATAGAACAGCTCACCACCCGCATCGCCGACACGCTGAAGTCCGGCGAACCCCTGTCCCATGTGGTCAAGATCGACCTCAAGGGGGCGGGGTTTATCCATATTGATGGGACCCAGGTGACCAATCGCGATGCGCCGGCTGATCTGGTGGTGACCATCAGCCTGGACGACATTGTCGCCCTGGGCCGCCGTCGCCTCGATCCGATGACCGCCTTGATGAGCCGACGTATGCGCATGTCCAACATGGGTCTGGCCATGTCCATGCAGTCCCAGATCCAGACCCTTTTCTCCCAGGCCGCCTGAAGGAACCCGCCATGACGCAAACGGCGCCGCTCATCGATATCCCGGCCGCCCCGGTCCCCGCCGGCGGGGCGGGGGAATGGTATGTGGGCGCAAGTGGCGCGCGGCTGCGGGCGGCCCTGTTCCCGGCCAGGGGGGCGGTGCGAGGCTCGGTGGTGCTGAGCGGCGGGCGGACCGAACCGATTGAAAAATATTATGAAGTCATCGAGGATCTGACCCTGCGCGGCTTCGTGGTGCTGGCCCATGACTGGCGGGGTCAGGGGCTGTCGCACCGGGACCTGGAGGACGACCGACTGAAGGGTCATGCGGTCGGATATGAGCCCTTTTTGGCCGATTTTGACGCCCTTTTGGCCCATTATGAGCCCCGTTTGCCCAAGCCCTGGATCGCAATCGGCCATTCCATGGGCGGCTGCCTGACCCTGTTGGCGCTGGCCAAGGGCCAGGCCGCGCGGTTCTCAGGCGCGGTGCTGTCGGCGCCCATGCTAGGCGTGCGAGTTGGCCGCTATCCCAAGGCGGTGAAGCTGCTGGCGGCCTGGAACCGGCTGACGGGGCGGAGCGGGACCTATGTCATGGGCGATCCCGGCAAGCCCTTTGACGACACCTTCGAGGACAATGTCCTGACCCATGACCGGGTGCGCTTTTCCCGGGCCCGGGCCCAGGTGGCCGCCCATCGGGATCTGGCGCTGGGGGCGCCGACCTGGGGCTGGCTCGACTTCGCCCTGCGCGCCGGGGACTTTTTCGCCAGGCCCGCCAACCTGGCTTCGGTGACCATCCCGGTAGTCATCTGCCAGGCCGAGCAGGAGAAGCTGGTGGACAACGCCGCCCAGGATCAGGTGGCCCGCAGCCTGCCTGATGGCAAGCTGGTGGTGGTCAAGGGCGCCCTGCACGAAATCCTGATGGAGACTGAGGACAAGCGGGCGGTGTTCTTCGCCGAGTTCGACGCCCTGGCCGGGCGCGTGTCTAAGCCGTCGTCGCCGAGCGCGTGAGGGCCACCAGGGCCTCATCCAGACAGGCCCGGTCGCCGACGATCGCCACCTGGCCGCCGGACGCCCCCACAGGCTGGCCGCGCCAGTCGGTGACCAGACCGCCGGCGCCTTCGATGACGGGGATGGCGGCTTCAATGTCCCAGGATTTGAGGCCGGCTTCGATGACCATGTCCAATGTGCCAGCCGCCACCATGGCGTAGCCGTAGGCGTCGAGGCCAAGCCGCGCCAGGCGCGAGGCGGCCCGCACCTGGGTCCAGGCGCCCAGCTCGGCGCCGTTGAAACAGGCCTCGGGATCGGTGGTGGCGATGACGGCGTCGGTAAGCTTGGGGCAGGCCCGCACCTTCAGGGGGCGAGAGGCGCCTCGGGACACCAGCCGCGAGCCGCCCGCATGACCGAGATAGACCTCGTCCAGATAGGGCTGGCCGATCGATCCCAGAACGGGACGGCCCTGGTGACGCAATCCGATCAGCACGCACCAGAGGGGCAGGCCGGCGACGAAGGAACGGGTGCCGTCGATGGGATCGAGCACCCAGACGAACTCGGCGTCGGGGCGATCCTCGCCATATTCCTCGCCGATCACCCCATGGTCAGGAAAGCGCTGGCCGATCAGCCGCCGGATCGCCGCCTCCGCCCCACGGTCGGCCGCTGTCACCGGGTCAAAGGCGTTCAGGCCCCCTGGCTTGCCGCCCTTGTTCTCCAGGCCGTGGTCGGCCCGGAACAGGGGCAGGGCCACGTCAGCGGCGGCTTGGTTGAACTCGAGGATCACGTCCTCAAGGGCGGTCAGGCGATCAAGGGTCAGCATAGGCCCCGTTTAGCCCGCCCGGCCGCCCGGTCAAATCCCGCCAGTGGGCGGGATCGCCGGTTCAGCCGTGCTCGCTGTAGCCATTGAGGGACTTGGCCAGATCCAGCAGCCGGCGCCGGGGGCGCTCGCCCAGCTGATAATAGGCCCGGATCAGGTCCATGGTCTCTTTGCTGGCCAGGACTTCGCCGCCGCTCTCACAGGCCGCCGCGCGTTCCTGCGCCGCCGCCGAGAGACCGTCGTAGAAATAGGCCACCGGCACCTCGAGGGCCTCGGACAGCTGCCACAGGCGGGCGGCGGAAATCCGGTTGGCGCCGCACTCATACTTCTGGATCTGCTGAAAGCGGACCCCGCAGGCGCCAGCCAGCTGTTGTTGTGTCAGGCCGAGCAGACGGCGCCGACGACGGAGACGCTTACCCAGGTGGACGTCAATCTCATTGCCCATGTCTCTTGCCCCCTTGTGGTTAAGAAGCCGAGCCGTCCCGATCGGGGACGGTATGGGCCAAACTTGGCAAGTCGCGCGCCAAGCGACTGCGGTTCGCGTTGCACAGAGCCGGGCCGCAAGACTAGTAGAGGTGATGGCCCGCGCCCGATCCTCCCTGGTCCAGACCTTCGCCCGCGACCTCGCCTGGCGGCTGGAGGTTGTGGCCTATGACGTCATCACCCTGTTGGCGCGCCTGTTTCCCATTGATGCGGTGTCGGATTTCGGGGCGGCGGCGGTGGGCTGGCTTGGGCCGCTGACCAGCACGCACCGGGTGGCGGTGCGCAATCTGCAGATCGCCTTCCCCGACCTGACGCCCGCCGAGATCGACGCCCTGGCCGCCGAGCAGTGGCGCCAGATCGGCCGGACCTTTGCGGAATTTCCCATTATCGACCGGATCGTCGCGGCCGGGGACCGGATCGAGATCGTCAACGCCGAACGTCTGGCCGAGATCGCCCGCACAGGCGAGCCGGTGGTGTTCGTCTCTGGCCATCTCTCCAATTGGGAGATCATGCCCGCGGTCATCGCCCATTCGGGCGTGGTCTGTCACATGACCTATCGGGCGGCTAACAATCCCCATTTTGACAAGCGCATCCGCGACAACCGCTTCCGCTATGGGGTGCGGCTGTTTGCGCCCAAGGGCGGCGACGGCGCGCGCGAGCTGCTGGACGCCCTGGGTCGCGGGGAATCGGTGGCCCTGATGAACGACCAGAAGTTCAATGGCGGGGTGGCCGCCCCCTTCTTTGGCCGGCTGGCCCATACCGCCCCTGGCCCCTCGCGCCTGGCCCTGCGGTTCGACACGGTGTTGCAGCCCATGTCGGTCCAACGCCTGGACAAGGCCCGCTTCCGGGTCATCGTCCACCCGCCCATCAAGCCGCTGGTCACCGGCGACCGGGCCGGCGACATCGCCCGCTCGGTGGACCGGATCAACACCTTCATGGAAGAGCGCATCGCCGAGCGGCCGGCCGAATGGTTCTGGGTCCACAAGCGCTGGCCGGCCGAAACCTACGCCCGCAAGCGCCGCTGACCTGGCCTCAGGCCGCGCTGAAGCCCACCAGGCTCATGGGATTGAGGTTGCGGTCGCGCCACTTCATCCGCCAGCACAGGTGCGGACCCGTCGCCCGGCCCTCGGCGCCCACGGCCCCGATCATTTGACCCTGGACCACCGACTGGCCAGCCGCCACGTCCAGGCGGGACATGTGCAGATAGGCGGTGATCAGCCCCTGGCCATGGTCGAGCATGATCAACCCGCCCTCATAGTGCAGACCGGTCTCGGCGAAGGACACCAGGGCGCCAGCCGGGGCCACAATGAGCGTGCCGCGCGGCGCAGCCATGTCGACGCCATAGTGGGGCCTGGCCGGCACGCCGTTCAGGATCCGCTGGCCGCCGAACCGTCCCGACAGGCGATAGCTCTCCAGGGGCGGGATGAAGCCGCCGCGGAAGTCACTGCGCGGCGCCTGGCTGGCGAAGCCCGCCCGCTTGCGCTCGGCCTCGGCGCGGATGCGGGCCAGAAGCTCGGGGTCGGATGGGGCGACCTGATTGCGCGGCAGGCCGTTGATCCGCTGGATGTCGAAGTCGCCGGGCTGCAGGGTCACCGGCCGGGTGGTCTCGCCGCCCTGGGCGACCACGCGCAGCACCTGGGCGGAGGGGGCGTCGCGATCAAAGCCGATGACGAACCAGCCGTCCTGGCCGGCGGCGCCCACGGCGGCGTCGTCCAGATAGAGGGCCGCGCCTGGGACCGTCTGGCCCACCGCCACGCCGCCCTGCATGAACCGGCCATCCAGGCGCAAGGGCAGGGTGGCGGCCTGGGACCGCGCCAGTCCCGGCAGGGCCAGGGCGGACAGGCCGCTCAACAGGGCGGCGCGGCGATGCGGGGCGGGGCTCAGCTGCTGGTTTCCTTCCAGCGGGCATAGGCCTCGGCCGGACCGGCATAGGCTTCCTGCAGGGCCGGGCTCCAATAGCGCAGGGCCTGGAGGGGGATCTTCACGCCCGAAACGGCGCACACCACATGGCGGCCGGGCTTGAGGACGACGAACTCGCCGTCGCCATAGTGCAGCACGGCAAGCTCGGCGGGCTTGCCGGAGAGGTCTCGGTCATGGGCGTTCATGGCGCCAATGTAGCGCGCGGGGGCAGCCGCGAACAGACCCAGGGGCCAGGCTGACTAGAAGAGGTCGCCCTGCACGGTGGAGGCCGGCGGCGCCGGCGGCTTGCGGGGTTTGGGCCGGGGCTCCGGCGGCGGCCGGCTGACGGAGGATGCGTCCCCGTCCACCACGGCGCTGCGGGTGGCGTCGGCGAAGACCAGGGAGACGGTCTCGCCGGCCTCCAGGGTCGCGCCTTGCAGGGCCAGGCTGCCATCTGCCCGGTGGACGCGGGCGAAGCCCCGGGAGAGGGGGCGGTCGGGGTTCAGGGACTGGCGCAGCTTCTCCACCGCCGCCAGCCGCTCGGCCAGGCGCTCGGTGGTGCGGGCCAGCGCCGGGTTCAGCCGGGCGCTCAGCGCGTCCAGCTGCTGGCGCTGGGTCGCCTGGGGCCTGGCCAGCAGGGCCGGCGTGAGCCGGGCGGAGATGCGGGCGAGGTCGCGGCCATGGTCGGCGGCGTTGCGCTGCAGGCCGCTGGTCAGCCGCCCGCCGAGCAGCTGAACCTTCTGGGCCTGCGCTTCCTGGGGGCGCAGCAGCAGGCCGGCCGACAGGCGCGAGGCCACTCGCACCAGATCCCGCTCATGGGCCGCGGCGTTGCGCTGCAGGGCCGCGCTCAGCCGGCCGGCGGCCAGGTTGAAGCGCTGGGCGGCCATCTCCACCAGGTCAGGCACGCGAGCCAGGCTGCGGCCGGCGCTCTGCACCCGGCCCTGGCGATCCTCCACCACCTTGCCGCCGCAGCGGTGCAGACGGGCGTGCAGGTCGCTCAAGCCCGCCCGCAGCTCGGCCAGCACAGGCGTGGCCATTTCGGCGGCCGCCGTGGGGGTCGGCGCCCGGCGGTCGGAGACGAAGTCGATCAGGGTGGTGTCGGTCTCGTGCCCCACCGCCGAGATGATCGGGATGTCGGCGGCCGCCACGGCGCGGACCAGGGCCTCGTCATTGAAGGCCCAGAGGTCCTCCACCGACCCGCCGCCCCGGGCGACGATGATGATGTCGGGCCTGGGCAGGTCGCCGGTGGCCGGCAGGGCGCAGAAGCCGCGGATGGCCGCGCTGACCTGGGCCGCGGCCTGATCCCCCTGGACCACCACCGGCCAGACGATGACCCGGCAGGGCCAGCGGTCGCGGATGCGGTGCAGGATGTCGCGGATCACCGCGCCCGTGGGGCTGGTGACCACCCCGATGACGGCGGGCATGCCCGGCAGGGGGCGTTTGCGGGCCGGCTCGAACAGGCCCTCGGCCGCGAGCTTGGCCTTCAGCCGCTCCAGCTGGGCCAGAAGCGCGCCGACGCCGGCGGCCTCCATGGTCTCGATGACGATCTGATAGCGGGAGCCGGCTGGGAAGGTGGTGATCTTGCCGGTGACGATCACCTCCAGCCCCTGTTCGGGCCGGATGGACAGGCCGCGCACCGAGCCCTTCCAAACCACCCCGTCAATGGCGGCGCGCTCGTCCTTCAGGGTCAGATAGACGTGGCCATTGCCATGGTGGGTGACCTTGGACAGCTCCCCGCGCAGGCGCACAAAGCCATACCGGTCCTCCAGCGTCCGCTTGAGCGCGAAGGCGAGCTCGGAGACTGAATAGGGCTGGGCGTTGGAGTCAGGCGCGGCGTCGCTCATGGCGCGAAGCTAGTCGTTTGGAGGCGCGGACAAAACCGGAAGCGGCGAAAAACTGGCCGGGTGTTCGGAGGTCGGCTCTAGGGGGCCTGGACAATGACCGCTATCGACCCGTTGCGGACGTTGGGAGCGTCTCTTACGGGGGAGCGGCGACATGCTTAAGGTGCCCCAGATGAGGATGATCGCCTATGCCGGGTTGATTTGGAGCCTAGTATTCGCGGGGTCCGCGACAAGCGCGCCACCTCCGCCAGAGCTCACCCCAATGCCTGACCCGAACTCGTCGGAATGGCAGGATATCATGGCGAAGCGAGTGGCCGCGGCGCGTTTGGAAGCCGAGAGGACCGGCCAGGTTGTCACCATGAGGTTCGCCGTGGTGTGGCTATTGGAGTACGGCTACCAATTGTACGACACACCTGGGATCGACCCCAGCGACCTGTCCTACATCGTCACTCCCCATTTCCATGGTGATGCCCGGCAGGTGTTCGATGCGTTCTTCGCCACCGCCAGACCTTCTGACCTCATCGGTCGCCGCGTCCTGTGTGAGTGCACCGGAATTGAGTGGAAGGGTCTCGGCAGGAGAGAATTCATCGTGCACAAAGCCGCTCTTCACGTGCAGTGAGGGCGTACGCTAAATCCAATAGGAAGCGCCGGCTAACCACCCATTGCGCACGTCAGTCGAGCCAAATTTCCGTTCCGATTGGAACGGCGCCCGCTCTAGGTCCACGAGGAGGACGACATAGGCTGCCACCCAAGCGCCTATCACTCCCCTTGCGGGGTCATCATCAAAGTCCCCTGCGGGACCAGTAGGAATGCACCTGACGCACCGCCAAAGTCGCCAGCCATGGCGAACAGCGTCTGGTCCCAGGGGAAGGTGTCATCGATCAGCCCAACATCAACCGACACGTGGCGCTCACCAGCCCGATTAAACCAATAGTTGTCCAGTCCATCGCCGAAATCGGTGTGACGGGGCACGGCCGCCCAACTGGCGATATCCGCCTTAATTTTAGATGACGGCTCGCCGACGGCGACCAGCGTGCAAGTTCGAGCTTCGACAATCAGCCCGGCGAAACTGCTTTGGCCAGCCTCCAACCCAAGAATGTACTGCACGCCGTTGATCGTAATCGTCCTCGCTGACGCTGTGCTCGGACCTGCTGGCGTCGGCTCATGCCACCCAAGCGCCGCCGCCTTCTCAAGGGCCGCGGCCGGATTAGCGCTAGTGTCGATGCAGAATTTCCTGAAAAGGCCCATAGTTCGGGACTCGGCGTGAGCCGGGAGATTTGCACTGATAATCCCGCAAACTAGGAGAGTTGCAGTCAGCAGTTTCATTGGCCGCACGCTTGCCATGCTCTGTTCGAACAGTACCAACTATGCATCGGGTAGACGCGGGAAACTAGAATAACCCTGCTACTCCCTCAGCGGCCAAGTTGAGCATCCGCGTTGCCGATTGGCCCCAACTTCCGCATTCCACCCTTCTCAGACGCTCCGCATGTCCGCTCGCCCACCAGGCGCAGCGGCGCTAAACTAGGTCAGAGGCGGTGCGATATGACGAAGGACGTGAAGGTTCAGGTCGGCGGAACGCTTCGGGATGATCTCCTCGCGTTCAAGGATGCGTGGAAGCGGGCCGAGGCCGGCGACGAGCGGCAGGCGCGGGTGATCGCCTTCGAAAGCTGGGAAGGCCTCGCCTCGGTGATGACGGGGGAACGCTACCGGCTGCTGCGGCACCTGCATGCGCATCCGGAGAAGTCGATCAACGCGCTTGCCCAGGCCCTTCAACGACAATACCGCCGCGTCCATGAGGATGTGACGGTGCTGGAGAAGGCCGGGCTGGTGGAGCGGGCCGATGGCCAGGTCCGCGCGACGGCCGACCGGCTAAGCGCAGTCGTCGTTCTCTGAGCGCCCGGCGCCCAAGCGGGTCTGGGACCCCTCGCGCGCCGGGCCGATCTCAGAGCGTCGTCAGATGTAGCGGCGCAGGGAGCGGGCCAGGTCGGAGCCGCCGGCGCGCTTCTTGGACTGGGCGGGCTGATAGGCCACCCGGGCGTGTTCGGTGCAGTAGGGGCTGTCGCTGGCGCGGCGGCCGCAGAAGGTGAAGCCGTCGCTGGACGGATCGCCGATGGGCCACTTGCACATGTGCGCGCCCAGCGTCAGCACGGTGGCCGAGCCCGGGGCCTCGTCCACATACCGCACAGGGGCGGGCGCCGGGGCGGCCTCAGCCTCCACCGGTTCGGCGATGCGGCGCGGCGCCGAGGGGGCTGCGGCGGCGGCCCGCTGGGGCCGGGGCGCCTTGAACACCGGGCGGGCCGGCTTGGACGGAATGGCGCGCCCAGATAAGCCGAGGCGGTGGACCTTGCCGATCACCGCATTGCGGGTGACGCCGCCCAGTTGTTTCGCGATCTGGCTGGCCGAAAGGCCGTCCTGCCAGAGCTTTTTGAGTGTATCGACTCGCTCGTCAGTCCAACCCATCAGAGCCTCCCAAAACGGCCGCCTGTCTCGGTGGCCACCCCGCGCGGCCGGCCGAAACAATATCTTGTGGGGCGTGCTGTCGCCTCACCCCACGGACTACCAGATATCGTAAAGACTTCCTTAAAGGCCACAATAGGCGCCCCTGGTTCCATCCACAGGAACTACATATAGCGTCGGAAGGTCGCATACTTGCAGGCCGCCGAGTCTCGGCGCACATGTGGCGCATGAACGATATGTCGCCCGTCCGCGCCGCCGAAATCTCCGCCGCCGTCCCGCCGGCCCCCCGGGCCTATCACGGGTTCAACTGGCCGGGCTTCCGCACCCTCTATCTGCGGGAGGTCAAGCGGTTCTGGAAGGTGGGCACCCAGACGCTCGGCGCGCCGGTGGTGACCTCGCTGCTCTATATGATGGTCTTTGTGGTGGCCGTGGGCGGGGCGCGGCCGGATGTGGGCGGGGTGGCCTTCGCCACCTTCATCGCGCCGGGCCTGATCATGATGACCATCCTGAACAACGCCTTCGCCAATTCCTCGTCCAGCCTGCTGCAGGCCAAGGTCAACGGCCTGGTCGGCGACTTCATGACCCCGCCGCTGACCCCGCTGGAGCATGTGGCGGGCTTTGCGCTGGGCGCGGCGACCCGGGGCCTGTTGGTGGGCGCTGTGACCTGGATCGCGGTCCTGCCGTTTGCTGACCTGCCGATGAGCCACCTGTGGGCGGTGCTCTATTTCGCCGCCGCCGCCTCGATGATCCTGGGCATGCTGGGCATCATGGCCGGGCTGTGGGCGGAGAAGTTCGACCACATGGCCGCGGTGACCAACTTCGTCATCATGCCCATGACCTTCCTGTCGGGGACCTTCTATCTGGTCGACCGCCTGCCCGAGCCGTTCCGCACGGCCAGCCACTTCAACCCGTTCTTCTATCTGATCGACGGCTTCCGCTATGGCTTCATCGGCCAGGCCGAGGGCTCGCTGCTGACCGGCGTGGGGATGACGGCGGGCATCGCCATCGCCTTTGCCTGCGTCTGCCTGTGGATGTTTGAGAGCGGCTACAAGCTCAAGACCTGAGGCTGGCGGCCGGGACACAGGCTTGAGGTCCTCTTGTCCTGAGCCCGCGAAATCATTGACAGAGCGCGGTTCGCGCCGGAAAACATCGAGCCTTCCAGTCCCCGTCGCCCGGCGTGCGGGGACGTTTCCTTTGGAGGCTTCCTCCCGTGACTGAAAAGACCGCGACGTCCGCCGCGACCGTTCCCAGCGACCACATCATGGGCGTGTACAACCGCGCCCCGCTGGCGTTCGAACGAGGCGAGGGCGCGCGACTGTTCACGGCGGACGGCGAGGCCTATCTGGACTGCATGGCCGGCATCGCGGTCAACGCGCTGGGCCACGCCCATCCGCGGCTGGTCCAGGCCCTGAAGGACCAGGCCGAGAAGCTCTGGCACGTCTCCAACATCTTCAAGATCCCGGGGCAGGAGGCCCTGGCCAGCCGGCTGTGCGCCGAGACCTTTGCCGACGTGGTGTTCTTCACCAATTCCGGGGCTGAGGCCGTGGAATGCGCCATCAAGACGGCGCGGAAGTATCACTGGGCCCGGGGCAATCCGGAGCGGGTGGACATCATCGGCTTCGAAGGCTCGTTCCACGGGCGCACGGTGGCCGCGGTCAACGCCTCGGGCAATGCGGCCTATCTGGAGGGCTTTGGCCCGCCGCTGCCGGGCTTCGTCCACCTGCCCTACGGCGACCACGACGCCCTTCGCGCGGCCATCGGCCCGACCACGGCGGCGATCATCATCGAGCCGGTCCAGGGGGAGGGCGGCGCCCGCTCCCTGCCAGTGGCCTGCATGAAGGGCCTGCGCCAGCTGTGCGACGAGCAGGGCATCCTGCTGATCTATGACGAGATCCAGTGCGGCCTGGGCCGCACGGGTCGCCTGTTCGCCCATGACTGGGCCGAGGGCGAAGGCAATCCGGACATCATGTGCGTGGCCAAGGCGCTGGGCGGCGGCTTCCCAGTCGGCGCGTGCCTGGCGACCATCGCGGCCGGATCGGCCATGAGCGTCGGCTCCCACGGATCGACCTATGGCGGCAATCCGCTGGCCATGGCGGTCGGCGAGGCGGCCCTGGACGAGCTGGCCAAGCCCGAGCTGATGGCCCATGTCCGCGAGGTGGCCGGCTATTTCAACCAGCAGATCGCAGGACTCAAGGACCGCTATCCCGACGTGGTGGCCGATGTGCGCGGCAAGGGCCTGCTGATCGGCGTCAAGCTGGTGACCCCCAACCGCGAGTTCATGCAGCACGCCCGCGACGAGCACCTGCTGATCGCCGGCGGCGGGGACAACTGCGTGCGCCTGCTGCCGCCGCTCACCCTCACCCTGGACGAGGCCCGCGAGGCGATCGAGCGGTTCGAAGCCGCCTGTGAGCGAGCCCGCGCCAAGGCCAAGGCGGCCGCCTAGGTATTCACGCCCGGCACGGCGCCGGGACTCATCAATCAAGGACCCCGCGCTCAGCACGCGCCATTTTCATTTACCGGCGCAGGCGCGGGGTCGATGGGATTTTCCGTCGATGACCTCTTCTCCGAGACATTTTCTCGACCTCTGGCGGATGGAGTCCGCCGACCTGCGCGCCATCCTGGATGATGCGCGCACCCGCAAGGCCGCCCGGGCCGGCTGGACCCAGGGGCGCGTCGACGCCGACGCTCCGGCCCGCGAGCGGGTCCTGGCCATGATCTTCGAGAAGCACTCCACCCGCACCCGCTTCTCCTTCGACGCGGCCATGCGCCAGCTGGGCGGGGACGTGATCATCTCCACCTCGGCCGACATGCAGCTGGGCCGCGGCGAGCCCATCGAGGACACCGCCAAGGTGCTCTCGCGGATGGTCGACGCCATCATGATCCGGGCCAACACCCATGAGGACGTGGAGCGCCTGGCCCTGGCGTCCTCGGTGCCGGTGATCAACGGCCTGACCGACAGGAGCCACCCCTGCCAGATCCTGGCCGACCTGCTGACCTTCGAGGAGCATCTGGGGCCGGTGAAGGGCCGCACGCTGGCCTGGGTGGGTGACGGCAACAACGTGTGCTCAAGCTTCATCCATGCGGCGGGCAAGTTCGGCTTCAAGCTGAACATCGCCTGCCCGACCGTCTATCACCCCGACCTGACGGACCTGGCCCGCGCTGCGGAGATGCAGGGGCAGGTGACGATGACCGAAGATCCCCGGGCCGCCGTGCGCGGCGCCGACTGCGTGATCACCGACACCTGGGTTTCCATGGGCGACACCGATCACGACGCCCGCCTGGCGGCGTTCGAACCCTATCAGGTGGACGGGGAGCTGATGGATCTGGCCGCCCAGGACGCCATCTTCCTGCACTGCCTGCCCGCCCATCGCGGCGAGGAAGTGACCGATGCGGTGATGGATGGCCCGCGCTCGAAGATCTGGGACGAGGCGGAAAACCGCATCCACGCCCAGAAGTCGATCCTGGCCTGGTGCTTCGGGGCGATCTGAGGCCGCCACAGCCGGGCTCGCAATCGGGGCGCGAGGCGCCTATATGGCCTCGCCATGTCCCAGAACACGCTCCCCATCCCCGACGACGTCGTCGGCCCGTTCCAGATCGAGGACGCCGCGGTCCGCGGCCGCCTCGTGCGGCTGGGTCCGGCGATCGACGAAATCCTGGCCGCCCACGCCTATCCGGAAGCCGTCGCCAACCTGCTCGGCGAGACCTGCGCGCTGGCGGCCCTGGTGGGGTCTGCGCTCAAGTTCGAAGGCCGGCTGATCGTCCAGGCCCAAGGCGAAGGCCCCGTGCGCTATGTGGTGGCCGACTACGACACCGCCGGCCACCTGCGCGGCTATTGCCGCTTTGATCCCGATGCGGTGGCTGAAGCCTCCCAGGGCTTCGTGCGGCCTGGCGCGCGGACCCTGCTGGGGGGCGGCGTCTTCATCATGACCGTGGACCAGGGCCCGGACATGGACCGCTATCAAGGAGTCACCGCCATCGAGGGCGAGACCCTGGCTCTGTGCGCCGAGCAGTATTTCGCCCAGTCCGAACAGACCCCGACGAGGGTGCGGCTGGCGGTGGGCCAGGCCGATGTGGGCGATGGTCTGCGCTGGCGGGCCGGCGGCATGCTGATCCAGAACGTGGCCGAGGATCAGGCCCGGGGCTCCACCGAGGAGGCCTGGACCCGCAGCCAGGCCTTCTTCGAGACCATCGGCGAGGACGAGCTTCTCGATCCGACCATTTCGGGCCAGACCCTGTTGTTCCGCCTTTTCCACGAGGACGGGGTGCGGGTGTTCGAGGACCAGGCGCTAGCCGCCGTCTGCCGCTGTTCGGAGGACCGCATCCGCGGGGTGCTCGCCTCGTTCGAGGCTGAAGAGCGCGCCGACATGATCGAGCCGGACGGCCGCATCCATGTCACCTGCGAGTACTGCGCCAAGACCTACCGGTTGGAGCCGGAGAGCCTGACCGGCGGCTAAGCCTGATCGAGCGCCCGCTCCACGTCGCGCTGCAGGTCCTGGGCGTTCTCCAGACCGACGCTCATCCGCACCCAGCCCTCGGTGAGGCCGATGGACTCCCGCTCAGCCGCCGGCATGGAGCGGTGGGTTGTGGTGCAAGGATGGGTGGCCATGGACTTGGCGTCGCCGAGATTGTTGGAGATGTCGACGATCTGCAGGGCGTCCAGGAACCGCCAGGCGGCCTCGCGGCTGCCGAGGTCCAAGGCCAGCACATTGCCGCCGCCGGTCATCTGATTGGCGATGATGGACGCCTGCGGATGGTCAGGCCGGCCGCAATAGACGGTCTGGCGGACCTTTGAATGGGCCGCGATGGCGTCGGCCACATGGGCGGCGTTGTCGCTCTGGCGGCGCACCCGCAGGTCCAGGGTCTCCAGGCCCTTCAGCAGCACCCAGGCGTTGAAGGGCGACAGGGCCGGGCCCGTGTGGCGCAGGATGTCCTTGTAGGCCTCCAGCATCACCTGTTCGCCGCCGAGGATGGCGCCGCCCAGGACGCGGCCCTGGCCGTCGATATGCTTGGTGGCCGAATAGACGACCACGTCGGCGCCGAGCGCCAAGGGCTTCTGGAAGATCGGGGTGGCGAAGACATTGTCCACCACCAGCTTGGCGCCACAGGCCCGGGCGATTTCGGCCACCGCGCCGATGGGGGTCACCTCCAGCAGCGGGTTGGCCGGGCTTTCCACCAGGAAGCAGGTGGTGTTGTCCCGCACCGCGGCTTTCCAGGCCTCGGGATCGACGGCGTCCACATAGGTCACCTCGACGCCAAAGCGCGGCATCCATTCCGACAGGATCCAGCGGCAGGAGCCGAACAGGGCGCGGCCGGCCACGATATGGTCGCCGGCCCGCACGAGCCCGGTCAGGGCCACGTGCACCGCCGACATGCCCGAGGCCGTGGCCCGGCAGAGGTCAGCGCCCTCCAGCAGGGCCAGCCGGTCCTCGAATATCTGCGTCGTGGGGTTGCCGAAACGCTGGTAGATGAAGCCCGGCGAGTCGCCGGCGAACCGGGCGTCGGCGGCCGCAGCGGTGTCGTAGGCGAAGCTCTGGGTCAGGAAGAGCGCCTCGGAAATCTCGCCATAGGCCGTGCGGGCCATGCCGCCCCGGACCAGCTTGGTCTCCAGGTTCCAGTCGCGTGGATCTTCGGCCATGGGGGTCCTCCCGACAGGCATGCAAGGCCTGCGCATCAACCGCCTCAGGGCGTGTGGGTCAAGGGTCAGGCGTCCAAGACAGCGTCTTGTCAGACTCGGGGCCAGCAGCGAGTGTCCCTGCGATGACAGACGCCAAGCTCTCGCCCGGAATCCTGCCCTGCCAGGCCATCGACGCCCTGATCGCCCAGGGCGCGATCACCAGCGTCAGGCCCTTCGACGCCGATCAGGTGCAACCCGCCAGCCTGGACCTGCGCCTGGGGGCGCGCGCCTGGCGGGTGCGGGCCTCCTTCCTGCCGGGCCTGGGCCGCAAGGTGGTCCAGCGTCTGGAAGACGTGGCCATGCACGAGCTCGACCTGTCCAAGGGCGCGGTGCTGGAAAAGGGCTGCGTCTATATCGCCGAACTGCAGGAGGCGCTGGCCCTGCCGCCGGGCGTGGCGGCCCGCGCCAACCCTAAGAGCTCCACGGGCCGGGTGGACGTGTTTGTCCGCCTGCTTACCGACCACGGGGCGGCCTTCGACGATGTGGCCGACGGCTATACCGGGCCGATCTATATGGAGATCGCGCCCCAGACCTTCTCCATCCTGGCGCGCACCGGCACCCGGCTGAACCAGCTGCGCCTCAAGCGCGGCGAGCCGCCCAAGCTTGATCTGCGCAGCGTCGGCGTCGACCTGACCGAAGGGGTGGCGGGCTTCCGCGCCCGTCGCCATGCCGGGGTGATCGACATGGACAAGGAAGACGGTCACGACCCCCACGACTTCTGGGAGCCGCTGGTCCCACGCCACGGAGAACTGCTGCTCGATCCGGGCGAATTCTACATCCTGGCCTCGAAGGAGGCCGTGGAAATCCCGGTTCTGCAGGCCGCCGAAATGACCCCCATTGACCCCTCAGTGGGGGAGTTTCGCGTGCATTATGCGGGGTTTTTCGACCCGGGCTTCGGCACCGAGGAGGCCGGCGGCCAGGGCTCGCGGGGCGTGCTGGAGGTGCGGAGCCACGAGACCCCCTTCCTTTTGGAAGACGGCCAGACGGTGGCCCGTCTCGTCTATGAACCGCTCACCGAAAAGCCCGCGCGGCTCTATGGCGAGGGCGGCTCCCACTACCAGCGCCAGGGGCTGAAGCTGTCGAAACACTTCCGCCCCTGGGGCTGAGAGGGCGTCTTAACCCATCTTGAAGACGCAGAGCTTGTTGCCGTCCAGGTCGCGGAAGTAGGCGCCGTAGAAGTTCGGAATGCGGATACCCGGCGCGCCTTCATCGGCGGCGCCGGTCTTCAGGGCGAGCGCATGGATTTCGTCCACCAGTTCGCGGGACGGGGCGGCCAGGGCCACCATGGTCCCGTTGCCGGGGCTGGGCGCTTCACCGTCATAGGGGGTGCAGACGCTGAGCATGGGGCCAGCCCCATTGGAATAGCCCTGCATCCGGTCGCTGCCAAAGGCGGGCTTAGCGCCTAAGGGGGCGAGCACAGTTCCGTAGAAGCTCTTGGCGCGCTCCAGGTCGCTGACGCCCAGTGTGACATAGCCGATCATGATCTTGGTTCTCCCCGACGATCCTTGAAGCGTGAGGCTAGCTGGACTGACGGACGGGGAAGCAAGCGCAATTTCGCATGTGTCTAGGGTGCTTGACAGGGTTAGGGTGTCGTGTTTCCTTGTCACTAAGACAAGGAGGCTTGCATGTTCCCCCGCTCAGTCGCCGGCCGCATTATCCTGGCCCTCGCCATGGCGCAGCTGACCCTGTTCGTCGTCTTCGGCCTCGCCGTGGCGGCGCATCCGCCGCTGCTGCGGACCTTCAGTCTGGCTCCCGCCGCCGCCGTTTCAGCGGCGGTGGCCCTTGCGCCGGCGGCCCATGCGCTGGCCGGTCTGCGGTGAGGCGGGGCCGATGATGCAGCCCAAATCCCCGGCCATGCGCCGACTGATGATCAGGTTTTGGCCCTTGATGGCGGCCTATCTGGTCCTGCTTCTCACCGTTATTGCGATCATTGACGCCCCGAGCGCCCCCCTTGGGGCCTATCTGCTGGCGGGGCTGCCGGCCGCGCCGCTGGTAGGGATCATCATTGTGCTGGCGCTCTATCTCCTGGAGGAGACCGACGAGTTCCTGAAGGTGCGGATGGTTGAGGCGTTGCTGTGGGGCCTCGGCGCCATTCTCGTCATCTCGACGGTGTGGGGTTTTCTTGAACTTCTGGCGGGGGCGCCTCGACTACAGCTGCACTGGTTGTTCCCGATCTTCTGTGTCGCCATGGGCCTGGCCGATCTGCTGGCGCGCTGGAGGTACCGGTGAAGAACCGCCTGAAGGTCCTGCGGGCGGAGCGCGACTGGAGCCAGGGGGAACTCGCCCAACGCCTGGGGGTGTCTCGGCAGAGTGTGAATGCGATCGAGACCGGAAAGTACGATCCCAGCCTGCCCCTGGCGTTCCGGATCGCTCGGGTGTTCGACCTGTCCATCGAGGCGATCTTTGAGGATGAGGTCGCCGCGCAGGACGGTTGACACAGCCCCCCCGCGCCCCCGATAGGAAGTCCTGCGCGGCCGTAGTTCAGAGGTAGAACGTCAGCTTCCCAAGCTGAATGTCGGGGGTTCGATTCCCCCCGGCCGCTCCAGTCGCAATCTGACCTTCGCGGCCACCCGCCCTCAGGCGCCCCTGGCGCATCTGCTGTTTCGGCCTGGCAGCTGTCGCTGGGCCCACACTCAGGCGGGCCCCAGCTGATCAACCTGGCGGACGCGTCGGACGAGCCATAGCGCCGCCCGCTAAGGACGGCCTATCCGTCATGCGCTCGGCCACTGAGACAGCAGGCTTTCGGCGTCGAAATAGTCGCGCCAGTAGACGATCTTGCCGTTCTCGACCTCGAACACCCCGGCGATCGGAACCTCGACCCACTTGTCGGCCAACTGGTGGCGATCCAGTCGCTCGAAAAAGACGGTGGAGCCTTGGGCGGCCTCCCGCACCAGCTTGAATTCGTTGTGCAGGGTCGGGGCGAAGAAGGGCTCCAGCAGGCCGCGGACGCCTGCGGGGCCATGGACGACGGGAAGGGGCGGCGGGTTCACATATTCGCAGGCCTCGGCCACCCAGCGCAGGGCGGCGTCATAGTCCAATCGCTCCATATCTTTCAGGAACTGGCGGACGACATCGATGGGGGACGGGGCGGACATGGACTTCTCCTGAGGGCCTGGTGACGGGGCCAGGCTCGGCCCTCGGGCGGGCGCCTGCAACGACCTGGCGGGTCGTCGGCGCCTCAGGAGGCGGCGGTCGGTTCGGCGTCCGTGGCGGGCTGCGGGGTCAGGATCATGGTCTGGCCCTCCACCCGCCAGCTGGCCAGGCGCACCAGGACGTTCATGCCCAATATGTCCACTGGGCCAAGGTTCGGAGAAATGGCGACCTTCAGGTCGGTGGCCCTGAGGCCCCCCAGCCGCAACTCGTCCACCGTGGCCGGCTTGGCCTGGACAACGCCATTGCCTGTGCGGGCGAAAATGGGAGCGAGGCCCGGGGTGGGACGCAGACCCGCCCGCTCGGCCGTCTCCTCCGACAGGGTGGTCAGCGTCGCCCCGCTGTCCACCAGCATCCGGGTCTCGACGCCGTTCAGGGTCACCTGCGCCCAGAAATGGCCGTCGGGCGACATGCGCAGGCGAACCTCCTGGCCGCTCACCGTCTGGCTGTCGACCCCCACGCGATCAAGCAGCGGCGCCAGCCAGGGCTGATAAGGCGCCTGTTGCAACAGGAAGAAGACGCAGACCGCCAGGACGGCGAAGGTCAAGACCCCGTGCAGGGCCTGTCCCACATAGGGCAGTCGCGGCAACAGGGTGAGCAGCAGGGCCGCGGTCACGGCGTAGAGGGCCAGTTGCTGCCACTGGGGAAGGGCGTCGAGCATGAGTCCCCTTAGAACGGCCAGGTCGGCGCTTCGATCCTCCGGCGCTAACCGTCGAAGCCGACGAAGGTGGCGGCCTCGGACACGGGCTTGCGTTCTGAGACCACGGCGTTGGCCGGGAAGGTCTCGTCGGGCCAGCCGAGCGCGATGCTCTTCATGATCACCTGATCATCGGCGATGCCGGCGTGTTCGCGCACCACCGGCGACTGCATGATGCCCTGGCTGTTGATCACCGCGCCCAGACCCCGGGACCAGGCGGCGTTGACGAGGGCCGTGGTCACCGCGCCGCAGTCGAAGGGGGTGTCGTCGCTGCCGTCCAGGACCCGGTCATAGGTGACGATGATGCAGACCGGCGCGTCGAACTGTCGGAAGCCGCGCAGCACCCAGTCCTGACGCATCTCCTTGTCGTCCCGGGCGATGCCCATGGCGGCGAACAGCTGCTTGGCCACGCCCACCTGGCGGTCGCGATGCTGGCCCTCGAAGGCCTGGCCGGTGCGGAATTCCCGCGACTGCGGGACGCCCGCCACCATCCGCTCGGTATTGCCCGCGCGGATGCGGTCCAGGGGCTCGCCGGTGATGACGTAGAAGTTCCAGGGCTGAGTGTTCATCGACGACGGCGCGCGCATGGCGAGCGTCAGGATCTCCTCGATCAGTTCCTTCGGAACCGGGTCGGGCTTGTAGCCGCGGATGCTGCGGCGACCGAGGATGACGTCATCGAACTTCATGAAGGGGGCCTTTGAAGGTTTCCAGCGCGGGACCAAGATCCCCAGAACTGTCAGTTTTCGGCGGCCAAGCCAATATCTGGCCGGTTGGTCCCCGAGGTGGGGGCGACGATCAGTTCATCGAGAAACAGGCTTGCCAGCGCCCCGCGGGAGTTGACCCCGGCCTTTTGATAGACCCGGGCCAGCTGCGCGCGGACTGTGCCGGGGGCGGCCTCGCGCAACTGGGCGATCTCCGCCACCTCGCAACCTTTCAATGCGAAGATGGCCACGTCAGCCTCAGCCGGTGTGAGCCCCCATTCCCGAGCCCGCGCCTCGAAGACCTCGCTCAATGCGCCGGCCGCTATGGCCAGCGCCGCCGTCTTGCGCCGACCCGCCGCCAGCAGGGCGCGAAGCTGTAGAAGGCCGAGCATTACTCCTGCCAGCAGGCCCAGGGCCGCCACCGCCTCCACAGCTATATGCAGGCTCAGTCCGTCGGCGGCGACGTCGGCGGCCGCATCAAGCATGAAGAAGGTCACGGCCACGGCCTGAAGTGCCACAACGCTGGCTACGGCGCCGGCGCGTGGCTCCAGGTCTCCTGGTGAGCGGCGGTTCACTCTGTGGGAGGCCGCTTACGGCCGCCTGTGAGAAAGGCCGGCAGCATGGCCGTCACAACCCAGCGGCCGCTACGGCGGGTCTCGAAGGCCACGCCCAGCAGGTGCAGGCCCGCCAGGATGAACAACAGGTTTGCCGCGATCTCGTGGACTTCCTCCATCACATCCTCATCGATACCAGCGATCAGGCCTGTTCCGCCGCGCGCCTCGCCCGGTTCATGGGCTTCGCCCGAAACATGGGCCTCGTCGTCTTCGTGCTCTTCGCCCTCTTCCTCCATCGCGGGCGAAGCCGGCGATGCATTAGACCCCGCCTCGGCGACCGGTGTCGAGGCGCCCGGCAAGCCGCTCATGGCCACGCCGGTGGAGATGACCACAGCCAGGGTCGCCCACAGGGCATAGGCCATCAGGGCGCCGAGCGGGTTGTGGGACCGGTGCTTAGTCTTTTCGCCTCGGGCGATCTCGCGCACATGGACGCCCGCGCGGCGCAGGCTGGGTGGAAAAGCCGAGAACCGCGCCTCTGGTGAACCCACCAGTCCCCAGATCCAGCGCAGGATCAGCAGGGTGGCGACGCCGTAGCCGACCCACTGATGAAGCTCGGAGCCGTCCTCGGTGAACAGGCCGTTGGCCACGACGCCGGCGGCGACGCCCCAGTGGGTCAGTTGGACCAGCGGGTCCCACCGGCGGGATTGAGAATTGGGCACGGTCGCCTCCATGTGATCGGAACGACCGTCAGTTCAGCCTTCTGATCCGGGCTGCCCAGTGCAGGAGCGCTTATGAGGGGCGTCATAAGCCTGCGCTTACGGCGCGAGGTGGCGAGGCGGTCCAGACCCCGTATCGACTCTGACCCAGTTCAGGCCTCGCCCCACATGCGCAGCAGGGCGCCGATGGTCTTGTCCAGCCGCAGGGCCGCCTCGCCAGGGGGGAGGGTGTCGCGCACCTGTTCGAGGTCGTAGAGCGCCTCGCGTTGGTCGGGATGGCGGATCAAGCTCTGCACCCAGCCGACGCAGGCTAGCCGCTCGCCCGCCGTCACCGGCGCCACCCGGTGCAGGCGGCCGGTGGGATAGAGGAGGGCTGCGCCCGCCGCCGGCCGGAACGCCCGCTCGCCCGCCAGGTCCTCGATCACCAGAGCGCCGCCCTCATAGGTCTCGGGGTCTGAGAGAAACAGGGTGAAGCTGAGGTCGGTGCGCAGGGGCCAGCCGTGTTCACCGGTCATGCCGGCGTTGTCAGCGTGCAGACCATACTGCTGGCCCTCGCCATAGCGGGAGAAGATCAGGTTCGACCAGCGAGTGGGTCTGGCAAGCCTGCGCATGATTGGATGGGCTTCGAGCGCCAGACGCGCCTCTCGGGCCAGGGCGATGACGGTCGGGTCGTCTCCCCTGGCCTGCAGATTGTCCTTCACCGAGGCCGCCGCCGCGCCTGCCGTGGCGCGCCCGTCGCGGAAGGGGGCGGCGGCCAGGGTCTCGCGCATCTGGCGCGCCTGGTCGGGGGACAGGACATTGGGCAACAGGATCACGGCGGCGTCTCCTTGGGCCAGGTCAGCAGGCCCGATCTGGCGCCCCAAGATCAAGCCGCAAGGGGGACCTTGCCGGGATGCGCCCTGGCGCCCATCTTGGATCTGCGGACCGGGCCCCTCTGGTGACGTCGACCCTGTCGGCGCACGATGTCGGACGCATCACGTCGCCACGTGAGGTCGAGGGTCCGTCAACGCCATCGGCCTCCGTTGTTCAGAAGGAAGCCCCGATGCCCCTGCTCCTATGCCCCAATGACAACAGCGCCATGCAGACGGTGGACCGCGCTGGCGTTCAGTTCGACATGTGCCCCACCTGCCGCGGCGTCTGGCTCGACCGCGGCGAGCTGGAAAAGCTGATGGAATCCGCCGCCCAGAGTGCGGCCGCGCCCCCGCCACCCCCTGGAGCCGCCCCCTATGGCGGCCCGCCCCCGCACCAGCCACCGCCGCAGCCTTGGGCCGGCGGCTATGGGGAGCGGGGCGAGCGCGGCGAATATGGCGAGCGGGGGGAGCGCGGGGAGTACGGCTATGGCTCGCGTTACAAGAAGCGGCCCTCGATTTTCGACATCTTCGACTGATTATCGCCTCTCAGGGAGCCAGCTTCAGATGACGACCATGATGTCCCGAGCCCTGGGGCGGCCTGCCGCGGCGACCCTTTGCGCCCTGGCCCTGGCCGCCTGCGGGGAGGCTGATCTTGGACAGGTCAGCCGCAACGCCGCCTGGGCGGCGGTGGAGGCGGCCAATCCCGAGCTGAGCCAGGGCCTGCGGGCCGCTCAGACCCTGCGCCAGGCCGCGGCCACCTGCGGCTGGGCCGATGTGGACGCCGGTGCGCTGGCGCGGATCGGCGTCGCCGGCATTGAGGAGCCCATGTTGCGCGCTGCGGCCGAGAGCCTGGTCGAAGACCTGCTCAGCGGGCCAGCGACCTCGGCGGCGACGGCGAACGTGTCCGACTGCTCGCCCGAGACTCGGCAGGCCCTGGAGGCTCAGATCGCCGCCATGGCTGGCGGGGAGCGCGAGGGCGGCTGAGGGCGCGCTTGACTCCGTACCATGGTCCCTAGGGCAAGAAGGCGGTCGACGTCAGAAGCTCAAAGGAGTCCGTGCCGATGATCGACCGCGACCGACGCAGGGTATTGCGCGCCATGGGCGGGGGCGCAGGCCTTCTAGCCCTGCAGGGGCTGATGCCGGCCTGGGCGCAGTCGGGAACCGGTGGCCTGCGCGCTGCGACCGAGACGCTGAGCGGTCCGGACATCCGGCTTCTGGTCGGCCATTCGCCCTTCACGGTCGGCGGGCGTACCGGCCATGCGATCACCGTCAATGGGACCGTGCCGGCTCCACTGATCCGTCTGCGGGAAGGCCAGACCGCGCGACTGTCGGTCACCAACACCCTGGATGAGGACACCTCGATCCACTGGCACGGGGTGCTGCTGCCCTTCCAGATGGACGGGGTGCCCGGCATCAGCTTCCCCGGCATCGCGCCGGGGGAGACCTTCCAGTACGAATTCCCGGTCATCCAGTCGGGCACCTTCTGGTACCATTCGCACTCCAATCTGCAGGAGGCGATGGGCCACTACGGGCCGCTGGTCATCGATCCGGCCGGCGCCGACCCGGTGGCCTATGACCGCGAGCATGTGCTGGTCCTGGCCGACTGGAGCTTCCTCCATCCCCACGAGATCCTCGACCGCCTGAAGAAGAGCCCCGGCTATTTCAACCGGTCGCGCACCACCCTGTCGGGCCTGATCTCCGGCGAGGACGGGATGAGCCTGGAGGAACGGCGCATGTGGGGGGGCATGCGGATGGACCCCCGGGACATCGCCGACGTCAACGGGACCACCTACACCTATCTGGTCAACGGCCATGGCCCGGCGGAGAACTGGACGGGCCTGTTCTCGCCCGGCGAGCGGGTGCGGCTGAGGATCATCAACGCCTCGGCCATGTCGATCTTCAATGTCCGGATTCCGGGTCTGGCGATGAGCGTGGTCAACGCCGACGGCGAGAATGTCCGGCCGGTGGAGGTCGACGAGTTCCAGATCTCGGTGGCCGAGACCTATGACGTCATCGTCCAGCCCACGGAGGATCAGGCCTACACCCTGGTGGCCGAGGCGGTGGACCGTTCAGGCCTGGCGCGGGCGACGCTCGCGCCGCGCCTGGACATGACCGCGGCGGTCCCGCCCCTGCGCAAGGTTCCGACGCTCACCATGCGTGACATGGGTATGGGGGGTATGGGGGGCATGGGCGCCATGGACGGCATGGATCACGCCGCCATGGGCCATGGCGCGCCCGCGGCGATGGATCACGGCGCTATGGATCATGGCAGCATGGACCATGGGAGCCACGCCATGCGCGATCCCGACAATGCTCCGGCCGCAATGGCCGTGGGCGTCGGGGTGGACATGGTCTCGCCAGACCCGGCCAACCGCCTGGGCGAGCGGCCCATGGGGCTGGAGAATGTCCCCCACCGGGTGCTAGTCTATACCGACCTCGTGGCGCTTGCGCCGAACAAGGACCAGAGGGCGCCGTCCCGGGCCCTGGAGATCCACCTGACCGGCAATATGGAGCGGTTCATGTGGGGCTTCGACGGTCGGAAGTTCTCCGAGATCGTTGAGCCCATCGCGTTGGCCCGCAACGAGCGGGTGCGGGTGACCCTGGTCAACGACACCATGATGGCCCACCCGATCCATCTGCACGGCCACTTCTTCGAGCTGGTGACAGGCGGGCCTGCGGGACATCAGCCCCTGAAGCACACAGTCAATGTGGCGCCAGGCTCCAAGGTGACGTTCGATCTGACCGCCGATGCCCCCGGCGACTGGGCCTTCCACTGCCACATGCTGATGCACATGCATGCGGGCATGTTCAATGTGGTCACCGTGCGGCCCCTGGACGGAGGCGCGGCATGAAGGCTCTGCTCATCGCGCTGATCCCCCTGGCGCTAACCGCCGGCGTGTCCCACGCCCAGGACCACGTCCACGGGGCGGCGCAAGCTGATCCCCATGCGGGCCACACCATGGCCGCCGCCGCGAACCCCCACGCCGGGCACGCCATGGGACCTTCGGCCAGCGGGCCGCCGGACGTGCCCACCAGCGCCGATGATCCCGGACGGCCGCGGCGTCCGCCGCCGCCCCGGGCCGCCCGCTCAGGCCCCGCCCACGCGGCCGACGCCCTGTGGGGCGAGGCTGTGATGGCCCGGGCCCGGGAGGGCTTGCTTCGGGAGAATGGCGACGTGCGCGCCACCGCCGTGATCATCGACCGGCTGGAGGCGCGGATCGAGGAGGGCGAGACCTCCGGCCTGTGGGACGTGGGCGGCTGGACCGGCGGCGACATCAACCGCTTCTGGTGGAAGTCCGAAGGCGAGGTCGCCCCGGACGGCGAGATCGAGGGCGAGGTTCAGGCCCTCTACAGCCGGGCGGTCTCGCCCTTCTGGGATGTGCAGGCGGGCCTGCGCCAGGACGTGGCCGAGGACGGTCCCGACCCCACCCACCTCGCGGTCGGGGTCCAGGGGCTGGCGCCCTACTGGTGGGAGGTGGACGCCGCGGCCTTCCTGTCGAGCCGGGGCGACCTGACCGCGCGGGTGGAGGCCGAGTATGACCAGCGGATCACCCAGCGCCTGATCCTGCAGCCGCGGATCGAGGTGGAGGCCGCAGCCGCCGACATCCCCGAGCTCGGCCTCGGCGCCGGCCTGACCCATGTGGAGGCGGGCCTGCGCCTGCGCTACGAGATCGCCAAGGAATTCGCCCCCTATGTGGGCGTCGACTGGAGCCGCGACCTGGGGGGCACCGCCAGCCGCACCCGCGCCGCGGGCGGTGAGACCGAACATACCGCCATCGTTGTTGGCCTGCGGGCCTGGTTTTGAAGGAGCCCCTGAACATGCGACCCCTGATGTCGACCCTCGCGCCGGCCCTGGCTCTGGCGCTGATCTCCGCTCCGGCCCTGGCCCAGGATCATCATGCCGGCCATGGGGCCATGGCCGCTGCACCCGCCAATCACGCCGCCCACGGCGTGGTCACCAGCCCGGCCGAGGGCGAGATGACCCACGGGACGCCCGACTGGTTCACCGTCACCTTCGAGCACCCGATGACGCTGACCGCCGTCACCGTGGCCGGCGAAGGTAGGCCGACCCAGGCCGTGCCGGTGGCCGCGGCCGCGGCCACTACCGAGGTCTCCGCCGACCTGCCTGACCTGTCGCCGGGCCGCTATGTCCTGACCTGGACGGCCAGGGGCGCCGACGGCCACGAGATGACCGGGGCTGTGCGGTTCATGGTCCACTAGAGGCGGACCCTTAAGCCGCCTCCCCCTGGAAGGCGGCGATGATTGGGCAAGGACCCTGATCGGTGGAGGCGCAGGCGCCGGCCAGGCGCCGCAGGGCCGCGCGGGCCTCCACCAGATCGGCGATGGCCTTATCCAGCGCCGCCAGCCGCTCGCTGGCTAGCTCATGGGCGCGGGCCCGATCCTCGCCGGCGTCCAGGGACAACAGCTCCTTGATCTGCTCCAGGGTGAAGCCTGCCGTCTGGGCCGAGCGGATGAAGCGCAGGCGGCGGACATCCTCCTCCCCATAGCGGCGCACGCCGGTTCCGACCCCATCCCTGGACCAGCGCTCGGGCGTCGGCATCAGGCCGCGGCGCTGGTAGAAGCGCACGGTCTCCACGCCCACGCCGCCCTCGCGGGCCAGGATGGCGATGGTTCGAGATTTCATGATTGACTCCGTACTGACGTACGGAACCTAGGGTCGGTCTCAAGGATTACAAGTCCAAGGAGCCCCCCGTGACCTCACCCCAGAAGACCGCCGTGCTGCACCGCATGGTGATGGCCGACCATGTCTGTCCCTATGGGCTGAAGGCCCGGCACCTGCTGCGCAGCCGCGGCTATCAGGTGGACGACCGCTGGCTGACCAGCCGGGAGGAGACCGACGCCTTCAAGGCGGAGCATGGCGTCGCCACCACGCCGCAGGTCTTCATCGCGGGCGAGCGGATCGGCGGCCATGATGATCTGCGCCGCCACCTGGGGCTTAAGGTCCGCGACCCGAAGGCCACAACCTACACCCCGGTCCTGGTGGTGTTCGCCACCACCGCCATCATGGCGGCCATGATCAGCCTGGCGGTCTATGGGACGCCGCTCACGCAGCAGACGGCGGTGTGGTTCATCGCCCTGTCGATGATGGTCCTGGGCATGCTCAAGCTGCAGAATGTCGAGAGCTTCTCGACCATGTTCCTCAACTACGACCTGCTGGCCAAACGCTGGCCGCCCTATGGCAAGATCTATCCCTTCGCCGAGTTCGGGGCCGGCGCCCTGATGGTCGCAGGCGTGCTCACCTGGCTTTCGGCGCCGCTGGCCTTGACCATCGGCGTCATCGGCGCGGTTTCGGTGTTCAAGGCCGTCTATCTGGACCGGCGCACCCTGAAATGCGCCTGCGTCGGCGGCGACAGCAATGTGCCACTCGGCTTCCTGTCGCTGACCGAGAACCTGATGATGATCGCCATGGCCGTGTGGATGCTGGCGATGTGAGGGGGGGCGAAGCGGCCGGCGCCTGCGCCGCGCTTGGCCGGCTTCCTGGCCGTGAGGCGATCTGACCAAAGGCTGAGGGTGGCGTTCGCCGCGTTCCCGCGCTAGCAGCCCACCCATGATCCGCCTCGACAATATCTCCAAGCAGAACGGCCACCAGATCCTGTTCATCGAAGCCTCGATGGGCGTTCAGAAGGGGGAGAAGGTCGGGCTTGTCGGTCCCAACGGCGCGGGCAAGACGACGCTGTTCCGCATGATCACCGGTCAGGAACAGCCGGACGACGGCGCGGTCGTGATCGATCCGGGCATGACGATCGGCTATTTTAGCCAGGACGTCGGTGAGATGGCGGGCCAGAGCGCGGTCGCCGCGGTGATGGACGGCGTGGGCCCGGTCAGCGCCCTGGCCGCCGAGATGGCGATCCTCGAGGCCGCCATGGTCGATCCGGACCAGGCCGACAACCTGGACGCCCACATGGAGCGCTATGGCGAGGTGCTGGAGCGCTTCCAGGAACTGGACGGCTATGCCCTGGAAGCCCGGGCGCGCGAGGTGCTGGCGGGCCTGAGCTTCAGCCAGGAGCGGATGGATGGCGATGTGGGCCTGTTGTCGGGCGGCTGGAAGATGCGCGTGGCCCTGGCCCGCATCCTGCTCATGCGTCCCGACGCCATGCTGCTGGACGAACCCAGCAACCACCTGGATCTGGAAAGCCTGATCTGGCTGGAGGCCTTCCTCAAGGCCTATGACGGCGCGCTGCTGATGACCTCGCACGACCGCGCCTTCATGAACCGCATCATTGGCAAGGTGGTGGAGATCGACGGCGGCGACCTCGTCACCTATTCGGGCGATCTGGACTTCTACGACCAGCAGCGCGCGCTCGGCGAGCAGCAGCGCCAGGCGCAGTACGAGCGCCAGCAGGCCATGCTGGCCAAGGAAATCAAGTTCATCGAGAAGTTCAAGGCCCGCGCCAGCCACGCCGCCCAGGTCCAGAGCCGGGTCAAGAAGCTGGACAAGATCGAGCGCGTCGAGGCGCCCCGCCGTCGCCAGTCGGTTCAGTTCGAATTCCGCAGCCCGCCGCGGTCGGGCGAGGACGTGATCAGCCTGCGCAATGTCCATAAGGGCTACGGGGCTCAGCCGATCTATGAGGGCCTCGATTTCCTGGTGCGCCGCAAGGAACGCTGGTGCGTCCTGGGCGCCAATGGCGCCGGCAAGTCGACGCTGTTGAAACTTGTGGCCGGCGCGATCGCGCCTGACCAGGGCGCGGTGAACATCGGCGCGAGCGTCAAGATGGGCTACTTCGCCCAGCACTCCATGGACCTGCTGGACGGCGAGGAGACCATCTTCGAGTCTCTGGATGGTTCCTTCCCGCAGGCGGGGCAGGGCGCGCTGCGCACCCTGGCGGGCTGTTTCGGCTTCTCCGGCGACGATGTGGAAAAGCCCTGCCGCGTCCTGTCCGGCGGCGAGAAGGCCCGTCTGGTCATGGCCAAGATGCTGTTTGATCCGCCCAATCTGCTGGTGCTCGACGAGCCCACCAACCACCTCGACATGGCGACCAAGGAGATGCTGGTGGCGGCCCTGGCGGAGTTTGAGGGCGCCATGCTCTTCGTCTCCCACGACCGCCATTTCCTGGCGGCCCTATCCAACCGCGTGCTGGAGCTGACCCCCGAGGGCGTCCACCAGTACGGCGGCGGCTATACGGAGTACGTCACCCGCACGGGGCAGGAAGCCCCAGGGCTGCACCCGGGCGGGTGAGTGACTGGGGGCCGAGAACCTGATGGTGATCGCCGTGGCCATGTGGATGCTGGCGATGTGTGGGGGCGCCCGGCGAGGCGTTCATGACGTGGACGGGCTGGAAAAGGCGGCGAGGTGCGCGTAAACTGTGCGCATGAAAAACGCGCATGCTTCTGGTCGTCAGCGGTTGAACCTCACCCTTCCCGGCGCGCTCGTCGAGGAAGCCAAGGCGCTGGGCCTGAACCTTTCGCGGGCCTGCGAGAGTGGCCTGGAAGCCGCTGTCGCCGCCGAACGGGCGCGGCGCTGGCAAGCCGAAAACTGCGCCTTCTTCGACTGGTACAACGCCAAGGTGGAGGCCGATGGCCTGATCCTGGCGCAATACCGGCAGTTCTGATGAAGCATGGGATTTACCGGCTTCCGAGCGGCGTGCTGGTGGTGGACGTCCAGTCGGATCTGCTGAATCCCACAAACACCCGCGTGGTCGTGCCGCTCATCGCGGCGATGGACCTGAAGGGCGCCCAGCCGGGACGACTGACGCCCATCCTCGAGGTTGAGGGGCAGGCGGTCATGCTGCTGCCCCTGCAGATGGCCGCCATTCCGCTCCGCGAACTCGGGCATCGCCCCCTGCGCATGCTCACTGAGGACGAGGCCTATGCGGTGCGCGGCGCGCTCGGCGTGCTGTTCGAGGGCGTGTAGGAGGCGACCCCGGAAGTACGGCGGCCTACCACCGATTCTCGACTTCTTCGGCGAAGCCATAGAGATCGCGGATCTGCAGCCGTTCTCCGTCGTCCAGGATCACTTGGCCGGAGAAGTGGCCGAAGACCTGATGCTGCACAGACCGAAGGAGCCCCAGGTCAGTTGCTGAGGCGCGGTCCACGATGGGCGTAAAGCTCATTTCAAAACGCCCGTCGCCGCTGGTGAACCGCCACGGCCCGCTGTCGTGCCCGCCCTGCGGCAAATGGAAGGTCACATCCCCAAGCTTGTGGGCGATGCCGTCTAGGAAGACCATGTTTTCGGTCGCCGCTGAGGTGTCGCCGAAGCCGTGGCCGATGTTGAAGCCGAACCGCCGCCCCTCGTGCAGACCCGAGGCTGACCCCCAGTACCAGGTATTGTCATAGGTCCAGACGCCGCGACCCCAGTCGAGGACCGCGAAGGCGCAGTCGGGGGAGAACCGATGACGTTCGGCGCCTAGGGTGACCTCGCCCTCTGCTCGGAGGCAGTTGATCTTTTGATTGTAATAGAAGGCGCGCGGCGCGCGCGGAAATGGCGTGGCGATGACCATGCGATCCCGTGGCGGATCGGAGAGATAGATATCGCCTTTCAGGCCTCTCCCGCGGTCGAAGTCAGGGTGTTCGACGATCAGACGGCGGCCGCCGTTCTCATGGCGAAAATGGATCTTCACGCCGCCAGACTGAACTTCCACATCTCCGGCGTCGGCGCTGGCCGGCAGGCGCATCCGGCCCATGGGAAAGGCTGTCATGGCGGCGCCATTAATGGCCCTCGCCGCCTTGAAATCGATCCAGGCCGTGGCCAGTAGGCCCATGTAGCCGTTGTCAGCGACGGTCAGGGCCAGGGCGAAGTCCGGCGCAGTGATGCAGTAGTAGTCCCACTCCTTCAGTCGCCATCGCGGCGCCCTCACCGCGGTGCGACTGTAGTGCTTCACCTCGGAGGTCGCCCATCCAGGCTCTGCCAGGCGGCCCGCCCCATCAAGGAGAGGCCCAGGTCCCATCTTGTGCTGCACCGTTTTGCCCCCGTTCCAATCGAGTTTCGCCATTTCCTGGCTACGTCGATTCTGGAGGCGAGGCGGCGCTGAATGCCGCCCACGGCCACGCCCGCAGGCCTTCGGGGCGAGGATGTTCACCTGACTTGGCCCCTGGCGGCCCGGAAGGGACTCGAACCCCTGACCTTCGGTTTAGGAAACCGCTGCTCTGTCCTGCTGAGCTACCGGGCCGGCTTGGGCGTGAGCGATGCCATGGGGTGGGGGGCGGCGCCAAGCCCCTCAACGAAAAACGCCCGGCGCATGAGCCGGGCGTCTTGATCGTCTGACGTGCGCCCAGATCAGGCGGCGGCCGAGGCCTTCACCAGCAGGGACTTGTTGAGCATGATGATGGCCGCGTCGCGGTCGATCTGCTCGATGGCGGCGACTTCGCGGGCCATGCGGTCCAGGGCCGATTCATAGAGCTGGCGCTCGGAATAGGACTGTTCGGGCTGGTTCTCGGCCCGGTGCAGGTCGCGGACCACCTCGGCGATCGAGATCAGGTCGCCGGAATTGATCTTGGCTTCATATTCCTGGGCGCGGCGGCTCCACATGGTGCGCTTGACGCGGGCGCGGCCCTTGAGCGTGTTCAGCGCCTGGCTGACCACGTCGCCTTCGGCCAGGGAGCGGAGGCCAGAGCTGCGCGCCTTGCCGGTGGGCACGCGCAGGGTCATCTTCTCGTGGTCGAAGGTGATCACATAGACTTCAAGCGAAAGACCGGCGACGTCCTGGGTCTCGATCGCCTGCACCTGACCGACGCCGTGCGCCGGATAGACGACATGATCGCCAACCTGGAAATCCAGACCGTTCTTGCTCATTGCGAGACCCTTCAAAATGCGCCTGGCGGCCAATCCGGAGTCACGGAGGCGACGCTCACAGGGACGAACCGGTCCTCGACGCGGCAGGCGCGAAGTCCGACGTGCTCTGGAGCGGTGAAAACCTCTTTAGACACCCTCGCCCTGGGCGGGCGTGATCGGCCGGCGACGGCTCTTCTGTTGAACGACGGGACAGACGACAGCCGCCTGCCTCCACGCCAAGTGTGACCATACCATAAATATGAGCCGAAAGAAAGGCTTGGGCCCTGGAGGGGCTAAGCAGGCCCCGAGGGGTCAGGAGCCGCGGCCGGGCTTTTCGCTGAAATACTTGTCCAGCTTACCGGTCTCACGCTCGTACTGTTCGGCGTCGGCCGGCGGCTCGCCCTTGACCGTGATGTTCGGCCAGATGCGTGAATATTCCGAATTGATCTTCAGCCACTTGCCGTCGGGATCATCCTCGGTGTCGGGCTTGATGGCGTCCACCGGGCATTCGGGCTCGCACACGCCGCAGTCGATGCACTCGTCCGGATTGATGGCCAGGAAGTTCTCGCCCTCATAGAAACAGTCGACCGGACAGACCTCCACGCAATCCATGAACTTACATTTGATGCAGGGATCCATGACGATGTAGGTCATCGGGTCGAGAACTCCGGTCGCGGCCCTGGCGGGGATCGCGGGGGGTTGGAAGGCGCGGGTTTTTCAGGGCGCCGGGGGCGCCTTGTCAACCACGGGGCTTAGCGCGTCTTCGCCCCGGATGCGCCTCAGTATATCTGCAAGGGTGAATAGAGGGTTCGGGCCTCGGCCGGGGGGCCGCGCCGCTCGCCCATGGCCTCCACCGTCACCGCCGTGACCCGCCCGCCGATGGCGAAGACCAGCTGATCGCCGGCCCGTACGGTGCGCGAGGGCTTGTCCAGCCGGTTCTCCTGGCCTGCGCGAGTCAGGCGCACGCGCTTGTTCTCCACAAAGGCCGCCGCCAGCGTTCGGGTCTTGAAGAAGCGGGCGCGCCACAGCCAGACATCGATCCGGCAGGTCTCGACGGCCTCGGCCGCCTCGGGCTTCACGCCGCGCCTCCGGCCTGGGGCCTGCGGCGTCGCCTGCGGGGCTTGCGTCGGGCGGGCTCGGCGGCGGGGAGCTGGGGCGGAGCGGCGGCGGCCGGGCGCGGACCTTTCGGGCGCGGGGCCTTGGGACGCTGGGCGGCGGGGGCGGTCTTCAGGGCCGCCAGGGCGGCGAAGGGGGAGTTGGACGGGGCCGCAGGGGCCTTCTGCGCCTTGGCCTCCAGCTTGCGGCGGCGCCAGGGGCGGGGCTCGCCGGTCTTGGCCGGGCCCGTGGGCGCATAGTCGAGGGCGCGCAGGATGGCCTCGCCCTCGGCTGTGCTCCAGCCCAGCGCCGCCCAGAGATCATCAGGCAGGCGCACCCCGCCAGCCTCCTTCGGCGCGGCGCGCAGGCGCTCGTCCAGATCCTCCAGCGACTCCACGGGAACCGACAGCCCGGCCGCGGCTCTGTGACCGTGGGCGGCCAGGCGCCAGGGGGCGGGGATGTCGGCCGGCAGCCGGGAGAGCCCCGTCATGGCTGGGCGCCACCCGGCCTCGGCGGCGAAGGCCTGGGCGAAGGCCAGCGCCTCGGGCCGCAACAGGCCCGGCATGAACAGGCTGAACGCGCCGATGCGTACGCCAAGGCCTTTCAGCGCCCGGCGCTCGGCCTGGCTCAAGGCGGCGACCTCCTCGCGTACATGAGCCCGGTCGAGCACGCCGCCCTGTTCCAGCAGGCGATAGGCGATGCCCCGGGGCATGCCCCTGATCCGCCCCTCGGTTACGGCGGCCTCCAGTTTGCGCAGGGGCGAGAGGCGCCGGCCGGCCTCGGCGGCGAGCCAGGCCTCCAGCCGCCGCTGGGCCCGTTCCCGGGCTGCGGCCTCGCCCAACTCGCCGAAGAGCCGGACTCGGGGGGAGAAGGGCCGGCCGCCCGACAGCGCGCCGACCGCCTCGCCGCGCCACAGGACCACCCCGTCGGGATTGAGCGCGAAGGCCTCGTCAGCCTCACCGGCCAGCTTACCCAGCCGCCGGGCGATCTCTGGACCCACCGCGGCGATGGCGGCGGCGCGCAGGGCCTTGGTCTCCAGGACAGAAGCGCCCTGGTCGGCCTCGAAGCTGACGCCCTGCAGCCGGCCCACATATTGACCTTCCACTGTCACGGCGCCGTCGCCGCCGACGCCGGCCAGCATCTCATGTCGAACCCGCAGGCCGCGCATGAGCGCGCTGGTGCGACGGTCCACGAACCTCGCCATCAGCCGTTCGTGCAGGGTGTCCGACAGCCGGTCTTCCAGCTGGCGCAGCTTGCCCTGCCAGCCCGTGGGATCGACCAGCCAGTCGGGGCGGTGGGCCACATAGGACAGGGTCCGCACCGACGACAGCCGCTGGGCCAGCGCGTCGATCTCGCCTTCGGGCCGGTCCAGCTGCTTATGCTGGCGGGCGATCCAGTCGTCAGGGATGCGCCGGCGCCCGGTGGTCAGGTTGTCGAACAGGTCGCGGACCAGGCGCACGTGCTCCTCGGCCGAGACCTTGCGGAAGTCCGGCGTCTGGCAGACGTCCCACAGCTTGAAGAGAGCGGCGCGGTCGCGGACCCGGGTCACAACGTCTGGATCGCCCGCCAGCTTGCGCAGGGTGATCTCATCCAGCGCCTCCTGGGCCAGCCGCAGGCCGGAACGGTCCGGGGTGCGGGCGAGCGACCGCAGCAGGTCAGGCAGGGAGTCGAAGTCGAGCTTGGCGTTGCGCCATTCCGCGCCGGTGACGGCCTCGAACTGGTGGTTCTCGACGGCCTCGACCAGATCCTCATCCATCTCGTCGCAGTCGCCGGTGACGCCGAAGGTCCCGTCGGTGCGGAAGCGGCCGGCGCGGCCGGCGATCTGGCCGATCTCCTGCGGGGTCAGCCATCGATTGCGCCGCCCGTCGAACTTGCGCAGGCCGGCGAAGGCCACATGGTCGACATCCATGTTCAGGCCCATGCCGATGGCGTCGGTGGCCACCAGAAAATCCACCTCACCCGACTGATAGAGGGCCACCTGGGCGTTGCGGGTGCGGGGGCTGAGCGAGCCCATGACCACGGCCGCCCCGCCCCGCTGGCGGCGGATCAGCTCGGCGATGGCGTAGACCTGGTCGGCGGAGAAGGCGACGATGGCGCTGCGTCTCGGCAGGCGGGTCAGCTTCTTGGAGCCTGAATAGGTCAGGTTGGAGAACCGCTCCCGGCTGACGATCTCGGCGTCAGGCAGCATGCGGCGGACCAGGGGCGCCATGGTCGAGGCGCCCAGCAGCATGGTCTCGTACTTGCCCCGCGCATGCAGCAGGCGGTGGGTGAAGACATGGCCGCGCTCAGGGTCTGCGCACAGCTGGATCTCGTCGACGGCCAGGAACTCCACCTCCCGCGACAGGGGCATGGCCTCAACGGTGCAGACGAAATAGACCGCCCGCGGCGGGACAATCTTCTCCTCGCCGGTGATCAGGGCGACGGAGCGGGCGCCGCGCAGCTTGACGATGCGGTCGTAGATCTCCCGGGCCAGCAGCCGCAGCGGCAGGCCGATCATGCCCGAGGCGTGACCCAGCATCCGCTCGACGGCCAGGTGGGTCTTGCCGGTGTTGGTCGGCCCCAGCACCGCCACCAGGCGGGACGGCGCCGCGCCCGAGGGACGGTCACTCATGCCTCCAAGGTGGGGGGCGAATCGGCCCTCGGCAAGCGTGTCCGGAACGCCAGGCGGCGGGTTTCCGTTGAATGAGTGGAACTTCGCAACAGGACAAATCTCATGACCCGTTTGATGGTGGCGGCCCTGGTCTATCCGATGGCCCAGGCCGTCCTGTTCGGGGCTGGCCTGATCGTCGCACTCATCCTGGCCCCGGGGCTCAGCGCCCAGATCTCGATCCCGCTGGTGGTGGTGATCACAGCCCTGATCTCCATGCCGCTTAGCTGGTTCATCGCGCCGAGGATGATGGCCCGGTATCAGAAGCGGTCCGCCGCCCGTTTCAATCGGGCCTGATCGTCATCGCCTTCCCCTGAGGCATGATTGACCGAACGCGGGTCTTGCCGGACGGTCTGCGGCAGGGCGCCGCCGGCGCCGGCTAGGGGGCTATCAGACCGTGTTTCAATCCTTGCGCTTTGCGGTCCTCGGACTGGCGGCCCTTTGCCTATCGGCCTGCGTGGCCGGGGACATTCCCTATGAAGAGCTGGAGGCGCGCTATGGCGGCCCGACCTCCCAGTATCTTGAGCTGCCGGACGGAGTGCGGGTTCACTACCGCGACGAGGGCGATCCGCAGGCCCCGGTGACGCTGGTCATGGTGCATGGCTTCGCCGCCTCCCTGCACGCCTGGGAGCCCTGGGTCGCGCGGCTGAAGGATGACTACCGGCTGGTCAGCCTGGATCTGCCGGGTCACGGCCTGACCCGGGCGCCGGAGGGCTATCAGTCGAGCCCAGAGGCACAGGTGGCGATGGTGGACGCTGTGGCCGCCGAACTTGGCCTTTCGCCCTTTGTGCTGGCGGGCAATTCCATGGGGGGCGGCGTAGCCTGGCGTTATGGCCTCGCCCATCCGCAGAAGGTGCGCGGGCTGGTGCTGGTCAACGCCGCGGGCTGGCCTGCGGCGGCGGCGGCGGCGGCGGCGGTGGAAGGCGAGGGCGACAGCCGGCCCATGGTCTTCAAGCTCTTGGAAAACCCCTTGGGCCGCAGCCTGCTGCGCAATCTTGATCCACGTCCCCTGGCGGGTCGGGGCCTTCGCCAGGCTTACGGGGATGAGGCCCTGGTCACGCCGGAGCTGGTGGACCGCTATGTGGAGCTGGCCCGGGCGCCGGGCCACCGGGCCATACTGACCGACCCCCGCCGCCGCGGCGCCGCCACGGCGGTGACGCCAGAGACCTTTGCGGCCATTCAGGTTCCCACCCTGGTCATGGTCGGCGCCCTGGACCAGGTGATTCCCCCTGAGCGGGGGGCGGGCTTTGCGCAAGGAATCCCCGGCGCCCGGCTGATCACCTATGCCGACGGCGGCCACGTGCCGATGGAGCAACTACCCGACCGCACGGCGCAGGATCTGCGTGTCTTTCTGGAAAGCCTGCCGCCAGCCTCCTGAGCGAGGTGGGAACGCGCGCAAAACAAAGGGTGACCGAATCGGCGACGGGGCCTGATTCAGCCTTTGTTCCCTACCAGATATTGTAGGCCCCGCCGGAGATGGCCACAAGGCTGCAGCGCCAGCAGGGCCTGCGCCGGCGGTCTGCGGGATAATCGGGACGATTGCGACGGGAGTCGCGGCTCCGCCTTGACGGCGCCCGAGGCTTTCGCCTATATCGCCCGCTCTCTTGTGCGGACCGGGGTCCGCGCTTTTTGGTTTCCACGCGAAGGTTGAACACCATGTCGCGCCGTTGCGAACTCACTGGCGTTGGTCCGATGATCGGTCACAATGTCAGCCACTCGAATATCAAGACCAAGCGTCGGTTCCTGCCGGCCTTGTCTCCGGCTACGCTGCAGTCCGAAGCCCTGGGCCAGTCCTTCCGACTGCGCATCAGTAATGCGGCCCTGCGCACCCTGGACTTCCGGGGCGGCCTGGACGTCTTCCTGGTCAAGGCCCGCGATGAGCAACTCTCGCCGCGCGCGCTGAAGATCAAGCGTCAGCTGAAGGCCAAGCTGGCCGAGGCCAAGACCGCCGCCTGATCGGCGTTGATCTGACGACGACACGAAAAGGCCGGTCCTTCGGGGCCGGCCTTTTTCGTTGCGCGGAGTCTGGCGGGCTGGCCTCAGGGCGTCCAGTCAAAGGCCAGCAGCAGGGTGCGCTGGCTGGCGCTGAAATTGTCGTCCGACAGGATATAGACCCGGTAGCCGCCCTGCGGCCTGGGCACGAAATCCACAGCCTCGAAATTGTCCACCGTCAGCGGCTTGGTCATCTCCAGACGCGCTAGCTCTCCGGCCGCTCCGGTGACGGACAGCACGATACGGTTGCCCCGCAGCGGGTCCCAGGCGCGCAGCAGATAGGCGCTCTGGTCGCCGGGCAGGCGACGCATCGCCACCAGGCCGAACTCGGGCGCCTTGTCGACCTTCGGCCCGGCCACGCAGGGAGAGGCGAGCTTGCACCGCCAGGTCTGGCCGGACTCCTCGCCGCCAGCCACATAGGCGTCGGGCCCGCGCTCGGGATCGGCGGCCAGGGCTTCAAGACCGCCATTCAGCGGGAAATCGGCTTCGGGCGCCGGCACGGCCCGCGGCGGCCCGCCGTTGGCCGGATAGAGCCAGATGCGCGACTGGCGCTCAAAGCTCACCAGCCGGTCGCCGCTCGCCAGAATCGCCAGGCCTTCGGCGTCAGACATTTCCTTATTGGGCAGGGGCTGGCCGTCCAGGCCGCTCAACGGCCGCAAGGTCACGTCGGCAAGGCCTGACAGTTGGCCGCCCTCGAAGACCAGTCGGCCCTCGATCAGGTCGCCCTCATCGCTGATCGCGGTGATCTTTCCATCGGCGCTCACCGACAGGTCCGAAAGGCCGTGGAACCGCGCGGTCTCGGTGGAGGAGAGCTGGACCCCGCCGGCATAGGCAAATCCGCCGATCGCCGTCTGGCCCGGCGCTTCGGGGTTCAGGGGAACAGAGACCGTCTGGACCGAGATTGATGATCCGGCGGCCACCGGTGCGGCCGGCAGGCTTACCGGCGAAGGGGCGCAGGCGGCCAGCCCCGCCAGGGCGATCAGGGCGCCAAGACGGGGCAGGGGGCTCATGCCAGGGCTCTCCGGACTTCCTTGAAGGTCGACCCTCGGCTGGTTCCTGAGGGACCCTGGGTGCTGGGCGGCGGCTGCAGCAGGTTGGCGGTGGCGCGGCTCGACTTGCGGATTTCCTCGTCGAACAGCTCGGCCAGCTGATCGACGATGACGCCGGCCAGCTGCTCCACATCGACGATGGTCACAGCCCGGCGATAATAGCGGGTGACGTCGTGGCCAATACCGATGGCGATCAGCTGCACCGGGCTCTTGGTCTCGATCTCCTCGATCACCTCGCGCAGATGGCGTTCGAGATAGTGGCCGGAGTTCACCGAGAGGGTGGAGTCATCCACCGGCGCGCCGTCGGAAATGACCATCAGGATGCGGCGGGCTTCCGGGCGACCCAGAAGCCGGTGGTGCGCCCACATCAGCGCCTCGCCGTCGATATTTTCCTTCAGCAGGCCCTCGCGCATCATCAGGCCAAGGTTGCGGCGGGCGCGGCGCCAGGGGGCGTCGGCGGCCTTGTAGATGATGTGACGCAGGTCGTTCAGCCGGCCCGGCTGCGGCGGCTTGCCGGCCTTCAGCCAGTCCTCGCGGCTGGTTCCGCCCTTCCAGGCCCGGGTGGTGAAGCCGAGAATTTCGGTCTTGACCCCGCAGCGTTCCAAGGTGCGCGCCAGGATGTCGGCGCAGACGGCGGCGACCATGATCGGGCGGCCCCGCATGGAGCCTGAATTGTCGATCAGGATGGTGACGACCGTGTCGCGGAACTCGGTGTCCTTCTCTTCCTTGAAGGACAGGGGCGCGGTGGGGTCGATGATCACCCGGGTCAGGCGCGCCACGTCCAGCATGCCCTCCTCCAGGTCGAAGCTCCAGGTGCGGTTCTGCTGGGCCATCAGCTTGCGCTGCAGCTTGTTGGCCAGGCGGGACACGACGGTGGACAGACTGGCCAGCTGCTGGTCGAGATAGGCCCGCAGACGGCCGAGCTCTTCGGGATCGCACAGTTCCTCAGCTGCGACGATCTCGTCATGGGCGGTGGAGAAGACCTTATAGGTCGGAATGCGCGCGTCGGGGCGCGGATCGGGGCGAGACGGCTGCTCGCCCTCGCCCATGTCCGGCTGCTCGTCAGTGTCTTCGGCGTCAGGGTCCTCTTCGGCCGACATCATCTGACTGTCGGTCTCTTCGCTTTCGCGATGGGTGGATTCGCTGTCGTCCATGGCGGTCTGCTGAGGGGATTGCTCCTCGCCCTCGCCGCCGTCCTGGTCTTCGGCCGATTCCGACTCCGCGTCCTCGCCGCCCTCCTCGTCCTCGTCGGGCTGCTCCGGGGCGTCCGACAGGTCATCGCCCATGGACAGGTCGCGCAGGATCGCCTTGGCCACCTTGCCGAAGGCCTTCTGGTCCTCAAGATTGGCCGCCAGCTTGTCCAGGTCAGCGCCAGCCTTGGCCTCGATCTCATCCCGGAACAGATCCACCAGGGGACGGGCGGCCGGCGGCGGCGCCTCGCCGGTCAGGCGCTCGCGGACCATGAGCGAGACGATCTCGTCCATGGGCGGATTGGCCTGGGCCTCGATCGGATTGAAGGGCTTTTTGGCCCAGGCCTGGTCCAGGGCCGCACGCAGGTTTTCCCGCACGCCGCCCAGGGCGTTGGCGCCGATGGCCTGGGTACGGGCCTGTTCGATAGCGTCATAGATGGGGCCGCCCTGGGCCGACTGGGGGCGCCCCTTGGCGTGGGCGGCCTCGTCATGGTGGGCGAGTCTCAGGGCCATCTGGTCGGCGATGCCCCGCAGGCGTGCGGCGTCTTCGGGGCCGAGATCACGGGGCGGGTGGGGCAGAATGGCGCGGTTGCCCTGCAGCTGGGGCCCCTCGCCGGAGAAGACGATCTCCAGATCGGGCGACTCCGCCAGAGAGCGGGCGGCGTTCGCCAGGGCGCGCTTGAAGGGCTCGACGGGGCTTTCGGGAGGGGACTTGGCCATCGCCTCCTAGATAAGGCGCCGCAAGGCCCAGGGGAAAGGGGAAGATATTCTACAGCCAGGCTTCGGAACGGGTGGCCGGGGCTTCGCGTTCTCCTGGTCACACTGATGGCTGTTCTGGAGGCGACCCCATGCTGAAATGGGCACTGATTTTTGCGCTTATCGCCCTTGTGGCCGGCGCTCTCGGCTTTGGCGGCATCGCCGGCGCGGCCGCGGGCATCGCCAAGATTTTGTTCTTCATCTTCCTGGTGGGCTTCGTGATCTTCCTGGTTCTGGGGGTCATGGCTGGAAAGAAGATCACCGGCGGCTAGCGCTGCTGGCCCCTGGAAAAGACGACGGCCGCCGCTCAGGTTTGAGCGGCGGCCGTTTTCATTTGAAGTCTCCCAGGACGGGTCAGTCCTTGCGGCTGGCGAGCCAGGCCGCGCCCTGGGATTCCACCAGGCCCGCAATGTCGCCCATGGCCAGGTTCACGTCGATGAGGTGCAGGCCCCAGTCCTTGGCGATGACGCCGTTCTGGACCACGTCGCCAGCGATGGTGTCTGTGCGCGGATCGGCCGGATCAGCGTTCACAGTGACAGCCAGATAGTGGAAGCCGTCCTTGCGCACGCACTCCCCGCTCAGCAGGCCCGGGACCGAGACGAACGGGGTCTCGACGGCCGGGCCGCCCTTCACCCAGGGCTGCGGTTCTTCGGACGAGCCCAGCAGGTTGCCGGCGCTGGCCAGATAGGCGTGCAGATCGGCCTTGCCGCCTTTCAGGGCGGCGGGATTGACGCAGGCGGCCTCCATGTTCTGGGCCTGAGGCGGGGCGACGCCGAACCGGGAATTGGCCGGCGGTGGGGCGTCCGCCCGGAAGCTGACATAGGCGATGGCGCAGCCGGTCTGATCGGCGGCCTCGCAGAGGGGGATCGACTTGAAGGTCCCGGTCTTGCCGCCCTTCTCAACCGGCAGATTGGTTCCGATCAGCAGGGCCGAGACCAGCTTGTCCTGCACCGGCTTGCCGTCGATCTCATTGGCGATCAGCTGGGTGAGCACGCCGGCGCCCTGGCTGTGGCCGATCAGGACCACGCCGCGGCCGTTGTTCTCATGGGCCAGGTAGTGGTTCCAGGCGTCCACCACGTCGAGATAGCCGGTATTGGGCCGCGGGCCGCCGGCGGGCAGGGCGCCGCCGGTGACCAGGGCGCGCAGGGCCGTCAGGGTGAATTGGCGGTAGAGCGGCGCATAGACCCGGCACTTGGCGCCCAGGCGGGAGAGCTGCTGCTCCACCACGCGACGCTCCTCGGCGTTGGCGGTCATGTCGCTGACCACGCCGGGGTCGTTGGAGACCGTCGGATAGACATAGAAGCAGTCCACAGGCGCCTGCGGATTGACCGCCCAGGTCTCAACCGTGGCGGCGCCATCGGCCTGGATGACGGTGGTGGTGTTGTCGCCGGCGCAGGCGTCGTCGCGGCCGGGCCAACACAGCCAGCTGGCTTTGTCGGCATAGTCATTCTTGGCGAGCTCGGCGGCCGCTGTTTGGGCCTGGGCCTGCCAAACGCCGGCCGCCAGGGCCAGCGCCCCTGTGGTCGCCGTCAATATGGCGAGCATCTTCCTGGACATGTGTTCCCCACGTGCAAATCGGTTTGCATCAATGGGCCGGACCTTCACCCAGGGCGCAGCTGACGTCCAGTGGCTGGGTTGGGCTACAGGGCAGGGCCATACCTAGAAAAATATCCGTATAAGGAATGAAAGCCGGGCTCTGAACCGCGTCGGCGGACAGTGGCGACGTCTTGTCGCAAATATGATGCTCAAGCGTCATAAAAGCTTCACAAGCTCCGGAGTCCATGAGAGCCTTTCCTCAAGTCGAGGCCTAGACCTCGCTCTAAGTGGAGGAAATTATGAGAGTTCTGGTTCTCGCAGCCGCTGCCGCCGCCCTGTTCGCCGGCTCGGTTCAGGCCGCCCAACCCGCCAATGCCGAGGCTGTGGCCCGCGACGCCGCGGCCCGGGAAGTCATGCAGACCAAGGCCGAACGGGTGGTCTATGTCTGCGACCGCTCCGAACTGACCCGCCGCGCATTCGCCCGCGAGCATGGCGAGGTGAAATTCGTCACCGCGGAACAGGCGATCACCGGCGCGGCCGATGACTGGTCCGCCCCTCGGTGCGTCAGTGAGGTGGAGGGCGCGAAACTCAGCGCCATGCTGGGCCGCTAAACCCGCACCTGCAGTCCTGAAATGAAAACGGCGGCCCGCAAAGGCCGCCGTTTTTTCGTCTGCTGGGAGGCCGGAGGCTCAGGCCACCCGCACCCGTGCGGTGCTTTCGGGCAGGTCCTTGCCAAAGGCGCGCTGGAAGAACTCGGCGACCGTGCCGCGCTCCAGTTCGTCGCACTTATTCAGGAAAGTCATGCGGAAGGCGAGCGCCACGTCGCCGCCGAAGATCTCGGTGTTCTGCGCCCAGGTGATCACCGTCCGCGGGCTCATGACCGTGGAGATGTCCCCGTTCATGAAGGCGTTACGGGTCATGTCGGCCACGCGAACCATGGCGTTAATGGTCCTGCGACCCTCGGCCGTGTCGTAGTTGGGGGCCTTGGCCAGGACGATCTCGGCCTCGGCATCATGCTCGAGATAGTTGAGCGTGGTGACGATGGACCAGCGGTCCATCTGGCCCTGATTGATCTGTTGGGTGCCGTGATACAGGCCCGTGGTGTCGCCCAGACCGATGGTGTTGGTGGTGGCGAACAGGCGGAAATAGGGATTGGGCCGGATCACGCGGTTCTGGTCGAGCAGGGTCAGCTTGCCCTGCGCCTCCAGGATGCGCTGGATCACGAACATCACGTCCGGCCGACCGGCGTCATATTCGTCGAACACCAGGGCGATAGGCCGCTGCAGCGACCAGGGCAGGATGCCCTCACGGAATTCCGTGACCTGCTTGCCTTCCTTCAGGACGATGGCGTCCTTGCCCACCAGGTCGATGCGGCTGACATGGCTGTCGAGGTTGACCCGGATCAGCGGCCAGTTCAGGCGGGCGGCGACCTGCTCGATATGGGTCGACTTGCCGGTGCCGTGATAGCCCTGGATCATCACCCGGCGATCATAGGCGAAGCCCGCGCAGATGGCCTTGGTGGTCTCGGGATCGAACCGGTAGGTGTCGTCGATCTCCGGGACATGGCTGTCGCGGTGGGAGAAGGCCGGCACGCTCATGTCCATGTCGACGCCGAAAGTCTCGCGGACGGAGACCTTCTTGTCGGGGACAAGGGTCAGCAACTCATCGTCGTGGGTCTGGGAAATCGTGCTCATGACGAGGTTCGCATACAGGGTTACGCCCGCAAAGCAAACGTGTGTTTCATAGGCGGCCGATCAAAAACAACGAGGAGACGCCGGCGCCATGTTGGACAGGGTTCACACGCACAATTCGAAGCTGCAGGTGGCGCCGAGCGCCTCAGGCTTCGGCGCCGTCGTCACCGGTCTCGACCTGTCCCAGCCGCTGGCTGATGGGTTGATGGAAGAGGTGCGCCAGGCCTGGGCCGCCCATGGGGTGCTGAGCTTTCCTGGCCAGCCGCTGAGCCTCGATCAGCTGGAGGCGGTGACCCTGCAGTTTGGGCCCTTTGGGGTCGATCCGTTCATCGCCCCCATGCCCGGCCGGCCCAATGTGCTGGAGCTGCGGCGCGAACCCGATGAAAAGGCCACCAATTTCGGGGCCGGCTGGCATTCGGACTGGAGCTTTCAGCCGGCCCCGCCGGCGGCGACCCTTTTGCACGGCCAAGTCATTCCGCCGGTGGGCGGCGACACGATCTTCGCCGATTGCGCCGGCGCCTACGCCGCCCTGTCGCCGGTGATGCAGGAAATGCTGGCGCCTCTGCGGGCTATCCACAGCGCTGGCCGCGCCTATGGGACCAAGGGCGTCTTCGCCCGGGAGACCGAGAAGCGGACCATGCAAATCATCGTCTCGGAGGAGGCCGACAAAACCCACACCCACCCGCTGGTGCGCACCCATCCGGTGACCGGCGAGAAGGCCCTGTTCGTCAGTCCGGTCTACACCCTGGGGATCGAGGGCATGACGCCAGCCGAGAGCCAGGCGATCCTCGGCTTCCTGTTCGCCCACATGACCCAGCAGGACTTCATCTTCCGCCATCGCTGGGCCAAGGACACCCTGCTGATCTGGGACAACCGCCGGACGATCCACCTGGCCGAGGGCGGCTATGATGGCCACCTGCGGGTCATGCACCGGACGACGGTGGCTGGGGAAATTCCGGTCTAAGCCCCTTCAGTCGTCGCCGCTGGCGAAGTGATTGAGGGTGCGGGCCAGGGCGTCGCACAGGTCGCGCCTCTGGTTGTCGTCCAGCAGATAGTCCTCGTGGATCATCCGGTTCATGGTCGCGCCCATCATCAGGCAGGACAGAACCCGGGCGCGGACCGCGGCGTCCTCACCACCCAACCAGGCCTCCAGCGGCTGATAGAAGGCCTCGCTGGAATGGCGACGGATGGCGGCGGCCGCCTTGGGCGAGGAGGCCGAACGCAGCATGATCAGGAAGAGGTGGAACTTCTCCTCGCGCATGGGCTCTATGGCCATCATCGTCGCCACCCGGTCCCCAAACCCCTCGCGGTCGCCGTCGAGGAATTCCGCGATGTTCGGCCCGCAGGTGAGCACTTCCTCAAACAGCTCCTCCTTGCCGCCGAAGTAGCGGGAGATCAGGGCCGCATCCACGCCCGCGTCGCTGGCGATGTCTCGTAATCCGGTCTGGTCATAGCCTTCATGGGCGAAGCGACGCCGGGCGGCCTCCAGGATCGCTGTCCGCGTGGCGGCGGCGTTCCGGGTCCGGACGGGAGACAGGGGCGGGCTCAATCGGCGGTCCTCCATATTTTTTGTCAACACTTGTAGACATAGAAGCGCAATCCCACCTAGAAGTCACCAACTGATGACATGGCCCGGTCTTCCAACCGGGTGCGCTAGCCTCGGGGATTGGGCATGCGACGACTCTTTGTGGCTGCGGTTTGCGCAGCAAGCTTCCTTGGTCTGTCCGCCTGTGGCGGGGACCCCAATGCCGGACAGGGCATGCCGACGCCAACGGTGTCGGTCTCGGTTCCGTTGCAGGAGGAGGTCGTCGACTGGGACGACTTCACCGGCCGCTTTGAAGCGCCTGAGCGCGTCGAGGTTCGCGCGCGGGTGGGCGGCTACCTCCAGGGCGTCCACTTCAGGGACGGCCAGACCGTCCGCAAGGGTCAACTGCTCTTCACCCTCGATCCGCGTCCGGCCCAGGCGGCCCTGGCCGCGGCTCAGGCCCAGGCTGATCTGGCCCGGGCTGATCTGGCCCGCGCCGAGGGTCTGCTTGAGGCCCAGGCCATCTCTCAGGAAGAATTCGACAGCCGCCGGGCTCAGGCCCAGGTGGCCGAGGCGACCCTGCGGGCCCGCCGGCTGGACGTGGAGTTCACCCGGGTGACCGCGCCGGTCTCCGGCATTGTGTCCCAGCGCCAGATCGACCCGGGCAATGTGGTCAGCGGCGGCGCCTCTTCGGGGGACATCCTCACCACCATCGTCTCGATCAGCCCGATCCACTTCGCCTTTGACGCCTCTGAAGCCCAGCTTCTGAAATACCAGCGTCAGGTGGAAAAACGCCAGGGGGCCCAGGTCCAAATTCGCTTGCAGGATGAGACCGAGCCGCGCTGGACGGGCCGCGTCGACTTTGTCGACAGCCTCGTGGACCGCGACACGGGCGCGGTGCGCCTGCGCGCCACCATCGCCAACCCGGGGGGCTTCCTGAAGCCAGGCATGTTCGGCCAGGGTCGGATGATCGGCGCCGACGCCTATCGCGCCCTGCTGATCCCCGAAACCGCCGTCATCACCGACGGGGTCCGGCGGGTGGCCTATGTGGTCGACCCAAAGGGCGTGGTGCAGGTGAAGGCGCTGGAGCTTGGCCCGGCCAGCGACGGCCTGCGGGTGGTTCGCTCCGGCCTGCGGCCCGATGACCGCGTCATCATTGGCGGCCAGCAGCGGGCCATGCCCGGTCAGAAGGTCGAGGTCAGTCCCGGCAAGATCGCCCGCCAGGACGTCAGCGGCGGCGACCAGCCCCGGCTGACTTCTGCGCCGGCGGCCACGGCCAGCGCCGCCAACTGATCCGCCCCCCTCCGACCGCATATTCCGGGACCGCATTCCATGCGTCTGTCGCACTTCTTCATCGAGCGCCCGATCTTCGCCGGGGTGCTGTCGGTGTTCATCACCCTGATCGGGATCTTCGCCTATCCGCTGCTGGCCCTGTCCCAGTATCCGGATATCGCCCCGCCCACCGTCGCGGTCATCGCCAACTACCCCGGCGCCTCGGCCGAGACCCTGGCCGAGACGGTGGCCGCGCCGCTGGAACAGGAGATCAACGGCGTCGAGGACATGATCTACATGACCTCGTCCTCTTCCAACGGCATGGTCCAGATCACGGTGACCTTCCGGCCCGGGACGGATCTGGATTCCGCCCAGGTGCTGGTTCAAAATCGGGTCAACCTGGCCGAGCCCCGCCTGCCTGAGCAGGTCCGGCAGGTGGGCGTCATCGTCAACAAGCAGTCCACGGGTTTCCTGATGGTGGTCGGTCTGACCGCCGAGGATGAGAGCCTGAGCGCTGACTACGTTGGCAACTACGCCACCTCCACCCTGCGCGACCGTCTTTTGCGGGTCGAGGGCGTGGGGGAGGTTCAGGTGTTCGGGGGCGGCCTCTACGCCATGCGGGTCTGGATCGATCCAGGCAAGGCCGCCGAACGGAACCTGACTCCGAACGAGATCATCGCCGCTCTGCGGGCCCAGAACGTCCAGGCCGCCGGCGGCACCGTCGGTCAGCCGCCCTTTGGTCCATCGGTGGCTAATGAGTTGCCCGTCGAGGTGGAGGGCCGTCTGTCGACGCCGGAGGCCTTTGGCGACATCGTCCTGCGCCGGGACGCCGAGGGCCGCACGATCCGCCTGCGCGACGTGGCTCGAGTGGAGATCGGGGCCCAGGACTATGGGGTGCGGGGCTACTTCTCCGGCGAGCGTGGGGTGGCCATGGCCGTCCTGCAGCAGCCGGGCTCCAACGCCCTGTCCACCGCCCAGGGGGTGATCGCCGCCCTCGACGCCCTGGAGCCCAGCTTCCCCAGCGGACTGGCCTACCAGATCCCCTACAACCCCACTGAATATGTGGCCGCGTCCGTGGAGGCCGTGCAGAGCACCCTGTTCGAGGCGGTTCTGCTGGTGGTCCTGGTGGTGGTGGTCTTCCTGCACACCTGGCGGGCGGCGATCATTCCGATCCTGGCCATCCCCATCGCCCTGGTGGGCACCTTCGCCGTCCAGCTGGCCTTGGGCTATTCGCTGAACTCTCTGTCGCTGTTCGCCCTGGTTCTGGCGGTAGGCATCGTCGTCGACGACGCCATCGTCGTGGTCGAGAATGTGGAGCGGAATATCCGTGAGGGCCTGTCCCCTAGGGAAGCCGCCCACAAGTCGATGAAAGAGGTCTCCGGCGCCCTGGTGGCCATCAGCCTGGTGCTGGTGGCGGTGTTCGTGCCCACGGCCTTCGTCTCGGGCATTCCGGGCATGTTCTATCGGCAGTTCGCCGTGACCATCGCCGCGGCGACGGTCATTTCCCTGCTGGTCTCGCTCACCCTGTCGCCGGCCCTGGCCGCCCTGCTGCTCAAGCCGCACCGGGACGGCGAGACGTCCCATGGCCCCCGCTGGATGGCGCCGCTCACCGGCGCGGCCAACCGGTTCAACCGTGGGTTCGACTGGCTCAGCGACCGCTTCGGCCGGCTGACAGCGCGGCTGGTGCGGATGACCTTCATCATGCTGATCGCCTATGGGGTTCTGCTGGTCGCCACAGGCTGGCGTCTGACCGAGACCCCGACAGGCTTCATCCCCGAACAGGATCAGGGCGTGCTGATCGGCGTCGTCCAGCTTCCCCCTGGCGCATCGCTGGAGCGCACCGATGCGGTGGTGCAGCGAGCGGCCGCAGAGATCGGGGCCATGGACGGGGTGCAGAACATCGCCGCCTTTGTCGGCCTGGACGGGGCGAGCTTCAGCAACGCCTCCAACGCCGCAACCCTGTTCATTCGCCTGGATGACTGGGGTGTCCGGGGGTCTGAGCTCGCGGCCCAGAACATCGCCGGCATGATCATGCAGCGTATGGGCGCCATTGAAGAGGCCAATATCTTCGTCCTGGCGCCGCCCCCTGTGGAAGGCCTCGGCAACGCCGGCGGCTTCAAGATGATGGTGCAGGACACCGGCGGGGTGGGCTATGCCGCTCTGGAGCAGGCGGCCAACCAGCTGGCCGGCGCCGCGGCGCAGAACCCCAAGCTCGTCGGGGTCTTTGGCCAGTTCAACACCGGAGCTCCGCGGATCACCGCCGATGTGGACCGCGAACGCGCCCTGCTGCTGGGCGTAGAGCCGGCGGAGGTGTTCCAGACCCTGGGGACCTATCTGGGCTCCACCTATGTGAACGACTTCAACATGTTGGGCCGCACCTACCGGGTGACCGCCCAGGCCGAACCCTCTGGCCGATCCCAGGCCTCCGATATCGCCAATCTGAAGGTGCGGACGGTCTCGGGCGGCATGGCGCCGCTGGGCACCATCGCCACCCTGCGTGACGACTCTGGGCCGGCGCGGGTGGTGCGGTTCAATCTGTTCCCATCGGCGGAGATCCTCGGCGCCGCTGCCCCTGGCGTCTCGTCTGGCGAGGCTCTGGCGGAAATGGAGCGGCTGGCGGCCGAAACCCTGCCAGCCGGGGTCAGCTTCCAATGGACGGAGCTGGCCTATCAGGAACAGGCGGCGGGAGACACGACCCTGCTGGTCTTCGCCATGGCGGTGATCTTCGTCTTCCTGGTGCTGGCCGCCCAGTACGAGGCCTTCACCCTGCCGCTGGCCATCATCCTGATCGTGCCGCTGAGCATTCTGGCGGCCATGCTCGGGGTCTGGATGCGGGGGATGGACAACAACATCCTCACCCAGGTGGGCCTGATCGTCCTGGTGGCCATGGCGGCGAAGAACGCCATCCTCATCGTCGAGTTCGCAAAACAGGCCGAGGATCAGCTGGGCATGAACCGGTTCGATGCGGCGGTGCATGCGGCCAAGACCCGGCTGCGGCCGATCCTGATGACCTCCTTCGCCTTCATCTTCGGGGTGCTGCCCCTGGCCATCGCCTCAGGCCCCGGCCAGGAGATGCGTCAGGCGCTCGGCACCTCGGTGGTGTTCGGCATGATCGGGGTGACCCTGTTTGGCCTGATCTTCACGCCGGTCTTCTACGTCGTCTGTCGACGGCTCGCCCAGCGCCTGCCGGGCCGCAAGGTCACGACAGAGCCCTCCTCTGACCCTGGTCTCATTTCTCATCAAGCCCCGGAGGCGCGCCCGTGATCCCGTCCCGTCTGGCCGCCCTGTTCGCTGGCGCGGCGCTTCTCTCGGCCTGCGCGGCCGGCCCTGACTACCAGGTTCCAGCGGCTGGGGCGGCCGAAGCCGGGCCCTTTGTCGCCGCGACTGAGGGGCCTTTCACCGCAGCCCAGGGGCCCGACGACTGGTGGCGGCTCTATGATGATCCGTTGCTGGACGATCTGGTCGCTCAGGCCTTCGCCGCCAACCGCGACATCGCCGTGGCCGCGGCCAATCTGGCGCAGGTGCGCGCCGCTCTGGGGGAGGCTCGCGTCGGCTTCCTGCCGGTCACCACTATGACGGCAGGCGCAGCCCGGGTCCGCCAGCCTGACCCGGTCACCGGCGCATACGGCGAGGACGACAGCTTCCAGGCCGGCTTCGAGGCCGCCTATGAAGTTGATCTGTTTGGCCGGGTCCGCCGCTCGGTGGAGGCGGCCCGCGCGGACGCTGGCGCGGCCCAGGCCCTGCTGGACTCCGCCCGGGTGACCGTGGCGGCCGAAACCGCCCGCGCCTATGCCGATCTCTGCGCGGCCAATCTCCAGATCGCCACGGCTCGTCAGACCCTGGACCTGCAGCAGGAGAGCGCCGATCTCACCGGCCGGCAGTTCGAGCTGGGCCGGGGCGCCGGTCTTGATGTGGCCAGGGCCCAGACCGAACTCGAAGCCACCCGCGCCACCCTTCCGCCGCTGGAGGCGCAACGTGACAGCGCCCTGTTCCGGCTGGCGGTGCTGACTGGCCGCCCGCCGGCTGAGGCGCCGATCGCCGCGGCGGCCTGTCAAGTGGTTCCAGAGGTCACCGAGGCCATCCCTGTCGGCGATGGGGCGGCCCTGCTGGCCCGACGGCCAGACGTCCGCGCCGCCGAGCGCCGACTCGCGGCGGCGACCGCGCGGATCGGCGTGGCCACCGCCAGCCTCTATCCCCGTGTGACTCTGGGCGGATCGATCTCGAGCCAGGCCGCGGACGCCTCCAACCTCGGGGACGACTACCAGTTCAATGTCGGCCCACTGATCTCCTGGAGCTTCCCCAACATCCTGGCGGCGCGCGCGCGCATCAGCCAGGCCGGGGCGGGCGCCGAGGCGGCCCTGGCGAGCTTCGAGCAGGTCAATCTCACGGCCCTGCAGGAAACCGAGGTGGCGCTCACCCAGTACGCCAAGGCCCTGGATCGCCGCACGGCCCTGCAGCGGGCCCGCGACCAGGGGGAGCGGGCGGCGCGGCTGTCGCGGATGCGCTACGAGGCAGGTGTCGACAGCTTCCTGGGCGTGCTCGACGCCGAACGGACCCTGGCCGGCCTGCAGGCGCAGCTGGCCCAATCCCAAGCCCAGGTGGCCGACGCCCAGATCAGTCTGTTCAAGTCTCTGGGCGGCGGCTGGGCGCAGGCCGAGCGCTGAACGCCTTCTCATCGCCGCCCGAGCGAGCCTAAGCTCCTCCCGCACGGCCGATCACGGGCCGACGGGAGGAGCTGATGAGCCGCAACCCAGAGTCCGAGGCCGCCGCCATGGCCTGCCTCGACGCCTTCATGACCGCCTTCAACGCCCGGGACATCGGGGCCTTCGAACAGACCTTCAACTTCCCCTCGATCCGCCTGGCGTCGAACACCATGCGGATCATCAACAGGGGCGACCAGACCCAGGCGACCTTCGACCACGCCTCGCTGAAGGAGTGGGATCACTCGGCCTGGGAACGGCGCGAGGTCATCCATTCCGGCGATGACAAGGTGCACATCGACACCCGCTTCACCCGCTATCGGAAGGACGGCAGCGTCATTGGCGGGTTCGATTCCATCTATGTGGTCACCTGTGAGGACGGCCACTGGGGGATCAAGGCCCGCTCCAGCTTCGCCCCGTGAGAGGCAGGGCGCCCGGACAATGGGCGCCTGGCAGCTTTGCCGCGTTTGTATGGTCCCTGGAGCGATCTGCCGGGCGAACTGTGCGTTGAAGAGCCTGGCGTAAAGCGAGGCTGAGCCGCATGGCGGACCTGATCTTCTCCTACCGGCCCGACTGGGCGCCCCTGTGGGTTCTCAACCTGGCCGTTCTGGTTGCGGGCGCCCTGGGAGGCCTGATCCTTCATGGCCTGATCGTCCGCGCAATCCGCCGGGCGCTGCGAGGGCGTGACACCTATTGGGCGACCCTGGTGGTGAAGCTCCGTCGGCCCACCCGACTCGCCGCCCTGATCCTCGGCCTAGCGGCCGGCGCGGGGCTCGCCCAGCTTGGTGAGGATGGGGCCGACACCCTTCGGCGCATCCTCGCCGTCGGCTTCATCATCCTTATCGGCTGGAGCACGCTGACGGCGCTGGACATCTGGAGTCTGCTCTACATCAGGGGTTTCCGGCTCGACGCAGAGGACAATCTGCTGGCGCGCAAGCACGTGACGCAGACCCGGATCCTGACCCGGACCGCGGCCATCCTCATCGTGGTCCTCACAATCGGCTTCGCCCTGATGACCTTGCCGGGCGTCCGCCAGTACGGGATCAGCCTGCTGGCCTCGGCCGGGGCGGCCGGGATTATCGCGGGCCTCGCTCTGCAGCCCTTCCTGACCAATCTGATCGCCGGGGTGCAGATCGCCACCACCCAGCCCATCCGCATCGACGATGCGGTGATTGTCGAGAACGAGTGGGGCTGGATCGAGGAAATCACCTCCACCTATGTGGTGGTTCGCCTGTGGGACTGGCGACGCATGATCCTGCCGCTCACCTATTTCATCCAGCAGCCGTTCCAGAACTGGACCCGGGAAACCGCCTCCCTCATCGGCACGGTCATGCTCTACGTGGATTATGCGGCCCCCATAGATGTGCTGCGGGCCAAGTTGGAGGAGATCGCCAGGGCGTCGCCGCTCTGGGACGGCCAGGTGGTCAATCTGGCGGTGACCGAAGCCTCGGAGCGGACGATTCAGGTGCGATGCCTGGTGAGCGCCCGCAATGCGCCCACAGCCTTTGACCTGCGCTGTGAGGTCCGCGAGAAGATGATCGCCTTCCTGCAGGCCGAAATGCCTCACGTGCTGCCGCAGGATCGACTGAACCTCGCCGGCGGCCCTATGGCGCCGGGAAATCCCCTCGGAGTCTGAGGTCGGCATTCTCCCGAGCCGCCAGGGGAAGCAGGTTGAAGTCCTCGGTCACGGCGGCGGGATCAAGCCCATGGTGCTGGGCGATGACGGCGCGGGTCACCGCCTGCATCAAGGCCTGGCGTTCGGGCACTGGCCTCGTGGTCTCGGCGATGAACACCGCCACAGCATAGGTCCGACCGTCGGGCGCCGTGAGCAGGCCCACATCATTGTAGCCCGTCGCCCGGGGGCCCAGGACCTGCCCGGTGCCGGTCTTGTGCGCCAGGGTCCAGCCCTCGACCAGCCCACCCGCCAGCCGCTCAGGTCCTGTCCGGCTCTGCGCCAGCAGGTCGAGTAGCAGGGCGGTTGAGTCGGCCGACAGCAGCTCGCCCGCCGCCAGCCGGTCCAGCGCCTCGACCATGGCCGCAGGGCTTGCCCCATCGGGCGGCGATGCAAGATAGGCCTCCAGGGCCGCGCGCCGGGTCTCCTGGGGCATGGCCGCCCGGGCCCGCCAGAAGTTACGGCCAAAGGAGAATTCCGGCCGCCAGTCCAGGCCGGCTATGGCGGTCTGGAAGTAGCGTTCCTCGTCAGCGAGGCTGATGGCCCCGAGTTCGCGGGCGCTGATCACCGAGCGCACATGGTCAGGACCGCCCACCAGCCGCATCAGAATATCGTTGGCTGCATTGTCGCTGCGGGTGGTGGCGCTGGCCAACAGCTCCCCCACGGTGGTCGCATAACCATTGCGCCCCACATGGTCGCGGATCGGCTGGTGAAAGATGCTGAGATCTTCGCGGCGCACCAGGACCGGGTCATCCAGGCTCAGAACCCCGCGATCAACGGCGTTCAGCACGCTGACCGCGACCCAGAGCTTGCTGACGCTCTGCTGGGGATAGAGGGCTTCGCCGTCATGGGCGGCGGTCCAGCCGCCTTCCAGGTCTCGCACGGCGATGCCGGCCCGGCCGTCAAAGGCCGCGCCCAGGGCGGCGATCTGATTGGCCAGGGGGGCGGGCGCCTGGGGGACAGGGGCTGGCAGCCTGAGGCTCGCCCACTGGGCCACAGGCAGTTCCCCAGCCCCGCGGAGGGTGGGGGCAGGGGTGAGGGCCGCAGCCCCCAGGGCGATGAGGGCCAGGCTGGCGGAGGTCAGGGTCAGGGCGAGACGCCGCCGGGCGATCGCCCGCGCGTGGCGGGCGGCCAGGCGGGCGGCTTGCAACTCCAGGATCGTGCTGTCGCCCCGGATCACCCTGGCCCCCTTCAGACCATGCCGGCCTTGCGCAGGGCTTGATAGGCCTTGATCACCCGCTGCAGCTTGTTTTCGGCCGAGCGGTCGCCGCCATTGGCGTCGGGATGGCAGCGCTTGACCAGCTCGGTGTAGCGCGCCCGGATGGCGGGCCCCTCGGCATTGTCGTCAAGGTCGAGGTCGGCCAGGGCGTTGCGTTCGATCTTGCCGAGCCTGCGGGCGGGCTGGGCCTGCGGCCCCGGTCCATGGGCGCCCCCGTGGCCGAACAGGTTGAAGGGGTCCTGATAGCCCCCTTTGCCGCGGGCGAAGTTCTTGGCGAAGGCCGCCGACTCCCGGGAGTTGCGACTAGCCTTGAAGTCCCAGGTCGGCCGGCCGCCGGTGGTCTGCTCCTGCTCCTGGCGGGCCTTGATCTCGCCTTCGCTCATGCCGGCGAAGAAGTTCCAGTTGCGATTGTACTCCGCCGCGTGGGGCTGACAGAACCAGTAGTGCTCGTTCATCATGTCCCTGGACTTGGGCGCCCGGGCCGCAGCGGGCATGGAGCATCCAGGGTGATCGCAACGGCGTTCACCGGGCTTCAGAGCGAAAACGTCGTCGGCCTGCTCGGCCTCCCCGGGCTTGGGGGGGCGAACGCGGATGTCGACGAACTTGGGCCTGTATTGAAACGCGCCGGGCATGCCCCAAGTATGGGCCTACGGCGGGCACTTTTGAAGAATTGAAGATTTGAGCGATGGGCGCCATATTCGATGCCATTCACCACAAGCTCACCGACGCCTTCGCACCGACCCGGCTGGAGATCGAGGACGACTCCTCGCGCCATGCCGGCCACGCGGGCGCACGGCCGGGCGGTGAGAGTCATTTCAATGTTCTGATTGAGGCCGAGGCCTTTGTCGGCGCCTCGAAGGTGGCGCGGCAGCGCATGATCTACCGCGCCCTTTCCGAGGAGATGGCCGGGCCGGTGCACGCCCTGACGCTCAAGGCCCTGGCGCCCGGCGAGAGCTGACACCGCAAGACCATAAGAATTCCATTCGGACGGCTTTCCCGTCCAGCGTTTGGGGAGACGCCCGTTGAAGATCAGCTTTACGCTCAATGGTCAGGCCGCAAGCCTGGACCTTGATCCGCGCACGACCTTGCTCGACGCCCTGCGGGAAAATCTGGGGTTAAAGGGCTCCAAGAAGGGCTGCGACCACGGCCAGTGCGGCGCCTGCACGGTTCTGGTCAATGGCCGACGCATCAATGCCTGCCTGTCCCTTGCCGTCACCCATGAGGGCGACGAGATCACCACCATCGAGGGCCTGGCCCAGGACGAGGCGCTGCACCCGGTGCAGCAGGCCTTCCTGGAGCACGACGCCTTCCAGTGCGGTTATTGCACCCCAGGCCAGATCTGCTCGACGGTGGGGATGCTGAAGGAGGCGGCCGACGGCTGGGCCAGCCTGGTGACCGAGGATCTCACCGCCGATGTGGTGCTGAGCGACGAAGAAATCCGCGAACGCATGAGCGGAAATCTCTGCCGCTGCTCGGCCTACCCGCAGATCCTGGCGGCCATTCGCACCGCCGGAGGTGTGGCATGAAGCCCTTCACCTATGAACGGCCCGGCGACTTGACCACGGCCCTGGCCCTGGCGGCTGATATTCCGGGCGCTCGCTTCCTGGCTGGCGGCACCAACCTCGTTGACCTGATGAAGCTGCAGATCGAACAGCCCACCCATCTGGTGGACATCAGCCGTCTGCCCCTGGCCGAGATCGAGGACACGCCTGAGGGCGGCCTGCGCCTGGGCGCCATGACCACCAACAGCCAGGTCGCCGCCGATCCCCGGGTCCGTGCCCGTTATCCGGTGCTGGCCCAGGCCATCCTGTCGGGGGCCTCGGGTCAGTTGCGCAACAAGGCCACAACGGCCGGCAACCTGTTGCAGCGCACCCGCTGCGCGTATTTCTACGACACCACCAAGCCCTGCAATAAGCGTGAGCCCGGCGCCGGCTGCGCCGCCATCGGCGGCATCTACGCCAACACCGCGATCTTTGGGGCCAGCGAGGCCTGTGTCGCCACCCATCCCTCGGACATGGCCGTGGCCCTGACCGCCCTGGACGCCAAGATCGAGACGCAGTCCGGCGCCGGTGAGGCGAGGGTCCTAGCCATGGATGGTTTCCACCGCCTGCCGGGCGACACGCCCCATATCGAAACCGAGCTTCGGCCGGCCGAGATGATCACCGCCGTCGTCCTGCCGCCGCCCCCGCCGGGCGGCCAGATCTATCGCAAGGCGCGAGAACGGGCCTCCTACGCCTTCGCTATCGGCAGCGTGGCGGTGGCCGGCGGCAAGGTCGCCCTGGGCGCCGTGGCCCACAAGCCCTGGCGCGCCGAGGCCGCCGAACTGGCCCTGGAGCAGGGGGCGAGCCCCGCCGAAGCCATGGCCGCTGAACTGAAGGGCGCGCGGCCCGACGGTCACAATGACTTCAAGCTGAAGCTGATGACGCGCCTGGGTGCGGCCTGTCTCACCACCACCGGCGCTGGAGACGATCAATGAGCTCGGTCAAGGATTGGGCGGCGCCGACCCCCATCAGCGAAAACCGCAGCGGCCTGATCGGCAAGGGCGTCGATCGCTACGAAGGCCGGCTCAAGGTCACGGGATCGGCCCCCTTCGCCTATGAGGTCGAGGCGCCGTCGCCGCCGGCCTATGGGGTGCTGATCGCTTCGCCGATCGCCAAGGGCCTGGTCGCCTCGGCCGATATTTCGGCGGCGGAGGCCGCGCCTGGCGTGCGGCTGGTCTGGACGCCGCACAATGTGCCGGCCCAGGGCGAGCGCGGCGCCAAGATCAATCCCCGCAGCCAGCGGGGCGCTAACCCGGCCCTGGCCGCGCGGATCGAGCATTTCGGCCAGCATGTGGGCTTCGTCGTCGCCGACACGCTTGAGAACGCCAAGGCCGCCGCCGCCCTGGTGCGCTTTGAGTATGCGGCCGAGCCCGCCGACCTGATCTTTGAGGACAACTTCGCCAAGGCCGACCAGCCCGAGGGCGAGGAGGATGTCCGGGTCGGCGACTTCGAGTCGGCCTTCGCCGGCGCGCCGGTTCGCCTGGACGAGACCTATGTCAGCCCGCTGCAGAACCACGCCCAGATGGAACCCTGCGCCACCACCGCCTGGTGGGACGGCGACAACGTCACGGTCCACACCTCGATTCAGATGGTGAAGGGCGGCCAGCACACCCTGGCTGAGACCCTGATGATCCCCTCGACTCAGGTCCGCCTGATCACCCGCTATATCGGCGGCGGCTTCGGCGGCAAGGGACAGTCCTATGACGACCTGACGCTGGCGGCGCTTGCTGCTCGCGAACTCGGCCAGCCGGTCAAGGTCGCCTATACGCGCCAGCAGATGTTCCAGGCCACCATCCACCGGCCCGCCGTGCACATGCGGGTGCGCCTGGGCGCCCAGGCTGATGGGCGGTTGGACGCCTTCGCCCTGGAGGCGGTGACCCACTGCCGCCGGGAGGCGCCGTTCACGGAGCATGCGGCCAATTTCGCCCGCAGTCTCTATGCCGCCCCCAACCGGCTGACCGGCCATCGCCTGGTCAAGCTCGATATTCCCGCCGCCGGCGCCATGCGCGCGCCTGGCGAGGCCTCGGGCATGCTCAGCCTTGAATGCGCCATGGACGAACTGGCCGAACAGCTCGGCCTCGATCCCATCGAGCTGCGGCTGCGCAACGAACCCGAGACCGATCCGGAGACCGGCAAGCCGTTCAGCACCCGCCAGCTGGTCCGCTGCATGACCGAGGGCGCCCAGCGGTTTGGCTGGGACCGGCGCAATCCCAAGCCCGGCCAGGTTCGCGACGGCCGCTGGCTGGTGGGCCTGGGCATGGCCGCGGCCATCCGCGGCAACTTCCTGCTGCCGGCCAAGGCGGGCGTGCGGATCGACGCCGATGGAACCATCACCCTGCGCCAGGGCATGACCGACATCGGCACCGGCACCTACACCATCCTGGCCCAGATCACCGCCGAGACCCTCGGCGTGCCGCTCACCCAGGTGAAGGTGGAGCTGGGCGACTCAGACTTTCCGCCGGCGCCGGGCTCGGGCGGTCAGTTCGGGGCGGCCACCGCCGGTTCGGCGGCCTTCGCGGCGGGCATGAACCTGCGCAAGGCCCTGGCGGAGCTAGCGACCGGCGATCCCAATTCTCCCCTCTATGGCGATGACCCCGAGCTGGTGACCTTCGGCGGCGGCAATATCGCGGTGGATAACCGGGCCGAGCCGCTGGAGCGCCTGGTGGCCCGGGCTGCGCCAGAGGGCGTCTATGTGGAGGGCTCGATTACGCCAGCCGCCGATGCGCGGGACTATTCCCAGCACACCTATGGCGCGCACTTCGCCGAGGTGGGGGTGGATCCCGACACCGGCGAGGTTCGCCTGCGCCGCATGTTCGGGGTGTTCGCCGCCGGCCGCATCCTCAACGCCAAGACCGCCATGAGCCAGATCACCGGTGGCATGATCTGGGGCGTCGGCACGGCCCTGCACGAGTATAACGCGGTCGATCCCCGCTACGGCTCCTTCATCGCCCAGGATCTGGCCGGCTATCACGTGCCGGCCCATGCCGACATCGTCGACCTCTCAGCCATGTTCCTCGACGAGGTGGACGACAAGGCCAATCCCATGGGGATCAAGGGGGTGGGCGAACTCGGCATCGCCGGCGCCGGGGCGGCCATCGCCAATGCGGTCTATAACGCCTGCGGCGCCCGCATCCGTGACTACCCGCTGACGCCGGAGAAGGTGCTCGCCGCCCTGCCATAGGGCGGCGATGGGGCGTCAGACCTGGGCGTGAAGTTCGCCAAGCACCCGGGCGAGGTCGCTTTCGCGGAAGGGCTTCTGCAGGACGGGAGCGCCCTTATCAACGTCGCGCAGGCCCGCGTCCCCATAGCCCGTGGCGAAGGCGAAGGGCGCGCCCTTCGTCCGCAACAGATCGGCCAGGGGGAAGATTGGCTGACCGCCCAGATTGACGTCGAGGACGGCGCAGTCGAGCTCGTGGCTTTCCACCAGGGCTATGGCCTCTTCCAGGCGGGACGCCGGCCCCACGACCTTGCAGCCCAGATCACTCAGCATGTCCTCGATAAGCATCGAGACCATCATCTCGTCCTCAACAACCAGGACCCGCAGACCGGCGAGCTTGGCGAGATCAGTCATAGGAAGGCTCCAGGTCGCCAATGGCGGTGGGGGAGGTTGCCGCAAAGGTTGCACAAAGGCAAAGGCTGAAGCTCTCCACCCTGGAGTCCGTTCCGATAAGGGGGATCGGGTATCGGATCGAAACGCGCTCAAGTCAGGCTCTGGCCGGCTTCACCACAGTTAACGCCAGCCCATGGCCGGGGTTCCCGCCAGCGGAGCAACACCCGGTGGGGTAGAGCTATTCCTCGACCGGCGCCTCGATGGGCGGGGAGACCCGCAGGGCGGTGATCTGATTGCGCTCGCGCCGGACGATCTGGAAGCGGTGGCGGTGGAAGATGAAGGTCTGGCCCACCCGGGGAATGGTCTGAGCCTCATGGATCACCAGGCCGGCGACGGTCACGGCGTCCTCGTCGGGCAGCTCCCAATCCATGGCGCGATTGAGGTCGCGGATGGGCACTGAGCCGTCGACGCTCACCGACCCATCCGGCTGGGGGCGCACCCCTGGGACAGTCACATCATGCTCGTCTTCGATCTCGCCGACGATCTCTTCGAGGATATCCTCCAGGGTGATCAGACCCTTCAGGCCCCCATACTCGTCCACCACCAGGGCGAAGTGGGTGTGGCGCTTGAGGAAGGCGTTGAGCTGGTCCTTCAGATTGGTGGTGTCGGGGATGAACCATGGTTCTCGCAGGATCGCCTGCAGGTCCACAGCGTCCATGTCGCCATCGGCCTCGGCCAGGGCCCTCAGCAGGTCCTTGGCGTGCAGGAAGCCGACAATGTCCTCCGGGTCGTCCCGATACACCGGCATGCGGGTATGGGCGCTGCCCAGGACGGCGGCGACAAACTCCCGGACCGGCAGGCTGATGTCGATCATGGAGATCGATTTGCGGTGGACCATCACCTGGCCCACATCCATCTCAGCGAGGTCGAGGACGCCGCCCAGCATCAGCCGGTCGCGGTTCTCCACCAGGCCTTCGGAGTGATGATACTCCACCGCCCCGCGGATCTCCTCATGGGCCGCCAGGACGTCGGTCTCCATGTCGAGCTTGATCCCGAAGGGACGCAGGGTCAGGCGCACTACCCATTGGGCGCCGTTGGCCAGCGGCCCGAAGATCTTCACGATCCAGATGGCCGGCAGCGAGAGGAGGCGCGCAGCCCGATCGGGTTGAGCGATGGCCAGGGTCTTGGGCAGGATCTCCGCGAAGATCACCACCAGAGCGGTCATGACGACCGTGGCGACCAGAGGCCCGGTCGGACCTGGAATGGCGGCGGTCAGCACCGTGGTGGCCAGGGCCGAGGCGCCGATATTGATGGCGTTGTTCGACAGCAGGATGGCCCCGATCAGCTTTTCCTGATTGCTGATCAGACGGTTGACCCGGGCGGCGGCCTTGTCGCCGTCGCGTTCCATCTTGTGCATGCGACTGCGGCTGGCCGCCGTCATGGCCGTCTCGGTGCCCGAGATCATGGCCGAGCAGAACAGCAGGAACAGGATGGCCGGGGCGAGCCCGATAAGGATTGCCGTGATCATGCCGTCACGCCGGTCGCGCCAGCGCCCTCCGCGGTGAGAAACTGCAGGATGGAGCTTGCGTCCACGTCCCGGGCGACGAAGGCCTCGCCCAGGGCGCGGGCGAGGATGAAGGTCAGGCGGCCGCCCTCGGCCTTTTTGTCCTGCCCCATATGGGCCAGAAGCTGGCCGGCGTCGAAGGGATGGGCCGGCAGGGCGTCCATGCGCACGGGCAGGCCGACGGCGGCCATGGCCGCCTCGGCGCGGACGGCGTCCTGGCCGGCGCAAAGCCCCTGACGGGCGGAATATCGGAAGGCCTGGGCCATGCCGATGGCCACGGCCTCGCCGTGCAACAAATCCTCGCCATAGCCGCTCTCGGCCTCAAGGGCATGACCGAAGGTGTGGCCCAGGTTGAGCAGGGCCCGGCGTCCGCCCTCGCGCTCATCTTCGGCCACGATCTGCGCCTTCATCTCCACCGACCGACGCACGGCGAGCGCCAGAGCCTCGGGCGCCAGGGCGATGACCTCAGGGCCATGGGCCTCCAGCCAGGCGAAGAAGTCGACGTCGCCCAGCAGACCGTACTTGATGATCTCGGCGTAGCCGGCCCGAATCTCCCGCGCCGGCAGGGTCGAAAGCACGTCCAGATCGGCCAGCACCAGGCGGGGCTGATGGAAGGCGCCGATCAGGTTCTTGCCGCGGGCCGTGTCGATGGCCGTCTTGCCGCCCACAGAGGAGTCAACCTGGGCCAGCAGGGTGGTGGGGATCTGCACGAAGTCGATGCCGCGCTTGTAGATGGCCGCGGCGAAGCCGGCGAGGTCGCCCACCACGCCGCCGCCAAAGGCGATGATCATGTCGCTGCGATCGAGCTCCAAGCCGAGCAGGTCGTCGCTGACCCGGGCCAGCATCTCGAAACTTTTGGAGCCCTCGCCCGCAGGGACCAGGATCGGCGTCGCGCTGATCCCCTCCGCCGCCAGAGCCGCGGTCAGGGTCGCGCCGTGCAGCCGCCAGACGGTCTCGTCGCTGACGATGGCGGTGCGGCCCCGCTTGAGCAGCGGGCTGATGTGGCGCCCGGCCTGGGCCAGCAGGCCCGACCCGATGCGCACCTCATAGGCCCGGTCCCCCAGGCCGACAGTGACGGTCTCGGTCATGAGCCTTCCTTGGCGAGATAGTCGCTGAGGGCGTCAATCACCTGGGCGACGGTCACGTGGTGGGCTGTGTCGCCCGTATCCACCACCACATGGGCCTGGGCGTAGATGGGATAGCGCTGTTCAGCCTGGGCCTTGAGAACGTCCAGGGGGTCTGAGTCCTTGAGCAGGGGACGGGTGTCCTTGCGTCCCACGCGCCGGGCCAGCAGCTCCAGGTCCGCGCGGAGCCACACCACCAGGGCCTTGGATTTGAGAAGCGCCCGGGTCTCATCATTCATGAAGGCGCCGCCGCCCGTGGCCAGAACATGCGGCGGCTCCTCCAGAAGGCGCTGAATCACTCGCCGCTCGCCATCGCGGAAGGCGGCCTCTCCCAATTCGGAGAAGATTTCGGTGATGGCCCGCCCGGCGGCGACCTCAACCTCGGAATCAGCGTCGCGAAAGGGCAGTTCCAGGGCGTTGGCCAATCGGCGGCCGACGCTCGACTTGCCGACGCCCATCAGGCCCACCAGGGCGATGGTGCGGTGACGGAGGGGTTCGTATCGATCCATGAGGCGCTAGGCTTTACACGAGGCGCCGCGCCCGCGCCAACCGCTGCGGCGTCCCGCGCCCGTCAGCCGGGCGCGGGTGTTCCGATACTGAGCCGCGTGCAGACCTGCGGCGCGATCAGCGTTTGACCGCCCCCTTGAGGTAACCGGCGATGGCTGGGCCATAGGGCGGGCGCATCCGCTGCAGGGGACCGATGTCCTTTTTCAGCTGGCTGTAGACCGACTTGCGGTGGCTGAACTCCTTGAAGCCGTCATGGCCATGATAGGAGCCCATCCCCGAGGGCCCGACGCCGCCGAAGGGCAGCTCTTCCTGGGCCACATGGAAGATCACGTCATTGACCGTGGCCCCGCCGGAGGTGGTGTGAGTCAGCACCTTCTCCTTCTCGGCCTCGTCAGAGCCGAACCAGTAGAGGGCGAGAGGCCGCTCGCGGCTGTTCACATAGTCGATGGCCGACTGCGTGCCGCGATAGGTCTTCACCGGAAGGACGGGTCCAAAGATCTCTTCCTGCATCACCGTCATGTCGTCGGTGGGGTTGAGGATCAGGGTCGGTGGAATCTTGCGATAGGGCTGCTGGCTGAAATCCTCGCCGGCCGGATTGAGCTCGACCACCTCGGCGCCCTTGGCCCGGGCGTCCTCAATGTAGCCGGTGATCCGCTCATAGTGGTTCTGGGCGATGATGGCGGTGTAGTCGGGATTGTCCTTCAGGGTCGGGAACATGCGGGCCACCGCACCGCGGGCCTCCTCGACGAAAGCGCCCACCTGGCCCTCCGGCGCCAGGACATAGTCGGGCGCCAGGCAGATCTGACCGGCGTTCAGAGTCTTGCCGGCCATGATGCGCGCTGCGGCAAGGCCCATATCGGCGCCTTCCGACAGGATCACCGGGCTCTTGCCGCCCAGCTCCAGGGTCAGCGGCACCAGATTGTCGGCGGCGGCGCGCATCACGTGGCGGGCTACCGCCGTGCCGCCGGTGTAGATCAGGTGGTCGAAGGCGAGACCCGAAAAGGCGCGGCCGACGTCGGGACCGCCGGTGAAGACGGCGATCTCGTCTTCGCTGAAGGCCTTGGCGAACATGGCCTTCATCAGTTCCGAGGTCTTCGGTGTGAACTCCGAGGGCTTGATCATCGCCCGGTTGCCCGCCGCCAGGATACCGGCCAAGGGGCCGAAGGTCAGGTTGACCGGGAAGTTCCAGGGGCTGATCACGCCGACCACGCCCTTGGGCTGGAACTGCAACTGCGCCTTGGCGCCGAACAGGCCGAGAATAGCGGGCGTCGTCTTGCGCTTCTCCGGCGCCATCCACTTCCGTAGATGGGCCTTGGCGTGCTTCAGCGGACCGATGGAGGCGGCGATATCGGTCAGGCCCGTGACCGCCTTGGACCGGGAGCCGAAGTCGTCATTGATAGCCTCAGCGATCTGGTCGGCATGGTCGACCAGCAGCTCGATACAACGATCCAGTCGCGCCAGCCTCAGTTGCTCCGAGGGTGGTCCTTCGGCCAGCTGAGCGGCCTTCTGACGTTCAAGGATACGCTGCATGTCATCACGGGTGGGCTCGGCGGACGTGGTCATTGGGGCCTCGCATCTGAGTTTCGGGTCAGTGAACCTCGGTTTACCTCGGGGCTGTCATGTAAAATCCGCATGAGGGGGCATGACCCCGGCGCAAGCCCGTCTAAGGTGAGGCCATGCTGAAATTCAGATCCCCCCTCGTTGTCAGTCTGGCGCTTCTGACCCTGACCCTGCCGGGACTGGCGACAGCCCAGGTGGTCGAAAGCGCGCCGCTGCCGGCGCCTGACCTGTTTTCCGCGGCTGGCCGTGACACGGGTCTTGGCCCTGACCTCTGGACAGGGGCCTCGGCGGCGACCGCGCGAACCGTGCTGCCTCTGCTGGCGCAGAAGCCCCTTTCGCCGGCGGCTTCGGCGCTCGCCCGCGCCGTGCTGGCCACTGGCGCGCGCGGACCCGAAGGGGGCGGGGATGACCCAGCCCTCGCCGCAGCCCGGGCTCAGGCGCTGATCGCCCTGGGGGAGGCTGGCTCGGCCCAGACGATGTTGCGCCGGTCCGGCGGCCTTGATCGCAACGCCGCCCTGTCGCAGGTCGCCGCCGAAGCCGCCCTGCTGAACGGCGCTGACCAGGAGGCCTGCGACATCGCCCAGGCCCTCAGCGTCGAGCGCGACCAGATCTATTGGCTGCGCCTGCGGGCCTATTGCCAGGCCCTGGCCGGGGCGCCCGCCGCCCGACTGACCTTCGACCTGGCCCAGGGGGTGGAGCGGGACGCCGTCTTTGCCCGCCTGATGGGCGCCCGGCTCTCCGGCGCAGGGGATCCGGGCCCAGCCGCCCTGCGCGGCGGGCTGGACCTCGCCCTGTCCCGGAGCCTGGGCCTCGACCTCAGAGCAGCCGAGCCTGGGCCTGGGGTCGCCTTCGCCCTTGAGGGACCGCCGCCGCCACAGGCCCGCTGGCCGATGGTGGCGGCCGACGAGCCCATATCGGCGGCCATGGCCGTCCTGGCCCAGGGGGACCTGGCGCTGGCCGAGGGGGTCCGCAGCGCCCTGGCGCAGGATGATGCGCCACAGCCTGAGCCCCTGGATCTCGCCCTGCTGGACGCCCTGATCGCGGCGGCGGCCGGACGACCCGACGCGCCGACGCTCGACCGCCTGGTGGAGCGCGGCGGGGTGGGAGAGGCGCGCCTGCGCCGCCGCGCCCAGGAAGCCGCCCTCTTGCTCGCCGCCCTGGGGACGCCATTCAGCCCCCAGGCCCGGGGAGAGTTCGCCGCCTTCAATCTGCCTCAGGCCAAGGCGCCGACGGCCCGTGCCTTCGCCTTGAACCAGGCCGCCGCCGCCGGGCTGGTGGGAGAGACCGCGCTGCTGGCCTTGTGGACCAGCGCCGAGGCCGGCGCCAACGGGCCCGCCGCCGCTGACCGCGCCGCCATCATCGCGGCCTTGGACAGGGTCGGGCTTGATGACCACGCCCGGGCGTTTGCGGTGGAAGGCCTGCTGGCCCTGCGATGAGCGCCCAGACCACAGAGGGCTGGGTCGAGGCCTTTCTTGAGATGATGTCGGTGGAGCGGGCTGCGGCCCGCAACACCCTCACGGCCTATGGCAAGGATCTGACTGACGCCCAGGCCTTTCTGGCCGCTCAAGGGACCAGCCTGGCCGAGGCCAGCGCTGAGGCCGTGGAGTCCTATTTCGCCGCCCTCGGCGAGCGGGGCCTGGCGCCCGCCACGGCGGCGCGGCGCCGCGCCAGCGTGCGCCAGTTCTATCGCTTTGTGCTGGGGGAGGGCTGGCGCAGCGATGATCCCTCCCGGCGGGTGGATGCGCCGCGCAAAGGCCGCCCCCTGCCACGAACCCTGAGCCGAGCTGAGATGGACGCCTTGATCGCTGCGGCCGCCGCCCGGGACGGCGCCCAGGGCCTGCGCCTGGCCTGCATGGTGGAGTTGCTCTACGCCTCAGGCCTGCGGGTCTCGGAGCTGACGGCCCTGCCCCTGGCCATTCTCGCCCGGGACCCGACCCATCTGATCGTCAAGGGTAAGGGCGGCAAGGAGCGGCTGGCGCCGCTGAACGCCGCGGCCCGTGGGGCGGTGAAGGCCTATCTGGAGGTTCGCAAGGCCTTCCTGCCGAAGGGCGACGCCGCCAATCCCTGGCTGTTTCCCTCCCGCGGGAAGGGCGGTCGGCTGACCCCCCGCCGCCTGGCTCAGCTGCTGGATGAGGCCGCCGCCGATGCAGGCATCGATCCGGCCCGGGTCAGCCCGCACGTGCTCCGGCACGCCTTCGCCACCCACTTGCTGGAGGGCGGCGCCGACCTGCGGGTCGTTCAGACCCTGCTTGGTCATGCGGATATCGCCACGACGCAAATCTACACCCACCTGGCCGGCGACCATCTGCGCCAGGTGGTGGAAACCAAACATCCTCTGGGGCGTAAGCGCTGAATGCAGTCAGATTTCGAACGGGTTGAAGAGTTGGTCCTCTTCACCATCGGCCGCACCCCGGTGACCCTGGGCGGGATCATCGCCGGCGCGCTGGTGGTGGTGATGGCCTTTGTCGTGGCCGGGGTCGTGGCCTTCGCCCTGCGCAGGCTGCGCAATCGGGTGCGTTACGGCGGATCGGCGCTCTATATCGTCGAAAAGCTGGTCACTTATGGGGTGGTGATCATCGGCCTGGTGGCTGGCCTGTCGACGGTCGGCCTCGACTTCTCGTCCCTGGCCATCTTCGCCGGCGCAGTCGGCGTCGGCGTCGGTCTTGGCCTGCAGGGCGTGGTCAAGGAGTTCGTCTCGGGCCTGGTGCTGATCTTCGACCGCGTGGTCAATATCGGCGACTATGTGGAGCTGGAAGACGGCCACAGGGGCCAGGTGCAGGAGATCGGGCCCCGCGCCACCCGTATCCGCAACAACGACAACATCGACATCATTGTCCCCAACTCGCATCTGATCGAGGGGACCCTGGTCAACTGGACCCTGCATGGTCAGACCCGCCGGATCCACATTCCCTTCTCCGTCGCCTATGGCGCCGACAAGAACGAGGTTCGCGACGCCGTGCTGGCCGCCGCGCGGGCCCTGCCGTTCACCATGCCGGAGAGCGAGGTTCACAAGTCGCAGGTCTGGCTGGTGGGCTTTGGCGACTCGGCGCTCAATTTCGAGCTGCTGGTCTGGCCAGACCTCAACGCCGCCAAGCGGCCCAACGCCATGCAGGCGGCCTATACCTGGGCGATTGATGACGCCCTGCGCGCCGCCAATATCGAAATTCCCTTCCCCCAGACCGACCTGCGGATCCGCAGTCTGTTCGGCCATGAGGGGGGCAAGGCCCTCGACGTGCTCCAACTGAAACAGCCCTATGAGGCTGCACCCTCGAAGGTGACGGCCGCCACCACCAATGATGCGGCTGAAGATGTGAGCCGGCCGGTCGAGGAGCCCCAGCCCGATGCGCGTGCGGACCCGGCGCCTTGACCTGGACGCCGATCGGCGTCCAGACGGGCCTTGTGACCATGAGGGTTCGCGCCTAACTTCCGCCGCTTCCGCCCACAGCCAGGGACAGACAGCTCGATGGCCGCACATTATCTCGAGTTCGAGCGACCCATCGCTGAGCTCGAAGCCAAGATCGAGGAGCTCCAGCGCCTGTCGGAGACCGCCGAGGGCGGCGGCATGGACACCGAGATCGAGGCGTTGCGCGCCCGGGCCGCCGAACTGCGGGTCAAGGCCTACGCGAAGCTCGATCCCTGGCAGAAGACTCAGGTCGCCCGCCATCCCGAGCGCCCCCATTTCGTCGACTATGCTGGCGGTCTGATCGATGAGTTCATCGAGCTGAGGGGCGACCGGAAATATGCCGATGATCAGGCGCTGATTGGCGGCCCTGGACGTTTCCGCGGCCGTCCGGTCATGATTCTCGGCCACGAGAAGGGCCACGACACGGCCAGCCGGGTGAAGCACAATTTCGGCTCAACCCGTCCGGAGGGTTATCGCAAGGCCATCCGCCTGATGGACATGGCCGAGAACTTCAACCTGCCGGTCATCAGCTTCATCGACACCGCCGGCGCCTATCCTGGCGTGGGCAGCGAGGAGCGGGGGGTGGCCGAGGCGATCGCGCGGTCGACCCAGCGCTGCCTGACGCTAGGCGTTCCCATGATCTGCGTGGTCAGCGGTGAGGGCGGCTCCGGCGGCGCCATCGCCATCGCGTCGGGCAACCGTGTGCTGATCCTGGAACACGCCATCTATTCGGTGATCTCGCCAGAGGGCGCCAACTCCATCCTGTGGCGGGGGTCCCGGACGGCCGAAGAGGCCGCCAAGGCCATGAAGATCACGGCCCAGGACCTGCTCAAGATGAAGATTGTCGACCGCATCGTGCCCGAGCCGGCCGGCGGCGCCCATTCCGATCCGGCGGCCATGCTGCAGACCCTGGGAGATGCGCTGGAGGAGGAGCTGGACAAGCTGGCGCCTCTCACCCCCGACGAGTTGCGGGCCCAACGGGCCCAGCGCTTCTACGCCATCGGCCGCTCTGGCCTCTGATCCGGCGACCGGAAGCGGCCAGGCCTTCACCGCGCGGCTTGCCTGAACGGCGTTCAAGGGTTTGAGTGCTTCAAACAATTGTTTGGGAGGACGTGATGGCCTTGAAGACCCGTTTCACCGAGATGTTCGGCGTCGAGCATCCGGTCGTGCAGGGCGGCATGCAGTGGGTGGGCCGCGCCGAACTGGTGGCCGCGGTGGCCAATGCTGGCGGCCTGGGCTTCATCACCGCGCTGACCCAGCCGACCCCGAAGGACCTGGTCAAGGAGATCGAGCGCTGCCGGTCCATGACCGACAAGCCCTTCGGCGTGAACCTGACCATCCTCCCGGCCATCAACCCGCCGCCCTATGCGGAATACCGCCAGGCGATCATCGATTCCGGGGTCAAGATCGTCGAGACCGCCGGCAACAAGCCCGCCGAGCATGTGGAAGAGCTTAAGAAGCACGGGGTCCTGGTGATCCATAAGTGCACCGCCGTCCGCCACGCCCTGTCGGCTGAGCGGATGGGCGTGGACGCCATTTCCATCGACGGCTTCGAATGCGCCGGCCACCCGGGGGAAGACGACATTCCCGGCCTGATCCTGATTCCGGCCGCCGCCGACAAGGTGAAGATCCCGATGATTGCCTCGGGCGGTTTCGGCGACGGGCGCGGCCTCGCCGCTGCGCTCGCCCTGGGCGCCGAGGGCATCAACATGGGCACCCGCTTCATGTGCACGGTGGAGAGCCCGATCCACGAGAATGTGAAGCGCCAGATCGTTGAGAACGACGAGCGCCAGACCGACCTCATCTTCCGCACCATGCACAACACCAGCCGGGTGGCGCGCAACGACATCAGCCGCCAGGTGGTGGAGCTGGAGCGCTCCGGCGCCAAGTTCGAGGATGTGCGCGACCTGGTGGCTGGTAGCCGCGGTCGGGTGGTTTATGAGACCGGCGATCCGGAGCATGGCATCTGGTCGGCCGGCATGATCCAGGGCCTGATCCACGACATCCCCACCTGCCAGGAGCTGATCAGCCGGATCGTGGCCGAGGCCGAGGAAATCATCGAGGGCCGCATGGCTCGGATGCTCGGCCGCAGGTCCCCGGCTATGGCGTGATGGAACCTGGGTGATCGCACGCAAGCTTGGCGGATGGGACGACCCGTGTAATCTGGGGACTCCCCCAGTTCCCCCATTTGCGTCTGATCACCCTTGTCCCCTTCGACCGCGCCGAAAGCTGACGCTGCTCAGCTGATCGAGACGATTTACGCTGTCGCAGCGCGTCCCGAACGATGGGAAGAGATCATCGCCGCCGTCGGTGCGGCCCCCGAGGATGTTCCCGAGACTGACGCGGCCCTGGCCAATCTCCGTGGGCTGGAAGATGTGTCCGGCGGCGCAAAGCCAAGCCTGGGCGTTATCCTGTTGTCCCCCACCGGCGGAGTCGTGGGCTGGAACAGCGCGGGCGAGTCGCTCTTTCGTGACCGGCTGGGCGTGGTGGAGAGCCGTGGGATGCGGTTCTTCAATCCCTCCAACCACGAAGCCCTGGCCCATGCCCGCGCCCGGCTGCTGGAGTCCCGCGCCAGCCAGGTGATTGTGAAATTCGTCCAGACCGATGATGACGATCCGCACTTCGCCTACATGTCGCCCCTGGCCGAGACGCCGCCGGAACTGATCCTTGGAATTGATGGGGTCGACCGGGCGTCGGCGGCGCTGATCTTTCCAGCCGTGGAGGCCACAGACCATCTGTGGCGAACCATCCGGGAGAGCTTTGGCCTGACTCCGGCCGAGACCCGGCTGGCGGCGCGGCTGAAGGATGGCCTCACCCTGAAGGAGGCCGCCGAGGATCTGAACGTCTCCCTCAACACTGTTCGCAATCAGCTGCGGGCCGTGTTCGAGAAGATGGGATTGAACCGTCAGAGTGATCTGGTTCGGGCGCTCGCCCAGCTCAGCGCCCTGTCCTCGTCCCTCCAGCCCGCGGCGCCGGACACCGTCACGGCGACTGAGGCCGGCGCCCGGGGGACAGCCCCGCCTGTTCAGATCCATCGGCTGGCGGATGGCCGGGCGCTGGCCTACCGGGTCTATGGAGATCCAGCTGGGCAGGCCTGCATGATGGTCCACCAGGGGCTGGGCTCAAGTCTGCTGCCAAGGGGAACCGATCAGCTCGCCCATGATCTGGGCCTCTACATCGTCTGCGCAGAACGACCGGGCACAGGCCGCTCCGACCCATCGGCGGAGCTGAGCTTTGGGTCCATCGCCAGGGATCTGGTGGCCCTGACCGACGCCCTGAACCTGCGCCAGGTGCGGGTTGCGGCCTTCATGAACGGGATCGGCTTCGCCCTGGCCTATGCCGACGCCCTGGGCGCGCGGGCGGAACGTCTGCTTCTGGTGTCTGGCCGGCCGACAGGGGTGGAGGCGGAAACCGAGCGTGACCGCCGCCATCCGATGATCCTGCTGCACCGCCGAATGGCCAGGTCAGCCTGGGCGGTGGGACCGCTCTATGCCCTGCTGCGCCATCGTCTGTCCCTGCGACAGGTTGAGACCATGGTGCAGACGGCGGCCTCGGCGCCCGGCGACGCGGCCTATCTGCGCAGCCATCCCGACGTGATCGCCTTCATCTACGACTATATGAGCGAGTGTCTGAGCCGGGGATCGAAGGGCGCGGCGCGAGAACTCACGCTCTGCGTAAACACCCCTCGCCTGGACCTCCCGCGACTGACTGCGCCGATCAGCGTCTGGTATGGGGCGGATGACCCCGGCGCCTCGGCCGATCGGCTGCTGGCCTGGCTTGGCCGCCCTTGCGCGGAGGTGCGCATCGTCCCTGGCGTCGGCCACTACCTGCCGCACAAGCACTGGCCCGATGTTCTGGCCTGGCTGGCGGCCGACGAGGCCGGTTAGGGCAGAATGTCTTTCAGGGCCTCGATAAGCGCCTCGATAGCCTCGATAGTCGTCGCCCAGGAACACATGAACCGCACCGAGCCGTCGATGAACCGATAGACGAACCAGCCGCTGGCGTGCAGCCGCTTCAGGGTCGCCTCGTCCATCTCCACGAAGACCGCATTGGCCTCCACCGGATGGCGGAGCGGCAGGGGCATGAGCTCGGCCAGGCGCCTCGCCATGGAGTTGGCGTGGACGGCGCGCTCGACGAAGGCGCCGCTCTCCAGCATGCCGACGAAGGGGGCGGCGTAGAAGCGGCTCTTGGAGGGCAGCTGGCCCGATTGTTTCAGGCGGGCGTCAAAGCGGGGAACGAGATCCTTGCGGAAGATGACGATGGCCTCGGCCGGGGTCATGCCCGCCTTGGTCCCGCCGATCACCAGCAGGTCGACGCCGAGGCCTGCGATGGATTTTAGGTCAAACCCTGCGGCCGCGGCGTTGGCCAGGCGCGCCCCGTCCAGATGCACCCCATAGCCGCGCTCGCGCACCGGCCGGGTGAGGGCGGCCAGGGCCTCGGTGGAATAGACCGTGCCGTACTCGGTGGCGTTGGTGAGGGACAGGGCCGCGGCCGGCTGGGCGTGGGCGCTTTCGGCCCGCGCCAGGGCGGCGTCCAGGGCCTGCGGGTCGATGCGGCCCGAGGCGCCTTCCAGCCCCTGGATCGCCAGACCATGGCCGAAGAAGCCCGGCGCGCCGGTCTCGTCGGTGGCCACATGGGAGTCCCGATGGGCCAGGACGCCTTCGAAGGGCCGGGCCAGGGCCGCCAGACAGATGGAATTGGCCGCCGTGCCGGAGGTGACGAAGCGGACCTCGGCGTCGGCGTCCAGCACGCCCCGGATCAGGTCGGCGGCGCGGGCGACGGTGGCGTCGGTGCCATAGCTGGCGGCGAAGCCGGCGTTTGCGGCCATCAGCGCGGCCATGGCTTCGGGGGCGGCCGGGGCGGTGTTGTCGGAGGCGAAGTCGTAGCGGGCGGTCATCCCGCCGTTCTACCCCAGGCCTTCACGTCGTCCACAAACAGATCGGGCTCCTCCATGGCCGCGAAATGGCCGCCGCTCGGCATGTCGGTCCAGCGGACGATATTGTAGCCCCGGTCGGCGAAGGACCGGGGCGGGGCGGGGTAGAGCGCCTCTCCGGGGAAGTTGGCGAAGGCGGTCGGCGTCTCGCAGCGCTGGCCCGGCTGCAGGGCCACGCCCCCTTCCTCCAGCATGCCGCGATAGTACCAGGCGCCGGTGGCGAAGCTGTCGGTCATCACATAGAGCATGATGTTGGTGAGCAGCCGGTCCTTGGAATAGACCGCCTCGAAGGACTTGGTCCGCAGGTCTGACCAGTCGTGGAACCGCTCGGCGATCCAGGCGGCCTGGCCCACCGGGTTGGAGGCGCCCAGCCAGGCCAGGGACTGTGGCTTTGAGGCCTGCAGACGGAAATAGGCGCCCATGACGTCCATCATCCCGGCCTGATGAGTCATCCAGGCGGTCTCCGCCGGGGTCTGCGGGCCGCCGGGCGCACGGAAGGCCATCATGTTCAGATGGATGGCCCGCACATGGTCGGCGTGGTCGAGCCCCAGCCATGAGGTGATCATCGAGCCCCAGTCACCGCCCTGCGCCAGATAGGTCTGATAGCCGAGCACGTCGGTCATCAAGGTGTTGAACAGCCGCGCGGTGGTCCGCTGGCCCATGGGTCGCGACGGTTTCGAGGAGAACCCGAAGCCCGGCAGGGAGGGGATGACGAGGTCATAGGCATCGGCGGGGTCGCCGCCGAAGCGGGACGGAAAGGCCAGCTTCTCGATGACCTCCCAGAACTCGTAGTGCGAGCCTGGCCAGCCATGGGACATCAGCAGGGGCCGTTTGCCGCCGGCCTCGCCCACCACATGGACGAAATGCAGGTCGAAGTCCTCGACCCGGGCGGTGAACTGCGGGAACCGGTTGAGCTCGGCCACCGCCGCGCGCCAGTCATAGGCGCCCGTCCAGTGATCGCAGAGGCCCTTCAGCCAGGCCCCGTCGCAGCCATAGGCCCATCCGTCCGGAACCTGCGGGATCGGCGGCCAGGCATAGTTGGCGACCTTGGCCAGCACATCGGCCACCCCGGCCTCGTCCCATTGAACCTCAAACGGCTGAACCTCGCTCATGGCGCGCTCCCTGCATTCTGTTGCGCAGGAGGGTGCCCGGCTTGACCCAGGGCGCGTCAAGACCGATCGGCCCTCTCAGGCCGTGGGGCGCAGTCCCCGGGAGATGGCCGGGATCACCTCGGCGATCAGTTTCCGCGCGCCGCCCGGGGGCAGCTTGCCGACCATCTCCAGCACGATGCAGCCGTGGGTGGTCGCCCAGAACATCTCGCCGATCCGCACCGGATCGCCGGCCAGGTGGCCGGACTCCACCAGGCTGCGGACATACTGGCTCATGGTCGCCCGGGCGCGGTTGGCGGAGCGGGCAAGCTCCGGATAGTCCGCCTCATTGGGCTGATACATGTCGAACATCAGTTTGTAGGTCTGGGGATGTTCGAAGGCGAAGGTGACATAGGCCTCGCCCACCGCTGCGCCCCGAGCTCTGGCGTCCCCAGGCTTGGCGTAGGCCGCCTCCAGGGCTTCGGCGAAATGGTCGAAGCCGGCCGTCCGCACCGCCGCCAGAATGTCGTCCTTGTCCTTGAAATAGCGATAGGGGGTCATGGGGCTGACCCCCAGCGCCGAGGCCAGCTGGCGCATGGTCACCGCCTCCGGCCCCCGCTCGGCGAACAGCTGCTCGGCCACCTCGCAGAGGCGGTCGCGGAAGTCGGCGACGTCGGACTCGGTCAGGACCCGGGGCATCAGACCTCAGAACAGCAGGTTGAACACATGAACCGTGACAACCTCACTGTTACATTTACGTCGTAAAATCAAGCTGGCCGGATGTCTGAAAGGGTATCGGGTCCCGCCGCCCTGCGACAGCGGGACCTCAGAACCAGACTCAGGCCTCGACCTCGAAGGTCATGCCGGCATTGGCCCGCAGGCGTTCGATCAGCGTCATGCCCATGGCCGCGCCCGGCGTCCAGACGCCCCCGGGGACGTCGAAGGCTTCGTTGATCAGGCAGATGGCCGCCTCGCCGATCATCTTCGAGGTGCAGCCATAGCCGGGGTCCTTGTCGCCAGTGACGGCGACCCGCATCTGCTCGTCACCCTCGCCCAGGCCGATGAACAGCACGTCGAAGAAGCCGGTCTCCCGCTCTTCCTTGCTGGGGCCTTCGCCAGGCTTGGGGCCGCCCTCGGCGCCGAGAGACGGGGCCGGCGGGGCGTTGGGGTCGACCATCACCATCTCGTCATAGACCAGGCCCTGGCCATAGGCGTGGCCGGTCAGCAGGTTGGAGCGGTGGACATTGCGTGTGTTGATGGCGGCCATGACGAAGGGGCCGACCGTGGCGCCCAGGTCGGAGTCTTCCTCCACCTTGTCGCCTCGGGGCTGTTCAGGGCCCTTGAAGCCCGGCGTCAGGGCGAAGGGATCGACCATCAGGGCGAACAGGCTGGGGTCCTTGGACAGGGCCGCCATGGTGGCCTTCAGGCTGGCGGCGGTGCCGCCGGAGAAGCCGCCCTTCATCTTGCGCACGCGCCCCTTCACCCGGGGCAGGGGATGGCCGAACTTCGCCTTGGCCTCCTGCGCCAGATAGAAGACGCCCAGCTCGAAGGGGATAGAGTCGAAGCCGCAGGAGAAGACGATCCGTGCGCCGGTCTCTTTCGCCTTGGCCTCATGGGCGTCGATCATGTGACGCATCCAGACCGGCTCGCCGCAGAGGTCGAGATAGTCGGTCCCGGCTTCGACGCAGGCGGCCACCAGGTCGGCGCCGTAGAGCTGGTAGGGGCCGACGGTGGTGATTACCGCCTTGGTCCGTTCCACCATGGCCTTCAGCGAGGCCTTGTCGTCGGCGTCGGCCACGACGAACGGCGTGTCGGCCGGCGCGCCGATCTCGTCGCGCACAGCGGCCAGCTTGTCGGCGCTACGCCCGGCCATGGCCCATTTGACCTCGCCGCCGACGCCGTAGCGCTTGGCCAGGTGTTCGGCCACAAGCCGGCCCGTGAAGCCGGTGGCGCCATAGACGATGATGTCGAATTCGGCGTCTTGTCTCACAGGGCGTCCTCCGTCTGGTCCTGGGCCACGAAGCCCGGCCAGTTGTTCATATAGGTGATGAAGGTGGGGCTCAGGCCTTCGGCGGCCAGATGGGCGCGGGTCACGGGCAGGGCGATGGGCGCAAAGTCCGCATCGGCCTCGACCTTGCGGGGATAGTCATGGTGCAGGATGGCCGCCCGGCCGATCAGCACATAGTCGGCGCCGGCGGCCAGGGCGTCGCGGGCCTCCTTGCCGCTCATGATCTTGCCGGCGACGCCGAGGCGAACGCCTGATCGCGGCAGCTCGGCAAAGTAGGACATCAGGCTCCGGCCCTTGAACTCGGCCTCGGTAGGCTCCTTGCGCACGTCCCACAGGGACATGTCGAGGAAGTCCAGCGCCGGATGGGTCAGCATCTGGGCGGCGAGATCGCGGATCTCGGTGAGCTTGAGGCCGAAGCGCTCCGGCGACAGGCGCAGGCCGAGCAGAAAGTCCTCGCCGCAACGGGCGCGGATGCCCTCGATAATCTCGACGATGATCCGGGCGCGGTTCTCGGGCGAGCCGCCATAGGCGTCGGTGCGGTGGTTCAGGTCGGGCGACAGGAACTGGCAAAGGATGTAGCCGTGGGCGCCGTGCACCTCGACCCCATCGAAGCCCGCCCGTTTGGAGCGCTCGGCGCCGGCGATGAAGGCCTCGATCAGGTCGGCGACCTCGGCCTCGGTGAGCGCCCGGGCGCCCGTTTCCGGATCCTCGGACGGACAGACCGGCGCCTCGCCGATCAGCTCCTTCGGCGAACGGTTGCCGGCATGGTGCAGTTGCAGGACCGCCACGCTGCCCTGCGCCTTGATGGCCGAAGCCAGACGGGTCAGCCCGGGCAGGTGATCATCGGAGAAGACGCCCAACTGGCCGGGGAAGCCCTGGCCGATCTTCTGGACGTGGGCCGCACAGGTCATGGTCAGGCCAAAGCCGCCCTTGGCCCGCATCGTCAGCCAATGGAACTCGTCGTCCGACAGGGTCCCGTCGGTGTGGCTCTGAGTGTTGGTCAGGGGCGCCAGCATGAAGCGGTTCTTCATCGCGGGCCCGTGCGGGAAGCTGAGGGGCGCAAACAGGTCAGGCGCGGCCATGGTCTCGTCTCCGGCGTCAGGTGAACCCTGTTCATAGACGAGGCCGACGCCGCAACGAAGGGGCGACGTAGCGGAAGGCCCGGCTTGTCTCCCCCGGCGGCGCGGGCCATCCAGGGGATCAAAGCCACTTCAGGAGGTCACATGCGCGCTGTCTGGTACGACAGAACAGGTCCCGCCCGGGAGGTGCTGCAGCTCGGCGAGCATCCCACGCCCCAGGCTGGCCATGGCCAGGTGCTGATCGCGGTCAAGGCGTCGGGGGTCAATCCCTCTGACGTGGGCATGCGCGGCGGCGCGTCCGGGGCGCCCATGGCCTATCCGAAGATCATTCCCCACAGCGACGGGGCGGGCGTGGTCGAGGCGGTGGGGCCAGGCGTCTCGGCCTCCTGGATCGGCCGCCGGGTCTGGTTCTACAACGGCCAGCGCAACGGTCGGGCCTTCGGCGCGGCCGCCGAGTTCATCGAGCTGGACGTGGACCTGATCCGGCCCCTGCCCGACGAGGTCTCCTTCGCGGAGGGCGCAACGCTTGGCATTCCCTGCATGACGGCGCACCGGGCGCTGTTCCTGGCGGGGCCCGTCCAGGGTCGGACCGTGCTGGTGACCGGCGGCGCCGGCGCGGTCGGGCATTATGCGGTTCAGTTGGCCAAATGGGCTGGGGCCACGGTGATCGCCACCGTCTCCAACGCCGACAAGGCCGAGCGGGCGCGGGCCGGCGGCGCTGACCACACCATCGACTATCGCCGCGAGGACGTGGCTGCGCGGGTGCGGGACCTGACCGGCGGTCAGGGGGTGCATCACGTGGTCGAGGTGGACTTCGGCGGCAATGCGGCTTCGACCCTGGCCAGCGTCAGCCTGAACGGCTCAGTGGCCTATTACGCCACCAAGGGGAGCCGCGAGCCGGTGATCCCGGCCGGCGTGCTGATGGGGCTGAACCTGTCGATCCACGGGGTCTATCTGCCGGTCAGTCCACATGAGGCGCGGCGCCGGGCCCAGGCCGACATCACCGCCTGGATCGGGACGGGGCAGGCCATACTGTCGGTGGCGGGGACCTACGCCCTTGAGGACTGCGCCGCGGCCCACGAGGCCGCGGAGGCCGGGACCAAGGTGGGCACCGTGGTGGTCGAGCCGTGACCACGCCCACCGACGCGATCCTGGCCCGCCGGCGCCTGACCAACAAGCTGATCGCGGCCAAGGAGGCGGCGCGGCTCAGGCCCTTCTTCGTCCCCGGCGTGAATGTGATCGTCGGCGACGGATCGCTGATCAGCGGGGTGGACGCGGTGATCGCCGCCTTCGCCGCCCAGTTCGCCGACCCGGACTTTGTCGCCTTTGTTCGCACGCCTGAGGCGGTGGAGCTGGACGGGGACGGCGAACGCGCCGCCGAGCGGGGCGCCTGGGTGGCGGTCTCCCGCAGTCAGGGCGAGCACATCGCCGGCTGGTACCTGGCCGCCTGGACCAAGGTCCGCGGTCAGTGGCTGATCGAGAGCGAGACCTTCATCACCCTTCAGGGGTGACAGTCTCCGTGGCGGGTTTGCGATAGACATACAAGAGCAGAACCTGGGCCGTGATGATGAAGATGGCGGCGCCTGACAGCAGGAAGGCGTCGTCATAGACCTTGGGCGAGAGGACGAACTCGCCCTTCATGATCCTGCGCCAGCCGGCAAAGTGCTGGGTTGACCCCACCACAAGCCCGAAAACCCCCAACACAGCGCCCAGATAGCGGCTGATCCAGAAGCCCGGATTGGGCGTCACCATCAGCAGGCCCAGCAGGCCGATGACCGTGCGCTGCGTCCGGCAATAGGGACAGACATAGACGAGGCCAGATAGCTCCATGGCCCATGTCGCAATGCTGATCGCAATCGCGATCAGGCCGAGCAGGCGCATGCGCCCGGTCCAGAAGTCCAGCTGCAGCATGACGGCCCCCGCTCGATAGGTCAGGGGTGAAGAATGTTATATTGTAACCAACCGTGCAATCCCCCGGTTCGCTTGCGCCTAGCGGCGAAGGAGCCGGCGCAGGAAGGGGCGGCGGTCGGGCGCTCCATCCGGCGTGACCTGGCTGGGCAGGGCTTTCCTGGAGACCAGCACCTCGATATAGGCCGCGCGGATGCCCTGGCTCAGATCATCGATGGTGTGGATGGTGGTCGACAGGCCGCTGGCGCGGTCGAGGTAGTCGGCGATGTCATAGCCCCAGTCGACGGTCACCAGGGCGCCGTCGGGGTCCATGGGGTTGCCGTGATACTCCGCCGGCGCGAGGTGCTCCACCGACCCATCCCGCCGCCGCCTGGCCCGACGGACGGAGGGCTCTGCGCCCCGTACGATGGGCACGGTGCAGATGTGGAAGCCGCCGGGCTTCAGGGTCCGGGCGATCTCGGCGATGGCCCGGTCTGGGGCGAACAGGTGCTCGAACACGTCCTGGGTGATGACGATGTCGAAGCTCGCGTCGGCGAAGGTCTGAGCCTCCAAATCCTCGCTGCGATAGCCGTGGATGTGGGTCTGCCCCCAGGGGATGGCCGGATCGTACTGGGTGGCCACATAGCCCGGGCACTGCGCCCGCAGCCGGTTGCTCGACACCGAACAGCCGGAGCTCTCGTGAATGGCCAGGCTTCGCCAGTCAGGCGCCAGCTCGCTCAGCACCCGCATCAGGGCCCGCTCCCGCGGGATCGAGCCACAGCCTGAACACTTGAACCCGTCCCGGAGCCAGTGGTCGCTTGAGGCGAAGACCACCTCAGCCTCGCAGACGGGACACCGGCCGCTGGACTCCAGAACCGGCGGCGCGCTCACCTAGACCAGGGCCCCGTGGCAGTGCTTGAACTTCTTGCCCGAGCCGCAGGGGCAGGGCGCATTGCGGCCGGTCTGATCCCAGCCCGCGGGCAGGGACGAGATCGGCAGAGCTTCGCGCTGTTCCCGCGACATGCCCGCGGGCAGGGCGCCGGCAGTGGCCGCGTTCTCGCCGGTGAGCGGGTCGAGATGGACCTCCATCAGACGTTCCGGCTGCGGCTGCGGCGGCGGCGCAGGCTGCTCCTGCTGAAGCACCACGGTCATCATCCATTTGGTGACGTTGTGGCGCAGGTCTGTGAGCAGCTTCTCGAACAGGGAGAAGGCCTCGGTCTTGTACTCGTTCAGCGGGTCGCGCTGCCCATAACCGCGCAGGCCAATGACATTGCGCAGGTGGTCGAGGTGCATCAGGTGCTCGCGCCACTGCAGGTCGATGGTCTGCAGCAGGAAGTTCTTTTCCAAGAGTCGCATGCGCTCGGAGCTGTAGCTGACTTCACGCTCTGCGGCGCGAGCCTCAGCGGCCTCGGTGATCCGCTGGTGGATTTCTTCGTTGGCGATGCCGTCCTCGGCCGCCCACTCTCGGATCGGCAGCTCCAGGCCCAGGATCTCGCGGACCCGTTCGTCCAGGCCGTCCACATCCCACTGTTCGGCATAGGCCTTGGGCGGCATGTGGCGGTTGACCATGTCCTCGATGGTGTCGGCGCGCATCTCGGCGATGACGTCGGTGAGGTCGTCGGCCTCCATGAACTCCTGGCGCTGCTCGAAGACGGCCTTGCGCTGATCGTTGACGACGTCGTCGTACTTCAGGAGGTTCTTGCGGATTTCGTAGTTGCGCTGCTCGACCTTCTTCTGGGCCGTGGCGATGGCGCCGTTCAGCCACTTGTGGGTGATCGCCTCGCCTTCCTGCACACCGAAGGTGCGCATGATGGAGTCCAGTCGGTCGCCGGCGAAGATGCGCAGCAGGTCGTCCTCGCAGGACAGGAAGAACTTGGAACGACCCGGGTCCCCCTGGCGGCCCGTCCGGCCGCGCAGCTGGTTGTCGATCCGGCGGCTCTCGTGGCGCTCGGTGCCCAGCACATAGAGCCCGCCGGCGGCGAGGGCCTTTTCCTTCAGCTCGACGATCTCGGCTTCGATCTCCTGGCGCCGGGCGCCGTAGGCTTCGGCGTCCGGCTCGATCCCCAGACCGCGCTGCTCGTCGCGCCAGCGCGACAGGCGCATGTCGATGCTGCCGCCCAGCTGAATGTCGGTGCCGCGGCCGGCCATGTTGGTGGCGATGGTCACCGCGCCGGGCACGCCGGCGTCGGCCACGATCAGGGCTTCCTGTTCGTGATAGCGGGCGTTGAGCACATTGTGCGGAATGCCGGTGCGGGTCTGGCCCTCATGCTCGAAGACGTGGGTCTTGAGCAATTCCGACAAGAGCTCGGACTTCTCGATGGACACCGTGCCCACCAGGATCGGCTGGCCGCGGACGTAGCAGTCGGCGATCTGCTTGAGGATCGCCTGGTTCTTTTCCGCGCTCGTCCGATAGACCTCGTCGTCCTCGTCCACCCGGCTGACCGGCCGGTTGGTGGGGATCTCGACGACCTCCATCTTGTAGATGTCGCCGAATTCCTGGGCCTCGGTCGAGGCCGTGCCGGTCATGCCCGACAGCTTCTTGTAGAGGCGGAAATAGTTCTGGATGGTCACCGAGGCCAGGGTCTGGTTCTCGGGCTGGACCCGGGCGCCTTCCTTGGCCTCGATGGCCTGGTGCAGGCCTTCGGACAGGCGGCGGCCCTGCATCATGCGGCCGGTGAACTCGTCGATCAGGATCACCTCGCCGGCGCGGATGATGTAGTCCTTGTCGCGGGTGTAGAGGACGTTGGCCCGCAGGGCCTGGTTCACATGGTGGACCGCAGAGACGTTGGCAGGGTCGTAGAGGCCGGCGGAGTCTTCCTCCAGATGGCCGCTCTGCTCCAGCATCTCTTCGATGCGCTCGGAGCCCACCTCGGTGAGCAGCACCTGGCGCTGCTTTTCGTCGAGGTCAAAGTTCTCCGGGTCCTTGATCAGCTCCTTAACCAGGACGTCGATGGTCTTGTAGAACTCGCTGCGGTCCTCGGTGGGGCCAGAGATGATCAGCGGGGTGCGGGCCTCATCGATCAGGATGGAGTCCACCTCGTCGACGATCACGAAATTATGGCCCCGCTGGACCATCTCCTCGGCCTCATAGACCAGGTTGTCGCGCAGATAGTCGAAGCCGAACTCGTTGTTGGTCCCGTAGGTGATGTCGGCCTGATAGGCGGCCTTGCGCTGGCCCTGAGACAGGCCATGGACGATGACGCCCACGCTCATGCCCAGGAAGCGGTAGATCTGCCCCATCCACTCGGCGTCACGCTGGGCCAGATAGTCGTTGACCGTGATGGCGTGGACGCCCTTGGCCTCCAGAGCGTTCAGATAGACGGGCAGGGTGGCCACCAGGGTCTTGCCCTCGCCGGTGCGCATTTCGGAAATGCCGCCCCGGTGAAGCACCATGCCGCCGACCATCTGCACATCGAAGTGGCGCAGGCCGATGGTGCGCTTGGAGGCCTCACGCACCACGGCGAAGGCTTCTTCCAGCAACTGGTCGAGGGTTTCACCCTTGGCCAGGCGGGCCCGGAATTCCTCGGTCTTGCCGCGCAGGGCCTCGTCCGACAACGCCTCCATCTTGGGTTCGAGGGCGTTGATCTTGGCGACCCGGGCCTGGAAGGCCTTAACCTTGCGGTCGGGAGAGGAGCCGAAGAGCCGTTGGAAAAACATGTGCGGGGGCGTCCGAGAATGCGGTCGATGCGGGGTCGCGGGCGTTGCGCACGGCGCGCCGTCTGACCTTCGCCTGCCCGGAATCCCGCTCTTTGAGCGAGGCCGAGACTTAAGCAGCGGCCCCCCCAGTGTCAACGCAAGGCCCGCTGCGGAGCCGCAATCGGAGGGTTCCAGGCACGGAAAAGGGCTCCGCCGTCGCCGGGGAGCCCTTCCTGATCAGCCGTGCGGATCGAAGTTTAGTAGACTTCGAACAGACCCGCCGCGCCCATGCCGCCGCCGATGCACATGGAGACCACGGCATGTTTGGCGCCGCGGCGCTTGCCTTCCTGCAGGATGTGGCCGGCCAGACGGGCGCCGGTCATGCCATAGGGGTGGCCGATGGCGATGGAGCCGCCATTGACGTTGTACTTCTCCGGGTCGATGCCCAGCTTGTCGCGGGAATAGAGGCACTGCGAGGCGAAGGCCTCGTTCAGCTCCCACAGGTCGATGTCGTCGATCTTTAGGCCATGACGCTCCAGCAGGCGCGGGATGGCGAAGACCGGGCCGATGCCCATTTCGTCAGGCTCGCAGCCGGCGACGACCCAGCCCTTGAAGGCGCCCATGGGGCTCAGACCGGCCTTTTCGGCGGCCTTGGAGTCCATGATCACCACGGCGGCGGCGCCGTCGGACAGCTGGCTGGCGTTGCCGGCGGTGATGAACTTGCCTTCGCCACGGACGGGCTGCAGCTTGGCCAGGCCTTCCAGGGTCGTGTCGGGACGATTGCACTCGTCGCGATCGACCGTGTAGTCGACGACGGTCTCTTCCTTCGTCTCCTTGTTGACCTGCTTCATCTTGGTCTTCATCGGGACGATTTCGTCCTTGAACTTCTGCGCCTGCTGGGCCGCGGCCATGCGCTGCTGGGATTCCAGCGAGTACTGGTCCTGGGCTTCGCGGCTGACCTTGTAGCGCTCGGCCACGATGTCGGCGGTGTCGATCATCGGCATGAAGATGGCCGGGTACTGCTGCACCAGGGCCGGGTCGATGTTTTCACGACCGCCGCCGCCGCCGGGCATCGACAGGGACTCCACGCCGCCGGCGACGACCGCATCGGCGCCGTCGTTGCGCACATAGTTGGCCGCCGTGGCGATGGTGTTCAGACCCGAGGAGCAGAAACGGTTGACCGTCGAACCCGAGGTGGTGATCGGCAGGCCGGCCAGCAGGGCCACCTGACGGCCCAGATTGCCTGCGCCATGGGCGACATTGCCCATAATGCAGTCTTCGATGGCGGCCGGATCGATTCCCGAGCGTTCGACCGCGTGTTTCACCGCGTGCGCGCCCATGCTCATGGTCGGGGTCATGTTGAAGCCCCCGCGACCCGACTTGGCGAGCCCGGTACGGGCATAGGAAACGATAACGGCTTCGCGCATATGTAATTCTCCCGAATGAAAACGATCCGGCGCAGCGCTTGTGATGCGGAGGCCGAGCTATGATCGCCGCAACCTTTGCATCCCGCGGGGGAAATGGCTAGGGACGGACTGCGCCTTCGGTCCTGTCCGGCGCTCCAGGGAAGCTGCCCATGACCCGTGCAAAGCCTGTTCGTTTCGGCGGTCTTGCGGCCGTCCTCACCGCCGTCAGCCTTCTGATCGCCGCCTGTGGCGATCGCGGCGGCGACGAGCGTCCGCCGCAGCCTGGAGATGAGGCCGTCGCCCGGGTCGACGGCAAGACCGTCTGGGCCTCGGACGTCAAGCGCGAGGCCGTCGCCCAGGCCCTGATCGGCGAGGGCGAGCCCCTCGACATTTCCTCAGACCTGTTCCGCCGGGTGCTGGACGAGGTGATCGACCAGAAGCTGCTGGCCGCAGAGGCCTTGAAGCGGAATCTCGACGAGGATCCCGTGGCCCAGCGCCGGCTAGCCGCGGCGCGGGAGCGGATCTTGGGGGACATGCTCGTGGAGAGCGTGGTCTCTGACGCGGTCAATGAGAACGCCATTCGCGGCCTCTATCAGGAACAGCTCAAGCTCGCCCGGCAGTCGGAGGAGATCCGCGCCCGGCAGATCCTCGTCGCCACTCTGGAGGAAGGGGAGGCGGTCAAGAACCTGCTAGCCACCGGCGCCTCCTTCGAGGCCCTGGCCATGGAGCGCTCCACCGATGCGGCCACCCGCTTCAATGGCGGCGATCTCGGCTATTTCACCACCGACGTCATGCCTGAGGCCTATGAGGGCGCGCTGAAGGACGCCAAGGCCGGCGAGGTGGTCGGCCCGTTCGAAGTCGAGGGCGGCTTCGCCGTTGTTCGGATTGAAGACCGCAGGCTTGAGGAGCCGATCACGCTGGAGGCCGCCCGCCCCCAGATCATCCGCTTCCTGACCTATGATCAGGTCCGCGACCTGCTGGAAAAGCTGCGCGGCCGGGCCAAGGTGGAGACCCTCATCGGCGCAGCCGAGGACGTGCCCGGCGCGCCGGTGGAGCCCGCAGACGCCGCCCCGGCGGAAAAGGCCGCCCCTGCCGCAAAGGCGCCCGCCGCCAAGACCCCGGAAGCCAAGTGATGGCCAACAAGCCCGTCGACAAGTCCAAGACCTCCAAGGCCTCCGCGCCCGGTCAGGGCAAGACATCGTCACGACCCGTCGAGAGCGTCAGCGAGGCGGTAGGCCAGACCATCGAACGCGCCCTGGATCCCCTGGCCAGCGCCCTGAAGCGGGCGGCGCTCAAGCGGGCCGACAAGGCCAGCCGCGCCCTGGACAGCGCCCCTGTCGCCACGCCCAAGCCGGCCAAGGGCGCCCTGCCGGTGTCGCCCCTGGTGGTGCCGTTTCCGACCATGCCGCCGGTGGCCGGGGTCCGCCTGGCTGTCGGCCGGGCGGGCTTTTACAAGCACGAGCGCGATGACCTGCTGCTGGTGAGCTTCGATCCTGGGACGACCGCGGCGGGGGTCTTCACCCGGCACAAGGTAGGCTCGGCGCCGGTGGACTGGTGCCAGAAGCAGCTCGCCGCAACCAAGGGAACTGAAGCCCGCGCCCTGGTGGTCAACGCCGGCTGCGCCAACGCCTTTACCGGCAAGCCCGGCGCCGATGCGGCGCGCCGGGTGGCCTCAGCGGTGGCCAAGCGGTTCGACTGCCGCCAGCGCGATGTCATGCTGGCCTCCACAGGCGTCATCGGCGTGCTGCTGGACGACGCCAAGATCACCCAGCGCCTGCCCGAGGTGGAGCAGAAGCTGTCAGCCGACGGCTGGGACGCCGCAGCCCGGGCGATCATGACCACCGACACCTTCCCGAAGGGCGCTACGGCCGAGGCGATGATCGACGGGGTCCCCGTCCGGATCTCGGGCATCTGCAAGGGTTCGGGCATGATCGCCCCGGACATGGCGACCATGCTGGCCTTCGTGGCCACGGACGCCGCCATCTCCGCGCCCGCCTTGCAGAGTCTGGTGAACCTCTATGTCCGCACCACCTTCAACTGCGTGACGGTGGACGGGGACACCTCGACCAACGACACCCTGCTGTTATTCGCTACCGGCCAGTCTGGCGCGCCGAAGATCACCCGGGCCGGCGACAAGCGCCTGGCCGATTTCCGCGAAAAGCTGGAGGCGGTGCTGCTCGACCTCGCCCTGCAACTGGTGCGGGACGGGGAGGGGGCGACCAAGTTCGTCAAGATCACCGTGGCCGGGGCCGAGAACCCGGTTTCGGCCCGCAGGATCGCCCGGTCGGTGGCCGAAAGCCCGCTGGTCAAGACCGCCTTCGCCGGCGAGGACGCCAACTGGGGCCGCATTGTCATGGCCGTGGGCAAGGTCGACGAGCCGGTGAACCGGGACGAGCTGTCTGTCCGCTTCGGCGAGCACTGGGCCGCCCAGGACGGCCTCATCGCGCCCACCTATGACGAGGCCAAGATGAGCGCCTACATGAAGCGCCAGGAGCTTGAGGTCACCATCGATGTGGGCGTCGGCAAGGCCAGCGCCAGCGTCTGGACCTGCGACCTGACCAAGCAATACATCGCCATCAACGGCGACTACCGGTCCTGATCGTTCAGGATCGGTGGGTCAGGGCCTCGCGCAGGGCCTTCTCCGAATAAGGTTTGCTGATGATCGGCACGCCGGACAGGTGCTCGGGCAGGTCGGCCTGGTCGCCGAAGCCGGTGCCAAAGGCGAAGGGCACGCCATCGGCCAGCAGCCGGTCGGCTACGGGCAGGCTGGTTTCCTCCCCCAGATTGAGATCGAGGAAGGCGAAGTCCGGTCGGCCTGCGTCGAGGCTCTCAAGCGCCGCCCCGACGGTGGAGGCCAGGCTGATCTCGCCAATGCCGAACTTCTGCAGCACGCCCTCAAGATCGAGGGCGATGATCATGTTGTCCTCAACGACCAGCACATGGGCGGGTCCGGCGACCTGTCGCTCCGGGCTCGGGGCATGGGCCGCCCCGGCCGGGCGGGGCGGGGCCTCGACCACATAGCGGCCAGGCAGGCGCAAGGCGACCTGCAGCCCGGCCGGCTCAAAGAGCACCTCGGCCTCGCCCCCCAGTTCATGGGGAATGGAACGCTCGATGATCGTCGAGCCAAAGCCTCGCCTGGACGGCGTCTTCACCAGGGGACCGCCCTCCTCACGCCAGGCGAGCTCCAGGGCGCCTGAGGGATCGGTCCGCCAGGTGACGTGGACCTGGCCGCGGCTGTCGCAAAGAGCGCCGTACTTGGCCGAATTGGTCACCAGCTCATGCACTACCAGCGAGAGGGTGGAGAAGGCCTGGGGCTCGATCAGGATCTCTGGCCCGGTGAGGATCAGCCGGTCGGCCTTCGCGGCCAGATAGGCCTCGGCTTCGCTGCGGATCAGTTCGCGAAGGGCCCCTGGGCCCCAGTGCTGCTGGGTGATCTGGTCATGGGCCCGCGCCAGGGCCTGAACCCGGCCGGAGACCACATCAAAGAAGTTCTGGACGCTGGTGGCCCCATCGCGGCTCTGGGAGATCAGGCCGCGGATCAGACCCAGGATATTGCGGACCCGGTGGTTCAGTTCGGCGATCAGAACTTCCTGCCGGTGCTGAGCCTTGCCCCGTTCGGCGTTGGCCAGGTCGGTCAGGCGCATGACGACCTCAAGCAGCGTCAGGCGCAGGCTTTCCACCGCCGCCAGCTCTGAGGCCGACCAGGGTCGAGACTGACCCCGGACTGTCTCTTTCCAGGCTTCAAAGCTCTCCCGAGGGGTCAGTCGGGCGCCGAGGGGGCCGACCGTCACCGCCTTGTTCGGGTCGCCAGCCCAGGCCACCTCGCGGACAACCTCGGCCCGCTGAAAGATCAGATAGTCCCCAGGCTCTCGCGAGAGGGGCACGGCGATGACGCCGGCGGCCTCGCGCCAGTCCTTGGCCTCTGGCAGGTGGGCGGCCAGATGGTGCGTATGGAACACGCCAGGGATGGGGTGGTTGTCCAGGAAGGCGACCAGGGCATCCAGTCGCTCAGCCGCCAGTCCGGTCCCCTGGGTGGCGGTCTGGCCGCCCATGCGCAGGGTGACCCCGTCGCAATTGGCCAGGGCGCACAGTTCGCCGAAATAGGGCGTGAGGCTTTCTGGGCCAGACGCGGTGGCCACTGAACTCACCAGCCGGTCATGCAGGTTGCGCGCCCGCTCCACATGACGGGCGGCCACCTCCTGCTCACGGCTCTCCAGCATGTAGGAGAAGATCTGACCAAACAGCTCGGCGGCCGTCCGGCGCTCATAGGAGATGTGATGCGGGCCATAGTGGTGGCAGGCGAACAGGCCCCAGAGCCGGCCATGGCGCAGGATAGAGATGGAAAGGGACGCCCCGACCCCCATGTTGCGCAGATACTCGATATGGACCGGCGAGACCGCCCGCAGCATCGACATGGACAGGTCCAGTGGCCCGCCGCTTGGGCCCAGGGCCGGCCGCACCTTTGGGGTTTCGGCATTGATGTCGGCGATGATCCGTAACCAGCTACGCTCATAGAGCGCGCGGGCCTGCTTCGGGATGTCCGATGCGGGATATCGCTGGCCAAGGAAGGAGCCGACCCCGGGGCGCACGGACTCGGCGATCACCTCGCCGGCGCCATCCTGGTCGAAGCGATAAACCATGACCCGGTCGAACTCCGTCAGGGCGCGGACCTGGCGGGCGGCCTCGTGAACGATCTCGTCAATGGTCTTCCGCTCGGCCACTCGGTTGGCCATGGAGCGAACGGCCGACGCCGCCTCCAGGGAGGACTCCGCCCGGCTGGGCTCGGCCTCGATGACCAGCAGATCGCCCGAATAGTGGACAGCGACATCGAACGGTTCGCCCCCAACTCGCAGAGGCAGGTTGAACACCCGCTCGACGGAGTCGGCGCCGCGCATGATCTGCAGCCGGCCGCGGATCTCGTGGATGGCGTGGCCGCTTAGCACCTCTGTCAGGGGCTCGCCGATCAGGTGCTCAAGCCGATGACCTAGGAAGGCCTGCGCATTGTCCGAGGCATGCGCCACTGTCCATTGGCTTGTCACGGCCAGCAGGAAGCCAAACGGCTGGATCTGGCCCAGCAGATGGATGGGCTCGCGGTCGCAATTCGTCAGGTCGACATCGGACAAGGCCGCGAACTCGATCTCATTTCCTGGGGGCGGGGAGACGCGAGGGCGGGCTGGCGTCGGCGGGGAGCTTCACCGCCCATGCAATAGCAAAGCAGGCTCGGAGTCTGTCGGGTAGCGGACCATTGGAGCCGATTGCCCGGGCGGGCGTGACGGCTTGGGCGCCTATCGGACCAGGGCCGGGGCGCCTTGGAAGGCGAGCGCGAAGGCCCCAAAGACCTGGCGGGCTCCGCCGATGGCCGCCCTGGTCTCGGCCGCATCTACGGTCTGGACGTCGAGCCAGTCGACAAAGCTGCGCCAGCAGACGAGCCCCTCCCCGTGGGCCAGGTAGCCGTCGGGGGCGCCAGGTTGGCTGGTCAGCAGGCGGCGACGCAGGATAGCGCCCCCCAGGCGGGAGCCTTCCAGCACATAGAGCGCCCCCAGGCGTGTCGCCCGGTCTTCAAGGGTGACGGTTATCGTCGACGGGGGCGGCGACAGTCCGAGGAGCGCCAGATCTGCGGCCAGGGCCCCGCTGCGCCGCCGCTGTGGCCAGGCCGGTGGCAGGTGTTGAGCCGGCGCGGCGTCCAGGTCCAGTTCAAGGGCGGGCAGGACCGCGGCGTGGGCCAGGAGAAAGGCCTGATAGTCATCTTGTCGGGCAAGATCGAAGGCGCCGCCAAGCTGGTCGACGCGGTCGTGATCCTGGCGCGTCGCCGCGCGCAGGGTGGTTCGGAGAGTCATGCAGTGGTCGCGGGTCCTGTCGATACAAAGGCCCAACGCGCGAGCGGCGAGATGGTCGCCGCTCGCGATAGAGAGGGGCGCCGATCTAGTCGATCGGGCTCCAGGCCTTGGCTACGCCTTCGCGCTTGGGACCGCGGAAGCGATCGCCGGCGCTGGCCGCCTTGACGCCTTGGGCGGGTTTGGCGCCGTCACGACGGGGCTGACCGCCGCCGCGACCTTCGCCGCCGCCACGGCCCTGATCGGGACGCCGATTACGGGTCTGGCGCAGGGCCGCCGGGACGTCATTGCGCGGATCGCGCGAGCGACCCGAGGGCAGACGGGGCTCTTCCGGCGTGACGTCGGCGATGGCCTTGGTCATCAGGGCCAGGCCCTTGTCATTGCGACGGTCGAAGGACGGGATGGTCTGGCGCGTCACCTTCTGGATGTCGCGCAGCAGGTTGCGTTCGTCATCGGCGCAGAAGGCGATGGCCGAGCCGTCGGCGCCGGCCCGAGCGGTGCGCCCGATCCGGTGCACATAGGCCTCGGGCACGTTGGGCAGTTCGTACTGGACCACGTGGCTGACGGCGTCGACATCGATGCCGCGGGCGGCGATGTCGGTGGCCACCAGGGCGCGGATCTTGCCGGCCTTGAAGTCGGCGAGCGCCCGCTCACGCTGGCCCTGGCTCTTGTCGCCGTGGATCGCCGAGGCTTCCACGCCGCCCTGTTCCAGGCTCTTGGCCACCCGGTCGGCGCCGCGCTTGGTGCGGGTGAAGACGATGACGCGCTTGAAGTCCTTCTCGGCGAACAGTTCGGCCAGCAGGGCGCGCTTGCGGGTCTGTTCGACGAACAGGACCTTCTGGCTGATGCGCTCGACGGTGGTCGCCTGCGGGGTGACCGAGACCTTGAGCGGATCCTTCAGGAGCTCGCCGGCCAGCTTGCCGATTTCGGTCGGCATGGTGGCGGAGAAGAACAGGTTCTGCCGCTGGGCGGGGATGTGCTTCACGATGCGGCGGATGGGCACGATAAAGCCCATGTCCAGCATCTGGTCGGCCTCATCGAGGACGAAGGTTTCGACGCCCTGCAGGGTGACGGTCTTCTCGCCCAGATGGTCGATCAGCCGGCCCGGGGTGGCGACGAGCACGTCGACGCCCGGCGCCATGGCGCGCATCTGGCCGCCATACTTCACGCCGCCGAAGATGACGGTGACGGTCAGGCCCAGGTGCTGGCCATAGGTGCGGAAGCTCTCGGCGATCTGGGTGGCCAGTTCGCGGGTCGGCGACAGGACCAGCACCCGGCAGCCGCGGCGGGGCGCGGGCTTGGGATCGGCCGCCAGGCGGTGGAGAATGGGGAGGGCGAAGGCGGCGGTCTTGCCGGTGCCGGTCTGGGCGATGCCCAGGATGTCACGGCCGGAGAGCACGCCCGGAATGGCCTTGGCCTGGATCGGGGTCGGGGTCTCATAGCCTTGGTCGGCCAGGGCCTTGAGCAAAGGTTTGGCCAGGCCGAGTTCGGAAAATTGGGTCAAGTGACTTACAGTCTTTCGGAGTGCGCCGAAGGCGGCCTCATGCTGTGCATGGGTCGCGGGACGCGGGTCAGTTTGGGGAAAGCCCCCGCGTGGCGGGGCGATCTATGCGATCTCTTCAGGGCGCTCAACAGGCCGAACCCCCGTTTCAGGAGGCCCTCACGCGGGCTGGAGCACCAATAGCGCCAATCAGGGCGCGAGGCGTACATCGTCTTTCGCAGGTGCGAAGTCAACCCATTGGCGTCCGCGGCGGCATAGGCCCCGCCGATTGCTCAGTCCTGTTGCATTCCAGGCCCAGGGCGGGAATGGAGAGGGCATGAGCGAGAAACCCCTCCTGCTGGTCGCCGCCGCGGCCCTGATCGATGTCGATGGCCGCGTGCTGATCTGTCAGCGCCCCGAAGGCAAGCAACTGGCCGGGCTGTGGGAGTTTCCCGGCGGCAAGGTGGAGACGGGCGAGACGCCGGAGGCTTGCCTGATCCGCGAACTGGACGAGGAGCTGGGCATCCAGGTGACCAATGCCTGCCTGGCCCCCTTCGTCTTCGCCAGCCACGGTTATGAGTCCTTTCACCTGCTGATGCCACTCTATCTGTGCCGGCGCTGGAGCGGGTTCGTCACCGCGAAAGAACACAAGGCCCTCGCATGGGTGAAGCCAAACGACCTGCGAAACTACCCAATGCCGCCGGCCGACGCCCCGCTGGTGGCCTGGCTGCGCGATCTGGTCTGAAGCCCTTCGCCGGCAATACGTCAGGCGCCACGGCCATCGAATACGCCCTGCTGGCCTCCCTGCTCGGCCTGGTGATCATCACCGCCGCCGGCGCCCTGCGCGCCCAGATCTACGAACTGCTGATCAGCGTCGCCGACGCCCTGGGCTAAAGGACGACGCCTCAATCCTCCTCTCGCGGCAACGGGTTCTCCTCGACCCCCAGCGCCTCGGCCAGGCGCATCTTGGCCGAGCCGGGCTTCAGGGGCTGTTGCTGGCTGGCGTGCGGCGCCCAGCCGGTCAGCGTGAGGATTTCGAAGGTGGCTGGGATGCGGCCGTCGGCCTCGCCGAACCGCTCCTGATAGAGCTCGAAGGCCCTCGCCAGCACCTGACGGGTCAGTGCCCGGGGGTGGCGATCGGCTAGAGCGTTGGTCTCCCCCATCTGGCGTAGGTCGGCCATCAGCTTCAGGGGATGGGCGTAGCGCACGGTGACCCGGTCCACATCGGCCACCGGCAGGGCGAAGCCGGCCCGTTGCAACAGACCTGCGGCGTCCGAGGCGTCGGCGAAGGGCGAGATGCGACTGCCGGCCCCGCCGGTCAGCTCGGCCTCGGCGTCGATCAGCGAGCGGCGCAGCTCAAACAGGGTCGAGCCCCCCAGGAAGGCGCCGATGAACAGGCCGTCGGGCCGCAGCGCGCGCCTGATCTGGATGAGCGCGCCCACCACGTCATTGGTCCAGTGCAGGCTCAGCGTCGAGACCACCAGATCAAGGCTGGCCGCCGCAAAGGGCAGGCGCTCCTCGTCGACGGCGACCCGGGGGCCGGGGCGGCCGGCCAGCATGGCGGCGGAATAGTCCGCCTCGATCACCGCGCCGATGCGCGGACGGGCGTCGCTTTGCGCCAGGGCCTCGGCAAAGGCGCCCCGGCGCGCCGAAAGATCGACGGCCGTGGGGAAGTCGCGCATGATCGCCTCCAGCCGTTCCACCGCGTCCTGGGCGGCGCGGCGGTGGAGGAAATCGGCCTGGTGAAAGCCTTTGGCCGCGCGGGTCAGGCGCCGGCGCACCAGGGCGCGGTCGAAAAGTCTGGGGGGAGCAGGTGACATGAGCCTGCAAGATGGCCTGTCGGGCCTCGTCTGGAAACCAGGGCTGCGGCTGAAATCGGCCGGGCGTGGCCTGCTCGACCTGGTTTTTCCGCCGCTGGTCCTGGACACCGGGCCGAGACCCCTGTCGCCGGGCCTGTCGACTGAGGCTTGGATGAAGATCACCTTCATCGACGGGCCGGTCTGTGACGGTTGTGGCGCGCCTTTTGAATACGCCCTTGGGCCCGGCGCGCGGTGCGTGGCCTGTGAGGCGCGCCCACGGGCCTTTTCCCGGGCCAGGGCGGCCTGTCTCTATGACGAGACCTCCCGCGATCCGATCCTGCAGTTCAAGCATGCCGACCGCCAGGACCTGGCGCCGCTGTTCGCCCGCTGGATTTCGCGGGCCGCCGACCAGCTGGTGGAGGAGGCCGACGCCATCGCCCCGGTGCCCCTGCACCGCAGCCGCCTGTTCAGCCGGCGGTTCAACCAGGCCGCCGAGATCGCCCGGGGGTTGGCCCGCTTGAGGGACAGGACCTACCTGCCCGACGCCCTGGTGCGCCGCCGGGCCACCGAGAGCCAGGGGGGAAAGTCCGGCTCGGGCCGCCAGCGCAATGTGGCCGGGGCCTTCGACGTGCCGCCGCAGCGGGCCCGACAGGTGGCCGGGCGCAACATCCTGCTGGTGGACGACGTTCTGACCACAGGCGCCACCGCCCAGGGCTGCGCGCGCGCCCTGCTCGCGGCCGGGGCGGCGCGCGTCGATCTCGCCGTGGTCGCGCGGGTGAAGGCCGCGACGACCGCCTCATGATCTGCGGCGTTCGCGCCCAGGTCTGGACATTTCCATCTGGACGCCCCTTATCCCTGTCATGCCAAACGTCACCCTCTACACAAAGCCGTTCTGCCCCTACTGCGTGCGCGCCATGGCGCTGCTCGAGAAGAAGGGCGTGGAGTTCACCGAGATCGAGGCCGCCTTCGACCCCGAAAAGCGGCAGGAGATGAACCGGCGATCGGGCCGCAACACCTTCCCGCAGATCTTCATCGGCGACCGGCACATCGGCGGCTGTGACGACATGATGGAGCTGGAGCGGGCTGGCGAGCTTGACGCCCTGCTCGGCCAGGCCTGAGCCTGCGGGCTGATCCCCATGAGCCTGCGCGTCGCCCTCATCCAGACCCGGACCCCGGCCAGCCAGGCCGCGGCGCTTGACCATGTGGCGCCGCTGATCAGCCGCGCCGCCCAGGGCGGGGCCCGGCTGATCCTGACGCCGGAGGGGACCAACCTGCTGCAGAAGGACCGCCAGCGCCTGGCGCCGCAGCTGACCGCGCTGGAGGATGATCCGGTGGTGCTGGGCCTGCGGGCGGCGGCCAAGCGGCTGAAAGTCAGCATCCTCGTGGGCTCGGCGCTCGTCCGGCGCGAGGATGGCCAGGCGGCCAACCGCAGCGCCCTGATCACCCCAGATGGAGAGATCGCGGCCACCTACGACAAGCTGCACATGTTCGATGTGGACCTGCCCAATGGCGAAACCGCCCGGGAGTCCTCGACCTATACGCCGGGGGACAAGGCCGTGGTGGTCCGGGCCGAGGGTGCGGTGCTGGGCCTGACCATCTGCTATGATATTCGCTTCCCGGCCCTGCATCGGGCGCTCGCCCTGGCCGGGGCGCAGATCCTCACTGTTCCGGCCGCCTTCACCCGACCGACCGGCGAAGCTCACTGGGAGGTGCTGTTGCGCGCTCGGGCCATCGAGACCGGCAGCTTCGTCCTGGCGCCGGCTCAGGGCGGTTTCCACGAGGACGGCCGTGGCACCTATGGACGCAGCCTGGCCATCGGTCCCTGGGGCGAAGTGCTCGGCAAGCTCGACCACGATGAGCCGGACGTTCTGTTCGCCGACCTCGACCTGGATCAGGTGGCCAAGGCGCGAGCCGCCATTCCCGCCCTGGCCCATGCCCGCCCCTTCAGCGGCCCGGCGCCCCTGTCATGATCCGCTACGCCCTGGTGTGCGACCAGGACCATGAGTTCGAAGGCTGGTTTGGCGCGTCTGGCGACTTCGACGACCAGAAGGCCCGCGGCCTGCTGTCCTGCCCGGTCTGCGGGACCGCCGAGGTGCGCAAACAGATCATGGCGCCCGCTGTGGCCGGCACGAAACGCAACACCCCCGATCTCCCGCCGAAGGCCCGGGCGGTGATGATGGAGGCGCTGAGTAAGGTGCGCCGCCATGTGGAGGAGAATTTCGACAATGTCGGCGACGCCTTCGCCGCCGAGGCCCGGGCCATCCATGAAGGCCGCTCAGAGGACCGCGGGATCTATGGCCAGGCCACCCCGGCCGAGGTGAAGGCCCTGGTGGAGGACGGCGTACCTGTCGCCCCCCTGCCGCCAGACCCACCCAAGAAGACCGAGGTCAACTGAGCGGGCCTGGCGCCTGGGATCGCCTAAAATGTCTTGCGCAGGCCCAGCGAGATGATCCCGGCGTTGCCGTTCACCGTGCCGCGCAGGCGGCTAGTGGTCGCCGCCGGGGTACCTTCGTAAAAGGTGGTGTCGTGGTTCACCTCGCTCTCGTCGAAGGCGATGTACGAGAGGGCGGCGTCCATCTTCAGGGTCTCGGTGATGTCGGCCGTGGCGCCGACGCCGTAGAGCCAGCGATCCCCGTCGGGGACGCGCGCGGTCCGCAGATCGTCCGGGGTGGGCGTCGGATCATACTGAACCCCGGCCCGCAGGGTCAGACGCGGATTGACCGCATAGTCCATGCCCACGCCGCCTGTGGTCACGTCCTTGTAGCGTTGGGGCAGGGTCTCATTGACGGCGCTCGAGGCGACGCTGATCTCGTCGAACTCGCTCCAACCGATGCGGTTGACCTGGGCGTTCAGCCCCAGGCGATCGGTGGCCTGCCAGCGGGCGCCGAAGGTGGCGATCCACGGGGTGGAGAAGTTGGCCGAGCCTTCGGTGTCCACATTGAACGGCGCCAGCGGACCGCCGAGACCCAGCACCCGCACGTCGCCCTCCAGGTCATGCTCGATGGCGCTGCGATAGCTGGCGCCGAAGGTCAGAGTGTCGAAATGGGCCTGCGCGCCCACCGTCCAGCCATAGTCCCAGCCCTCGCCCTTCAGCTGCGAAACCCCGTCCGGCGCGCCAGGGGCGAGGTTGGGATAGGCGGTGGACAGCGTGGCCTCGGTGTACTGGGCGCTGACGCCGGCGCCCAGGTCGAGCCAGTCGGTGGCCCGCATGGCGGCGGTCAGCTGCATGTCGGCCGTGGTCAGGCCCGATTCCAGCCCATCATAGCGGGCCCAGGCGTTGTCTCTGTATTCGGTGGTGAAGTTGTAGGGGGCGGCCACGGAGAAGCCCAAGGCGAAGCGATCACCCACCGGCGTGGCGATGGCGAAATTCGGGGCCAGGCCATCCTGAATGGGGTTGAAGGCCCGGGGCTCGCCGCCGACCGGAACCGTCACGCCGCCAGGATAGGTGATGGTCGAGCCGGTGTTCTCCACCTCCGCGTCAACGAAGATCGCATGGGCGCCCACATAGACCTCCCGCGGAGAGCGGGCGATGGCGGCCGGATTCCACCAGAGGGACGACACGCCGGTGTCAGCGACTTCGCCGGTATAGGCGCGCCCGGCGCCACGAACCGACTGTTCCTGCAGGTAAAACCCGCCCGCCGCGGCCGGACTGGCCAGACCTGTCGCGCCAGCCAGCGTCAACATCAGAGCCTTTTTCATGTGAGAACCTCCACGCCACTCAAGATTGCCGAACGGCGTGCGGGACGCCGTTGAGGGGAGGGGAAGCCGGCGGAGGTCCGATTGGTTTCCGTTAGGACAGGCAAGAAAGGCGGCTGGCTCGCTTGTGTGGCTCATTGGCCACACCTATCTCTGGAGCCGACGAGGGCTTGCGCTTGCTCAAAGGCAGGCCCCGTCAATCCGCCTAACGAGGGGATGCCATGAACATCGACGTCTATTCCGATCGCGCCAAACAGGCGATCCAGTCGGCCCAGAGCCTCGCGCTCGCCCGCCGGCACCAGCAACTTGCCCCCATCCATCTGCTCAAGGTTCTGCTTGAGGAGAAGGACGGGCTGTCCCGCGCCCTGATCCAGAGCGCCGGCGGCCGACCCGACGAGGCCGACGCCGCCGTCGAAGCGGCCCTGGCCAAGCGGGCCAAGGTCGAGGGAGGCTCAGGCCAGCTCTACATGGCGCCCGAAAGCGCCCGGGTCTTCGCCAAGGCCGAGGCCGACGCCAAGACCGCCGGCGACGCCTTCGTCACCACCGAGCGTCTGCTGCTGGCCATCGCCGCCGAAGGCGGCGAAGCCGCTGACGCCCTGAAGAGCGCGGGCGTCAAGGCCAGCGCCCTGGAGAGCGCCGCCAATGATGTCCGCAAGGGCCGCACCGCCGATTCCGCCTCGGCCGAAGAAGGCTATGACGCCCTCAAGCGCTACGCCCGCGACCTGACCCAGGCGGCCCGGGACCAGAAGCTTGACCCCGTCATCGGTCGCGACGAGGAGATCCGCCGGACCATCCAGGTGCTGTCGCGGCGCACCAAGAACAATCCCGTGCTGATCGGCGAACCCGGTGTCGGCAAGACCGCCATCGTCGAGGGCCTGGCCCTGCGGATCGTCAATGGCGACGTGCCCGAAAGCCTGAAGGACAAGAAGCTCCTGTCCCTGGACATGGGCTCCCTGATCGCCGGCGCGAAGTATCGTGGCGAGTTCGAGGAGCGGCTGAAGGCCGTGCTGAACGAGGTCACCGCCGCCGAGGGCTCGATCATCCTGTTCATCGACGAGATGCACACCCTGGTCGGCGCCGGGAAGTCGGACGGAGCCATGGACGCTTCGAACCTGCTCAAACCCGCCCTGGCGCGGGGCGAGCTGCACTGCGTCGGCGCCACCACGCTCGATGAGTACCGCAAGCATGTGGAGAAGGACGCTGCGCTTGCCCGCCGCTTCCAGCCGGTGTTCGTCTCCGAGCCCACGGTGGAGGACACCATCTCCATCCTGCGGGGCCTGAAGGAGAAGTACGAGGTCCACCACGGGGTGCGGATCTCCGACAGCGCCATCGTGGCCGCCGCGACCCTGTCGAACCGCTACATCGCCGACCGCTTCCTGCCCGACAAGGCTATCGACCTGGTGGACGAGGCCGCCAGCCGGGTGCGCATGGCCGTGGACTCCAAGCCCGAGGAACTGGACGAGATCGACCGTCGTATCGTCCAGCTGAAGATCGAGCGCGAGGCCCTGACCCGGGAGACCGACGCGGCTTCCAAGGCCCGCCTGGAGAAGCTGGAGGACGAACTGGTCGAGCTGGAGGCCGAATCCGCCGGCATGACCGGCCGCTGGAAGGCGGAAAAGGACAAGCTGAGCTCGGCCGCCCAGATCCGCGAGGCCCTGGACCGCCTGCGCGCCGAACTGGTCGCCGCCCAGCGCCGGGGCGACCTGCAGCGGGCCTCAGAGATCGCCTATGGCGAAATCCCGCCCCTGGAGCGGAGCCTGGCGCAGGCCGAGACGGCGGCCGCCGAGGAGCCGGTCAGCCCCGAGGTGGTGGACGCCGAACAGATCGCCGCGGTGGTCAGCCGCTGGACCGGCGTGCCCGTCGACAAGATGCTGGAGGGCGAGCGCGAGAAGCTGCTCTCCATGGAGGACTATCTCCGTGGCCGTGTGGTGGGCCAGGAGGAGGCGCTGGTCGCCGTCTCCGACGCCGTGCGCCGGGCCCGTGCGGGTCTGCAGGATCCCAACCGGCCCATCGGCTCCTTCCTGTTCCTCGGCCCCACCGGGGTCGGCAAGACCGAGTTGACCAAGGCGCTGGCCGAATTCATGTTCGACGACGAGCAGGCCATTACCCGCCTCGACATGAGCGAGTACATGGAGAAGCACTCGGTCAGCCGCATGATCGGCGCCCCTCCGGGCTATGTCGGCTATGACGAGGGCGGCGCGCTGACCGAGGCGATCCGTCGTCGGCCCTATCAGGTGATCCTGTTCGACGAGGTCGAGAAGGCCCACCCGGACGTGTTCAACATCCTGTTGCAGGTGCTGGATGACGGCCGGCTGACCGATGGTCAGGGGCGGACGATCGACTTCCGCAACACCCTGATCATCATGACCTCCAACATGGGCTCCGAATTCCTGGCCGCCCAGGCCGAGGGCGAGCCGGTGGAGGCCGTGCGGCCGATGGTCATGGATGTGGTCCGCAGCCACTTCCGCCCCGAACTGCTCAACCGGATTGACGAGATCATCCTCTTCAAGCGGCTCGGCCGCGCCGAGATGGACAATATCGTCGGCATCCAGTTGCAGCGGGTGGAGAAGATGCTGGCTGATCGCCGCATGACGCTCGCCCTCGACAGCTCGGCCATGACCTGGCTGGGGGACAAGGGCTACGACCCGGTCTATGGCGCTCGCCCGCTGAAGCGTGTGATCCAGAAGGCCCTGATCGATCCTATCGCCCGCAAGCTGCTGGCTGGCGATCTGGAGGATGGGGCGGTGATCGAGGTGCGGGCTGGCGAGGACGGCCTCTCCATCGGCCGCGCTCAGGTCCACTGACGGGCCATTGAGCCAAGGCTGACAGAACGCCCTTCCTGCGCTGCAGGGAGGGCGTTTCAGCTTCAGCGATCGGCGCGTCTCAAACGCTGGGCGGCATAGACATCGGCCAGGGTCAGGCCGAGCAGGACGCCGTAGAAGACCGTAAGGCTGCGCCACTCCCGCCGGCTTGAGGGCCGCGCCTTTAGGAGGACGGCGACCTGGCCGACGATGTTCAGGCCATGGGCCGCCAGCCACCGCTTGTCGCCCCCATCCAGCAGCAGCCCCGCCCCGGCGGCCATTTCCCGAAGCCCCAGGGCGCGAACCATGGCGGCCCCTCCCAGCCCGGTGCGCTCGGCGATGGCGGCTGGCCGGGCGGTCTTGATCAGGCCCAGGGCGAGGCTCGCCAGACCCAGGGCATAGATGGTGGGACGGGCGGCGGCGGGGGTTTTGGGAAGCGAGACCATGGACCAGAAAGGACGACGCCCGCCGCCGGGTTCCGGCGACGGGCGAAATCTGATCTCACGCTTGTGTCAGGCTTGGGTCTAGAGGTCGATCGGGCTGATCCGACCGCCCCGGGTGACGACCCGGCGCATGATGGCCACGCTCTCGCCGGCGCCGGCCGAGGGACGGGCGACGGTGATCACGAACCAGGCGCCGTCCGGCAGATTGGAGAAGCTGAACCGATCGGCCGCATCGCAGGTGGTCCGCCGCACGAAGGACGAATAGTCGTCATTGGGCGCCGACGGCGTCCGGGCGCGAACCTCGTCTGCGGGCAGGGCCGCAGCCTCCGGGGAGGAATAGAGGATGGTCATCCGCCGGCGGGTCCAGGGCGTTTCCGGGGTCAGGACGACGCCCGCGCCGGAGCAGGTGAAGCGCACCGCGCCCTGGCGATAGGTCAGGCGGCCATCGATCGTGTTGCGACCGGGAACCGCCGACCAGGAGAAGTCCTCCTGACGGAACACGGTGGGCGAAGGCGCCCCCATGCCGGGGGGCGGCGGCGGCGGACCCATGGTGGGGGCGCAGGCGGTGGCCAGGGCGAGCGTGGCGGATATCGCCAGAATGCGGAGCTTGGACATAAGTCGACCATAATTAAGGACTGTGACAGAAGCCAACACTTGATGCGTCAAGCCGACGCAGCGCCGCCTTAGTCGTCGCCTCCAGGACGCCCCCGACCAGCCTTGACCACCGCGCGCCGGGTCTTGCTTTCCAGGCGCCGCTTCTTGGATGCGAGGGTCGGCCGGGTCTTCTTTCGAGGCGGCGGGGGCGGCTCGGCCGCCTTGCGGATCAGCTCCACCAGGCGGTCCTGGGCGTCGGCCCGGTTGCGCTCCTGGGTGCGGAACCGCTCGGCCAGCAGCACCAGAACCCCCTCCTGGGTCAGCCGCCGCCCCGCCAGGCGGGCGAGGCGCGCCCGGACCGGTTCTGGCAGGGTGGGCGAATTCCAGACGTCGAAACGCAGCTCCACCGCGGTGGAAACCTTGTTGACGTTCTGACCGCCTGGGCCCGAGGCGCGGACGAAGCGCAGGGCGATTTCGTCCTCCTCAATGGCCAGGGTCTCATTGATCTTCAGCATCGCCCTCGAGCCGGGTGAAGAGCAGCTTGTCGATCCGCCGTTCATCCATGTCCACAACCTCGACCTGGTAGCGGCGGATGATGGCGGTGTCCCCCTCATTGGGGATGCGACCTAGCCGGTGAAGGACCAGGCCGGCGGCGGTGTGGAAACCCTCGTTCTCCTCGAAGCTCTCCCCCAGGCGATCGCCCAGGTCCAGCAGGTCGGCGCGGCCATCCACCAGGAAGGAGCCATCCGACCGCTGAAGGATCAGCGGGGTCGGCGCGCCGTCATGATCTTCAGGAAAGTCGCCAGCGATCATTTCGAGCAGGTCGATCGGCGTGACCACCCCTTCGAGATTGCCGAACTCGTCGACCACAAAGGCCATGTGCGTCGTAGTCTTCTTGAAGTGCTCCAGGGCGCGAAGGATGGAGGTGGTGTCCGGAATGAACAGGGGCGTGAGGACCAGGGGCTCCAGATCGAACGGCGCCTCATCCATCAGCAGGTCGGCTACGTCCTTCTTGTGCAAGACGCCCAGGGGATCATCCACGCCCTGGCCGCGGCTGACCACGATGCGCGAATAGGGGCAGCTGCGGATCTCTTCGCGGATCTTGTCATGCGGATCAGCCAGGGAGATCCAGAAGACGTCGCGCCGGGGGGTCATGGCCACCCGCACCGGGCGATCACCCAGGCGCATGACCTCGGTCATGATCTGGCGCTCCGCAGGTTCGATCAGCCCAGCCCGGGCGCCTTCGGCCAGGGCCATCTCCACATCTTCCTGGCTCATGGCCTCGCCCTGGGCGTCGCGGACCCCCATCAGCCGCAGGACGCCGGCGGTGGAGGCGGTCAGCAGGGTGATGAACGGTCCCATGGCCACGGCCAGCCAGGTGAGGGGGCGGGCGGCCATGGAGGCCATGGCCTCAGGAAAGATCAGGGCCAGGCGCTTGGGCGCGAGCTCGCCGACGATGAGCGAGAGGTAGGTCAGGCAGACCACCACCACACCGGTGGAGATGGCCTCTGAATAGGGCGCCAACGGGCCGACCCCTTCCAGCAGCAGGTCCAGCTCCGCGGCGATGGTCGCCTGGCCAAAGGCCCCGGCCAGGATGCCGATCAGGGTGATGCCCACCTGAACCGATGACAGAAAGCGGGTGGGGTTTTCCGCAAGGCGCAGGGCGGCGGCCGCCCCCTTGTCGCCGCGCTCGGCCCGAACCTGCAGCTTACCCTTGCGGGCCGAAACGACGGCCAGTTCGGACATGGCGAAGAGGCCGTTCAGCACCAGCAGGAGCAGGACGGCGGCGATGGCGGTGATCAGCATGGACCTGGAATGGTGAGCGCGGCGCCGAAGCGCGCCGCCGCCTCAGTCTAGAGCCCTGGGCCGCAGACGCTACCGGGCAAGTTCTAAGCTTCGACCTTGCAGGCCGGGCAGAGGCCTCGGGCCTCCAGGGTCACTGTGCGGACCGCGTAGCCGGCGGCCTCGGCGGCGGCGAACTGGGGGGCGAAATCGGGCTCGAACTCCTCGGCAGTCCCGCAGCATTCGCAGATCAGAAAGGCGGCCCGGTGGCTGGTCCCCTCCATCCGGCAGGGGACATAGGCGTTGAGGCTCTCGATGCGGTGGGCGAAGCCCAGACGCTCAAGGAAGTCCAGGGCGCGATAGACCGTCGGCGGTTTGGCCGGCTCGCCATCCTGACCATAGGCGGCGATCAGGTCATAGGCCTTCATGGGGCCGTCAGCCTCGAGCAACAGTTCCAGCACGCGGCGGCGGGGGGGAGTCAGCCGTTCCCGCGTCCGCTCGCATTTGACGGCTGCGGCTGCGACGGCGTTCGCCAGAGCCGCGCCCTCCAGGCCGGGCTGAGCACTTTCGGTGTGGCGGCAATCGTCTCCCATGCAGCCCAGCTAATCATTCCGCAATTTCGACGCAACCGGCTTGACGGGAGGTTATGTTATTTCATAACGCATCACCTCAGCTTCCAGAACAGGTCGACGCCATGCGCAAATCTCTCCTTCTCGCCTCCGCTGGCTTTCTCGCCGCCGCTGGTCCGGCCCTGGGCCAGACGGCCGGGCGCGGCGCCGAGGTGACCGAAGTGGTGGTGACGGCCGCGCCCTTCGTGGTCTCCCTTGACTCGGTGACCACAAGCGTTGACGTGCTGAACCGTGATGACCTGGACACAGCTTCCCCCGGGGGGCTGGGCGAGGCGCTCAGCGATCTGCCCGGGGTGCGCTCCAGCTTCTTTGGCCCTGGCGCCAGCCGGCCAGTGATCCGGGGCCTCGCCGGGCCGCGGGTTCTGGTGCTGAGCAATGGCGTGGGCATGGTCGACGCCAGCGCCCTGTCCCCAGACCACCAGGTGGCGGTCGACCCGCAGGAAGCCCGGCGCATTGAGGTGCTGCGGGGGCCTGCGGCTCTGGCCTATGGGGGCTCGGCCATCGGCGGCGTGGTCAATGTGATCGACAGCCGGGTTTCGGAGACGAAGGTTGAGGGGCTCGAGGGCCGCATTTTCGGCGCCCTCTCCAGCGTCGACGAAGGGGAAATGGTGTCCGGCGGCCTGAAGGCGGGGACGGGGCCATGGGTGTTCAGCCTCGACGCCATGCGCCGCCAGACTGAAGACTACGACGCCCCCGTCCCGGCGGAGTCCCGCCGCCAGCTGGCGGCCGAGGGGGAAGAGTTCCTGGGACGGCAGGCGAGCACGGTGGAGAACACCGGCGTCACCCTGGAGTCCTACGGGGCTGGCCTGTCCTATGTGGGGGAACGTGGCTTCCTGGGCCTGGCGGTCAAGCAGACCGATAGCCTCTATGGCGTGCCCGGCCATGCGCATGAGCATGAGGACGAGGACGAGGACCATGATCATGACGGCGACCATGACCATGAGGAGGATCACGACGAGGAGGCCCTCGGCGAGGAAGAGGGCGTCCGCATCGACCTGAAGCAGACCCGCTATGACCTGCGCGGTGGTCTGGACCTGGCCCTGGGTCCCTTCGAACGTCTGCGGGTCTCCGGCGGCTATGCAGATTATGAGCACGTAGAGATCGAAGATGGCGCGCCGGCCACGCGCTTCCTGTCCGAGGGCTGGGAGGGACGGCTGGAGCTGGTCCAGGCTGAGCGTGATGGCTGGCAGGGCGCGGTGGGCGTCCAGGCCCTGACCCGCGACTTCGACGCCCTGGGCGAAGAGGCCTATGTCCCGGCCGTTGAGATCAATGAGGCTGGCGTCTTCACGCTCCAACGCCTTGACCGCGACAGCTGGGGGGTGGAGGGCGGCCTCCGGTTCGATCGACGCACCCTGGAGACCACGACGCGCAAGGCGGAGTTCGACAATGTCTCGGCCAGCCTCGGCGCCTTCCTGCGGCCAGCCCAGGGCTGGTATGCCGGGGTTAGCCTCTCGCGGGCCGCCCGCGCCCCCACCGAAGCTGAACTGTTCGCCCAGGGCCCGCATATCGCCACCCGGGCCTTCGAGGTGGGGAACGCCAGCCTGGAGTCTGAGATCTCCTACGCCCTCGACGCCACCCTTCACTATGAGGGCGGGCCCTGGGACGCTGACCTGCACGCCTTTGCGGTGCGATATGAGGGCTTCATCGATCTTCGGCCCACTGGGGCGGTGGACCCCGAGAGCGAGCTTGGGATCTTCACTTACCGGCAGACCGACGCCGAGTTCTGGGGCGGTGAGGCCGAAATCGCCTATCGCCTGTGGCAGGACGGAGACCGCAGCTTCACCCTCGAGGGTGTCGCCGACTATGTGCGTGGCGACACCGACTTGGGCGCGCCGGCCCGTATTCCGCCCTGGTCAGCGACGGGTCGGGCGGTGTTCGCCTCGGACCTGTGGACCGGCAAGCTGGAGCTCCGGCAGGTGGGTGAACAGACCCGGGTGGTCGACGGTGAACCGCCCACGGACGGCTACCGGATGATCAATGCCTCGCTGGTGGTTCGTCCCGCCGCGGGTTTCAAAATCTTCCTGGAAGGCCGCAATCTGAATGACGCCGAGGCGCGGGAGCACGCCTCCTTCCTCAAGGACCTGGCGCCTCTGCCGGGCCGCAACATCCGCCTGGGGGTGGGCTACACCTTCTGAGGCCCGCGACCGTCGGCGAAACAAAAAGACCCCCGGAAGTCAGGCTTCCGGGGGTCTGATTTTTGGCGCCAGCTCGAAAAGGATCAGGCCTCTTCGGTCTCGCTCGACGACGGCGCGGCGCCTTCGCCCCCTTCGAAGCTGCGCGGGGCGCGGCGACGGCGGGGCTTGCGGGCGGGCTCTTCGCCCTCGGCCTTGGCGGGTTCAGGGCTGCGCGCCTGCAGGAAGGCCGGCGCCTCGCTGGCGCCGCCTTCGGCGTCACGCAGCATGGGACCGTCCGGCGCGGGGCTGGAGGCTGGCGCGCCCAGGGGGGAGGCCTGAGGCTCAACGACGGCCATGGGATCGCGTTCGGGGCGGGGCTCCCGCTCAGTGCGGTCGCGGCGTTCGTCCCGTTCACGCCAACGGTCGCGCCGGGGCGGACGGTTCTCATCGCGACGGGCTTCGTCCCGGCGGGAGTCATCCCGGCGATTTTCGTCCCGGCGGCCTTCATCACGACGGTTCTCGTCGCGGCGCGGCTCGTCCCGGCGACCCTCGTCGCGGTCGCGGCCGTTGCGGGCCTCCCCCTCAGACTCGGTCTCACCTTCGGGCGGGTCGCTGGCATAGGGCAGGCCCTGGCCGCTCTCGTCCTCGAAATCGATATCGAGACCAGAGCTCACCTGATCGCGGCCCAGAATCTCGCTGGGGGAGCGTTGGGGCTGCATGGCCCGCAACAGGCGGAAATAGTGTTCGGCGTGCTGGAGGTAGTTCTCCGCCAGCACCCGGTCGCTGGACGAGGCGGCGTCCCTGGCCAGTTGCTGGTACTTCTCGAAGACGTGCTGGGCATTGCCGCGCACCTTCACGCCGTCCGGGCCGTTGGAGTCGAAGGCGCGGTTCGCGTTGTGCTGCTGGGGTTTATTCCCGCCGCCTCCGCGATTGCGCCCGCGCTGACGCTTCATGCCCTTGAAATCTCTCATATTCGGTAACCGTCTTGCGCCGCGTCCAGGGCTTGACCTTCAGGACGTGCGGCGGCGTGAGCCTCATCTCGGGATCGGGCGTATCGCCCAAGTTTCCGTGTTGAAGACGTAAATTATCCCCGTCATCCGCCCGGATTTGGGAGCGCCCGTCGTAACGCGGCGCCTGCCGGCTTGGCCGATGCCCCCATCTTCGGGGTCCAGGCCTGATTCACCGGCGATTTGGGTGGAGACGATTAGGGATGTAGCGACTCAGGCCGGAGTTTCCAAGGCTCTTTTTTGCCGAGCACCACCCGGTCCAGTCCGGCCAGGTCCTGTTGGGTGCTGACCTCTTCGGCGCCGGCCTCCTGGAACAGCGCCTCGACAGCCGCCTTCTGGTCATAGCCGATCTCAACGGCGAACCGGCCCCCTGGCTTGAGGACCCGCAGGATTTCAGGGGCGAGCCGGCGGTAGGCGTCCAGTCCATCTGCGCCGCCATCGAGGGCCAGGCGGGGCTCATGCACCCGCACCTCCGGCTCCAGGGTCTCGATGACCTCGGAGGCGATATAGGGCGGGTTAGCGGTCACAATATCGAAGCTGGCGTCCGACAGGCCATCGGCCCAGTCCCCCCGCAGCAGGGCGCAGCGGCCGGCCAGGCCCAGGTGCGCCGCATTATCCCGCGCCACCGCTAGGGCGTCCTCGGACACATCGACCCCGAGGCCCCGTGCGTTGGGGCGTTCCGCCAGGATGGCCAGCAGGATGGCGCCTGAACCCACACCCAGATCAAGGATCGACAGGCGCTCATGTTCGCTAGTGGCCTTGAGCACAGCGTCCACGACGCATTCGGTGTCTGGGCGCGGCGTCAGAACGTCGGGGGTCACCTGCAGCATGATCTTCCAGAAGCCCTTGCGGCCCAGGATGTGGCTGACAGGCTCCCGCCGTGACCGGCGTTCCAGATAGTCCTCCAGCCGCGCTTCCTGTTCGGCGCTGAGCAGCCGGTGGGGATCTGTGACGATGTCCAGGCGGGTGGCGTCGGCGGCGGCCTCCACCAGCAGGCGGGCGTCGATGACCGGGCCAGACAGGCCGACGGCCTCCAGGCGCGCCTTGGCCATACCCCAGGCCTTGAGCAGGGTCAGACTCATTGGTCGGCGTCTCCCAAAGGGGGCGCGGTCTCAGGCTGCGGCTCGCTGCAGGCGTCCCCCAGGCTCACTGCGCCGTCGCGGGTGATGTGGACATAGATCCCGCAGAACATGTGACCGTAGTGATCGAACAGGGCCTTGGTGATCTCCATGTCCCGCACGCCGGTGGCCGGATCCACATGGGTGGCCGCGCAGCGGACGATGGGCTTGAACACCTTGGCCTGGGCCCAGCCGACCATCATGGCCGCATCGACCCATTGATTTTCCACCCAGGGCGGCCAGCCCTCAACATAGATGTTGGCGCGGAACCGCAGGGGGTCGATCTCCCGGCCCAGCTTCTGCTCCAGGTCGCGGACGCTGGCGAGATTGATGATGGAGACATCCCCGCGGGGATGGTCGGTGAACCGGTGGCCCGGCGCCTGCAGTACGCGCAAGGGCCCCCGGGCCTCGTCGCCGAGCAGTCGGGTCAGCCAGTCGGCGAAGGCCCGACGGCCGTCCTCCTCGCCTAGAGGGGCGGAAAGGTCAGGCAGGCCCGGCGCGCTGACGCTCAGAACCTCAGTCTTCTCGTCAAAGCGGGTTACGGCGCGGGCCACCTGCGGCAAGGCCGCCAGGACGGCGAACTTCTGCTTGGGCACGAAGGCCGGCGCGGCCGGATCGAAGCCGGATGGGCCGGTCTCCACCGCATAGAGCCGGTCACAGGGGAAGTATGACCCCGCCGACAGGCTGGCCTGGGCGAGGGGCTCAGGGGTGAATCCCTTCACGGGATGGCGGTAGAGGGCTGCGATATGTCCGGCCATGCGCCCTCTGTTGCCGCAAGGCGAGCGGCCTCACAAGGGGAACGGCCAGGCTCTCCGGGGGTTTGATAGGGGAAGCATGCCCGCCGCCCCACCGCCTCAGCCCAAACCCTCCCGCGCCGCCGCCCTGGTTCGGCGGGGCCTTGTCCTCGCCCCCTGGGTCGCTCTGGCGGTGATGGCGCTCCGGCCAGGTCGCCCGCCCCCCGAGGCGCAGCCAACGCCGGCGGAGACCGGAGTTCCAACGGGGACTAGCCCTGACCAGATCGCCGCCGACGAACCCGGGCGAGGACGGCTGGCCGGGCATCCCTGGCGAATTCCGCCCTATGGCTGGAAGGACGTCCTCTGGCGCATCGCCGCCGAGGTGGGTCGCGACCAGCTGCCCCGGGTGGCGGCTGGCGTCACCTTCTACACCCTGCTGGCCATCGTTCCGGCCCTGGCGGTGTTTGTCTCGCTCTATGGCCTGTTCGCCGACGTCAGCCAGGTCCAGGTCCAGCTGGCGCAGATGTCGCGGATCATTCCCGGCGATGTGCTGGATATCGTCGGCGATCAGATGCGCCGCCTGGCGGTGGAGCGGAAGGCCAATCTCAGCCTCGCCTTCGCCTTCAGCCTGCTGGTCTCGGTCTGGACCGCCAGCAACGCTGTGCGCGCCCTCGTGGAGGGGGTGAACATCGCCTATGACGAGCAGGAGCGGCGCAACATCTTCCAGCTGATGATGGTGACCTACGCCGCTACCTTTGGGGCCCTGACCTTCCTCATCCTGGTCACCGGCCTGTTGGTGGCGCTGCCGATCGCCATGTCCCTGCTGGGGCTCGACGCCCATGCCAGCATGTGGGAGCCGGTGCGCTGGCTTGTCCTGCTGGCCCTTGCGGCGTTGGCCTTTACGCTGCTGTACCGCTTTGGCCCCTGTAGAGCCCAGGCGCAGTGGCGGTGGGTGGTCCCTGGGGGCGTGTTCGCTGCCCTCGCCTGGCTGGGGGGCTCCTTTGGCTTTTCCTGGTTTGTGGCCAATATCGCCAGATATGACGCCACCTATGGCTCCCTGGGCGCGGTCATCGGCTTCATGATGTGGATCTGGGTGTCGGTCCTGATCGTGCTGATCGGGGCCGAGCTGAATGCCGAGATCGAGCACCAGACGGCGCTGGACTCCACAACAGGTCCCGAGGCGCCCCTGGGCGAGCGGGGGGCGACCATGGCCGACACTGTGGGCGAGGCGCTTACCGCCAACCTCGCTGATGGGTTCGGCCACCTCCGCCAGCGGGCGGGCGGTCTGATCGACAGACTGCGCCGAGGAAGGGGCTAGTTGAACTCGTCTTCCAGGGCCGCCAGACGCCCGGCCTGATCCTCGGCGATCAGGGGCTCAATGACGTCATCCAGGCTCTCGCCCTCAATGATCTTGGGCAGGTTGTAGAGGGTCAGGTTGATCCGGTGGTCGGTGACCCGTCCCTGCGGGAAGTTGTAGGTTCGGATGCGCTCGGAGCGGTCGCCGGAACCCACCTGGCTCTTGCGGGCGTCGGCGCGGGCGGTGTCCAGGGCCTCGCGCTGCTGATCATACAGCCGCGCCTTCAGGACCTTCAGGGCCCGTGCCCGGTTCTGGTGCTGCGACTTTTCAGACGAGGTCACCACAATGCCGGTGGGGATATGGGTGATGCGGACAGCGGAATCTGTCTTGTTCACATGCTGACCGCCTGAGCCCGAGGCCCGGTAGGTGTCGATCCGCAGATCGGCGTCGTTGATCTCGATCTCTACGTCTTCCACCTCCGGCAGAACGGCCACCGTGGCGGCCGAGGTGTGGATGCGTCCTCCGGCCTCGGTCTCGGGCACGCGCTGCACCCGGTGCACGCCGCTCTCGAACTTCAGTCGGCCAAAGACGCCGTCCCCGGTGATGGCGGCGATGATCTCCTTGTAGCCGCCCACCTCGCCTTCGGAGACGGAATCGATCTCCACCCGCCAGCCGCGTGTCTGCGCATAGCGCTGGTACATGCGAAACAGGTCGCCGGCGAACAGGGCCGCCTCGTCACCGCCGGTGCCGGCCCGCACCTCCAGAATGGCCGAGGCGTTCTCGTCCTTGTCCTTGGGGGCCAGCAACAGGGCGACCTGACGTTCCAGTTCAGGCAGGCGCGCTTGCAGTTCGGCCAGCTCCTCCCGGGCGAGGCCCGCCATCTCCCGATCGCTGGAGGCGGCCATCTGTTCCAGGTCCGGCGCCTCGGCCCTGGCCTTCATGAGGGTCTGCACGGCCTCGGCCACCGGGCGCAGCTCCGCATGCTCCTTTGAGAGGCGGACGATCTCGGCCCCGTCGGCGGCCGCGCCCATCCGCGCCTCGATCTCATGATAGCGGTCGAGCACCTGGTCGAGCCGGGCCTGGGGAAGTCTCACGATGTTCAAGCACCTGTTGGACGAAAGACCGCCTATCTAGCGTCGGCGGCGGCCGCCGACAAACGCCGAACCCCGTCGGCCGCCGCTGAGCAGCGCGCGCAAGCTCTTGTCACGGTTGCGGCTGCATTGCAGCATGGTTAACGACGGAGTGAGCTGCGCCTGTGGGGGGCGGGCCTGTTCGCCGGGGGAGTCATATGGGGGCCCTATTCCCAATCAAATGCCCCCATTGCGGGAAGCCGACGGCCGTGACGCCGGAGGTGTTTCACCGTTGGTGGCCGGTTGAGGGGCGCTCCGAGCTCGCCGCGAGCCTTCCGGGAAAGGTCCATGCCGACCAGAAGGTGCGCGCGGTCTTCGCGAGCCTCTGCCCCACCTGCGATGGCCCGCTGGCGCTCACCTTGACCATGAAGGGCGCGGTTCTCAGCGCCCTGGTCTCACGGCCGGGTGTCCCAAGCGCGAAGTCCCTTGAAAGCCTGGAGCCAAGCGACGTCTTCGAGGTCAAGGTCGACCCACCCAAGCCATCGGGCGCCGCGCCTCTGGTGGTCCTTCACCCCGGCGCGCCCAAGACGTTTGCCGACAAGCTTCGCCACCTGGCGGAGGACGCCGCCAGGCCCGACCGCGGCGCTACGGCCGCAGCAGGCTGTCGCTGGCTTCTCGATGAGATTTTGACCGATCTCGGCTATCCGCCGGCCGCTGCGGCCAAGCCGGCTGAAGGCCTGTTCTCACGTCTCGCCGCAGCGATCTGGGGCCCGCCGCCTCGCCCGACGTCAGGGCTGGAGATCCGGTTGAAAAAGGCCTGCGCGGCTCAAAAACTGCCGAAATGGGCCCTTGAACACGCCAAGAGCCTGGACCTTGAGGCGACGACGGCGCCCAAGTCAGCCACGCCCTATGTGAACTACCTCGCCGCGGTCCTGCGGGCGGCCTATCCCGGCATAGGCGAATAGAAGGCGGCTGCGCTGAGGCCGCCGCCTTCCAACCGAACGTCAGGCGCGAACGCCGCTCATGGGGGCCGAGCCAAAGGCGCCCAGCTTCACATTGCCGCTCATGGTGTCGCCGGCGACCTTGGCTTCGAATTCCAGGGTCATGGGCATGGGCGAGGTGATCTGGGTGGACCAGGTCAGGGTGTCGCCATTGACCTTACCTTCGACGGACTGGGTGCCCATCTGGCCGGAGGTGGTGCCGGTGAAGGTGTCACCGTTGGTGGTGATGGCGGCGTCCACCGTCTGCGCCCCCATCGGCGTGTTGATCGTGATCTTCCAGTTGCCGTCTGCGGACATGACGTCCTCCCCATTTATGGAGCCGGCACCTAATCAAGTGGCGAAGGGCCGCGCAAGCGTGACGCTAGCGTCACCTTTGACTTGGTCGTCGGCTTCACCGAGTGAGACGCCGGCCTGGCGCATGCGAGCGAGCATGGAGATCAGCCGGCCATAGGCCTCGTTGGCGCCAGACAGCATTTCCGGGCGGGTGAAAATCGCCGACGGAACCACCAGCCCCCCGGGCCGCCGTTCCACCAGACCATCCCCAATCAGGCGTTCCACATAGGGGTCCTGCACCGCCCTGGGCACACATAGCTGGGTCGAGAGGTCTTCCTCGCTGATCGGCCGCCTCTGGCTGTCAGGGGGGATGTCATGCAGGGCGGCGTAGCGATCCGTCATCGTGCGCAGATGACGGGTGTTGGCCGTCCAGACGCCGGTGAAGATCAGCAGGGCGATGACGTCGCCCCCATGGAGCCGCGCCATGTCGCTCAACAGGTCGATGAACTCGTAGGCAAGGATGCGGCTGGTCAGGCGCCGGTTGTCGGGGGGTGTGGTCATGCTACGCGACTCAAGGGGAGGCGAGGGCCCCCGGAACTACTCCGCAGCGGCCAGGGCCGCCGACTCCGCAGCCGCCAGCTCTGCAGCCCTGGCCTCAACCAGTTGCACGATGTGGTCGACCATATGTTCATTGTCCATCTTATGGTCGGGCTTGCCGGCCATATAGATCATCCCTGAACCCTTGCCGCCGCCGGTAAAGCCCAGGTCGGTCATCAGGGCCTCGCCAGGGCCGTTCACTACGCAGCCGATGATGGACAGGCTCATGGGCGTGGAAATGTGGGCCAGACGCCCTTCCAGGGCCTCCACCGTCTTGATGACGTCAAACCCCTGTCGGGCGCAGGAGGGGCAGGCGATGATGTTCACGCCCCGGTGGCGCAGCCCCAACGATTTCAGGATGTCAAAGCCGACCTTGACCTCTTCCACCGGGTCGGCGGCCAGGCTGACCCGGATGGTGTCGCCGATCCCGGCCCAGAGCAGGGAGCCCAGACCAATGGATGACTTCACCGTGCCGGTGCGCAGGGCGCCAGCCTCGGTCACCCCGAGATGCAACGGACAGTCTATCGCCTCGGCCAGCATCTGGTAGGCGGCCACGGTCATGAAGACGTCGGAGGCCTTCACGCTGATCTTGAACTCGTGGAAGTCGTGATCCTGCAGGATGCGGGCGTGGCTCAGCGCGCTTTCGACCATGGCCTGGGGGCAGGGCTCGCCATAGCGCTCCAGGAGCTCCCGCTCGAGGGAGCCGGCATTGACCCCGATGCGGATCGAACAGCCATGATCCTTGGCCGCCTGGATCACTTCGCGGACCCGATCGGGCGAGCCGATATTGCCGGGATTGATCCGCAAGCAGGCTGCGCCGGCCTTGGCCGCCTCGATGCCCCGCCGATAATGGAAGTGAATATCCGCCACCAGGGGGACCTTGGCGGCCTTGGCGATGGTGGCGAAGGCCGCGGTGGAGTCCTCGTCAGGGCAGGACACCCGGACGATATCGGCGCCAGCCTCTTCCAGCTGGCGGATCTGATCGATGGTCGCCCCGGCGTCTGACGTCAGGGTGTTGGTCATCGACTGGACCGTGATGGGGGCGTCCCCGCCCACCTCTACGGTCCCGACGCGAATCTTGCGGCTGACGCGCCGCTCTATGGTGCGCCAGGGGCGGAGATGGGTGTGATCGTGCTGGGTCATGAGGCCCCGAAAATAGCGCTTCCCGGGGGAATTCCCAAGCCTTCCGAGCCGCTCAGTCGGCCAAGCGGCTGACCGGCGTCTGGGTCGAGCTCAACAGGCCCCGGGTCTGGCCCCCGACGAATACCTGGAATGCGGTGGGTTCCGACACATCGATGACGAGCCCCTTCATCTGCGGCGCGCCATAGGCCTCGCCCGCGGCCAGTTGCCGGGCGAAATAGACCGACCCCTCGGCGCCGCGCACGATCAGGGCGGCGGACTCCCGGGCTTGCAGCACCACGGCCGCCGACTGGGGGGCGGTTCCATAGACGGCGCCATCGGCCTTGAAGGTGGTCGGCAGATCCGTGGGCGCCGCTACGGCCTCTGGATTCAAGGCGCGGGCCTGGTTGGAGGCGATCACCGCATCGGCCGAGCCGCCAGCTGCGGCGGCCACATCAAGGCCAGGGGTCTCATAGAGTTCTGGCACGGTGGACTCCACCGGCGCAGGAAGGGGCGCGCCAAGCGCCAGCGGTCCTTGGGGGCCTGTGGCCGGCGCAACCTGTTCAGGGGCGGTGGCGGCCACAGCGGGCGCGGGCTCCTGGGCGTCCTGGATGCCCCGCTGGGCGAGGTTCCAGACGACGATGGCGCCAATCACCAGGGCGCCGGCGACAATGGCGAACCCCAGACGGCGATCGCCGGTGCGACGGACGCCAACCGGCTCGCGCAGAGCGTCGTCCGTGGCCGGTTCTTCGGCCTTGAAACGGGTGACGGCGGCCTCTGCCTCCAGCCCCAGGGCGCGGGCATAGGCGCGGACATAGCCGATGGTGAAGGGGCGCGAGGGCAGGTCCTCGATCCGCATCTCTTCGATGGCCGCGAGATAGGCGCGCCGGATACGGGTGGAGTCGGCCACATCCTGCAAGGACAGGCCGCGGAATTCCCGGGCCGCCTTCAGGGCCGCGCCGATGGTCGGGCCTGAATCCAGGGTGGGCATGTAGGAATCGACAATGGCGGCGGCGCGCTGGCCGTCATAGCTCACGTTGAAGTCGGTGACCCGGCCCGTGTCGAGCGCCATGTCTGCTCGTCGCCCTCGAATAAAATTGTCGCGACCAAAGGTCGCCACCCGCCCTGTCCGTTTTACACGGAACTGTTAATTTCCCTTTGAGCATAACGCGATAGCGCGTGGAACTCAATGTCGGCCTGTGGTTGATTCTCCACGGTCAAGCTAAACCGACAGGTAGAGCTTTCGCGCCAGAGTCTCGATCTCGCCCCGCACCGAACCGCCGGTTCCGCGGATCAGGGCCGTCACCCCGCGATGCGCCGCCTCCCGATCGCAGGACAGCACCATCTGTTTCACCGGGCCAATGCCGGCTGGCGGCATGGACAGGCGCTCATAGCCCAGCGCCACCAGGGTGAAGGCCTCCAGCGGTCGGCCGGCCATCTCGCCGCAGACCGACACCGGGGTGCCCGTATCGGCGCAGGCTTTCTGGATTTCGGCCAGCACCCGCAGGGCCGGGGGCGAGAGCGGGTCATAGCGGTCGGCCATGCGGGCGTTGCCGCGGTCGGCGGCGAACAGATACTGGAGCAGGTCGTTTGTTCCCACCGAGACGAAATCCGTCATCGGCAGCAGGGCGTCCAGGTGCCAGATCAGGGACGGCGCCTCGATCATGGCGCCCACATCCAGTCGGGCCGGCGCTGGTCGGCCCCGGCGCTGGGCCCAGGCCACCTCATGATCCACCAGGGCGCGGGCGGCCCGGAACTCATCCACGCTGGCCACCAGGGGGAACATGATGCGCAAGGGCCGGCCACGGGCCGCGGCGATAAGGGCCCGGAGCTGCAGGCGCAGCAGGGCCGGGCGATCCAGCCCCATCCGAATGGCCCGCCAACCGAGCGCCGGGTTTTCCTCCCGCTCGGCCTCGAGATAGGGGAGCACCTTGTCGCCCCCCAGATCCAGGGTTCGGAAGGTCACCGGCAGGCCGCCGGCGGCGTCCAGCACGCGGCTGTAGAGGGCGGTCTGAGCGTTGAAGCGCGGCAGTTCCTCGGCGACCATGAACTGGAACTCTGTGCGGAACAGGCCGATGCCCTCGGCGCCGGTCTCCCCCAGAATCTCCAGATCGACGTCCAGGCCCGCATTCATCAGCAGGGTCACCTTGACCCCGTCCCGAGTGAAGGCCGGCGTATCCCGCAACTTGGCGAACTCAGCCCGACGCTGGGACCTGACCTCGATCCGTGAGCGGATCGCCTGCACCACGTCCAGACGGGGGCGCAGATAGGCCTCGCCGGTCTCGGCGTCGACGATCACCGGATCGCCCTCGGTCACCCGGTCGCGCAGACCGTCCAGGCGGCCGACGCAGGGAATGTCCAGGGCCCGGGCGACGATCGCTGCGTGGCTGGCCGAGGAACCCTCCTCCAGCAGCAGGCCCTTCAGTTTGTGGCGGTCATATTCCAGCAGGTCGGCCGGCCCGAGATTTCGGGCGATGAGGATGGCGTCCTCGGGCAGGTCGCGGGCCACATGGCCGTCGCCGGCCAGGTGCCGCAACAGACGGTCGGCCAGGTCCTCGAAGTCGTGCAGCCGTTCGCGCAGGTAGGGATCGCGAGCCTGACCCAGGCGGGCCCGGTGCTCTGAGCGGACCCGCTCCACAGCGGCTTCCGCGGTCAGGCCATTGCGCACCGCGTCCTGCAGCGACCGGTTCCAACCGCGGTCGTGGGCGAACATCCGGTAGGTGTCGAGCACCTCGTAAGAGGCCTCCACCAGGCCGTGCTGCCCCTCGAGCATTTCGTCCAGCTGTGCCTGAAGCCTGGAAATGGCCTGGGTCAACTTGGCTTCTTCGGCCACCACATCGTCGGCTAGCAGCTTCGACGGCGCCACCGGCGGCTCGTGCAGCACCGCGACCCCCAGGGCCAGACCGTCGGCGAACCGCGCGCCCTTCAGGCGCTCGGAGCGGTGCGGGGTGATTTCGACGCCGGAGAGTTCGTCTTCGGAGATCAGCTCGCCGGCGACCATCTCGGCCAGCACCATGGCGATGATCTGGACGTCCTCGACCTCGTCCTCGGTATAGACCCGCTCGGTGCGGTTCTGGACCACCAGCACCCCGATAGCCCGGCCGCCCCGCAGCAGGGGCACGCCGAGGAAGGCGTGATAGGGGTCTTCGCCGGTCTCTGGCCGGTAGGAGAAGGCCGGATGGTTCGGCGCGTCGGCCAGGTTCAGGGGCCGGCCCAGGCGCATGATCTCGCCCACCAGGCCTTCGCCCGGACGCATGCGGGTCAGGTGGACGGCCAGGGGATCGAGGCCCTCGGTGGCGAACAGCTCCATCTCGCCGCCGGACCGGCGCATGTAGAGCGAGCACACTTCGGCGACCATGGAACGCGCGATAATGCGCACCACCATGTCCAGCCGGTCCTGGGCGGGCGCGCCGCGTTGAACCGCTTCGCGGATCTGCCGCAACAGGCTCCGCTGTCCCCGAATGACCGCGCCGGTCATCGCCATCTTCTGGTCGTCTCCTGTCCTCTTGGAATTTCTAGCAGCATCAGACGGCGGAACAGAGACGCAATTCGACCCGCCACCCTTTCAGACCCTATCGTGCCGCGCGGCTTAGCAGATCGATCAGTTCGCTGGCCTTGCGCCGCTGTTCTTCAGCGTCGCCGCTGACGATGGCGCCCTCGATACAGTGGTCCAGGTGGTCCTTCAGCAGCTCAGTCTCAACACGGGCGAGGGCGGCGCGCACCGCCTGCACCTGGGTGAGGATGTCGATGCAATAGCGATCATCCTCGACCATGCGCGCTACGCCGCGCACCTGGCCCTCAATACGGCTCAGGCGGTTGGCCAGCTTGGACTTGGTCTCGGCATCCTTCATGGGGTCTCCAACTCTCACCCATCATACCCCCAGGCCCATGTTTGCGTAATACCCCGAGGGGGTATAAATGCAGGGGTGGAGGTGTCCCATGTCAGGCTGTCATCGGGATCGTAGTGAGGCGGCGGCGGAAGTTGATTTCGCCATCGACCCGGTCTGCGGCATGCAGGTGAAGATCGCTGGCGCCAAGCACGTGGCCCGCCATGACTCCCAGACCTTCCACTTCTGCTGCGCCGGCTGTCGCACCAAGTTCGAGGGCGATCCGCAACGCTACCTCTCCCCCCGTGCGCCCGAACCGCCGGCCCCAGCGGGCACGATCTACACCTGTCCCATGCATCCTGAGATCCGACAGGAAGGGCAGGGCGCCTGCCCGATCTGCGGCATGGCGCTGGAGCCGGACCTTGTCTCTGCAGAGGCGGAGCCGAACCACGAACTGACGGATTTCACCCGCCGCGCCTGGATCGGCGGGGCCTTGGCTCTGCCGCTGTTCGTCATTGAGATGGGCGCGCACCTGTTTGGTTTCCACGTTCCGCTTCCCGATGGGGCCGGGCCATGGGTGCAGTTTGGTCTGGCGACGCCGGTGGTCTGGTGGGCGGGTTGGCCCTTCCTGCAGCGGGGTTGGCTGTCCCTGCGAACGGGTCAGCTGAACATGTTCACCCTGATCGCGCTCGGCGTGCTGACGGCCTGGACCTTCAGCGCCGCAGCGGTCCTGGCGCCGGGGCTGATCCCTGACGCCTTCCGCGACGCCCATGGCGCGCCGCCGCTCTATTTCGAGGCCGCCGCCGTGATCGTGGTCTTGGTCCTCGTCGGCCAGATCCTGGAGCTCCGCGCCCGGGAGCGAACCTCAGGCGCCCTTCGCGCCCTGCTGAACCTGGCGCCCAAGACCGCCCTGCGCGTTGGCTCTGACGGGCAGGACGCCGAGGTTCCGGTGGACCAGATCGTCCCAGGGGACCGGCTGCGGGTCCGTCCCGGCGAGAAGATCGCCGTCGATGGCGAGGTGATCGAGGGCCGCGCCGGGGTGGACGAGTCTCTGATCACCGGGGAGTCGCTGCCCATCACCAAGGGTGTCGGCGACAAGGTGTCGGCCGGCGCCCTCAACACTACTGGCGGCTTCATCATGCGGGCCGAGAAGGTGGGGGCTGATACCCTGCTGGCCCAGATCGTCCAACTGGTGGCCCAGGCCCAGCGAAGCCGGGCGCCGATCCAGCGGTTGGCCGACAAGGTGTCCGGCTGGTTCGTGCCAGCGGTAGTGGCTGTGGCGGTGGCCGCCTTCGTCGGCTGGAGCCTGGTCGGTCCCGAGCCCCGCCTGGCCTACGCCCTGGTGGCGGCGGTCTCGGTGCTGATCATCGCCTGCCCCTGCGCGCTGGGCCTGGCGACGCCGATCTCGATCATGGTCGGCGTGGGGCGCGGCGCCCAGGCCGGCGTACTGATCCGTTCGGCCGAGGCCCTGGAGCGGCTGGAAAAGGTCGACACCCTCGTGGTCGACAAGACCGGCACCCTGACCGAGGGCCGCCCCGATGTGGTGGAGGTTACGCCCGTCGAGGGAACGTCCGAGGACGACCTGCTGCGGCTGGCGGCGAGCCTGGAGCGGGCCAGCGAACACCCCCTGGGCGCCGCCATTGTCCGCGCCGCCCAGGCCCGCAAATTGACGCTCAGCGATCCGGCCGACTTTGACTCGCCCATTGGCCGCGGGGTTCTGGGCCAGGTGGAGGGCCGCGCCGTCGCCGTCGGCAGCGCCGCCTTCCTCGCAGACCAGGGCGCCTCGGCTTCGCCCCTGATGCAGGCAGCCGAGAGCCATCGGCAGCAGGGGGCGACGGTGGTGTTCGTGGCCGTCGATGGCGCGCTAGCTGGCCTGATCGCTATCGCCGACCCGATCAAGGCCAGCGCCGGGCCAGCCATCGCGGCCCTGCATGCGGCCGGGCTCCGCATCCTCATGCTGACCGGCGACAATGAGGTCACGGCCCAGGCGGTAGCCGGCCGCCTGGGGATCGACGAGGTGCGGGCGGAGGTCTCGCCCCAGGACAAGGCGCGCATCGTCGCCGAGCTGCGAAAAGCTGGCCGCGTGGTGGCCATGGCCGGCGACGGGGTCAATGACGCGCCGGCCCTGGCCAGCGCCGATGTGGGGATCGCCATGGGGGCTGGCGCTGATGTCGCGATCGAAAGCGCTTCAGTCACCCTGCTCAATGGGGACCTGTCGGGGGTTCTGCGAGCGGTCAGGCTTTCACGGGCGGTGATGGGGAACATCCGCCAGAATCTGGTCTTCGCCTTCGCCTATAACGCGGCCGGCGTTCCCCTGGCGGCGGGCCTGCTCTTTCCGGTCTTTGGGCTGCTGCTGTCGCCGGCCATCGCTGCCCTGGCCATGTCGCTGTCCTCGGTCAGTGTGGTCGGCAACGCTCTGCGCTTGCGTGGTCTGAAGCTCTAGGCTTCGCGCCCGCAAAGCCGCCTGGACGGGGGCGGGCTGCGGGGCCATCCTCCGCGCCAACAAACATAAGTCCTCGGGGAGGGGGCCATGCGTCTTGGATGGTTGCTGCTGGCGCTGGGTTGGGTCCTGGCGCTGGGCGGCGGTTGGGCGGCCCATCTGGTTCAGACGTCAGGCGGCGTAGAGGTGCGCGACGTGCGCTTCCCAGCCGCCGACGGGGCGCAGATCAGCGGCCTGCTTTACCTTCCGGCCGAGGCGAGCGCTCAGGACCCGGCCCCTGCCGTGCTGCTCAGCCACGGCTATATCAACACCCGCGAGATGCAGTCGGCCTTCGCCATCGAACTGGCCCGGCGCGGCTTCGTGGTCCTGGCCATGGACATGTCCGGCCACGGCTATTCGCAAGGCATAGTGGGCGCCAACGCCTTCGGCGGCCCTGCGGCCTTCGCCTATCTCCAGGGCCTGCCCATGGTGGATCAGGCCAATATCGGCATGGCCGGCCACAGCCTGGGCGGGGCGCCGATCCTGGCCGCGGCCAAGGCCAATCCTGACGGCTATCGGTCCATGGTGCTGGTGGGCTCGACGCCAGGCATCTTTGGTGCGCCGGAGGGGGAGGGGCGCGCCTTTCCGCGCAATCTGGCGGTGGTTTTCGGCCGATATGACGAGTTTCCGGACCTGATGTGGCAGGTCCCCACCGGCGGCGACATCGTCAATGCCCCCCGGCTGAGAGCGCTGTTTGGCGTCGAAGCCCAGGTAGAGCCCGGCCGCATCTATGGCGACATCGCCGCCGGCGACGCCCGCTGGCTGCAGGTCCCGCCGATCACCCACCCGTGGGAGCACTTCTCCGGCTCTGGCGTCGGCGCGACTGTGGACTGGCTGCAGCAGACCCTGGAGGGCGAGGCCCGCCCCCTGCCGCCACAGGATCAGATCTGGTTCTGGAAGGAACTGGGGACCGGCGCAGGTCTGGTCGGGGCTGTTCTGCTGATGCTGGGGACCTTCCAGGTTCTGAGCCGCCTGGCGGGTCTGCCCATGGGCCAGCCCCGGGAAGAGGCGCGCGGTCGCCGGTGGTGGATCGCCCTCGCCTTGACGGCGGCGGTTCCGGCCTTGACCTATTTCCCCTTCATGACGCTCGGGCAGCTGTTCGCTGCGGGGCCGCTTTTTCCCCAGCAGGTTACGAACCAGCTCCTGGCCTGGGCCCTGCTGAACGGTCTGATCACTCTGGTTTTGGCGCTGTTCATCCGAGGCCCTGCGCCCCGCTTCCAGCACCGCTGGCTGGTCGCGCCGCTCATCGCTGCGGCCTCGGTGGGCATGGCCTATGGGGCGGTGCTGGCCTGTGATGCGCTCTTCAAGACCGATTTCCGCTTCTGGGTCATGGCGCTGAAGCCGCTGGACGATCGGCAGATGGCCGCCACTCTGGCCTATGCCGGTCCCTGGATCCTGTTCTTCCTGGTCAGTCAGCGGGCGCTGGCCGCCCGTCTCAGCCTGAAGGGCCAGGGCGCAGGCGCGGAGACGGCCGCATGGGCTGTGGCCTTGAGCCTCGGCTTCGTCGTACTGCTGGCGCTGGAATACGGCGCTTTGTTCCTGACCGGACGGCTGCTGACGCCAGCAGAGCCCCTGAACACTATCATCGCCATCCAGTTTGCGCCGCTCCTGGCCCTGATCGGCCTGATCGGCGCCTTCGCCTATCGGCGGTCCAACTCCTATGTCCCCGGCGCGGTGATCTGCGGCCTGTTCATCACCTGGTACATCGTCGGCGGCACGGCCATGCACTGGGCGCCCGGGGGCTGACGGATGAGGCGCCGACGCGCGCGCGGCGAGGTTGCGCAAAGCTGCTGGCGGGGTTAGCGGAGAGCCTCGCCGTCTCGCAGCCACAAAGCCTCGCACATGCCCACCGCCGCCCCCGCCCCCGGGAGCTGGAAAGACGTGCTGGCCGAAGGCCGGTTCGCCCAGTTCGTGCTGATCTGTCTGGCGGTCTGGCTGCATGCGGCCGACAGCCTGGTCACCGCCACCATCATGCCCAGCGTCGGCGCCGACCTTGGCGGCTACGCCTATTTCGGATGGGCGACCGCGGGCTTTCTGCTGGGATCTGTGGTGGCGGGCGCCAGCGCCGGATGGCTGACCGGACGGACGGGCCTGCGCCAGGCCTTCGTCCTGTCGGCGGTGATCTACGCCTTCGGTTGTCTGATGAGCGCCGCGGCGCCCGACATCTGGACCTTTCTGGCGGGACGTCTCGTCCAGGGCCTGGGCGGCGGCTGGCTGGCCGGATTCAGCTCGGTGGCCATCGGCCTGCTTTTTCCCGATCGCACCTTGCCCCGGGTCTATGCGGCGGCCACCGGCATCTGGGGGATCGCCACCCTGATCGGCCCTCTCCTGGGCGGCGTCTTCGCTGATGCGGGTCTGTGGCGCTGGGCCTTCTGGTCCTTTGTCATTCAAGGCCTGATGGTGGCTGGCGCAGCCTTGGTTCTGCTGCCCAAGGGCGAAAAGGGAGAGGGCGGCGGGGTGCCCGCCTTGCAGCTGCTGCTGATCGCCGGTGGCGTTGGGGCGATCGCCGCAGCTGACGTCCTGGGTGGTTTCAGCCTGGCCGTGGTGCTCATCGCCCTTGGCCTTGGGGTGCTGGCCCTGAGCGTTCGGATCGACGCGAAGGCCAAGGTGCGGCTGCTGCCGGTCAGCTCAGGAGACTTCCGCACCATAGGGGGGCTGGGCTTCGCCACCATGTTCCTGATGACGGCGGCCTCCATGGGCTTCAGCGTCTATGGTCCAGCCATCCTGCAGACGACGCGGGGATATTCGGCCCTCGCCGCAGGCTATGTGATCGGGGTGGAGGCCCTGGCCTGGACGGCCTCGGCCCTGGCCATAACCCATCTCACCGGAGTCTGGCGGGGACGCATGGTGCGCCTGGGCGCCGTGTTGGCCACCGTTGGGATCGGCATGTGCGTCTTCGTGATTGTCGACGGGCCGCTCTGGACCCTGCTGCTGGCGGCGACCCTGCTGGGCTCGGGCTTTGGCCTGTCCTCGGCCTTCATGAACCAGATGGTGCTCTCAGCCCTGCCGGCTGAAGAGCGCGGCCTGGGGGGCGGGGCCATCAATACGGTTCGCTTTACCGGCGCGGCGGTCGGCGCGGCCGTGGCCGGCGCCCTGGCCAATCTCGCCGGGTTCGGCGACGCCCTGACCGTCACCAGCGCCAGCGCCGCGGCGCTCTGGGTGTTCGCTGCGGCCACCCCTGTGGCGGCTGCAGCCATCATCACCGCCTGGCGCCTCAGCCAGAAGCAGGACGCCGAGGCCACTGACCTGCAGCCGATTGATCCCTAGAGCTTGTCCAGCTCGTAGGCGGCATGCAGAGCGCGGACGGCCAGCTCGGTATAGGCCGCGTCGATCAGCACGCTGATCTTGATCTCGCTGGTGGAGATGACCTGGATGTTGACGCCCTTGTCGGCCAGGGCGCCGAACATGGTCTTGGCCACCCCGGCATGGCTGCGCATGCCGACGCCGATCACCGAGACCTTGGCCACATCCTCGTTCACGGCCACGTCTTCGAAGCCGATCACCGACTTGGCCTGGCGCATGATCTCGATGGCCCGGGCCGCGTCGCGCTTGCCGACCGTGAACTCCATGTTCGCCGTGTCCTGAGTGCGGGCATGGCTCTGGACGATCATGTCCACATTCACATTGGCGTCGGCCAGCCGTCCGAAGATCTCCGAGGAGACCCCGGGATGGTCGGGCAGGCCGAAGACGCTGATCTTGGCCTCGTCGCGGCTATAGGCGACGCCGCTCACGATGCGCTTTTCCACGATCTCCTCCTCGTCGCAGACGATGGTGCCCTGACCGGGGGCCTCTCCGGGTTCTACGAAACTCGACAGCACACGCACGGGCATGTTCTGGGCCATGGCCAACTCGACCGAGCGCGTCTGCAGCACCTTGGCGCCCAGGGACGCCATCTCCAGCATCTCCTCGAAGGAGATCTTGGAGAGCTTGCGGGCCTTGGATTCGATGCGCGGATCGGTGGTGTAGACTCCGTCCACGTCGGTATAGATGTCGCAGCGCTCGGCCTTCAGGGCCGCAGCCACCGCCACAGCGCTGGTGTCGGAGCCGCCCCGGCCAAGGGTGGCGATGCGGCCGTCCTTCGTCACCCCCTGGAAGCCGGCGATCACGGCCACTTCGCCAGCGTCGAGCGCGGCCGCCAGCTTTTCCGGCGGGATGTCCTCGATGCGCGCCCGGCCGTGGGCGTCATCGGCGATGATGGGGATCTGCCAGCCCAGCCAGGAGCGCGCCGGCAGGCCCATATTGCGCAGGGTCATGGCCAGCAGGCCAGCCGTCACCTGTTCGCCGGACGCGACGACGGTGTCGTACTCATCATCGGAGGGCGGCAGTCCTTGCGCCGCGGCGCCCGCCCCATCGGTCCAGGCGACCAGTTCATTGGTCTTGCCCGACATGGCGGAAACCACCACGGCCACGCGGTGGCCAGCCGCCACTTCGGCGGCCACGAGCCGGCCCACGCGCCGGATACGCTCAAGGTCGGCCACCGAGGTGCCGCCGAATTTCATCACCAGACGGGCCACGCCGGATCGACCCCCGCTAAAGAAGGCCGCCCTTCTACCGATGGCTAGGCCAGCCTGCAACGTAACATTATTGCGTCACAGAAGGTCGAGCGCCGCCGCCGCGGCGCACGGCCGCCACACACCCTTCCGCCGGCCTCACCGCACGCTATATGTGAGGTCATGTCCGCAAGCCCTGATCTCCGCTCCAGCATCGATCCCGAAGAGGTCGAGCGTTTCTCCAGGATCGCCGCCGAATGGTGGGACCCGCATGGCAAGTTCGCGCCGCTGCACCGGTTCAATCCCACCCGGCTGACCTTCATCCGCGACAAGGCCCTGGCGCAGTTTGGGCGCGCCCCCCTGGCGAGACGGCCCTTCGAGGGGTTGCGCCTGCTGGACATCGGCTGTGGCGGCGGACTGCTTTCGGAGCCCATGACCCGTCTGGGGTTTCAGGTCACCGGGGTCGACGCCTCGGAACGCAATATCGGCACCGCCAGCACCCATGCCGCCGAGCAGGGATTGAACATCGACTATCGCTGCGCCACCGCCGAGCAGCTGCTGGCCGAGGGGACGGCTCCCTTCGATGTGATCCTCAACATGGAGGTGATCGAGCATGTGGCCGATCCCGGCGCCTATCTGCGCAGCTGCGCCCAGCTGCTGGCGCCAGGCGGGATCATGATTGTCGCCACCTTGAACCGGACCTTGAAGGCCCTCGCCCTGGCCAAGGTTGGCGCTGAATATGTGCTGCGCTGGCTGCCGGCCGGGACCCACGACTGGCGCAAGTTCCTCAAGCCCGACGAACTCAAGGGGTTTCTGCAGGGCGAGCCCGTGCAGGTGGATGGACCCTATGGCGTGGTCTTCAATCCCATCACCGGGCGATGGTCCCAGAGCCGGGACAGCGAGGTGAACTATATGATGACGGTGACCCGACCGGCGGCCTGAGTTTCGGCGAACCCAAAGGCCGGCTTGAGCGTTGATGGACGGGTTCAGGCTTAGCCAGGGAGTTTGTTGTGCCGCGCAAAAGGCCAAAGGGTGTCGTCGGCGTCGGCTGGGCGTGCTTCGCCTCGGCCATGCTGGGGCGGACCGAGCATGTGCCCATGTCTCAGGACTATCCCGACACGGTGGTGCGGCGCACGAGCTTTGAGGCGGGCGGCGACCTGGGCTGGCGCATCTCGGCCCTGGAAACCCCTCGGGAGCGGCCGGCCCCCTGGAAGATCGTGGTGGTGACCGGATCGCCTTCATGGGCGGAATATTGGGCGCCCGTGCTGGCCGCCCTGCCATCGGACCGGGAGATGATCGTCGTCGATCGGCCCGGCTTCGGCGCCTCAGAGCCAGCCGATCATGTGCCCGACCTTGAAGTCCAGGCCCTGGCCCTGTCGCCCCTGCTGCGGACGGCGCCGGGGCAGAACATTCTGCTCGTGGGGCAGTCCTATGGAGCGGCCATCGCCACCCTGATGGCGCGACGGCACGGCCGCCGTGTTCGCGGCCTGGTCCTGCTGTCTGGCTATTATGGCGAACCTGGCCCCACAGCCCGGTGGTTGCTGGACACCGGCGGTCGGGCGCTCGGCCTTATTCCGCGAGATCTTCGAAATGCGGTTCTTGAGGTTACGGGCCAACCCGAGCAGCTCGGCCCTGTGCGGGCGGCGCTGGGGCAGCTGCGGACCCCCATTCACCTCGTCCATGGCGATCGGGACGACTTCGCTCCGCTGGAGGCGGCCGAACGCCTGATGGGCGACATCCGGGCCCGCCGATCCATCCGGCTGGAGCGGGTCGAAGGCGCTGACCACTTCATCAACGATGGGCCGGTCGAGCGGCTGCTGGACATTCTCGACGCCTGTCTGCCGCCGCCTCGCCGGGGCTTGCCGAAATTCCCCTGGCCGAGCCTGCCCAGGCTGGAGGTGACTGGCCTGTTGTCGCGCTTGCCAAGGGGTCTGCGCGCGGGACCCTGGCTGGGCGTCGCCCCCGGGCGGGAGACGGCTTAGAGCTCAGGCGGCGCTACAGGCAGTCGCCAATTTAGGGAAAACCCTCTTGGCCCCCATGATCTGAACAGCGATAACTCTTCCCCAAGGGGGCCCGACCAGCGGCCCTGAACTGGCCCGGTCAGCGGGCGCAAGCATGGGGAAGTGCGACATGAAGGCCGCCGTTCTGCGCGAAGTGGGCAAGCCGCTTCAGATTGAAGACGTTCAGATCAACAAGCCTGGTCCCCATGAGGTGCTGATCCGCACCATGGCCGCCGGCGTCTGCCATTCAGACCTGCACTTCATCGAAGGCTCCTATCCCCATCCCCTGCCGGCCGTGCTGGGCCACGAGAGCGCCGGCATTGTCGAGCAGGTGGGCTCTGAGGTCCGTACGGTGAAGCCGGGCGACCATGTGATCACCTGCCTGTCGGCCTATTGCGGTCATTGCGAGTCCTGCCTCACCGGCCATATGAGCCTGTGCGTCTCGCCTGACACCAAGCGCGGCAAGGACGACGAGCCCCGCCTGATGCAGAACGGCGTTGGTCTGCCGCAATTCCTGAACCTGTCGTCATTCGCCGAGCAAATGCTGATCCACGAGCATGCCTGCGTGGCCATTCGTAAGGACATGCCCTTTGACCGGGCCGCCCTAATCGGCTGTTCGGTGACCACGGGCGTGGGCGCCGTGATCCATACCTCCAACGTACGGCCCGGCGAGACCGTGGCGGTGATCGGCTGCGGCGGCGTCGGGCTCTCGGCCATCAATGGCGCGGCCATCGCCGGCGCCGGCCGGATCATCGCCATCGATATGGTTCCGGGTAAGCAGAACCTAGCCATGGCCTTCGGCGCCACCGACTTCATCTGTGCGGCCGACACCGACGCGGTGAAGGAGGTCATCGAAATGACCAAGGGCGGGGTTCACCACGCCTTCGAGGCCATTGGCCTGTCCAAGACCGCCGAGCAGGCCTTCAACATGCTGCGTCGCGGCGGCACGGCCAACATCATCGGCATGATCCCCGTGGGTCAGACCATCAGCCTGATGGGCGCGGCCTTCCTGGGCGAAAAGCGCATCCAGGGCTCGATGATGGGCTCCAACCGCTTCCCCGTCGACATGCCCCGGCTGGTGGACTTCTACATGTCGGGCCGGCTGAAGCTGGACGATCTGGTGTCTCGCCGTTTGAAGCTGGAGCAGGTCAACGAGGCCTTTGACGAAATGAAGCGCGGTGAAATCGCCCGCTCCGTCATCGTCTTCGACGCCTAAAAGCCTGTATTGAGGCGCGGGGAGAGGCGGGCCTGTCCTGTCTTTCCCCTATTAGGCGTGCAGGCTTGTTTGGGGCCAGGACCCCGGGCAAGCTTCATCTACTGAGGTTCGGTCAACGACGTTCCTAGGGGGGAGATCGGGCGCGGCGGCATTGGTCCGCGACGATTCTGGGGGCGTCCAAAAGGGGCGGCGGCGGCCGCCCCTTTTTCTATGGGGCTATTCCGGGTTGAAGAAGCCCATCAGGGCCGGACGCACATAGGCGCTGATCACCGTGTCCACGGTGGCGTCTTCGCCCCAATGCTCCAGCAGCAGTACCGAATTGAACATGGCCATCACCAGATGCGCCGACAGCAGAGGGTCGGCCGGTCGGATGGAGCCATCGGCGACCCCATCGGCGATGATGCCGGAGAAGGCGTTGGCGATCTGCTGAAACCGGCCCGAGATCGACCGGCGCAGGTCGCCCGGCATGGCCGAGAGAGCGAAGTGGCGCAGCATCCGGCCGCGTTCGCCGCTGGTCTGGTGGGCCGTCAGGGAGGCTGAAATCAGCCACAGGCGCTCCCACCCCGTGGGCTCGGCGCGGCCCAGGGTCTTGGCTTCATCGATGAGGTCAAAGGTCCGTTCGAAACAGGCCCGCGCCAGCTCATCCTTGTCGGTGTTGTGGTGGTAGAACGAGCCCTTGGTGACGTTGAGATAGGCCGAGATCTTGTCCACCGAGGCGCCGCGATAGCCCTCGCGGTTGATGATCTCAGTGGCCGCCACCAGGAACCGCTCGCGGGTGACCTCATCATTGAGGGCTGGCGGCGCGCCCAGTTCGAGGAGGGGGCGCCGGGGCTGGGTCATGCCTGGGGCCGCCAGGCCATTGATCATCACATCGGCGATGCGCTCGGCCACCCGCCCGAAGTCGGCGATTTCATAGCCGGCGATCCAGGTGTCGGACCAACAGAGCTGGTCGATGATCAGGTGAGCCAGCATGTAGCGCCGGGGCCCGGTCAGCCAGGGGGCGTCCGACGGCCGCAGAAGCCGCGCCAGCCGCTGACGCAGGGCGCGATAGGCGTCCACCAACTCGTCGTCCCCGGGGGCGCCGATCTGGGTGATCTCGCCAAACGGCAGCAGGCGCGGCGCCTCGCCCAGCACGATCCCACGGCGGGTTTCGAAATAGGCGCCGACAAAGGCCCGCAACCGCTCCTGGGCGGTCTCCTCCTGTTCAGCGGTCTCAAGCATGGCGTTGAACCGCGACAGGGTCAGCCGCATGCACTCGGCGGCCAGGTCTTCCTTGCGCTTGAAATAGTAGGTCAGGCTGACCGGATGCAGGTCCATCCGCTTGGCCACGGCCGCCAGGGTGAAGCCGCTCACGCCCTGGTCGATGAAGACCTTGCAGGCGGCGCTGAGGATGGCGTCGCGCCTGGCGGCGTAGCGGGCGCGGGGCGGCGGGCGGGTCGCGACGGTCACGGAGCCTCCGAATTGTGACGTTCGCTCGTCACGTCACCTTAGGCTCGGGGCGCGGCTGGCGAAACCCTGACGCTAGAGGGCATTCCGGCGCCTGGGAACCTGCTATCGGATGAAACGCGCTCAAGGCTCTAGCCTGGGTCAGGCCGCCGATCAGCGGCGCAGATCGGCCAGGGCCACGGTGTCCATCCGGGCGGCCGCCAGCTTGACGGCCTCAGATCCCTGCGCGGGCTCGGCGCTGGCCAGCAGCGTGTCGATCCGGCTCTTCTTGGCCTTGAAGGCCGCCAGTTCGCCCCCCGCCAACACCGTCCCCTGGGGAACCTTGGCGCCGATGGGATTGACCCGCTGGCCGTTCCTCCAGACTTCGTAGTGCAGATGCGGCCCGGTGGACATGCCGGTGGAGCCCACATAGGCGATCACCTGGCCCTGCTTCACCCGAACGCCGGCGCGGATGCCCTTGGCGTAGCGCGAGGTGTGGGCGTAGCCGGTCTCCCAGCCATTGGCGTGACGCACGCGGACCCAGTTGCCGTACCCGCCCCAACGGCGGGCCTCGACCACTACGCCGTCGCCGGCCGCCAGGATCGGGGTGCCATGGCCAGCGCCGAAGTCGACGCCCTGGTGGCTCCGGCGGAAGCCGAGGACCGGGTGGCGCCGCGGGCCGAAGTTCGAGGTGATCCGGGCGCCGTCGACCGGGGTGCGCAGCAGGAAGCCGCGAATGTTCTTTCCGGTCTCGTCGAAATAGTCGACGTCGCCGTTATTGCGCTCGAAGCGATAGAACTTCACGCCTTTCACTTCGGCGTATTCCAGCTCGCCGGTTTCCACGACCCGGCCGCTCTCGGTGACCTTGCGCTCGAACACCAGCTTGAATTCGTCGCCCGCCTTGATGTCCCGCTGGAAGTCCAGCTTGTGGGCGAACAGCTTGACCACCTTGGAGGTCACCGAGGAGGTGGCCCCAAGCTTGGCGGCGCTCTCATACAGGGACCCGTGGATCTCGCCCTGGGCGACGGTGGTCTCGCTACGGATGGCCTCTTCCATTTCCCGCAGGCGCAAGGCGCCGTCGAACGTGCGCGACAGAGTCACAGCGGTAGCCGGCCCCGTCCGAAGGGACAGCCCGATCAGTCGCGCCTGGCCGGCCTCGTCCTGCGGCCGGGCGATGGCGGCGTCGAAGGTCATGCCGGCCTTGATGTGCACGGTGTCCATGGCCTCGCCCAGGGTGCGCACGGCCTGGCGCGCCTCCTCGGCGGAGACGCCTGTGCGGGCCACAGCGGCTTCCAGGGTGTCACCGGGCAAAACCTTGACGGCGACGTTCTCTGGACGGGCGAAGCCGGGCAGAGCTTCGGCCTGGGCGAAGGCTTCGTGCTGCAGGGCGCTGATGGCGGCGGAGTCCAACAGTGGCGGCACGGGCGCCGTGGCTTCGGCGGCCGTCAGCTTCCAGCCCAGGGCCAGGGCGCAGATGCCGCCGACGCCCACCATAAGGCGCGGCGCATAACGCAGGGTTGGTCGTCTCGGATCGAACTCTTGCATCGTGCCCCCGGATTCCAACGACGCCACAGTCTGGGTCACCCATGACCTGACACGACGAGATACAGCAAGTGGTAGGCCATGCCAGAGTCGGGTCATGCGGTTAACCATTGGTAACTATAGGGAGAATGGTCGATTTGTCGCCCCCTGGCGCGTCGGAGGAGAGCCCGGTCGCCTCTGGGATGAGTGCGATCACAGCAGGTCCAGGGCGCGTTCGGGGGGACGGCACAGGGCGACGCCCTTTTCAGTGACCACAATGGGACGATTCACCAGGATGGGATCCAGGATCATGGCCGCCAGAATGGCCTCGTCCGAGGTCGCCGGATCGGTCAGGCCCAGTTCAGCCGCCTGGGTGCCCCGCTCGCGCAGAAGGTCCCGCACGCCCATTCCGGAACGCTTCACCAGGTCTTGGAGTTGTTCCTTCGTCCAGCCGGCCTTGAGATACTCAACAACGGTCGGCTCAACCCCCTTCTCCCGTAGCAGGGCGAGGGTGTTGCGCGACGTTCCGCAGGCGGGGTTGTGATAGATCACCACGTCAGATCGGCTCATGCCCAAGGGATAGCCGAGGCGCGCGCTAGAACCAAGCAAAGCCTTACCAGTTAAGTGTCTCAGAGCCACGCACCAGGGTGGAATCGCCCTGGTCGAAGGTCATGACATCCTCTGGCCGCGGGGGCAGGGGACGGGCTGCGGCAGGCCAGCCAGGGGTGATGGCGCCGTAGCGGACCTCAAGAGCGCCAGCCTCCGCCAGGGGCCTGAAGCTGATCTGCACCGGTTGTGGGTCGGCGCCCCAGCGGACCTGCGACCATTGGCCCGGCGCCGCAAGCAGGGCGACGGGCCGGCCGTTCAGGCGCACATCCTCCACAGGGGCGGACGCCCGAACCTCCAGGATCAAGGTCGTCGCGCCCTGCGGCGGCGTAGCCGACAGCAACTGGCGGCCGCCGCCGGCGTCCAACTGAAGGCGTGGGACCGGCAGGTTGAGCATGGGCGCAGGCGCCCCCTGCACAGGCCGCCGCCAGAAGGGGCTGGCGTCCACGGGCCGGATCTCTTCGCCTTCAGCCGCCAGAAGGCGCCGGCTCCATGGGGTGAGGCCAGGGGCGGCCTCCAGGCGGTAGGCTTCGCCCTTGCTCTGATCGACCAGATACTGGGCCATGGTCGCCTGGGGATAGCGCGCCGACCAGGGCGGATCGAACCTGACCACCAGGAGAAGAACCAGGCCCGCCACCAGCACGAGCAGGGCGGTGAACCGGCCGGCCCCGCCCATTTTCGGATGGGCGAAGGGCCAGAGCAGGAAGGCCGCCAGCCAGGCCAGAGGCGCCAACAACTCGACCATGTCGAGGTTCACATAGACCGCATGGATGGCGAAGCCGAGCCAGCCCAGCCCCAGACCGCCGAGCAGGATCAGGCTGACCCGCAGGGGCAGGGCCCTTGCGGCGCCAAGACTGGTGAGGGCCCCGCCAAGGCAGGCCAGCAGCAGGGGCCAGGCGATCAGGAAGCCCACGGTGGGGACGGCGGCTTGCAGCGCCACGGCTCCGACCAGGCCCGTGATCAGCAAACCCAGCCAACTGGCGCTGCGTTGGGCTGCGCGGCCAAAGGTAAGCAGGGCGACCAGGCCTGCGCCGGCGCCCAATATGGCCGCTGGCATGTCCCACCCGCCGATCTGACAGCCCAAGGCGGCGGCCACAGCCAGGGACACGGTGGTCACTCGCATTCCACCCTTGGCGAGGGCGGATGCGGCCAGCAGCACCACCCCAAGGGCCAGCAGAACGACCACGATCTCGAAGCGGCCAGCCTGGGCCAGCAATTCCCGTTGCTCGAGATAGCCGACCCCGACCCCGGTGGCCTGCCGGGCGAAGCGCAGGACGACGGCCCCAGCCAGCAATACATAGAGACCCGCCAAGGCGCCCTGCACGGCATCGAGGACCATGAGCGCCTGACCGGACCGGCGGGCGCGGAACCCCGCCAGCGCCAGCAGCAAGGCCGCCGCCGCCAGCAGGCCCCATCCCAGGGACGGGGCATAGGTGAGCGTCTTGCCCCCCGGCAGGGGCGCGAAGACCTGATCTGGCCCCTGGCTTGGCAGGGTGTCGGAATAGGCCGCAGCCACTGTGGCGGCCAGGGCGTGATCCCCCAGATCCTGGACGGATCGTCGCGACAGCGTCTCCACCGTGGCCGTCGGGCTGTGATAGTCGAACTGCCGCCCGGCGAAGGCGTAGTTCAGGCCAGCCACGCCCTGGTCGCGGGGGATGGTGAAGTCGGTGTCGTTGGGCATCTGCTCATAGGCAAAGCCCGCCAAGGCGTTTGAGGGCGAGCCCGGGGCCACCCGGGCGAACAGCTCGACCGTCGGGCCCCCATTGACGCCGGTCTGGAACATGTTGACCCGGCCCGCCGAGCCCCTGGCTTCCAGGTTGATCAGAAAACCAATCCGCTCCGCCGCGCCAGGCTGCTCGAAATAGGCCCGCGCGCCCAGCAGGCCGGGCTCCTCGCCGTCGGTGAAGATCACGATCACATCGCGCTCGGGCTGGCCGCGGGCCCGCAGGACGCCAATGATCTCGAGGATGGCTGCGACCCCTGTGGCGTCGTCCCCGGCGCCCGGCGATCGGGGCACGCTGTCGTAATGGGCCATCAGGGCCAGGGCGGGCGCCGTGCGGTCACGCCCCGGCAGCACGCCGGTCACATTCTCGATGCGGGCGCCGGTGACATAGGCCTTACCGGCGAACTCCCGCGCCCAGACGGGGCGGGCGACCGTCACCTGGGGATCCAGGCCCAGGGCGGTCATCCGCTCGACGAGGTGCGCGCGGACGGCGAAGTTGGCGGGGCTGCCCGTGGGGTGGGGCGCGCGGGCGATAATCTCGATGTCGGACAAGGCTCGGCCGGCCGAGAACTGATCAGCAGGTGCGTCAGCCGACAGGGGCCTTGGCCCCCGTTCCCCGAACCAGCCGATCGCCGCCCCAAGGATCAGGCAGACCACCAGCGCGATCGTACGTTCCATGGCGCGTTTTCCCCGTCGTGTTCTTGCCGGGGAACCTAGCCTGTTTTCCAGGCGTGACTATCGCTGCTCACCCGTCAGGGGCGCCAAGCAGGCGCAAAAACGCCCGCCGGAAGGAGCGGCGGGCGTCTGTAGCAGTCTATCAGGTCGACGACGCCGTCAGGCGGCGACGGCGGCCTCCTGAGGATCGCGCAGCACATAGCCGCGGCCCCAGACGGTTTCGATGTGGTGCTTGCCCTCGGCGGCGGCGGCCAGCTTCTTACGCAGCTTGCAGATGAAGACGTCGATGATCTTCAGCTCGGGCTCGTCCATGCCGCCATAGAGGTGGTTCAGGAACATCTCCTTGGTGAGCGTCGTCCCTTTGCGCAGGGAGAGCAGCTCGAGCATCTGATATTCCTTGCCGGTCAGGTGGACCCGGGCGCCGTTCACCTCGACGGTCTTGGCGTCCAGGTTCACCACGATGTCGCCGGTGCGGATGACCGACTGAGCGTGGCCCTTGGAGCGTCGGACCACCGCATGAATGCGGGCGATCAGCTCATCCTTGTGGAAAGGCTTGGTCATGTAGTCGTCGCCGCCGGCGCCGAACGTCTTGACCTTGGTGTCGATCTCGGCCGAGCCGGAGAGGATCATCACCGGGGTGTTGATCTTGCCCACCCGCAGGGTCCGCAGCACATCCATGCCGCTCATGTCGGGCAGATTGAGATCCAGCAGAATAAGGTCGTAGTCGTAGATCTTGCCCAGATCGACGCCTTCTTCCCCCAGATCGGTCGTATAGACGTTGAAGCCTTCTGACTTCAACATCAGCTCGATGCTCTGCGCCGTGGCGCTGTCATCCTCAATCAACAGAACGCGCATCAGTCCCTCCTCGAACGACAGCGCAGCTTGGATGTCCCCGGTTCGGAAACCGTCCAAGCCCCTCCCGGTAATCTTGCCGGTGAGTTAATTTAAGACCGGTTAATATTGAAGGGCCTCTGAGCAATTCGTTAATCCGATTTGAGAATCAGCGGCAAGGGCCAGCGCGCGGCGGCGAGTCGCAGTCCAGTTGAATCTTTTGTGATTGGACGTTGGGGGCGAAGCGGGGGTCGGGCCCGGCCGTCGTTCAGGCGGGAACGGCTTGGCCTTGAGACCGTTTGCAGGGTGAGCCTCAAAGCCCCTCGGTCACCAAAGGACGCCCCATGCCCGTCAAGCTGAAGCCCCTGTCTGAACAGGTCATCGTGATCACGGGCGCCTCATCGGGCATTGGGCTGGCCACCGCCCGGCGCGCGGCCAAGGCCGGGGCCGCCGTGGTTCTGGCCTCCCGCAATGAAGAGGCCCTCAAGACCATCGCGGACGAGATCAACGCCTCTGGCGGCCGGGCCCATGCGGTGGCTGGAGATGTGGGCGATCCGGCCCAGGTCGAGGCCATCGCCCGGGCCGCCATCGCCAGGTTCGGCGGTTTTGACACCTGGATCAATGATGCGGGCGTCGGTCTCTATGGCGACCTGACAGAGATTCCGCCGGAGGATCACGAGCGCCTGTTCCGCACCAACTATTTCGGCGTGGTCAACGGCTCCCTGGAGGCGGTCAAGCATCTGAAGGGCCGCAAATCCGGCGGGGCCATCATCAATCTGGGATCGGTCCTGTCCGACGTGGCCGTACCTCTGCTGGGCGCCTATGCGGCGTCGAAACACGCTGTGAAAGGCTTTACCGACGCCCTGCGCATGGAGCTTGTCCGGGACAAGGCGCCGATCAGCGTCACCCTGATCAAGCCCAGCAGCATCTCCAGCCCCTTCGCCGACCACGCCCGCAACTATATGGGCAAGGCGCCGCGGACACCGCCGCCGGTCTATGCCCCCGAGGTGGTGGCCGACGCCATTCTGAGGGCCGCGCAACTTCCCACCCGACATGTGACAATCGGCTCTGGGGGACGGCAGATGGTGTTGCTGGGCGGCGGCGCGCCCCGTCTAGCGGATCGGCTGTTCGCTGCGACCATGCCCAGGCTCGCCACGCGAAAAGGGGGCAAGACCCCAGGCGACAACCTGCACGCCCCTGGCAAGGACGGCCTCGTCCGTACGGACGCCTATGGCGGACGTCGCTTCAGCCTATACACCCGGGCGCAGCAGCATCCTGGCGTCACCCTCGGGGTTGGCCTGTTGGCCCTGGTCGCGACCGCGGCCTATCTGGGACGGGGTCCCATCTCCCGCAACGCTCGGCCCATGGCCGCGCGCATGGCGCGACCCTTGGTCGCAAGGGCGGCCCTACGTCGCCCGCTGGCCGCCGCCAGGCTGGCCGCCCGCCACCCCAGGGAAACGTTCGGCCTCGCCAAGGCCCTGCGTTAACGGTGCGCCCGGCGGCGCGTTTACGAATCTTCACCTGAGATTAAGCCTGCGGCGCGACCCTGAAGGTCAGTAACTTCCGGGGGCCCGGCCTTTGCGCAGTCTCGTCGCCGCCGTCGAGCGCATAGATCCACTTTCCGTTTCCGGCCGTGTGGCCGCCGTCAATGGGCTTCTCATCGAGGCCCGGGGCGGGGTGACGCGGCTGGCCGTAGGCGCCCGGGCTGAAATCGAGCGACTGGGCGCATCGCCCCTGCCAGCCGAGGTGGTGGGCTTCCGCGACGCCCGCGCCCTGCTGATGCCCTTTGGCGCGGTCGAGGGCGTCGCGCCCGGCGCTGAAATCCGTATTGAACCCGGCGGCTCGGCCGTGCGTCCGACCAAGGCGTGGCTCGGCCGGATCATCGACGCCTTCGGCGAACCCATTGATGGGAAGGGGCCCCTGCCCCAGGGGCTGGCCGCCTATCCCCTGCGCGCGCCGCCCCCGCCGGCCCACGCCCGTGATCGGGTGGGCGCCCGTCTGGACCTTGGGGTCCGGGCCATGAACGTCTTCACCACCTGTTGCCGGGGTCAGCGCCTGGGCGTCTTCGCCGGCTCCGGCGTGGGCAAGTCCGTGCTGCTCTCCATGCTCGCGCGCAACGCCGATTGCGACGCCGTGGTCGTCGGCCTGATCGGCGAGCGGGGCCGGGAGGTTCGCGAGTTCATCGAGGAGACCCTGGGCGAGGAGGGTCTGCGCCGAGCCATCGTCGTGGTCGCCACCTCCGATGAGCCAGCCCTGAAGCGGCGGCAGGCGGCCTATATGACGCTCGCCATCGCCGAGTTCATGCGCGATCAGGACATGGAAGTCCTCTGCCTGATGGACTCCGTCACCCGCTTCGCCATGGCCCAGCGGGAGATTGGTCTGGCCGCTGGCGAGCCGCCGACCACCAAGGGTTATACCCCCACTGTCTTCACCGAGCTGCCCAAGCTGCTGGAGCGGGCGGGGCCCGGACCCATCCGACCGGACGGCACGCGAGCCGGCCCCATCACCGGCCTCTTCACTGTGCTGGTGGATGGCGACGACCACAACGAACCCATCGCCGACGCCGTGCGCGGGATTCTCGACGGCCATATTGTCATGGAGCGGGCGATCGCCGAGCGCGGCCGCTTCCCGGCCATCAATGTGCTGAAGTCCATCAGCCGGACCATGCCGGGCTGTCATCAGCCGCACGAACGCCAGATCGTCACCGCGGCGCGCCAGGCGCTGTCGGCCTACGCCAATATGGAGGAGCTGATCCGCATCGGCGCCTACCGGCCAGGCTCCGATCCTCAGGTGGATCAGGCGATCGCCCTAAACCCCGCCCTGGAGGGCTTCCTCAGCCAGGATCAGGACGAGGCCACGACCCTTGAGGAGTCGTTCGGCGCCCTGGCTCACATCCTTGAAGGGGTCGCCGCATGAGCTGGGCCAAGTCGCTGGTGAAACTCTCCACCTACGAGGTGGAGGTGCTGCAAAAGCGCATGGCGGAGATCAATCAGCGCCGCGCCGATGTGGAGATGCGTCTGCTGATGCTGGAGGCTGAGGGCGAGGCCGAGGCGCAGAACGCCCGGGAGAATGCTGATGCCGGCTGGTATCACATCGGCTTCCTCGATGGCCTGCGCGCCCGGCGGGCGGCCCTGCTGGATCAGCTGAAGGCCCTGGATCTCGAGGAACAGGGCGCCCGCGACGCCCTGAACGGCGCCTTTGAAGAGCAGAAGAAGTACGAGCAGGTGGCCGAAGAGATCCGGCTGAAACAGGTTCGCGAACTGGCCCGCCGGGACTCTGCGGCCATGGACGAGATGGGCCTGCGCCGGGCCGCCGCAGGCCGCAGGTGAGCCTGCCCGGCTCGCTCTATGGCCTCAGCCGCCGCAGCCTGCTGGGCTCGGCCCTGGCGCTCGGGGCCTGCCAGCCTGCGGCCCAGTCGCAGACGCCGACGATCAGCCTGCCGCCCCTGAAGTCCATCGCCCCTTTCCCCGTGGGGACAGCGGTCCAGGCCGTGCATCTCACCGACCCCTCCCTGGCGCGCCTCATCGCCGCCCAGGCCTCCCAGCTCACGCCGGAGTGGGAGATGAAGATGGAGTACATCGTCCGCGACGATGGGACCTTCCGCTTCGAGGCACCGGACGCCATCGCCGCCTTCGCGCGCGACAACGGCCTGGGGCTCTTTGGCCACACCCTGGTCTGGTACGCCCAGACCTCTCCGGCCTTTGAGCGGCTGGACGAGGGGCGGGTTAGCTTCGCCCAGGCTTATCGCAATTACATCCACGCGGTGGTTGGGCGCTATCGGGGCCAAGCGGTGGGCTGGGACGTGGTCAACGAGGCCGTCGCCGAGGATGGTGAGGGCTGGCGCGACAGCCTGTGGAGCCAGCGGCTCGGGGCTTTCGAGCACATGGTGCTGGCCTTCCAGAACGCCCGGGAGGCCGATCCCACGGCCAAGCTTTTCCTGAATGACTACAATCTCGAATGGATTCCGAAGAAGCGCGCCACCTTCCTGCGTCTGGTGGAGCGGCTGCTGGCGGCCGGAGCGCCGATCGATGGGGTGGGCACCCAGACCCATGTGGCGGCCGATCAGGCGCCTGGCGAAATCGCCCGCACCATCGCCGAGCTCGGCCAGTTTGGCCTGCAGGTGCATGTCTCGGAGTTCGATGTCTCTCTGAGCCGGGCGCAGGGCTTGAGGCTTAACCGCGCTGAACTGGAGCGCCAGCAGGCGGCCCTCTATGGTGAGGCCGCCGAGGCCTTCATGGCCCTGCCGCCACGCCAGCGCTTCGCCTTCAGCTTCTGGGGGCTGCGCGACAGCGAGTCCTGGCTCAAGCGTGAAGACGCTAGCGACACCCCTCTGCCGTTCGACGACCAGGGGCGGGCCAAGGCTGCTGCGGCCGCCTGGGCCGCACGGGTCGGATAGGGCCGCGACCAGCGGCTGATAGTCAGCTCTCGGAAGGGCTCGTCGGACGCGGAGCCGGCGCGCGGGGCGGCGCCATCCGTTCGGCGTCGGCCTGTTGACGCAGCACATGCAGGTCGTCGCTGAGCCGGAAGATCGCCACATAGAATTCGCAGAAGGAGCGCCACAGCAGGATGAGCGCGCCCACCACCAGCAGGCCCGCCACCAGGACGGGGATGGCCAGCATCAGGCCCATCAGGCTTTCTTCGCGCAGGGCCACGCCCACCGCAGCGCCGATCGTGCCAAAGGCGCCCAGCGCGATAACCCCCAGACCCGCCCAGTAGATCAGGTGGATCACCGAGTTCGTCATGAGACGGTCGAACGTCAGGAGGTCCCAGAACAGGGAGGCCCCGGCGCCGCGCTTGGGTGTGGATCTGCTGGCCATTCGTCATCCAACGCTTCGGGGACCAAAGGGCGTCCCGCGCGCCAAACCGCTATCAGCCGCAAGCGTTCCCGGCAACTTTGGAAAAGCGCAGCTTCTCCCGCTATCGCCTAGATCGTGCCCAGGGTCTTGAGCCGGGCGCGGGGGTGAACCTCGTTCTGGCTCATCACCGGTGTCTGGCCGCGGAACCGCTCGATGATGGAACGGACATAAGGACGGATGGCCGGGCTGGTCAGCAGGACCGGCGTCTCGCCAGACAGGGCGGCGCGCTCGAACACGTCGCGGACCCCGCGGATGAAGTCCTGCAGGCGGGAGGGCGCCAGGGCCAGCTGCTTTTCCTCGCCTGGGCCGATCAGAGCCTCGCTGAACGCATTCTCCCATTCGGGCGACAGGGTGACGATGGGCAAGGCGCCGTCATCGCCGCGATAGGCGTAGGACAGTTGCCGGGCCAGCCGGCCGCGCACCTGCTCGACCAGCATGGCCACCGAGGCCGTGTGCGGGGCCGCCTCGCCGATGCCTTCCAGGATGGCGGGCAGATCGCGGATGGAGACCCGCTCGCGCAGCAGGGCCTGCAGCACCCGCTGGACCGTGGTGGCGGTCACGATGGATGGGATCAGGTCGTCCACCAGCTTCTTCTGCTCTGACGGCAGGTCCTTCAGCAGCTTCTGAACCTCGGCGTAGGACAACAGCTCGGCCATGTTGTCCTTGAGGATCTCGGTTAGGTGGGTGGTCAGCACCGTGGCCGGGTCGACAATGGTGTAGCCACGGAAGGTCGCTTCCTCGCGCAGGGACTCGTCGATCCAGGTGGCTGGCAGGCCAAAGGCCGGTTCGCGCATATGCTCGCCAGCGATCTCCACCTGGCCGCCGCGGGGATCCATGGCCATCAGGGCGCCCAGGCGCACCTCGCCCTCGCCGGCCTCCAGCTCCTTGATGCGGATGCAATAGCCCTGGGACGGCAGGCGCATGTTGTCGAGGATGCGGACCGAGGGCATGACGAAGCCGTATTCCGCCGCCAGCGTCCGGCGCAGGGCGCGGATCTGGTCGGTGAGCCGGCGGCCCTCCAGGTCGTTGATCAGCGGTAGCAGGCCATAGCCCAGCTCGATCTTGATCTCATCAATGGCCAGGGCGTCGCTGATCGGCTCTTCCTGCGGCTCGGCCGCCTGCTCGAGGATCGGGGCGGGTTCGGGCTCCAGGGACTTGCGACCGCGGTAATAGGCCAGCGCCCCGGCGGCGATCGACACAGCCGCGAAGGGCAGGACTGGCATGCCCGGCACCAGGGCCAGGACGCCGGAGGAGGCGGCCACCATGCCCAGGCCCACCGGGTTCATGGCCAGCTGGGCCACCAGGGCCTTGTCGGCGGACCCTTCGACCCCGGCCTTCGAGACCAGGAAGCCGGCGGCGATGGAGATGATCAGGGCGGGGATCTGGCTGACCAAGCCGTCGCCGATGGTCATGATCGTGTAGCTGGCGGCCGCCGAGCCCACCGGCATGCCGTGCTGCATCACCCCGATCAGGATGCCGCCCAGGATGTTGATGGCCACGATGACCAGGCCGGCGATGGCGTCGCCACGAACAAATTTCGAGGCGCCGTCCATGGCCCCGAAGAAGGTGGATTCCTGTTCCAGCTCCTTACGGCGGCGTTTGGCCTCATCGTCGTCGATCAGGCCCGCCGACAGGTCGGCGTCGATGGCCATCTGCTTGCCGGGCATGGCGTCGAGGGTGAAGCGGGCCGCGACCTCGGCGATCCGCCCCGAACCCTTGCTGATGACCACGAAGTTCACGATCACCAGGATGGCGAAGACGATCACCCCGATGACGAAATTGCCGCCCATCATCAGATTGCCGAAGCCCTCGATGATCTTGCCGGCGCCGTCGGTCCCTTCGTGCCCGTGGCTCAGAATCAGCCGGGTGGAGCCGATGTTCAGGCCCAACCGGAACAGCGTGGTGACCAGCAAGACAGTCGGGAAGGCGCTGAACTCCAGCGGCTTCTTGATCAGGAGCGAGGTCATCAGGATCAGGACGGAGCTGGTGATCGACAACACCAGCAGGGCGTCCAGCAGGAAGGCCGGGATCGGCAGGATGAGCAGGACGATGATGCTCACCGCCCCGATGGCGAGCGCGACTTCCCCACGGGTCAGCCAACCCAGCATTTCGCGGGCGGTGGGCGCCGGGGCGGCGTTGCTCTGGGCCATCAGCTTTACTCGAACTCCCGCTTAAGGCTCTGACTCAGGCGGCGTGGGCGCCGGCGCCCTGAGGGGCGGGGACGGCGACGCCTGCCTCGGTGTATTCCTTCAGCTTGTTGCGCAGGGTGCGGATCGAGATGCCCAGGATGTTGGCCGCATGGGTCCGATTGCCCGCGCAGTGCTCCAGGGTGTCGATGATCAGTTGCTGCTCCATCTCCGCCACGGTCTGTCCGACAAAACTGCGCTGAACGGCCTCGGCGGCGAAGCTGGCCGCCTGGGCGGCCCGGGCCCCGGCGTCGGCCGGAGACAGGGGCTGGCCATCGGGCAGGCGCACCGCGTCTTCGGTGATCTCATCACCCACCGACAGCAGAACAGCCCGGTGCAGGGCGTTTTCCAGTTCGCGGACATTGCCCGGCCAGCGATGGGCGGCCAGCCGGCGGCGGGCCTCGGCCGAGAGCGGCTTTTCCGGGACGCCGTTGGCGGCGGCGTACTTCTTCACGAAGAATTCCGCCAAGGCGATGATGTCGCCCGGGCGGTCGCGCAGGGGCGGCAGGCGCAGGTTCACCACGTTGAGGCGGTAGAGCAGGTCCTCACGGAACGTCCCCTCCTTGACCGCCTGAGCCAGGTCGCGGTTCGAGGTGGCGAGGATACGGATGTCGACCTTCACCGGCTTGGCGCCGCCGACCCGGTCGATCTCCCGCTCCTGGATGGCCCGCAGCAGCTTGGCCTGCAGGCGGGCGTCCATCTCCGAGATTTCGTCCAGCAGCAGGGTGCCGCCATTGGCCTCTTCGAACTTGCCGATCCGGCGAGCCAGCGCGCCGGTGAAGGCGCCCTTCTCGTGGCCGAACAGCTCGCTCTCCAGCAGGTTTTCCGGAATGGCCGCGCAGTTGACCGAGATGAAGGGCTTGGCCGCCCGGCGAGACTTCTGGTGGACGTAGCGGGCCACCACCTCCTTGCCCGAGCCGCTCTCCCCGGTGATCAGGATTGAGGCCTCGGAGGCCGCCACCTGATCGGCCAGCTTCAGCACCGCCTGCATGTTGGGGTCATGAACCACCATGGGGCGGTTGTCGTCGGACACCGCCGCCAGCACCGCAGCGATCAGGGCCGCCTCGGGGGGCAGGGGGATGAACTCCTTGGCGCCCGCGCGGATGGCTGCGGCCGCCCGTGCAGGGTCAGCCCCGACGCCACAGGCCACCACAGGCACCCGAATGCGCTCAGCCTCGTTGGCGGCGATCAGGGCGGCGATGTCCAGGTCATAGTCCACCAGGAGCAGGTCCGCCCCCTGGCCCGCCCGCAGGGCGTGGGTGGCGGCCGCGACCGTTTCCACATGGCTGACCTTGGCGCCGGCGCTCATCGCCATCTTCACCGCCGCAGAGAGCTGTCCGTCCAGTTTTCCGACGACCAGAAGCCGCATCTTCAAATCTCCTTACGCGCCGCCGTTTCAGGCCGCCGTGTCGCCGTCCTTGATGATTTCGGTCATCGTCACCCCGAGGCGCTCGTCGACGATGACGACCTCCCCGCGGGCGACCAGGCGATTGTTCACATAGATGTCGATGGCCTCGCCGACCTTGCGGTCCAGTTCGAGGATGCTGCCCGAGGACAGCTGGAGGAGCTGGGCGACGGACATCTGCGCCCGGCCGAGAACAGCCGAGATGCTGACCGGGACGTCAAAGACCGGGGCCAGATCGCTGGCCGCCTTCTCTTCGCCCTCTTGACCGAACTCGACGGCGGGAAGATCCCCCGGCCCAAGCTCCTGCAGTTTCAATTCGTCAGACATGACATGGTCCTTTCACCCGTCAGGCGTCGCCGCCGGGAATGAGGGGTTCAGCGTGCAGGCCCTCGGCGGCCAGCGCCGCATGCAGCGCCTCGCTCACGCGCTGGGCGGCGGCGGCCGGGTCGAAACGTGCTGCGCCGTCGCCGAAATCGAGGGCGAAGGCCGCCGGCGCCGTGCCCTGATCCTGACGCAGCTGAATCTGGCCGGTGAAGCCGATGGCCTGAGCCGCCTGGGTCAACATGGGTTCAAGGCCCTCGGCCAGGGCAGGGGAGACGGTGACCAGCAGGCGCGGGGCGCTCTCGATCTCTCGGGCCAGGGAGTCCAGGGCCGCTTGCAGCGGGGCCCGCGGAAAGGCGTCGAGGGCGGCGTCAGCGATCGCCTGACCACAGGCCAGGGCGAGCTCAGCCGACCCGATCCGGTGGGCGTGGGCCACTTCCGCCAGTCGGGGCAAGGCGGCCTGACAGGCCTGGGCGATGGTGGAGAGGGCGTCGGCCTGCTGGGCCTCAAGCCTGGCCATGGCCGCGCGCTCGCCCTCGGCGTAGGCCTGGGCGCGGATGACCTCCACCTCTTCCAGTGGATAGATGCGCTTGGGCCGGGCCGAGGCCTGGGCCACGGCGCCGGCGTCGTCGAAGACGGTGTCGAAATCGAATTTGCGCAGGGTGGGTTCGGACATCAGTAGATCAGCTCATCGTCGCCGCCGGCGCCGGCGAGCATGATCTCGCCCTTGGCCGCCAGATCCTTGGCCACCTGGACCATCTTCATCTGGGCCTGGTCGACGTCCTTCAGGCGGACGGGGCCCATGCCCTCCATGTCTTCGCGCATGATCTTGGCCGCGCGCTCGGACATGTTGGAAAAGAACATTTCGCGCAGGGCGTCGGACGCGCCCTTCAGCGCCAGACCCAGCTGATCCTTCTCGACGCCGCGCAGCAGGGTCTGGACCCCGCCGGGATCGAGCTTGGACAGGTCCTCGAAGACGAACATCAGGGCCCGGATACGCTCGGCGCTCTCACGGTTGCGCTCCTCCAGGGCGGCCATGAAGCGGGACTCGGTCTGGCGGTCGAAGGAGTTGAAGATGTCGGCCATCATCTCATGGCTGTCGCGCTTGGAGGTGCGCGCCAGGTTGGACATGAACTCGGTCCGAAGGGTCTGTTCGATCTTGTCGAGAATTTCCCGTTGCACCGGCTCCATGCGCAGCATGCGGGTGACGCATTCCAGGGCGAAGTCCTCGGGCAGAGCGCCCAGCACCCGGGCGGCATGCTCCGACTTCACCTTGGACAGGATGACGGCGACGGTCTGGGGGTATTCGTTCTTCAGATAGTTGGCGAGAACCGCCTCATTCACGTTGCCGAGCTTGTCCCACATGGTGCGACCCGCTGGACCGCGGATCTCCTCCATCAGGGCCTCGACCTTGTCGGGCGGCAGGAAGGCGTTCAGGAGTTTCTGGGTCTGCTCGAAGGAGCCCATGATGGTCCCGGCGCCCGACATGCCGGCGACGAACTCCACCAGCAGGGCCTCGACCACATTGGCCGCCACGGTGCCGAGACTGGCCATGGCCTGGGAGACTTCCTTGATCTCCTCCTCGTCCAGGCTCTGCCAGATGACGCCGTGGTCTTCACCCAGGGCCAGCAGGACCACAGCGGCCTTTTCCGGCCCGGTCAGCTCCTTGACATCATTGATGGTTTTACTGCGACCGCCGCCGCGCACGCTACCGGTCATGCGGATTCATGCAGCCAGCTGCGAAGGATCGCGACCGACTGTTCCGGGTGTGTTTCGACGAAGTCAGCCACCCGCTTGACCGAGGAGGCCTTCACCTGCCCCTCAATGCGGGCGATGTCGATCTTCTGCTCCAGGGCGTCGGGCCCGGGCAGGGCCAGCGGCTGGCCGGTGGCGGGATCGACGGCGATCTGCACGGGTTGGCCGTCAGGGGTGGTGGTCACCAGGCGGGTGATGGTCTGGGTGGGCCCCGTCAACTCACCGCCGCCGCTTCCGCCGCCGGCATTTTTCAGCAGCGGGCGGACCACGAAGAAGACGATCAGCAGGGCCACAATGGCCAGGATCGCCAGCTCCACGGCGCGCATGATGTCGTTCTTGTCGAAATCCGTCAGAGGATTGGAGGATTCCACACCGCCGGCCGCCGCCGGCGCGTCAAAGGGCATGTTGACCACGGTCACCTGATCGCCTCGGGCTTCATCATAGCCCACGGCGGTGCGGACCAGTTCCTCGATCCGGGCCATCTCTTCGGCGCTGCGTGCGGCGTATTCGCCGGGGGTTCCGTCCTCGCCCACCGGGCGCACGCCATCAACGGCCACGGCGACCGACAGGCGCTGGATCTTGCCGGGTTCGTTGACCTCGGTCCGGACGGTTTTGGAGATCTCGTAGTTGGTGGTGGACTCCGTTCGGCCGCTGGCTGAAGCCAGCGCGCCGGCCTCGGCCCCACCGAGCCCGCCTGGGATATTGGCGTCGGCCGTCACCGCGCCGTTGTTGTTGGGCTCGTTTTCGTTGGCGCTTTCCTCGACGGTCTGCTCGGAGCGCACCACCTGACCATCGGGGTCATAGGTTTCCTGCTGGACGGTCACCCTGGCCAGATCGAGCTCGGCGGTGACGTTCACCCGGGCCTTGCCAGGCCCCACCACGCTTTCGACCAGGGCTTTGACGGTCTTGGCGATGCGCTGCTCGACCTCGTTCTTGCGCCCCTCGGCGGCTTCGCCGGCGAAGCCCTCGCCGCCGGCCGACAGGGTCTTGCCGTGCTGGTCGACCACCGTGACCCGCTCTGGCGTCATTCCGGGCACAGCGCCGGCCACCAGGTTCTGCACGGCGCGCACCTGATCGGCGTTGGGCGCGCGGCCGCCAACGCCCATGGTGATGGAGGCTGAGGGCTCCTCGGCGGCCTCTTCGAACAGCTGACGCTTGGGCAGAACCAGATGGACGCGGGCGGAGGTGACCCCGTCCAGGCTGCGGATGGTGCGGGCCAGTTCCCCTTCGAGGGCGCGCTGGCGGTTCAGCTGCTGGACGAAATCGGTTTGGCCCAGCGCATTGGCCTCGTCAAAGATCTCATAGCCCACCGAGCCCGCCGTCGGCAGGCCCTTGGCAGACAGCAGAAGACGGGTGGAGGCGACCTCGTCGCGATTGACCAGAATGGTCGAGCCGTCGCCCTTGACCTCGTATTTCACCCCGGCCTGATCGAGGGCCTGGGTGATCGAGCTCGCCTCGCGCATGTCGAGGTTGGAATAGAGCAGGGCCTTGGGCTGGCCGAGATTCATGGTCACGGCGATCAGGGCTGCGGCCACGCCGGCGCCAATGCCGAGAATGGCGGCCAGCCGACCGATCCCGAACCTTTGCAAGGCGGCTACAAACTGATTCAAGGCGCGTCCCACCCCAAAACCCTGCGACCGGCGCCCACTTTGGGCCGGCTGCTAGGCAGGATTTACCCAGTCGATGGTAAACGCCGCGTTTAAGACTTGGCCTTAGGGGGCAGGTGGCGGCGATTGGCGCCGGGGCGAGATGTCGCACCCAGCGCCCGCCTGGCGTCGCAGCTCAGCCGCGCTAAGGCCTCAGCTGCTCCAGGGGGTCAGGGCGCCCCAATGGAACAGGACGACCGCAAAGCCCGTGTAGAGCAGGGTTGTCGCGGTGAAGGCGACCTTGCGCATGACCGGCCAGCTGTCCAGCCGTCGGCCGCCCCGCCAGATGCTGAGCAATGAGGCCAGGGTGACCACGGTGAGCACCGAGGCCACGAGGGCGCAAGCCGAGGCCAGGATCAGTCGGGCCCCTGGCCAGGCGTAAACGACCTGGGCGGTGTCCGAGGCGCCCGCCAGCCAGGTGGCGAACAGCCCCATGGCCAGCAGCCAGAGTACGGCCTGGATTGTCTGGACCAGACTGGCTTGGCTCTGAATCTGGGTCTGACGCAGGTCGCGTCTGTTGCGCAGGGCCAGCCCGACCAGGGTGCTGATCGCCGCCACGGCGCTGAGGCCCGCCAGCCAGGCCAGGATGGCTGGCCGGCTCCATAGCCCGACCCTCTGAAAACGGACGTCGTTATAGGTCCCCTGGAAGGCTGAGGCCTTGCCCCGGTCTAGGTCGAACACCAGGCGCTCCGGTCCTGTAGTGGAGATGAACCGGCCGGCCGCCGGATCGCCCTCGGGGACCCAGGTCTGAACGCCCCCCAGGCGGCTGGTGATCAGACGGCCGTCCCGGCTGACCTGAACGCTGACGCCGGAGAGGATGAAGCCGACGAACCGCTCCAGACCCACATAGGCCCGTCGGGTGCCAAGATAGTGTCCTTCGTACAGCCTGGCCGAACGACGCAGGTCGGGGTCGCCTTCCTGCGGCGAGGATTGAGCCGGCCCATAGAACTGCCCGACCAGCTGTGCGGGAAGCTGCGCCGCCAGTTCGGCCCCGTTCTCGGTGTTGACGCTGATGAAGACCCCCAGGTCGAGCTCTGGCGCCACCACCATGTTGGAGCTGAACGACAGGGTGCCGCCGGCATGGCCATAGCCTTTCCGTCCCCCAGGCAGCGGATAGGTGATGAAGCCATGGGGCCAGTCATTGATGCCTGCCTCATTAGGACGCAGGGGCGTGCGGAAGGCCCGCGCCGTTTCGGGACCAAAGATCGCCCGCCCGCGACTGAGCGCCTCGCCTTCAGCAGCTTCCCCGACCGGGGCTGGGCCATAGACCCCGTCGTTGAGCAGCACGATCATGTAGCGGGCCATGTCCGCCGCCGTGGACGAGGCTGATCCTGCGGGCGCCAGGTGGCCGAGATACTCGAATGGCCGGGTTTCGAAGCCGCTGGCCGGAGACCAGCGAAAGCCGTCGGATAGATCCCTGGCGAGGCTGGGCGCCATGGGGGCCGGAATGCCCTGCCGCGGGGGATGGGGCTCGCGGAAGGTGGTGCGCGTCATCCCAAGGGGGCCGGTGATCTTCTGCTCCACCAGCTCCTCGAAGGGTTGGCCGGAGACATAGACCAGGGCTTGGCCGGCGAGGCCGACGCCATAGTTGGAATAGGTCGGAAACTGGCCAGGCTCGCGCACCCGGCGCGGACGTTCCTGCCTCAGATACTGAACCATGGGGCGCTCACGGTCGAAATTGCGCTCCATCAGCTGGCCAAGGATGCGGTCCTCAAAACCAGGGGTATGGTCGAGCAGGTGGGCGACCTGGATGGGCTGGGTGAAGCCCTGATCGCGGATCTGCAGGGCCTCGGGCAGATAGAGGTTGATGGGGGCGTCGATGCGGATTCGACCGGCCTGGATCTCGTTCATCAACAGGATCCAGGTGAAGGTCTTTGAGATCGAACCGATCCGGAAGAGGGTCCGGTCCGGGTTCACCGGCCGCAGGGGTTGCAGGCTGGCGTAGCCATAGCCCTTCTTGAAGATCACTTGATCGTTCTGGACCACCGAGACCGTGACGCCGGCGATGCGGTTGTGGACCATCGCCGACCCGATCACTCCGTCGAGATAGGCTTCCAGGCGGGCCGGATCGAGGGGTGTCACCCCAGGGGTCGTGGGCGTCGCGGCCTCGGGGGCGCCGGTCTGGGCCGTGGGACGCGCCGGTGGGCGGACGCTTGTCCGTGGCCGCGGGGTCGATGACGGGGTCGTCTGGGTCAGGGCCTCATAGGGAATCGGCCCATCAGGCAGGGTCGATTGGGCCTGCGCCCCGATCGGGGCCCACAGGGCCGCCGTCATCATCGCCACAGCAAGCTTGGGCATGAAGCGCATCACCGGAACTCGCCTTGTCTGGAATTTCCCCACTCGCCCTCCTTCTAGGGCGCCGCGCCGGGGGCTCCAAGACGCAGCGTCACCGGGATGGGGGCTCAGGGAAGGTCAACAGGGGCAGGACCGGACGAAGCTGTGGACCGATCCAGACCTGCGGCTCCGATGGCGGGGTCAGGCCCTGGGCTGTCTCCCGTTCCCGGACACAGGCGCCGATCGCGCGGCCCAGGGCGAGAAAGTCGCCGACCTTGTTCAGGGACGACAGGAAGCAGGCGTCGAAATAGGGATAGGTGTCAGCCTCGCCACAGCCGAAGGAGGTGCGGTCCGGACGGGCGGCGGTCAGAATCATCCGGTTCGGCTTGGCCAGGGCAGGCACAAAAACCCCCGAGAAGCATGCGGAGATGACCACCACGGTGGGCTTGGCTCCGCAACTGCGGTCCAGCATCAGTCCCAGGATCGACGGCGGCAGGATCTGATCGTCTACCAGCACCCCGCGGGGGTCCCCGTGAGAGGTGATATAGACCATGCACCCGGCCGCCGTCGGCGCCTGGGCGCCCAGGGCCTCATAGATGCCGCGCGCGGTGGCCTTCTGCAGACGAGGGTTCTGCTCCGACCCTGGGCGGACGGAAAACTGTGCGATCTGCCCGGCGTCGAGACCCAGATCAGACAAGGCCCGGGCGATGTCCCGGCGGGCATTGTCAAACGCCTCGGTGGGCCCGCCCTGGGCGCCTTTCGAGTCGCCGGCCACGACAACGGCCGTCCAGGATTTGAAGGGAGCCGCCAGGCTGGGGCGGCCGGCCAGCAGGCTGCAGGCCAGCCCGAGCGCCAGGGCGCAGATCCGAAATCTCAGACCCGCGCGCTGGCCAGACACGTCAGCTCTTGTAGGACTTGAAGGGGGTGGGCAGGGCCGTCCCCGTCGCCTTGGCCAACAGCCGCCCGTCGGCGTCATAGAGCTCGCCCTCGGTGAAGGCGATGCTGCGGCCCCACTTCACCACGCGGCCGATCCCCTTGATGGTTCCCGGCATGGCCGGCCGCAGGAAGCTGGTCTTCATCTCCAGGGTCGGCGCCACGTGGGTCATGCCTGAGGCGACCATGCAGGCCACCGACATGGCCTCGTCCAGCATGGCGCAGAGATAGCCGCCCTGGATCTGCTTCATGGGATTGAGCAGCAGCTCGGCCTTGGCGTCGAAGGCCACCTCGACCATTTTTTCAGCCTGGCTGACGGCCACCATCTGAAAGCCCAGGGTCTGGGAGCCGGTGGGCTGGTTCTTGGTGCGCAGGAAGCGGGCCAGAATGGCCTCGTCCGTCAAGGCTTCGGGCTCAGGGGCGGCGACGTCGGTCATGGGGCCTATTTCTTGCGGAACTGGTCGAGGGAGACGACCTTCTCGGCCGGATCAGCGGGGGGGACGGGCGCCTCGGCAGGGGCGGCGGCTTCGGTCGCCTCCACCGCGGTCACCGCGCCGCTGTCGGTGGCGGCCTCGAACTGCAGCAGGAACTGCACGCTGGGGTCATAGAAGCGCGACACCGCCGCATAGGGCACCGACACCCGCTTGGGCTGGCCGCCAAATTTCAGGGTGACGGAGAAGAAGGTCTCGCCCGGCGCCAGGTCCCAGTACTGGTGCTGCAGGACGATGGTCATCTCGTCGGGATATTTCGACAGCAGGTCGGCAGGCCCGGACACGCCCGGCGCGTCAGTCTTGAAGGTCACATAGAAGTGGTGGGCGCCGGGCAGGCCCTCCGGCGACGCCGCGCGCTTGAGCGCAGCCTTGACCACGCCGCGCAAGGCCTCCTGGGCCATCGCCTCATAGTGCATCTGGTCTTGGGCCGGGGGCTCTTGGGCCATGGGGTCTCCGCCTGCGATCTGCTGGCCGGAGGGTAGCGTTTCGGCGCCGGGGCGCAAGCACGCGTTGCATCGCAGGGGGGCCATGACGGTGGTTGGCGCGCGGGCGGGGATTGTCTAGTGTCCGCGCCCGCGGCGGGGGCCGGTCATGTTGTTTGCGTCGCCGAGTTTTCTGTTCGTCTTTCTGCCGCTGTGTCTGGCCGCCTATTTCGCCAGCCGCACCATGGCGACGCGCAATGCGGTCCTGATCGCCGCCTCTCTCATCTTCTACGCCTGGGGCGAGCCGGCCTATGTGGCGCTGATGGCGGCCATGACCGTGGTCAACTATGGCGCGGCCCTGGCCATCGACGCCCGCGACGGTTCTTCGCGGAAGTCAGCCCTCATTGTGGCGGTGGGCGTCAATCTGGCCGCGCTCAGCCTGTTCAAATACGCCGGCTTCCTGGCCGACAGTCTCAACCTTGTGCTGGCGCCGGCCGGCCTGAGCGTCCCACGACCACAGATCCCGCTGCCCCTGGGCATCTCCTTCTTCACCTTCCACTGCCTGTCCTATCTGATGGACACCTATCGGCGCCGGTTTCCGGCCAACCGAAATCTCTCCCAGGTTGCCCTCTACATCGCGCTCTTCCCCCAGCTGATCGCCGGGCCGATCGTCCGCTACAAGACCATCGCCAGGCGGCTGGTCCTGCGCCGCCACAGCCTTGGCCGCGCCTCGGCGGGCCTGCGGATCTTCATCATCGGTCTGGCCCAGAAGCTCCTGATCGCCGACACCCTGGCGCCGGTGGCGGACGCCGTGTTCGATCAGAGCGCCAAGCCGGGGCTGGTCGAGGCGTGGCTGGGGGCGAGCGCCTACACCCTGCAGATCTATTTCGACTTCGCCGGCTATTCGACCATGGCCATCGGCCTGGCGATCATCTTCGGCTTCAGCCTGCCGCGGAACTTCCGCACCCCCTATGCGTCGACCTCGATCACCGAGTTCTGGCGCCGCTGGCACATCAGCCTGTCCACCTGGTTCCGGGACTATCTCTACATCCCCTTGGGCGGAAATCGTGGGCCGGCCTGGAAGACCTGGCGCAACCTGGTGGTCGTGTTCCTGCTGTGCGGGCTCTGGCACGGGGCGGCCTGGACCTTCGTGCTCTGGGGCGCCTGGCATGGCGCATTCCTGGTCCTGGAACGGGCTGGTCTGGGACGTTGGCTGAAGGCGGCGCCTTCGCCGGTCGCCTGGGGCTACGCCCTTCTGGTGGTGATCCTGGGCTGGGTGCTGTTCCGGGCCGAGAGCCTGGCCCGCGCCATCGAGGTCTGGGCCGGTATGGCCGGACTGCACGGGTTCGGCGCGCTGAGTGCGGCCACCGCGGTGGCCTTCCAGCCGATCCACCTGTGGCTGATCCCTGCGGCGGGCGCCTTGGCGGTGTTTGGTCTGCCCTGGCGAGTGCGGCCTGGCCCCTCGACCCGCGCCTGGATCGACACTGCCGCCGTGGCCCTGCTGTTGGTTCTCGCCCTCCTACGGGTGGCCCAGGGGACCTATAGCCCGTTCCTCTACTTCAGGTTCTAGGGAGGATGACCGGTGTTTGATCCTCGACGGTTCCTGATCCTGGGCGTCATGGCGGTGCTGGCGCTGCCGGTCCTGGCCATGCCGTTCCTGCCCTTGCAGACGGTGTCGCGGGAAGAGAACCGGATGCTGGCGCCGCCGCCCAGCTGGCCGCAGGACCTGCCGGACTGGAGACATGCCCCGCGGGCGGTGGACGCCTTCCTGGCTGACCATTTCGCCCTGCGCGAGCCAGCCATCTGGCTCGGCGCGCGGCTGGAGCGCCGTCTGGGGGTCACGGCGCCGGCCCAGGCCATGGCCGTCATGGGAGAGGGCGGCCAGATGTTCCTGACGGAAGGACTGCTGCGCTCCACCGGCCAGGACGTCGATCCTGAGCGGGCCGCCGACTATGTTGACTTCGTCTGTGAGGTTTCTCGTCGACTGGCCGCCCGCGGGACGCGGTTCGCCACCGGACTTGCGCCCTCGCCAGGGACCATTCTCACTGACCAGACCCCACCCTGGGCCCGGCCTGCGATGACGCCCAGTGATCACGATCTGATCCTTCAGGGGCTGGAGGGCTGTGGCGCGCCGGCCCAAGACCTACGTCCAGCCCTGCGCGCGGCCGAAACCCAGGGGCGAGCCTATCGGCGCTATGACAGCCACTGGACGCCGTGGGGCGCCCTTGCGGCCTACAACCAGATGGCGGCGGCCCTGGGCGAACCCCAATGGGCGTGGGCGGAGTCTGAGCTCAACTGGGCCGAGATGCGCACCGACGATGGGGATCTGCCGCGCATGGCCGGTATGCCGCAGGCGGTGGAGACCCTGCGCTACCATCACCGCACCAGCCTGCCCTCCGGCGCGGTCCGGCGTGAGCTGGAGGGCTATGGCGGCCCCATGCCCGCCTTCGTGGTGGAGCGGCAGGCGCCCGGACCGACGGTGTTGATCATCGGCGACAGCTATACGGCCGACTTCTTCCCCTCGCTGATCGCTGAGCGGGTGAGCCGCCTGACCTGGATCCACATGGATGTCTGCGGTTTCGATTGGCGCGTGGTCGAGGACCAGGCGCCTGACTACGTCCTGCTCTTGCCAGCTGAGCGCAACGCCATTTGCGAAGGGCGTCGACCGGCAGGCTTAAACTGATCGGCTTGGGCGATGGAAAGGTGGAGGGGTTCTGTTGCAAGGCCCCCTCCCGGCCCCGCCTAGCGCTGCTAAGACACTAGGAGTTTAGGTCGAAATCTATCGGACCGCTTACGCAGCCAGACGGACTTCTTCAGCGAAGTTATCGTTCGCATTTAGATTAAGGCCCGAAACGGTGGGCCAAGCCGAGAGAAAGCAACACCTTTAGACGTCTGTCGATGCTGATCGGCCCCAGACTTCCCGGCGATACCCGGGGAAGGATTTGGTGGAGCCGCCGGGAATCGCACCCGGGTCCAGTCCGCTTATGACGTGCGCGTTTATCTCCATAGTCCGGCGAACCGGACAGATTGAATATAGGGCTGGGCGCCTGGAATTTGAAGGGCTTTCGCGCTGGGCGCGTCAGGGCGACCGGGGCGGATCCTCGGGCTTGATGCGGCCACCTTCGACGATCAGAGCCTCATAGGCCGCCCGCTCGCGGGAAAAGTCTGCGCCATCGGGCAAGAGGACGTCGATCCGCGGCTCATAGCCCATGGCCGCGCCAATGGCGGTCTCCAGCAGGTCGGCGACTTCCCCGACCTCGGCGTCCTCGCAATCGCGGCGCAGAACCCCGCCGGCGTCGTCGGTTAGGCGGATCAGATCATAGGCCACGCCATCCAGGCAGATCGATCCGACGCTGGCGTTCCCTTCCTGGGCCACGGCGTCCCGGGGGCTGTTCCAGACTTGGGAGGTCGCCAGCTCAAGGATGCGGCTGCGATAGCCGGCCGGGAGCTCCACATCGAACCCAACCCGCCGGGCGATATCGGGCTCGCAGCAGGCGCGCCCGGCGCGGACCTGGACGAAGGCCTCGCCATCCCGCCGGGCGGTCAGGCGGATGACCATCTGGTCGACGCTGTTGGAGGGCCTGCGCCAGACCTCAATCATCGCCTCGCCGCCATAGACCACCTGGGTCTGCAGGGGCGGCAGGCCCCAGAGGCGGTAGAGGGTGGGTTCGACAGGCGTGACCACCGGCGGCGGGCCTGCGCGGGGCAGTCGTCGCCGGGCCATCGGATCGGCGGCGTCCGGGGGCGGCGGGCGCTCGGCGCTCCACCAGTCGCGGGGGTCCGGCGGCGGGTAGGGCGAGCCCGCGGACGGGATCACATAGGTCTGCTGGGCGAGGCTCGGGGTGGCGGCCGTGAGGCTGAGGGCCAGTCCTACGGCCGCTCGCTGCATCCTGTTCGCCATGCCGTACTCCTAGAGGGCGTCGGCCCCCCGCGTGATGGAAAGCACGCCGGTGCGCGACAGTTCCACAAGGCCCAGCGGCCGCATCAGTTCGGCGAACTTGTCGATCTTGTTCGGCGCGCCGGTGATCTCGAAGACGAAGCTCTCATGGGTGGTGTCGATCACCCGGGCGCGGAAGATGTCGGCCACCCGCAGGGCCTCGACCCGCTCGGCGCCCAGGCTCTTGACCTTCACCAAGGCCAGTTCCCGCTCCAGACCGTTGGGGTCCCGGGTCACGTCCTGGACGTGGCGGGTGGAGACCATCTTCTCCAGCTGGGCCTCGATCTGACCCAGGACATGGGGCGTGCCGCGGGTGACGATGGTCACCCGGCTGGTGTGGGCGTTGCGGTCGGTCTCGGCGACGGTCAGGCTTTCGATATTGTAGCCCCGGGCCGCGAACAGCCCGACCAGCCGATGCAGGACGCCCGGCTCGTTGTCCACGAGCACGGCGAAGGTGGCGAGGTTCTCCACCTCGGCCTTGTGGTCGAGGTCATAGACGGAGGCGGGCTGGGGATCGGGCATCAAGGTCTCTTCTCTTGGCTCGGCCGTTCAGGTGTCACAGGAGCGGCTCAGGGGCAACTGCGGCTGGCCGCTTCGACGACGGCTCAGAGCACTTACGGTGGTCCAGTCGCCGGAGATGAGGGCTTCCTTCTTGGCGCGGGACCAACCCTTGACCTTTCGCTCGAAGGCGATGGCGTCGGTGATGCGCTGGAACTCTTCGCACCAGACGAGTCTCACGGGGCGCTGCCGCAGTGTGTAATTGCCGCCCTCTCCGGCCTGATGTTGGCCTACGCGAGTTTGGACATCCTCACCGCGATGCGAGCCGACATAGTATGAGCCATCGGCGCACCTCAGCATGTAGACCCAGGCGCTCACGCGGCCGCCCTCGTCCTTCGAGGCCCGCTGCGCGGGCGCCTCAGGATGAGGGCGACTGAAACGCCCTGAGAGCGCGATGCCCTACCCACGGTCCTCATCCTGAGGTGCGAGCAAAGCGAGCCTCGAAGGACGCACGGCCCCTAGGCCAGCCGCGGTGCACAGTCAAACCCCGGCCTCCTTGGCCAGGGGCGCCCACCATTCCGGATCGTATGGCGCCCACAATGGTGGCTGCATCATGCGCACCTCAAGGCGGCACTCGGCGTTGAAGGGAAGGCGTCCCTCATCGTCGGGCCAGACCCACTGATAGGCTTCGGGCGGCGAGGCCGCGCCGTTTTCGTCTCGCCAACGGAGCAGGGCGCCGAAGTTGTCGCCGACAAACTGGCTGGGATGCACCCGGCGCCAAACACAGTCCTGCGCTTCATGAAGCCCTGCAGGGATATGATCGCCGTCTAACGATAGCCGCCCCGCACCTACGTCCTCCACGAGCTTTCCAAGAAGCTCGTTTGCGGCGCGCGAAGACAGTCCAGCCACACACAGTTCGGGCGAGCCAAACTTGGCCGGGAGCCCGATGGTGTAGGCGAACGGCGGTCCGCTCTCGCCCTCATCGACCGCGATAATCGTCCAGCCGTATCGATCCAGCTTCTTGCGAATGCCGTTCCAGGCCAACCATGCGAAGACCATCTGCGTTCTCCGTTTGTTCGGAGGATGTTGCCCCGTCGTGTGACGGCCTGTCAATGCGTGGACGGACCCGCCTAGACCAGCCGCTTGCCGGCGTCGTCGATGATCGAGCCGAGGTCGCGGGCTTCCTGGGCGAGGATCATCTCGTTGTGCGCCTTGCCCGATGGGATCATGGGGAAGCAGTTCTCCTCCTTGGTCACCCGGCAGTCGAACAGCACCGGCCGCCGCACGGAGATCATCTCGGCGATCTTGTCGTCCAGTTCGCCGGGATGCTCGGCCCGCAGGCCCACGGCGCCGAAGGCCTCGGCCATCTTCACGAAGTCCGGCAGGCTTTCCGAATAGGAGTGGGAATAGCGCTCGCCGTGCAGCAACTGCTGCCACTGGCGGACCATGCCCATCCATTCGTTGTTCAGGATGAAGATCTTGATCGGCAGGTCGTACTGAATGGCCGTGGCCATTTCCTGCATGGTCATCTGGACGCTGGCGTCGCCGGCGATGTCGATGACCAGGGAGTCCGGATGAGCGATCTGCACGCCGACGGCGGCGGGTAGGCCATAGCCCATGGTGCCCAGGCCGCCCGAGGTCATCCAGCGGTTGGGATCTTCGAACCGGAAATACTGCGCGGCCCACATCTGGTGCTGGCCGACCTCGGTGGTGATGTAGACGTCCTTGTCCTTGGCGTGGTGGTACAGCCGCTCGACCGCCTGCTGCGGCTTGATGAGCTTGGAGTCCGGCGTGTAGGCGAAGCAGTCGCGCGCCCGCCAGACATCGATCTGCTTCCACCATTCGGCCAAAGCGGTCTTGTCCACCGACAGGCGCATGGCCTTCCAGGCGGCGATCATGTCTTCCAGGACGCTGGCGGCGTCGCCGACGATGCCCACGTCGCAGCGGACATTCTTGCCGATGGACGAGGCGTCGATGTCCACGTGGATCTTGCGCGAGGTGGGGGCAAATGCGTCCAGGCGGCCGGTGACCCGGTCGTCAAAGCGGGCGCCCAGCGCCACCATGACGTCGCAGTCGTGCATGGCGTGGTTGGCTTCAAAGCTGCCATGCATGCCCAGCATGCCCAGCCACTTGGGATCAGACGCCGGGAAGGCGCCCAGGCCCATCAGGGTCGAGGTCACCGGCGCGCCGGTCAGTTCGGCGAACTCCCGCAGCAGCTCCGCCGCCCGGGGACCGGCGTTGATCACGCCGCCGCCGGTATAGAGGATCGGCCGGCGCGACTGGGCGATCAGGGTGACGGCCTCGGCGATGCGGCCGGCGTCGCCCTTGACCTGCGGGCGGTAGTCATGGGCGTGGGTGACGGCCTGCGGACCCTGATAGGCCGCCTTGCCGAACTGCACGTCCTTGGGAATGTCGATGACCACGGGGCCGGGGCGGCCCGAGGTGGCGATGTGGAAGGCCTCGTGCATGATCCGGGGCAGATCGTCGACGTTCTTGACCAGATAGTTGTGCTTTGTGATCGAGCGGGTGATGCCGATCGTGTCGCACTCCTGGAAGGCGTCGGTGCCGATCAGGTGGGTGGCGACCTGGCCGGTGATAACCACCAGGGGAATGGAGTCCATCAAAGCATCGACAATGCCGGTGACCGCATTGGTCGCGCCGGGCCCCGAGGTGACCAGGACGACGCCCGGCTTGCCGGTGGAGCGGGCATAGCCCTCGGCCGCGTGGGTCGCGCCCTGTTCATGGCGCACCAGGATGTGGCGCAGGCGCGGCTCGGCGAACAGCGCGTCATAGATCGGCAGCACCGCCCCGCCCGGATAGCCGAACAGGACCTCTACGCCCTGGTCGAGGAGAGAGCGGACGACGATCTCGGCGCCGCTCATCATTTCGGTGTCGGCGGCCTCGGGGGCGGTGATGGTCTGGTGGGCGGTCATGGCAGTGGCCTTCTTAGGCTGGCCTTCAGGGCAATAAAAAAGGCCCGCTGGGGGGCCTGGTGCAAGCGACCTCGTTCGCGCCGATCGAAATCGGCCCGTCTAAGGTCGCCACTTAAGTACGATGCTGACGCGCACGCGCGTTCTCCAGATAGGGTGTTTCCCGCTCATCGCATGCGCGGGCCGGGGCGTCAAGGCGCGGTCAGAGCAAGAAACTGCCCCCACTGGGCCTCGGGGTCGGCCGCCGTGATCCTGGGCCAGTCCGGGGTCTGATTGCGGAACCATGTCGCCTGGCGCTTGGCGTAGCGCCGGGTGGCCTGCTGGGCGGCGGCCAGGGCTGCGTCCAGGCTCATCTCACCGGCCTGCCAGGCTGCGATCTCCGCCAGCCCCAGGGCCTTCATCACCGGGAGGTCAGGATCCAGACCCCGCGCCATCAGGGCGGTGACCTCATCGGCGGCGCCCGCCTCGACCATGGCCGCCAGCCGCGCGTCACAGCGGGCGTAGAGCGCCTCACGCGGCGGATCGATGGCGACGCCCCGCCAGTCACCGGCGTTAAAGGGCGCGGTCGTCTGCGTCTGGAGCGCCGAGAGCGACTGGCCGGCCGTGAGATAGACCTCCCAGGCGCGCGCCAGACGCTGGCGGTCGCCGAGTGCGATGCGCGCCGCGGCGGTCGGGTCGACCTGCGCCAGGCGGTCCCGGAAGGCCGCCTCGCCGAGCGTCTCGAAGTCCGCCGCCACGGCGGCCCGGGTTTCTACGGCGGAGGCGGGGATCTCAGCCAGGCCATGGGTCAGGCTGCGGAAATAGAGGCCTGTGCCGCCGACCAGGATGGGGCTTTTCCCCTGATTGCGGACCTCAGCGATGATTGGCAGGGCTGCGCGCTGCCAACGGCCCACTGACCAGGCCTCGGCTGCGTCGGCGACGCCGAACAGATGGTGGGGCGCCTGGCCCAGCTCTTCCGGTGTCGGTCGGGCGCTCAGGATTTCCAGGTCCCGATAGAGCTGAATGGAGTCGGCGTTGATGATCTCGCCGTCGATTTCCCGGGCCAGGCGCAGGGAGATCGCCGTCTTGCCGCTTGCCGTCGGCCCGCCGATCAGCCAGATGCGGGGCTCCATGGAAATCGCGCTCACCCTTGTCAGTCCGCAGGAGGCCGCCGTCGCTGCGGCCACCGTCCGTCTCACCCAAGCGCTCGCAGGCGCACAGGCCCGCGTCAAGGAACCCCGGCCGCTCGGCCCGGGCGCGGTCGACCTGTCGGTGGAGGCCGAGGCGCTCGCGCCCGTGCGCGACGCCGCCCTGGCCGCGCTGTCGGATATGCCGGTGGACGCCTGCGTCCAGCCCTGGGATGGGCGGCGTAAGCGGCTGCTGATCGCCGACATGGATTCCACCATCATCGGCTGCGAGTGCATCGACGAGCTGGCCGATTTCGCCGGGGTCAAGGACAGGGTCTCCGAGATCACCGAGCGGGCCATGCGCGGGGAGCTCGATTTCGAGGCCGCCCTGCGCGAGCGGGTGGCCATGCTGAAGGGCCTGCCGCTGTCAGATCTGCAACGGGCCTATGACGAGCGGGTGGCCCTCAATCCCGGGGCGCGGACCCTGGTGCGGACCATGGCGGCGGGCGGGGCGCGCTGCGTCCTGGTCTCGGGCGGTTTCACCTTCTTCACCAGCCGTGTGGCGCAGGCTGCGGGCTTCCACGCCCAGCGGGCCAACACCCTGATTGAGGCCGGGGAGGTCCTGGCCGGAGAGGTGGGCTCGCCCATCCTTGGCCGCGAGGCCAAGCTTGCGGCCCTGCGCGAAGAGGCCGCCGCCATCGGGGCCGACCTGACCGCGACCCTCGCCGTCGGCGACGGGGCCAATGACCTGGCCATGATCGAGGCTGCCGGTCTCGGCGTCGCCTACCGGGCCAAGCCGGTGGTCGCCGCCCAGGCTCATGCCAAGGTCGATCACGCTGACCTGACGGCCTTGCTCTACTTCCAGGGCTACTCCGCGCAAGACTTTGTCACCGACTGAAGCAGGCCTTGATTTCGCTTCGGGCGCGTCTCGGACTATGAGCCTGCCATGACGCTTCCCCGACCCTGCGCCGCCGTCGTGTTCGACATGGACGGCCTGCTCATCGATTCCGAACGCCTGATGCTGCAGGCCATGCAGGGCGCAGCCCTGGCCATGGGGCGCGACATGCCGTTCCCTGTCTTTCAGAGCATGGTCGGCCTCACCCACGCGGCGAGTGACGGCATCCTGATCGATCACTTCGGCGCGGGTTTCGCGCTGGATGACTATGTGGCCGAGGTCCGCGCGCGATATGTCGAAGCGCATAAGGCCGGCGTCGCCCTGAAGGCTGGCGTCGTCGAGATGCTGGACCACCTGGACACCGTCGGCGCGCCCCGGGCGGTAGCTACCTCATCGCGCATGCAATCGGTGGAGACCCATCTGGGTCATGCTGGCCTGCTGTCGCGGTTCGACGCCTTCATCACAGCCGAGAGCGTGACCAACGGCAAGCCGCACCCGGAACCCTATCTGAAGGCTGCGGCGGCTCTGGGTCTCGATCCGCGTGACTGCATCGCCCTGGAGGATAGTCACAATGGGGTCCGCGCGGCGGCTGCGGCCGGCATGATGACCATCATGGTGCCCGACATGCTGGAGCCCAATGACGAGATGCGGGGCCTGTGCGTGCGCATTGCTCAGGACCTGCACGAGGTCCGTGACCTGTTGTCCGTGATTGTCCGCAAATGAAAAGCCCCCGGTCCAGCTAAGGACCGAGGGCTGATTTCTTCGCAGGGGGCGGCGCTTACCGCGCCCCGCCCGGACCCCGCTCGAAGTAGCGGAAGAAGGCGCTGTCGGGCGACAGGACCATGGTCGCATCGCCCTGACCGATGGACGCCTCATAGGCCTGCATCGAGCGGTAGAAGGAGGCGAAGCCAGGGTCGCGGCCGAAGCTCTGGGCGTAGATGCGCGTGCGTTGCGCATCGCCTTCACCTCGGGTGCGGTCGGCGGTTTCCTGGGCGGTGGCCAGGGTGATGGTCACTTCCTTATCGGCCGCGGCGATGATCTCACGCTTCTGCTGCTCGCCGATGGCGCGGACCTGGGCGGCCTCCTGCTGACGGGAGGTCTCCATCCGGCGATAGACCGCCGCCTGGTTGGCCTCTGGCAGGTCAGCGCGGCGGATCCGGACGTCGATCACCTCAATACCCAGGCGCGACGATTCCGCCCGGGCGCGGACGTCTTGCAGGGTGCGCTGCATGACCCCGCTGCGGGACCCGGAAATGATCTCGCTGGACGGCGCCGAACCCAGGACTTCACGCAGGGCCGAATTGACCAGACGCTGGATACGGTCGCGGGCGGTGCGGTCGTCCCGCAGGGTGCGATAGTACTGCAGAGGCTCGCTGATCCGGTAACGGATGAAGGCGTCAACCACCAGGCGCTCCTGGTCGGCGGCGATGATCTCCTCCTCATCGGTGGCCAGGGCCAGGTTCCGCTTATCGAAGCGCAGAACCTGCTCCATGAAGGGAACCTTGACCTTGAGGCCGGCGGTGGCTTCCGCCCCGGCGTTGACCACCCGGACGGGGTCGCCCAGGCGCACCACAATGGCCTGTTCGCGCTGATCCACCACGAAGAAGGTGTTGGCCAGGACGATCAGAGCCACCACCGCGGCGATGGCGTAGGGGATGTAGCGACGATCCATCATTGGCTGCTCCTCGCGCCGGGCGCCGCCGAGCCGGTTTCAGCCGGCGTGGCGGTGGTGGCGGGCGCGCCGGTGCGCGGCCGGAAGACGTCAGGGGGCAGGATGATCGGGGCGCTGGCGCCTTCGGAATCGACGATCACCTTGTTCGAGTTCTGCAGCACCCGCTGCATGGTCTCGATATAGAGGCGCTCGCGGGTCACCCCAGGGGCTGAGCGATACTCGGCATAGATCTGGTCGAAGCGTGACGCCTCACCGGTGGCTTCCCGCACGGCCTGTTCGCGATAGGCCTCGGCGGCCTGAGTGATGCGCGCGGCGTCACCCTTGGCCTCGTTGATCACCCGGTTGCGATAGGTGTTGGCTTCGTTGACCGCCGATTCCGCATCCTGGCCGGCATTGGCCACTTCGCGGAAGGCGTCGACCACCTCGGCGGGCGGATTGGCGTTGCGGATCTGGACTTCCACGACGTTCACGCCAGCGCCCCAGGAATCCAGGGTCTGCTGCATCAGCTCTGCGGCCTGGGCCTGCACTTCGCCGCGGCCGCGGGTCAGGATGGATTCCAGGTCCCGGCGGCCGACCACTTCGCGCATGGCGCTCTCGGCCACGGCCTTCACCGACTCTTCCGGATCCCGGATCGTGAAGATGTAGCGGGCCGCGTCGGCCACGCGCCAGGTGACGCTGAAGTCGAGGTCGACGATGTTCTCGTCGCCGGTGAGCATCAGGCTTTCTTCCGGAACATCAGCGCCGTCGGCGCCGCCGATGTCGATGCGGTTCAGGGAGGTGACCGGCACCTTCTCCACCCGCTCGATGGGCGCGGGCAGGGCGTAGTTCAGACCAGGGCCCGATGAGCGCGAATAGGCGCCGAAGGTGGTCACCACCGCCTGTTCGTTGGGCTGGACCAGATAGAGGCCCGACATGGCCCAGAGGGCGAAGGCCACCCCGGCCACCGCAGCAATGGCGCCAGGGCGGATCTGATCACCGCCAGGACCACTGAAAAACTGCCGCAGGCGGGCCATCAGGCGCTCGAGCAGCTGGTTGAGATCAGGCTGCGGGCCTCGGGGGCCGCCAGGGCCACGGGGACCGCCGCCGCCAAGACCCGGGCGCTTGGGGCCGCCAGGGCCACCCGAACCGCCGGAGCCGCCGCCTTGCTGCGGCGGGCTTCCCCAGGGGCCGGGGTTTACGTTGTCATTCCAGGGCATTCTTTTTGTGCGTCGTCTTTCTGGGTCGCGTCGTCGGGGACGTCGTGGGTCGGCGTATCTCGGCGCGGCCGCGATTTCGGTCTGCGGAGGCGGACTTGTAAACCGGCGCTTGCAGCCGGATATGTGATGGCAGAGCCGCCAACGCAAGCTGAAGACGACATGAACCCATCACCCCAGTCTGACCGCGACGCCCTCCTGAAGCTTCTTGAGGGTCTGCGCGACCCTCAGAGCGGGAAGGGGCTGGTGAGCGCGGGTCTGGTCCAGGGGCTGTCTGTGCGCAATGGCCGTGTAGGCTTCATGATGGAGGCGCCGGGCGGTTTGCTTGAGCTCTATGAGCCCGTCCGCGCCCAGGCCGAAGCGATTCTAAGCCAGGCGCCAGGGGTGGACCGGGCTCAGGTGGTTCTGACCAACGCCCCAGGCGACGGCCCGCCGCCGCCGCCCGCCGAAGGGGTCACCCGGGTGCGGAAAGGGGTGAAGCTCACCGTCGATCCCCAGGCGACCCCCGCGCCCCCCGCCGGCGCCGTCCGACCACCCCATGTACGCCGGGTGATCGCGGTGGCCAGCGGCAAGGGCGGGGTGGGCAAGTCCACAGTTTCGGTCAGCCTGGCCGTCAGCCTGGCGGCCCTGGGCCTGCGGGTTGGCCTCCTGGACTCCGATGTCTACGGTCCTTCGGCCCCACGAATGATGGGGGTGGACGGCGATCCGGAATATCATCCCGAAAAGAAGCTGATCCCCCTGGAGGCCTGGGGGGTCAAGGTCATGTCCATCGGCTTCATGGTCGATGAGGGCGCGCCGATGATCTGGCGGGGCCCGATGGCCTCTTCGGCGGTGCGCCAGATGATGCACGAGGTGGCCTGGGGCTCGGAGGAAGAGCCCCTGGACGTTCTGGTGGTCGACATGCCCCCGGGCACCGGCGACATTCAGCTGACCCTGATCCAGAAGATGAAGCTGGACGGGGTGGTGATCGTCACGACGCCTCAGGAAATCGCCCTGATTGACGCCCGCCGGGCGGCCACGATGTTCCAGAAGACGGCCACGCCGATCCTCGGGCTGATCGAAAACATGGCCTTCTTCACCGACCCGTCCACGGGAACCGCCATCCCGATCTTCGGTCAGGGGGGCGGGCTGGCGGAAGCTGAACGCCTGGAGACCCCGGTGCTTGGTCAGATCCCCATCGACGTGGCGCTGCGTCAGGGCTGCGATGACGGGCGGCCGCTGGTGGCGACGGCGCCCGACAGCGGCCCGGCCAGGGCCTTCCGCCACGCCGCCGAGATGCTGCGGACCAGGCTTGGCCTGGCCCGCGGCTGAGTCACAGGTAAGGCGTCAAGCTGTGGCGGCCTGGTCTCGGGCGTCCAGGGCGGCGCGGATGGCCGCGTGCTTTTCGGCGTTCATGCCATAGCCGAAGAAGCAGGCCCCGCCGATCAGGACGAAGATGATCGGGGCGAACAGGTAGCACATCTCCAGGCCGAAGATGGCCTGCGGGGTGTTCGTCACATTGTCGGCGGCGTTGTAGCCGACCAGCGACAGGACCGGGAAGATGATCCCCACCGAGATGGCCGCCCCCACCTTCTGGGTGCTGGTCACCATGGCGTAGAGCAGGCCGGTCTGCTCCTTGCCCTGTTCCAGACGGATGGCGTCCCCCACGTCAGCGACCATGGCGCGGACCAGGACCACGAAGGCGCTGGCCGTAAAGCCGACGGCGAACATGCCAAGCGCGGTGGGCAGAAAGAGCCCCTTGGGAATGGCCATCAGGACCGTCTGGAACACGGCATAGGCGACCGTGGCGCCCATCAGGGTCTGGTGCTTGCCAAACCGCTGGGCGAGCTTGGCCCAGACCGGCGCGCCCAGAAGGCCCGCGCCGATGAAGGGCACCAGCAGGATGGCGACCTGGGCGTAGTTGAACGCTTTGGCGTCGTGGAAGAAGAACACATAGATGGCCGCCGTCGTGCCAGGGCCCAGCGCCAGGGCGAGGTCGGCCAGGATCAGGCGGATCATCTCCGGTCGTTTCAGGGCCTGCCAATATTCCCGCAGGTCGAAGGTCTCAGCCGCGCTGCGGGGCGCCACCTTCTCCGGTGACAGCAGCACGCACAGGGCGGTGGCCAGAGGAATGCCGGCGATCACGATCCAGCCGACGGCCGGCATGCTGTCGCCTGAGCCGGGCTCAATCTGCCCACCGGTCAGGGCCGGCAGCAACAGCAGGCCCACGGCGCCGGCCACGCCGACGGCGTGCATCCAGCCATAGACCCGGGAGCGCTCATCATAGCTGGTGGCGATGGACGAGGCCCAGGCGGCGTGGGCCAGGGACACGATGGAAAGGGCCGCATAGATCACCAGTAGCCAGAGGATCAGATAGGCCTCGCCCGCGCCGGCTGGCGGGTTGAACAGCTTGTAGGCGCCCAGCATCATCACGGGGGCGCCAGCGATCACCCAGGGGCGGTAGCGCCCGATCGGGGTGCGGGTGCGGTCCATGAGCGCGCCGATCATGGGATCGAAGGCGATATCGATCAGGCGCACAATGGTGAAGGCCGCGCCGACGGCCACCAGACTGATGCCGATATGACCGGCGAAGTAGCGCGGAAGAAAGACGCCCAACGCCAGGCCAAGTACGGCCAGGGGTACGCCGGTGCTGGAAAAAGCCAGAACTGTGGTCAGGGGCAGGCCGCCCCCGCGGGGCGCAGCCGCGCCCTGGGGTAAAGCACTCACGGAACGTCTCCAAATCTATTGTTTTGGCGCAGCTTGGCCGCGCGATTATGGAGACGACAAAACGCCCGCTTGCGGCGTCGCGCAAGCGGGCTGAGAAGATATAACTACGGTCGTTCTTTTAGCCCTTGCGGGGCTCGATCAGTGGCGTGGGGATCGAGGGCTCGCTGGCAAGGGTCTCAAGGACTGGCGCGGTGTCATAGAGGGCGTCGCGCTCGTCCAGCTCGCGGCGGATTTCGCTGTGACGCTCTTCGCCCAGCTTATAGCCGATGAAGCAGAGACCCCCGAGGGCGACAAAGAAGATCGGCCCGATCAGGAACGCCTGTTCCAGCCCCCTGACCGCCTCGGCGGTATTGGCCGCCCCGTCCGTGGCGTTGTAGCCCACCCGGTCAAGGACCGTGAAGGTCAGGAAGACGGCGAAGGCGCCGGAGATCTTCGAGGTGAGGGTGGTGATGGCGTAGAGCAGGCCCGAGCGCTCCTTGCCCTGTTCCAGACGCACCTCATCGGCGACGTCGGCGGTCATGGCCCGGGTCAGGACCTGGAAGCCCGCCGCCAGGAAGCCGGCGGTGAACATCTGGAAGGCGCCGACCATGATGTCGCCCTTGGGCAGAAAGGGCAGGACCACCAGGGCTGCGGCGTAGCCAGAGGTGGCGACCATCACCGCCCGGTGCTTGCCGATCTTCGTGGCCAGGCGTCCCAACAGGGGCGCGCCGGCGAAGCCGGCGACGATATAGACCGCCAGCAGGCCGCTGGCCTGGCCGGTGGTGAAGCCCCGGCTGTCGGTGAAGTAGAACAGATAGAGCGCGCTCATCCAGCCAGGGCCAAGGGACAGGCACAGGTCGGCCAGAACGATCCGACCCATGGAGGGCCGTGCGATCAGCCGCCAGTATTCCTTCAGCTGAAACTTCTGCTGGCCCGGCACGTCCGGAGAGATCTTCTCCGGCGTCAGCGCCACAACCAGCCAGACGGCCAGGGGGGTCAGGATCATGACGAACCAGCCCATGGCCGGCACGCCTTCGGACTCCGGCATGTCCAGGGCCGCGACGATGAAGGGCATCATCAGCACCAGCAGGGCGCCGAGAACCCCGACGGCGGTCATGATGGCGAACACCCGCGAGCGGTCATTGTACCTGGGCGCCAGGGTCGCGGCCCAGGCCGCGTGGGACAGGTGCAGGATGGACGTGCCCACATAGAGAATCAGCAGCCAGAAGATCAGGCCGCCGACCCCGCCTGAGGGCGAGATGAACAGCATGAAGATGGCCAGCATCAGCACCGGTGCGCCGATCACCGTCCACAGGCGGTATCGTCCAAACCGAGTCCGGGTCCGGTCCATGGCCAGGCCCAGCAGGGGGTCCAGCGGAATATCGATCATCCGCACCAGGGCGAAGGCCGAGCCCACGGCCAGCAGGCTGATGCCGATCTCGCTGGCGAAATGCCGGGGCAGATAGACCGACATGGCGATGGTCAGCGCCGACAGCGGAAGGCTGGTGCAGGCGAAGGCGAGGATGGTCGACAGCTTCAGCTGTGACGGCGGTGCAGGCGCGGCTGCGTCGGTTGTGGCCACTCGGGCGTCTCCCCAGATCTATGGTGACGCCTCTGACGGGCGTTATCCTTGGGCTCTAGGTTACGCGCGATCACCTGCGTCAAGGCAAGGCCGATTTGGGGTTGAGGGGCAAAAGAAAACGGGCGGCCCTCAGGAGAGCCGCCCGTCGTCAGATCATAGGCGAAATCGGGGTTTAGCCGCCCGACAGCTTGCGGAAGAACTTCTGGCTCTGCTCGCCGCCGGCCGCATAGGCGGCCTGACCTTCGGGGTCGGCGATCTTGGACCAGTTGTCGCGGACTTCCTCGACCGAGAGGCCGCCCTCGCCGAGATAGACGCCTTCGGTCTCATAGATGCGCGACAGGGCGAAGGCGCCCGCGCCGGCGGTCAGGATGGCCCCGGTGGGGGCCTCTTCGGAGCAGAGATAGACCACGCCCGGGGTCACATATTCCGGCTTCAGACGCTCAAGCACCGCGGGGGGCATGAGGTTTTCGGTCATCCGCGTGGCCGCCACCGGCGCGATGGCGTTGACGTGGATGTTGTTCTTGGCGCCTTCGAGACGCAGGGTGTTCATGAAGCCGATGATGCCCAGCTTGGCCGCGCCATAGTTGGACTGGCCGAAGTTGCCATAGAGGCCCGAGGACGAGGTGGTCACCACGATCCGGCCGTAGTTCTGCTCGCGCATGATGTCCCAGACGGCCTTGGCCGGCTTGACGGTGCCCATCAGGTGGACGTTCAGCACGAGCTCGAAGTCGGCCATCTCCATCTTGGCGAAGGACTTGTCGCGCAGGATGCCGGCGTTGGCGACCAGGATGTCGATCCGGCCCCACTGGTCCATAGCCTGCTTGATCATCAGGGCCACGCCCGCGTCGTCGGTGACCGACGAGCCGTTGGAGATGGCTTCGCCGCCGGCGGCCTTGATCTCTTCGACCACCGCATCGGCCGCGGCCGAGGAGCCGCCCGAACCGTCCACCGAACCGCCCAGGTCGTTGACCACGACCTTGGCGCCGCGCCGGGCCAGTTCCAGAGCATGCTGCCGGCCCAGGCCGCCGCCCGCGCCCGTCACAATGGCCACTTTGCCGTCGAAGCGGATATCCGCCATGGAAGTCTCCCGAAGTCAGGTGAAGGAATTGGCGCGGTTGTGCGCGGCCGACCCCTTATCCGTCAAGGCGGTGGTGCGTTCGGCGAGACCCGCCTCAGCTGGCCTGAGCCGCCTCGGCGCCTGGCCGCAGGAACTTCACCAGGACACGCTGGCCAACCAGGAAGGGCGCATCCTCGGTGCTGACCACCACCTCGACCACCCGGTCGTCGGTCCGCTCGGTGGGATCATCGGACACCAGCTTGCGGGCTCCGAAGACGGCGGCCCGGCGGATCACCAGGCCCTGGAAGGTCTTGCTGGGATCGGCCTCTGAGGCGATCTGCACCCGCTGGCCGATCTGGACGTGCGGCAGGGCGCCCTCGGCGATCTCGGCGCGAACGATCCGCTGGCCGGCCGGCTCCAGATCGAACATGTTGGAGACGTTGAGGGTCGAGGCGCCCGCGCCGGGATTGGCGTAACGCCGCACGATAACCCCGTCGGCCGGGGCGCGGATGACGCTCAGCTCCAGATCATACTCGGCCTCGTTCAGGCGGGCCTGAGCGGTGGCGACGGCGGCGCGTTGGGCCGCCAGCCTGGCCTCGGCCTGGCGGATCGTGTCCTGCGCCTGATCCAGCCGCTGGCCGGCGACGAAGTTGGACGGCGCCAGGGCCTGAAGACGCTCATGTTCCCGCCGGGCGGTGGACAGCTCCACCTGGATCAGGGCGATCTGCGACTGGGCCTGGGCCACCTCGGCCCGGGCTCGGGCAGCGGTCAGACGGGGCTCGTCATCCTCCAGCCTGGCCAGGACCTGACCTTCTGTGACGGCCTCGCCCTCCTGCACCAGCACATCACGCACAATGCCAGCCCGGCGGGCGGCCACCTGGATCAGGCCGCCTTCCACATCAGCCTTGCCATTGGCCACGGCGACAAAGGGGCTTTCCGGGGCGGCCTTCACGGCCTGGGCGGCCTCGGCCTCCTTCTTGGCGTTGGCCTGGCTCATGAACGCCAGGCCACCTCCGCCCAGCACGAGCACGGCGGCGGCGGCGAACCAGACGGTCTTGCGGCGGAGAAAGGACGGCATGTGGGTCAAGCCTCAATGAAGGTGGGTTGCGGGGCCCTCGCGGCGCCGGGCGTCGTGCGCCGGTCGTCCAGGATCTCCCCGTCTTCGATGTGGATGATGCGGTCGGCATAGGCCTCGAGCCGCGGGTCGTGGGTCACGCAGATCACGGCGGCGCCGTGCTCCTTGGCGGCCCGTTGGAGCAGCCGGATGACGATCTGGCCGTTCTCGCCGTCCAGGGCCGAGGTGGGTTCGTCGGCAAACAGCAGGCGCGGCGCCTTGGCCAGCGCCCGGGCGATGGCCACCCGCTGCTTCTCGCCGCCGGACAGTTCGGCGGGCCGCTGGTTGAGGCGATGGCCAAGGCCGACCTCCTCCAGAGCGGTGCGGGCGCGCTTGCGGGCCTCGTCCCGGTCCAGACCGGTGTGCTTGAGAACCGTGGTGACCTGTTCGAGCGCCGTGAGGGCCGAGAACAGGTTGAAGCCCTGGAAAATGAAGCCGCAGTGATCCAGGCGGAATCTGTCGATCCTGCCGGTCTTCATACCCCAGAGGTCCTGGCCAAGGGCGCTCACCTGGCCCTCGTCGGGCCGCAGCAGCCCAGACAAACAGGCCACCAGGGTCGATTTGCCAGAGCCGGAAGGCCCCATGACCATGGTCAGGTCCCCGTGGCGGGCGTCGAAGTCCACAGACTTCAGCACCTCGATATAGGTCCGGCCGGTCTTGAACCGCTTAGACAGGCCGGTGACCCGGATGGCGTCGTCGGGATGGGGCGCAGAGGTCATCGCAGCAGGTCCGCCGGTTGGCTTTTCTTCAACACGCCCAGGGACATCAGCCCCGAGGCCAGCGAAATGAGCAGCAGCAGGACGGCCACGCCGGTCACCCAGCCGATGGGGAAACCCATGGGCATGCCCGCCCCCTTGGCCAGGAGTGAGACCAGGAAGGTGAAGACCGCTGTCGTCGCCAGGCCGACCATGCCCACCCAGAAGGACAGCTCCAGCACGATGAGCCGCAGGGCCCCCATAGAGACCCCCAGGGCCCGCAGGCTGGCGAATTCCTTGATATTGGCCAGGATCGCCCCGCGCAGGGTCTGGGAGGTGATGCCGACGCCGATCAGGAAGCCCAGGAAGACCGAGAAGCCCAACATGATGCCGATGATCTGCTCCTTCATCAGGGCGCCCTCATTGGCCTTTGCCAGCTCTTCGCGGGTCCAGGCGCGGTAGCGGCCGTCGGCGGCGGCGTTCAACTGGTCGCGGACGATCTCAGCCCGGGCCGCGTCCTTGATCTGCACCATCAGAGGGCCGACCTTTTCGCCGTCATCGGCCATGCCCAGCAGGCGCAGGGTGTCGCGGGACACCACCACAGAAGGCTGGTTGATCGAGGGATAGCCATCGAGAAAGGCGCGGATAGTGACGGTCTTGCCGTTGATCGTCGCCTTGTCGTTCAGCGTCACGCCCATGCGCGCCTGGCTGCTGCGGTCGATCACCGCGGCATAGGGTTCCAGAAGGGCGATCCGCACCTCTTCAGGATAGTCCACGGGCAGGGTGACGGCCCCGGGAACGGTATCGACCACGTCCACCTGGACGAACTGCGTGACCTGCTTTTCGCCCTCCTCGGGGGTGTTCATCCAGCGCCCGCCGGCCCCGTCCAGGGCGGCCACCGAGACCACCTCGGGATGCAGGTACATCTGAGGCAACAGGCGCCTGGGCAGGCTGTTGGAGCCGGAGTTGATCAGGCTTTCCGACTTGGCCGGCAGCACCATCAGTTCGGCCCGCGAACGGTCGATGGTGGCTGTGGCGGCCTGAACGATGCCAGTGAACATGCCCACCTGCGCCAGGATCAGCAGGCCCGAAAAGGCCAGCGCGATCACAGCCGCCAGATAGCGCCGCCATTCGTAGATCAGTGTGGCCAAAGCCAGTGACATCCCCGGTCCTCCTGGCGCCAGGAGTGGCCGGAGCGGCGCTACAACCCAAGTTAATTCGAGGTAAGGCGAGGGCCTCGCCGTAGCCATCCGCCGCGCCGGCTGTTACGCCCAGTGACAGTTGGGCCCTAAGGGGCCCAGGCCACTTTCTCATGAGTGTTGATCGATGAAATCAGCCCTGCTCGCCGCCTCCGCCACGGGCGTTTTTCTGTTTGGCCTGTCGGCCGGCGCCGCCCAGGCCGACGAAGGCATGTGGACGTTCGATAACTTCCCGGCCGCCAAGGTCGAGGCCGCCTATGGGGTGAAGATCGACCAGCCCTGGCTGGACAAGGTCCGCGCCGCCTCCGTGCGCCTGACCAATGGCTGCTCGGCCTCTGTGGTCTCCGGACAGGGTCTTGTGCTCACCAACCACCACTGTGTGGTGGACTGCGTGCAGGACCTGTCGAGCGCGGAGACCGACTATGTGCAGGACGGATTCCTGACCACGGCCCGGGACCAGGAGCGCAAGTGCCCTGGCCAGCAGGCTGAGATTCTCACAGAAATCTCCGACGTCACCGACACCATTCGCGCCGCGGGCGAAGGCCTGACGGGCCAGGCTTTCAACCGGGCGCGGGATGCCGCGGTGGCCAAGCTCGAGCAGGAGGCCTGCGCCGCCGACGAGCGTTATCGCTGCCAGGTGGTGAGCCTCTATCGTGGCGGCCAGTACAAACTCTACAAGTACCGTCGCTACGCCGATGTGCGCCTGGTCTTCGCGCCCGAGATCGCCACGGCCTTCTTCGGCGGCGATCCGGACAATTTCAACTTCCCCCGCTTCAACCTCGATATGGCCTTCCTGCGCCTCTATGAGGACGACAAGGTCGTGGAGACCCCGCAGCACCTGACCTGGGTCGCGCGGGCCCCAGAGGTCGGGGAAGCCACCTTCGTGTCCGGCAATCCCGGCTCCACTGGCCGGCTGCTCACCGTGGCCCAGCTGGAGACTCAGCGGGACCTGTCCATCCCCGTCAGCCAGCTGCAGCGTTCGGAGCTGCGCGGTCGTCTGATCGCCTTTTCCGAGGTCAGCGCCGAGAACAAGCGGATCGCCACCGACCCGCTGTTTGGGGTGGAAAACAGCTTCAAGGTCTTCTTCGGCCGCCAGTTCGCCCTGAACGATGCGGCCTTCATGGAGGCCAAGCGCTCCGCCGAGGCTGAACTGAAGGCCAAGGTGGCCGCCGATCCGGCCCTGGCTCGGGAGATCGGTGATCCCTGGAGCGAGATCGAGGCCGCCCAGGACGCCTATGCCGAGCACTATCTGCCCTATCGCCAGATCGAGGTCGTGGCTGGCGGCGGATCGGACCTGTTCGGCTACGCCCGCACCCTGGTCCGCGCCGCCCAGGAACGGGCCAAGCCCAATACGGAGCGCCTGCCAGAGTTTTCTGAGGCCCGCCTATCCCTGCTGGAGAAGCGTCTGCTCGACGCCCGTCCGGTGGATAAGACGTTGGAGGCGCTCTATCTGCGCTTCTGGCTGTCCAAGACCCGCGAGTATCTGACCACCGATCACCCCGCCGTACAGCAGCTGCTGGGCAAGCAGAGCCCTGAAGGGCTGGCCGAGACCCTGGCCGCTTCGCGTCTCGATGACCCGGCGGTGCGCAAGGCCCTCTGGGAGGGTGGTCTGGCGGCTGTCGAGGCCTCGGACGACCCGATGATCCAACTCGCCCTGCGCATGGACCCCCTGGCCCGCGAGGTCCGAGACGCCTGGGAGACTGAGGTCGAGGCGCCCACCGCCCGGGCCGCCGAGCGCGTGGCTGCGGCCCGGTTCGCCGCCTATGGGGATGCGGTCTATCCGGACGCCACCTTCACCCTGCGCCTGTCCTATGGCCAGGTTCAGGGCTGGACGCACAGGGGCCAGACCATTCCCGCCACGACGACCTTCGCCGGCCTCTATCAGCGGGCCACGGGCGCCGATCCCTACGCCCTGGCGCCCCGCTGGGTCGCCGCCCAGGACAAGCTGAACCCGGACACGGTCTATAACTTCGTCACCACCAACGACATTATCGGCGGCAATTCCGGCTCGCCGGTGGTCAACGCCAAGGGCGAGGTGCTGGGCGCAGCCTTCGACGGCAACATCCACTCGCTGGGCGGCGACTATGGCTATGACGGGAGCGTCAACCGCACGGTGGTGGCCGCCACGTCGGCGGCGACCGAGGCCCTGGAAAAGGTCTATGGCCTGACCGGCCTGCTGGACGAGCTGATGGACCGCTAGAGCCAGACCCCGCGGGCGTGGCCATGGCCATGTCCGCGGGTCTCTTTCAGCCTTACAGGCCGGGAACGTCGAGGATCGGCGCGCGGCGCTTGGCCCGTTTGCGCAGGAGCCGCCAGCCGATCGCGCCAACCCCACCGGCCACCACCAGCGCGATGAGGCCCAGGGTCAGGGGGTCGAACTGGTCAAAGATGTCCAGCTGCTCCAGCCCCTTGGCGGTGAGGTATCCAGGGGTGAGGGCGGCGAACACCCAGATCACCGCCGAGATCACATTGGCGATCTGAAAATCGCGCACCGGCATCCGCAGCATGCCAACGACGGCCGGCACGAAGGCGCGCATGGGACCAATGAACCGCCCGGCATAGATGGAGACCACCCCATAGCGCCGGCAATAGAGCCGCGTCAGGGCGAACTGGCGTCGATAGCGCCGCAGCCGGCGGTGCCGCAGCACCCGCATGCCGAGCTTGCGGCCAATGAAGAATGAGATGGCGTCGCCGACAATGGCCCCGATGATGCAGCCGATCAGCACCGAGACCGGGTCCAGGACGCCGGTGGCCAGGAGGCCGCCGGTGAGCACCAGCAAAGGCGTGGCCGGCACCAGGGCGCCGACGATCACCAGGGACTCCACCATGATGAAGAGTCCCAGCACCAAGCCTGCCCAAGCGCTGTTGTTGCGGATGAATTCCGCCACCGGTTCGAGCATCGCGTCCATGTCGGGGTCTCCATCGCCACGGCGCTGACCTGCCCGGGCGATGTGTCATCCTAGTGGCAAATTCTGTCTGTGAGATAAAGGTAGGCTTACGCCGGTGACATAAAGGCGTGGGCGCGATCAGATCAGGGCAGGGGCCCGGTGTTTTCGGCCTGATCGAGGCGCCGGTTCAGGTCCTGCAAGGCCTGACGCAGGGCGGCCAGATCTGCAAGCTCGCCCCCCAGGCGGCAGACCAGTTGGCCTGGGACCGCGCCGGCCGGCCCCCTCAGCTCGGCGCCCTTTTCCGTCAGGGAGACGATCACCCGGCGCTCATCCTTGGGATCACGGGCGCGGTGAACCATGCCCTGGGCTTCCATGCGCTTGAGCAGCGGGGTGAGCGTGCCGGAGTCGAGATCAAGGGCCTGGCCCAGATCCCCGACGCTGCGCGGCGCGGCCTCCCACAGGGCCAGCATGACCAGGTATTGCGGATAGGTGAGGCCGAGCGGCTCCAGCAGGGGTCGGTAGAGCCGCGTCACTCGGTTGCTGGCGCCATAGAGGGCGAAGCACAGCTGCAGGTCGAGGCGAAGGGGATCAACCCCTTCGCCTGTCGCCTTTAGCCCGGATCGGGTCTCAGCCTCTGTCACCGCACCGTCGTGGTCAGCTGCACGTCGACATTGCCGCGCACCGCATTGGAATAGGGGCAAACCTAGTGGGCTGTCTCCACCAGTTTGCGACCCTGGGCCTCATCAAGCCCCTCGATCTCCACCGCAAGGGCGACGCCCAGGCTAAAGCCGCCCCCGTCTCGGGGATGCAGGCGCACCGTAGCCGTGACCGCAGCCCCGGTGAGGCCGAGCTTCTGCTGGCGGGCCACATGGCGCACGGCGTTTTCAAAACAGGCGGCGTAGCCCGCGGCGAACAGCTGCTCTGGATTGGCCCCGTCGCCCTTGCCGCCGAGGGCCTTGGGCAGGGCGAGATCGAGCTTCAGCTGACCATCGTCGGTTTCGACGTGGCCTTCGCGGCCGCCGACGGCGCGGGCGGAGGTTTCATAGAGGACGGACATGGGTAGGCTCCTTAAATACAATTGCAAGCAAAAAAATAGTGTACAATTTAATTGGGTCAAGGGATGGCCTTATCCATTCTCAGGTCCTCCTCCCTTGCGCCGGAGGAGCCCATACTCTTCAAGGGGATGATGAAGCCGCAGCGACTCAGGCGCCGGGCTTGAGGAGGCTTGATGTTCAGACTGGAAAACGCCCAGAGCCTGCTGGGTCTCGGCCTGATCCTGGTGGTCTGCTGGGCCCTGTCGGAGGATCGCTCGCGGTTTCCCTGGCGGCTGGCCCTGGGCGCCGTGGCGGTCCAGGTCTTGCTGGTGCTCGGCCTGTTCGGAATCCCCGGCGCGCGCGCTGTGGTGCGGGGGATCAATGCCGGCGTCGATGGCCTGGCTGCAGCGACCGCTCAAGGCACCCAGTTCGTCTTCGGCTATATGGCCGGGGGCGCGCAGCCCTATGACGTCACCAATCCTGGCGCCCTGTTCGTCTTCGCCTTCCAGGTTCTGCCGCTCATCCTGGTGATCTCGGCCCTCTCAGCCCTGCTCTGGCACTGGAAGATCCTGAAGTGGATCACCCAGGGCTTCGGCTTCGTCTTCCAGAAGACCATGGGCCTGGGCGGCGCCTCGGCGCTCGCTGTGGCGGTGAACATCTTCCTGGGCATGATTGAGAGCCCGATCGTCATCCGGGCCTATCTCGACAAGCTGACCCGCTCAGAAGTCTTCCTGATGATTGTCGTGGGATTGGCCACAGTCGCCGGCTCCACCATGGTCGCCTACGCGACCATCCTGCGCGAGGTGCTGCCCAATGCGGCCGCCCATGTGCTGGTGGCCTCCATCGTTTCGGCCCCGGCCGGGGTGCTGCTGGCCCGGATCATGATCCCGGAGAAGAAGGGGCAGGGGGGCTATTTCGCAGACTACGGCTCCCTGCTGAAGTACGACTCCTCCATCGACGCCATCTCCAAGGGCACGATGGATGGCCTGACCGTGGCCCTGAACATCTCGGCCATCCTGATCGTCTTCGTGTCCTTCGTGGCCATCGGCAACGGCCTGCTCAGCGTATTTCCCGACGTGCTGGGGGCGCCGCTCACCATCGAGCGGGTCCTGGGGGTGGTGTTTGCGCCGCTGGCCTGGCTGATCGGCGTGCCCTGGGCCGAGGCGTCTCAGGCGGGCTACCTGCTGGGCGTCAAGCTGATGCTCACCGAGTTCATCGCCTTCATCCAGCTGGGCGGCGTCCCGGCCGAGGCCATGAGCGAGCGCACCCGGATGATCATGACCTACGCCCTGTGCGGCTTCGCCAATGTTGGCTCGGTAGGGATCACCGTCACCGGCATGGGCGTCCTGATGCCCGAGCGCCGCGCCGAGATCATCGGCATGGTCTGGAAGGCCCTGCTGGCTGGCTTGCTCGCCACCTGCATGACCGCCGCCGTGGTCGGCGCCATGCCCCGGGAGCTGTTTGGCCTGTAGGGCGCCTTGACCGCCGCTGCGTCACGGCGCCACCTCTGGACGGAAAGCCGGAGGGACGACCATGAAGATCTATGACACCCAGCGCGCGCCCAATCCCCGCCGCGTCCGCCTGTTCATGATCGAAAAGGGCATCGAGGACGTCGAGATCGTCCCGGTCAATCTGCTGGAGGGCGCGCACAAGCAGCCGGACTATCTGGCCAAGTCGGGCCTGGCTAATGTGCCGATGCTCGAGATGGACGACGGAACCTGCATCACCGAGTCCCTGGCGATCTGCCGCTATCTCGAAAGCGTCTATCCCGAACCCAATCTCATGGGCCGTGACCCCAAGGAGACGGCGATCATCGAGATGTGGACGCGGCGCGCCGAAATGATGGTCGCCACACCCCTGATGATGGCCGTGCGCCACACCCACCCGGCCCTGGGCGTGCTGGAGAAGCAGAACCCGGCCATCGGCGAAGCCAATGCCGAGAGCGGGACCCGGGCCCTGAAGGTCTTCGACCGGCGCCTGGCCGAGAGCGAGTGGATCGCCGCCGATCGGCTGACCATCGCCGATATCGTCGTCTTCGCCTCCATCGACTTCGCCCGGATGATCAAGTTCAAGCCGCCAGAAGAGATGACCCATGTGAACCGCTGGCTCGAGGCCATGAAGAGCCGCGAGTCGGTGAAGATCGCCCTATGAGGCCGCTGCTCCTGGCGGGCCTGCTGCTCGCCCTGGCCATGCCGGCGAGCGCCCAGGACCTGAAGGTTTCCAAGGCCGACGGGACATCCGTCACCTTGAGCGCCGAAACCCTGGCCGACCTGCCACGGGCCCAGGTGAGCGTCGAGGGCAAGGCTGGCCCCGACCTCTATGAGGGCCCGGTCCTGGCCCATGTGATGCGGGCCGCCGGGCTGCCGGTGGGCATGCGCGCCCATGGCGCGCCGATGCGCGGCTACCTCGTGGTTCGCGGCGCCGACGGCTATGCGGCGGTGCTGTCGGCGGTGGAGGCCGACAAGGACCTGCATGGGGACGGCGCCCTCCTGGCCGACACCGTGAACGGCGGGCCCTTGCCCGATCGCGAGGGGCCTCGTCGGGTGGTGGTGGGCGACGACCTCAAGCCCTGGCGCAGCGTTCGCCAGGTGGTGGCCATCGATCATCGCCTGGCGGAGTAGGGCTCAGGCCCGCGGATAAAGGATGATCTGGGTGCAGCGGAACGCAGCCATCAGCTTGCCTGTCGCCGCATCCTCGACCCGGGCGTCCCACACCTGGGTTGTTCGGCCGCCGTGCAGCAGGCTGGCGGTGCAGCGCACCTCGCCCTCTCGCAGGGTGCCGACGAAGTTGCACTTCACCTCGGCGGTGGTGAAGCCGCTCGCCCCCTCGGGCCAGGCCGTGGAAACCCCATAGGCGCAGAGGATGTCGGCGACGCTCAGCACAGCGCCGGCCAGCAGGAAGCCCGTGTGCGCCACGAGGTCTTCTCGCACCTTGAAGGTCCCGACCACCTTGCCGTCCGCGACCTCGACGATCTCCAGGCCCAGATGCCCCGGCAGCTTGCCCAGGTTGGCGTCGTTGAGCCGTTCCCGGCTGGTGGTGTTGTTCAGGTTGGCCATGCGCCGACGCTAAGACCGAAACCGGCGTTCGACCAGCGCGCGTTTACGGGACCGCCGACGGAACCTTTGCCCACGGCAGAGGTTTGGATGGCATGTCATTGCTCATCACCATCGTCATCATCCTCGTGGTCCTCGGCCTCGCTCTCTATGCCGTGCGCCTCCTGCCCATTCCGGGCCCCCTCAACGGGATCATCCAGGCCTTGCTGGTGGTCATCGCCCTGGTGGTGATCGCCCAGCGGGCGGGCCTGTTCTAGACGGACCCGATCAGCTCCAGGGAGCGGATGCGGGACTCAAGGCTTGGCCCTGAGGCCATGACGAAGATCTCGTCCGCGCCGCTCGCCCGGGCCTTGTCGTTCAGCCTCTGGCGCACGGTTTCGCCGTCGCCGACGATGCTGCGGGCCTCGATCGCCGCCAGTTCGGGATGGCCTTCCAGCTCGGCGAGATAGGCCAGAGCCTCCGGGATCACCGGGAACCGCCGTCTTTGGCCAGTCGCCGTCGCCAGCGTCGAAGCCCGGCGCGGGGCGTCGAGGCGCCGCGCCTCGGACTCAGTGTCGGCCGCCAGAGCAATCGTAGCGATCGCCGCCATGGGTGTGTCCCGGAAGGGCGAGGGCGTGAAGGCGGCGCGGTAGGCGGACACAGCCGGGCCGCCCTCGCTACGGGCGATAAATTCAGCGAACACCATGCCCACGCCAACCTGTCCGGCGAAGGCGGCGCTCTCGGCCGACGAGCACAACATGAAGAGGTCCGGGTGGCTCGGGCCGGTGGGGTGCGCCCGGATGCCCCTGGCGGGATGGTCGGCGCCCAGGGGCTCCCGCCCGCTGGCGTCCAACAGCCAGGCGTTCAGCAGAGCGAAATAGTGCGGAAAAGCCTCAGATGAGGCCGACCGCAGGGCCGCGCCCGTCCGCCCGTCTGCGCCGAGCGCCCGACCGACCCCCAGGTCGATCCGACCGGGCGCCAGAGCCTCCAGCTCCATAAACACCTCGGCCACCTTCAGCGGCGAATAGTTCACCAGCATCACCCCGCCCGATCCGAGCCGGATCGTAGAGGTGGCCTGAGTTAGGGCGGCGATGAGGATCTCGGGCGCAGGCGAGGCGAGGCCTTCGATATTGTGGTGCTCGGCCAGCCAGAACCGGTGGTAGCCCAGCCGCTCAGCGGCCTTGGCCACCTCGATCGTCTCACGAACCGCCTGGGCCTGGGTGTTGGTCCCGCCCACCGGCGAAAGGTCGAGAACAGAAAGCCGCGTCACGAGCCCGGCGACCGAACTTCTCGAATGATCATTCGCACGCCGTAGGCGGCCACCAGGCCGGCGAACAGCATCACCACGATGGAGACCGGCATGGCTGTGGGTTCGGCCGCCGTCATCCATTGGCCCGGCGCGACGCCGGTGAGGAAGAAGCCGAGCTCCACCAGCTTGAACAGGGCGACGGGCCCGGCCAACAGGGCGAGGGCCGCCCCCATGGCGATCTGGCCCAGATTGCGTTTGGCGGGTGGGCTCATGGGAACTCCTGGCGAAGACGGCGGGACCCGAACATGGCCCTGCGCGCCCGGGGCGCAAGGCTTACTTGCGGGGGCCGCGTTTCTTGATGACGCCTGAGAAGCTCATCACATTCTCAGCCCCGGTGGTGATCAGCCCGCGCACGAAGACCATGGAGCGGGCGTTGCGGACCACTTCGCCTTTGCATTCGACCAGGGCGCCCAGGGGCACGGCCCCGACGAACTCGCCGTTCAAGGTGGCGGTCACGCTATGCTGACCCTCCAGGGCCTCGCGGGCGATCACGAACAGACAGTAGTCGGCGAAGGTCATGATGCAGCCGCCGTGCATGAAGCCGCCGCCGTTCATGTGCTTCTGTTCGGCGCGGAAGGCGCAGCGGGGCGTGCCGTCCGGGTCGTGGCGGAAATAGAAGGGACCCGCGTGATCCTCGAAGGGATCAGAGCCTTCCCAGGTGCGCCAGCCGGCCCATTCGCCCTCGGTCACCAGGCCATTTTTCGCTTCGCCGCCGCCGTCCATACGCTCAACCCATTCCTGAAAATCTCAGCCCCGCGCTCCTTAGCCGCCGGGCGGGGCGGGGCGAAAGCCCTGATTTCCATCGGGGTGAGCCGCGGCGGACTTCCAGATGCTCGCCCTTGGGCGGCGCCGAAGGGTTTGCTCGCTTGGGCCGCAGTCACTAGTTTCCCTCCCCTCTGAACCGAATGATGCGAGGCGTGACCATGGAAGGCCGGACCGTCTATCTCTGCGCAGGTCTGCGAAGCCCGATCGGGCGTTATGGCGGCGCGCTCGCCAAGGTGCGGGCCGATGATCTGGCCGCCCATCCGATCAAGGCGCTGATGGCCAGCCTGCCGAAGGTCGACTGGGAAGAGGTCGACGAGGTCATCTATGGCTGCGTCAACCAGGCGGGCGAGGACAATCGCAATGTGGCGCGGATGGCCCTGCTGCTGGCCGGCATGCCGAGCTCGGTGCCGGGCCTGACGGTCAACCGCCTTTGCGCCTCGGGCCTGGACGCCACCATCGCCGCGGCCCGGATGATCGCCGTGGGCGAGGCTGAACTGGTCATCGCCGGCGGGGTGGAGAGCATGACCCGCTCGCCCTTCGTCATGGGCAAGGCCGACTCGGCCTTTTCGCGCTCGGCGGAGATTTTCGACACCACCATCGGCTGGCGGTTCGTGAACCCCCAGATGCAGAAGGACTACGGCGTCGACTCCATGCCGGAGACCGCCGAGAACGTGGCCACGGACTATCAGGTCGCCCGGGCCGACCAGGACGCCTTCGCCGCCCGAAGCCAGCAGCGCTATGGCGCCGGGGAGGCCCGCGGCTTCTTCGAGGGTGAGATCGCGCCGATAACCCTGAAGGACCGCAAGGGTGAGACCGTCATCTCCAAGGACGAGCATCCCCGCCCCGACACCACGCTTGAAGCGCTGCAGGGTCTGAAGCCCATCGTCCGTCCCGACGGCACAGTGACGGCGGGCAATGCGTCCGGCGTCAATGACGGGGCTGCGGCCCTGCTGCTGGCCTCGGCCGAGATGGTGCAGAAGCTGGGCCTTGAGCCGCTGGCCCGGATCGAGGGCGGCGCCTCGGGCGGCGTCCCACCCCGGGTCATGGGCTATGGCCCCGTGCCGGCGGTGGAGAAGCTCTGCGGCCGCCTCGGCCTCACCCCCCGAGACTTCGATGTGGTCGAGCTGAATGAGGCCTTCGCGGCCCAGGCGCTCGCCTGCACCCGGGCCTGGGGGCTCGCCGACGACGCTGAGCATGTGAACCCGCATGGGGGCGCCATCGCCATTGGGCATCCCCTGGGCGCGTCCGGCGCACGGATCGCGCTGACCGCAGCGCGGGCGATGAAGGAACGGGGCGGCGCCCGGGCGCTGGCCACCATGTGCGTCGGCGTCGGCCAGGGCTCGGCCTTGGCGCTGGCCAAAGCCTGAAGATCCTCAAGGAAAGACGACAGACCATGGCTCTCGACGCCGAAACCCGCGACCAGCTGATCGACACCGTCCGCCGCTTCGTCACCGAGCGGCTGCGCCCCCTGGAGGCCCAGGTCTCCGAGACCGACACCATGCCCGACGACGTGGTGGCCGAGATGAAGGAGCTGGGCCTGTTCGGCCTCTCCATCCCGGCCGAGTACGGTGGGCTCGACCTCTCCATGGAGGAGGAATGCCTGGTGGCCGTGGAGCTGGGCCGCACCAGTCCGGCCTTCCGCTCGGCCTTTGGCACCAATGTCGGCATCGGCAGCCAGGGCCTGGTGATGTTCGGCACCGATGAGCAGAAGGCGAAGTATCTGCCGGGCATCGCGTCCGGCGATATCATCACCTCCTTCGCCCTGACCGAGCCCGAGGCCGGTTCGGACTCCGCCTCGGTCCAGACCCGGGCGACCAAGGACGGCGACGTCTATGTGCTGAACGGGTCCAAACGCTACATCACCAACGCCAACAAGGCCCACCTGTTCACGGTCATGGCCCGCACCGATCCGTCCAAGCCGGGCGGCGGCGGGGTCTCGGCCTTCCTCGTGCCCCGCGACCTGCCGGGCCTGTCGGTGGGCAAGCCCGAGAAGAAGATGGGCCAGCAGGGCGCCCATATCTGCGACGTCACCTTCGACAATGTCCGGGTGCCGGTGGAGAACCGTCTGGGCGCCGAGGGCGAGGGCTTCAAGGTGGCCATGCAGGTGCTAGACCGCGGGCGGCTGCACATCTCCGCGGTCTGTGTCGGCGTGGCCGAGCGACTGATCACCGACTGCGTGGCCTATGCCAGCGAGCGCAAGCAGTTCGGCCAGGCCATCAGCCAGTTCCAGCTGGTCCAGGGCATGATCGCCGACTGCAAGACCGAGGCCCTGGCGGCCAAGGCTCTGACGATGGAGACCGCCCGCAAGCGCGACGCCGGCCATGGCGTGACCATGGAAGCGGCGGCCGCCAAATACTTCGCCTCCGAAATGGTGGGCCGGGTGGCCGACAAGGCGGTGCAGATCTTCGGCGGCGCCGGTTATGTGGCCGACTACGGGATCGAGCGGTTCTATCGCGACGTGCGCATCTTCCGCATCTATGAGGGCACCAGTCAGATCCAGCAGGTGGTCATCGCCCGCGAAACCCTGAAGCGTGGCGGTTGATGTCCGATCCTATCGAAACGGCGATCTTTGCTCTTCTGACGCCCTTGGCGCCCGGTAAGTCCATCTCCCCGGAGGAGGCGGCCCGGGCCGCCGATCCCGAGGGCTGGCGCCGCTGGCTCTCGCGGGTGCGCACCGTCTCGGTGGGGCTCGCCCGGGAGGGCCGGCTGGTGATCACCCGCCATGGCAAGCCGGCTGATCCCAACAAGTTCAAGGGCGTGTACCGCCTGCGCTTGCCGATCGCCGGCGAGGTCCTGCCGGGCGTGTTGGCGCCGCCGGAGACGCCGGCGCCGGAATAGGCGCTCAGCGCCCGCCGGCCAGAACCGCCAGCCGCGCCTGCTGGGCGTGGACCGGGTTTGTCGTCGCTCCAGACAGCTGGAACCGGTCGACGGACTCCGAAAGCGAGGCGGCGTGCTGATCCAGGGTGCGGGTGGCCGCATTGGCTTCCTCGACCATGGCGGCGTTCTGCTGGGTCACCTTGTCCATGTCGGTGATGGCGGTGTTCACCTGGGCCAGACCCACCGACTGCTGCTCGGCCGAGGCGGCGATGGCGGCGATGACGTCAGAAATCTCGGTGACCTTGCCGACAATGCCGCTCAGCACCTCGCCGGTCTGGCCCACCAGGTCGACGCCGCTCTGGACCTGATGACCGGAGGCCTCGATGAGGCCCTTGATCTCCTTGGCCGCGTCGGCCGAGCGTTGGGCGAGGGCGCGCACCTCCGAGGCCACAACCGCGAAGCCTCGGCCGGACTCGCCGGCCCGGGCGGCCTCAACCCCGGCGTTGAGCGCCAGAAGGCTGGTCTGGAAGGCGATTTCGTCGATCACCCCGATGATCTTGCTGATTTCCTGGGCGGAGTTAGCGATCTCGCCCATGGCGGTGACGGCCTGGCCCACCACCTGGCCGCTGCGCTCGGCCTCGCCGCGGGCCGACGCCATGGCGCTATTGGCCTGACGCGCTCCTGAGGCGGTGCGGCGCACGGTGACGGTGATCTCGTCCAGGGCCGCAGCGGTCTGCTGCAGGCTGGCGGCCTGTCGCTCGGTGCGGTGGGAGAGGTCGTCCACCGCCGTGGCGATCTCCCGCGAGCCGGCGCGGATTTCGCCGGTGGCCGTGGCGATGGCGCCAAACGCGCCCTCCAGTTGGCTGACGGCGGCGTTGAAGTCGGCCTTCAGGGCCTCGTAGTCCGGCGCCACGGCCACATCGATGCGGGCGCCCAGATCGCCTCGCGCCAGGCGGGACAAGGCCCGGGCCATGGCCTCCACCAGGGCCTTCTGATCCTCGGTCGACCGGGCGAAGGCGGCTTCGGCGGCGGCTAGCCGGCGGTCGAGTTCGCCGCGGGCGGCGTCGGCCTCCGCCTCAAGCCGGGTCCGGGCTAAGGCGTTCTCGCGGAAGACCACGAGGCTGGCGGCCATCTGTCCGATCTCGTCGCCGCGCTCCGCGCCGGGGATGGCCTCCACCATCTCGCCCGTCGCCAGGCGGCGCATCACCCCGCTCATCCGCGACAGGGCGGTGATCACCAGGCCTTCGAAATAGAGGGCGCCGAGCACGACGCCGACCACAGTGGCCAGGCCAATCCCGATGCTGATGGTCGTCGCCATGGCCAGGATGCGCTCGGCCTCCGCCCCGCCGCCGGCCTGCGCCACCATGCGCAGCAGGGCGATGTTCAGGCCGGCCAGGGCCAGCATGGACGCCATGCCGACCCCCCAGGAGAGGCGCATGCGGCCTTTGATCGTCTTCAGCATTCCCAACTCACCTGCGTTGGCCCCGGCGAACGCGCCAACTGGCGGCCGGAAGCTGGGCTTAAGTTTCGGTCAGGACCCTGGATACTCGGTTAACGGGCGTTAAATCCGAGGCGCACAACGCAGACAGGTTGTCGCACCCCACTGGCTGGTGGCGGCTGGCCCTCGTGGCGCCTAAATGCCGCTGATGCCGCAGAGTTCGGACCTTCAGACACTGCTTACCGACATCGCCGCCTGCCGGGCCTGCGCCGGCGATCTCGTGCCCGAGCCGCGGCCTGTGGTGCGGGTGAGCCCGGAGACCCGGCTGCTGATCTGCGGCCAGGCGCCGGGACGGCTGGTGCATGAGACGGGTCTGCCGTTCAACGATCCGTCTGGCGTGCGCCTACGCAGTTGGATGGGGATCGACCGGGACACCTTCTACGACCACAAGGCCATTGGTGTGGCCGCCATGGCCTTCTGTTTCCCTGGGACCAATCCCAAGGGCGGGGACTTCCCGCCGCCGGCCCGCTGCGCCCAGCTCTGGCGGCCGCAGCTCCTGGCGCAACTGCCCCAGGTCGAGCTGACCCTTCTGGTGGGGTCCTATGCCCAGGCCTGGGCCTTGGGGGCGGCGCGCAAGGCCACGATGACAGAGACCGTGGCGGCCTGGACTGAGTATGGGCCGAGCATTCTGCCCCTGCCGCATCCATCCTGGCGCAACTCCGCCTGGCTGAAGCGCAATCCTTGGTTCGAAGCCGAGGTGACGCCCTATCTTCGCCAGAGGGTGGAGGACATCTTGCGCGCATGACTCGTCTGACCGTTCTTCTGTTTGCCCTGATGCTCGGAGCCTGCACGCCGCTCATGGTTCAGACCGCTGGTGAGCCACCCTTGGGGTTCGAAGGTCCGCGCCTGGCCGGCGACCGCTTCGTCAGCTTTGACGGGGCGCGGCTGGGCCTGACCACTTGGCACGCCCAGGATGGGGCGCCCGACGCCGTGGTGGTGGCCGTCCATGGCATGAACGACTACGCCAACGCCTTCCATCTGGCTGCGCCCTATTGGGCCGAACACGGGGTGACCACCTACGCCTATGACCAGCGCGGCTTTGGCCGATCCCCCAATCGCGGGGTCTGGCCCGACGAGTCGGTGCTGCAGGAAGATCTGCGGACCATCGTCGCCCTGGTTCGGGCCCGTCATCCCCACGCCCTGGTGGTGGTGGCCGGCGAGAGCATGGGCGGCGCCGTGGCCATCCGAGCCTTCGCCTCGCAGCGACCGCCGGCGGCCCACCGGCTGGTGCTGATGGCCCCTGCCGTCTGGGGCTGGTCGACCCAGCCTCTGCCGTTCAAGACCGCCCTGTGGTTCGCCGCCCACATGACCGGCCCCAAGGTCTATACGCCGCCCGAGTGGGTCACCGACCGGGTCAAGCCGACGGACAATATGGCGGAGCTGAGGGCCATGGGTGCAGATCCGCTCATGATCTGGGGCGCCAGGTCAGACACCCTCTATGGGCTTGTGGACCTGATGGAGAACGCCTGGACCGATATCGCCCGGCTGCAGGTCCCGGTGCTCTATCTTTACGGCCAGAATGACGAGATCATTCCCGAACGCCCGGCCTTTCAGGCGGCCGCCCGGCTGAAACCCACCGACCGCTCAGCCTATTATGCAGACGGCTGGCATCTCCTGACCCGAGACCTGCAGGGGGAGGCGGTGATGGCCGATATCCTGGCCTATATCGAGGACCCTGAGGCGACCTTGCCCTCCGGTGCGTCCCCCATTCCCACCGCGCCGGGCGGGGACGACTGGACGCCAGCCGCGCCCCGTGCGACGGCGGGCTTGTGACGGCGAAGCCTGCGGGCTAGAGCCCATGAAATTGGTTTCAAACGCAACGATCCCGTGAGCGCATGACCCTGTTCGACTCTCCCGACTTCGATGGCCACGAGGCCGTTCACGCCTTTTCCGACGAAGCCACGGGGCTGCGCTGCATCATTGCGGTTCATTCCACGGCCAGGGGGCCTGCGGCCGGCGGCTGCCGCATGTGGCCGTTTCCCACCTCGGCCGACGCCCTGCAGGATGCGCTGCGCCTGTCGCGGGCCATGTCCTACAAGAACGCCATGGCCGACCTGGACCTGGGCGGCGGCAAGGCGGTAATCATCGGCGATGCTCGCACCCAGAAGTCGCCGGCCCTGTTCGAGGCCTTTGGCCGGGCGGTCGAAGCTGTGGGCGGCGCCTACTGGACGGCTGAGGATGTGGGGGTCTCGCCCGCTGACCTGATGCACGCCCGCCGGCACACCCGGTTCGTGGCCGGTCTGGAGGGCCATGCCGCGGCCTCGGGCGATCCGAGCCCGGTCACCGCCGAGGGAGTCTTCCGCGGCATCAGCCTGTGTGTGCGGCGCGCCCTGGACCGGGACCTCTCCAGCGTGACGGTGGCCATCCAGGGTGTCGGCCATGTGGGCGCCTATCTGGCCCAGAAGCTGAGCGCGGCTGGCGCGCGACTGGTGATCACCGATGTGAACCGCGAGGCCCTGGCCCAGGTGGCGGCCCAGACAGGCGCGATGATCGTGGCGCCGGATGAAATCTTCGACGTTGAAGCCGATGTCTTCGCCCCCTGCGCCCTGGGCGGGGCGATCAGCGCCGAGACCCTGCCGCGCCTGCGCGCCCGGATCATCGCTGGCGGCGCCAACAACCAGTTGGCCGACCCGGTGATTGGCCAGACCCTGTTCGACCTCGGCCTGCTCTACGCCCCGGACTATGTGATCAACGGCGGTGGCATCATCAATGTGGCCGGCGAGATCCGCGCCCTGGACGCCGGCGAAGGGTTCGATCCGGCCTGGGTGGAAGGCAAGCTCTCGCGCTTGATGCTGACCCTGGAGGAGGTGCTCGAGCGCTCCATCGCCGAGCGCCGTCCGACCCATGAGGTGGCCGGTGAGATGGCCCGCGAGCGGATCGCCCGCGGGCGCAGGTCAGCCTGACGGAGCAGGGGCCTCAGAGCGAGGCCAGCCTGTCCTTTCGGGGCTCGCGCACCATGAACAGCAGCAGGAGCAGGCCTGCCGTCAGGAAGGCGATCGAGGCGCCAAAGACGCTCTGATAGCCCAAGGTGGCGGCCATCAGGCCGCCTGCCAGAGGACCCGCCGAGGCCATGACGCCTGAGGCTGTGGACGACAGCGCGATCCGCATGGGCATGTCGTCCCGGTTCCCGAACTCCAGGATCATGGTCTGGGCGCTCATCATGTAGCCCGACTGCGAGGCTCCAAGGCCGCAGAAGGCCAGGAAGATGGCCCACACCTCGTGGACGTTCATGAGGAGGACTGTCGAGGTGATCCAGATCACCAGGGAGCTGATCAGCACCAGACGGAACCCGGTCCTGTCCCCCAGATACCCCCAGACGAGGTTGGCCAGGGTGTCGGCGCCCAGGAAGGCCAGGGTGAGCAGACCAATATTGGCCCCGGTCAGCTCGATCGTGGTGCTGACGTAGAGGATGTAGAACGGCGTCGCCATCCGGCCGGTGATCGCCAGCATCTGCACGATCAGGAAGAACATGTAGCCCCGATCCTGGGAGACCAGACGGGGGAAGTCCTTGAGTCGCTCGAAGAATGGCGTCTGGGCCCGGGTGGTCGGGGGTTCGGGTTCGATCATCAGGGCCTGTAGCGCCCAAAGCCCCGCCGTGGTCAGGATGGTGGCGAACAGGAAGGTGGTGGCGTAGCCATTGCCCAGCATGTTGCCTTCGATGAAGTACCGGCCAGCGACCCAGGCCAGGGCCGCGGCGATCACCCCGCCGGTGGCGTTGCGCCAGGCCTGCAGCCGGCCCCGCCGACTGATGGGGATCACCTTGGCCATGAGCAGGGAGAAGACGACCCCCTGCGTGCCCATGAACAGGCCGAACATGAACATGAAGGAGAGGATCGCCACCACCAGGGTCTGGCCCGACAGGAACCAGCCGGCGAGCGCCATGCCGAGAATCTGAATCCGCGCCAGGCCGCCCATCCAGACGGCGGCGGGCATGACCCGCTTGCGGTGTTCGATCTGGGTGGCGCCGAAAATCGGCGACAGCATCCCGCCCACCTGCTGCAGGGCCAGGCCCAGGCCGACGATGAAGCTGGAGCCGGAAATCAGGTAGAGATAGGCCGGCAGGAAGGTGGGCGCATTGACCAGCCGGAAGCCGGTCATGCCCAGCATGCCATGCAGATAATGGGCGATATAATTGCGCTTCAGATGGGTCCAGACGAACTTTTCGTACTCGACCTCGCGTTCAGCGAGGGTCTTCCCATCGTCGTCAGCATGGATCACGACCGCCTCATCGCCGGGCGGCGTTTCCTCGTTGGTCTTTTCCAATAGCGTCCCTGCCGCGCGGGGGTCGCAAAGGGTCGCGCGGCGGCTCCCCAAAATTATGATCTGCTAAAACAATCCCTCCGTCCTATCAGAGTCCGTCGCCCTGAAAAGCCGATTTCTCGCCGGCGCCAAAACCAGGCCGGTCTGTAGGAAGCTTGGCTTCAGGGGGCGCTGGCCAAGGGGCTGGCCAGGGTGACGTCCACCTTGACCACCATCTGGCTCTGGCCGGGATCCCCCAGGATCGACCCGCTGATGGGCGCGGCCTCGGCCGGGGTGCGGCTTACGGCCACGGGGATCAGATCGGCAGCCTCGGCCAGGCCGTTGGTGGGGTCGAAATCCATCCAGCCGAAGGCCGGCAGGAAGACCTCGCACCAGGCATGGGTGGCGCCGGCGCCGCGGACGCTCTCCAGCCCTGGCGAATAGAGGTAACCGCTGACAAAGCGGGTGGCGAAGCCCAGCCGGCGCAGGGTCTCGACCATCAGCCAGGCGAAGTCCCGGCAGGTTCCCTGGCCCATCGCCACGGTCTCGTGGGGCGCCTGGACCCCTTCTTCGTGGCGGGCCTGGTAGTCGAACTGCTGATGGATGGCGCGGTTCAGGCGTAGCACATAGTCAATGGCTGGCTCGCCCACCGCTGGCGCCACCCCATGCAGCCAGCGCAGCAGCAGGCCCTCGGGGTCCAGGGTGGCCGGCTCGATATAGGGGCCAAGCACGGCCCGGTCGCTGGGGGGATAGACGATGGGGGTGGCCGTATGGGGATCGTCCACCTCCTGCGGTTCCAGGGGGGCGGGGAAGCGTTCAATCTCCAGCTCGCTGAGCACGAAGAACTCGTCGGACTCTTCGCTGAGGTTCAGCTGGCAGACGCAGTTGCCATAGGCGTCATAGCGCCAGCGGGTCTCGCCCCGGGGGGAGAAGGTCAGCGCGCCCTTGACCACCCGCAGGGCGTGGCCGCCCCGGGGACGAACCAAAAGTTCGTGTGGTCCGAAGGCGACCGGGCGCTCATAGGCGTAGCGGGTTTCATGACGGATGATCAGGCGGGACATGGGGCCACCGCTAACACGCCCTGTGGGCGAAGGTTCCTCTTAGAGCCTCACGGCTTGGCCGGCAGCACCGCCATCAGGGCCCGGGTGAAACCCGCCGGGGCGACGGTGAGGTGGTCCTCGTCGGGCAGCACGGTGGAGCGGATGCTCAGGCTCGGATAGTTCCGGGACTTCAGGACCTGCTCCATCTTCTGCATGTCGCCGACCATGTCGTAGCGGGTGGCGTGGCGGGGGGTGGGGCCGGGAGTTTCGAAGGCGCCGATATACATGAAGACCTCGGCCGGCAGGTCGGTGTGGGTTCGCGCATAGTCGGCCTCCATCGTCATGATGTGCCGCTGGCCAAACCAGAAGGACGGACTGCCCAGCACATAGGCCTGGAACATCTCAGGATCGGTGAACAGGATCTGGGCGCCGAGCAGGCCGCCATAGGAGTGGCCCAGCAGCACGCGAGCGTCAGGATCGGCCCGGAATCGCCCCTCGATGAACGGCAATACTGCGTCCTTCAGATAGGCCTGATAGGCGCCGCCGCCCCCATGGGTCAGCTCACAGCGGCTTTCCGGCCGGCAGGGGATGGGGGTGTAGTCGCGGCTGCGCGAGGCCGTCCCGCCTTCATTCCTGGCGTACGACAGCCCCACCAGGATGAAGTCCTCGATGACGGGGCCATCCAGATTGACCCGTCGGGTGATCTGGCGAAGGATCGGAAAACTGTAGTCGGCGTCGGTGACGTAGAGGACCGGATAGCGTCGCTGCGGATCGGACTCATAGCTGGCCGGCAGACTGACAAACACCTCGTAGTCGCGACCAGAGACCGGATCGGGAACCGTCCACACCTGGGTGCCCTTCAGGACGTAGGGGCCGCCCTCCGTGGCCGGCGCCGTCGCGGGCGGGGCCTGTCCCTGAGGTGGCGCCTTAGTTTGCGCTGTCTCGGTGCATGCGGCGGTGAGTATCGCCGCCGTCAGGCCGGCAGCCAGAATCTTTCGTCTCATCGTCGCCCCCCGAAGCGCTACTGAGCTCAGCTACGGGGGCAATGTGGCGGAACTCTGATGGGGCGGCGGGCGCCTATTGGCCTACGCCCACCGCAACGCTGGAGAGCAGGGCCGCCAACTCGGCCTGGCGGGTGCAGCCGGTCTTCTCCAGCACCCGCCGGAGTTGGTTGCGGACGGTGTTGATCGACACATCACCGGCGGCGGCCAGATCCTCCAGGGTCTTGCCGGCGGCGATGCCCTGGGCCACGCGGGCCTCGGCGGGTGTCAGGTCGAAGAGCGAGCGCATCAGGTCCAGGGACGGCGTTCGTTCGCCGCTGATCGGGGTCATCAGGAGAAGGGCGAAACTCTGCCCGAAGATGTCGTGGGCCGATCGTTTGACGGGGATCAGGTGCAGCACCATAGTCGCCTTGCCGAGCTCATCCCGGAGCGGGAAGGTGGTGGCGCCGACGCCCGGGGCGGTGTGGATGGTCTTCAGTCCGCTCGTCAGCAGGTCTTGCGCGGCCTTGTCGGCCAGGACCAGCCGGTTGCCCGCCCCAATCCGCACCTGCTCGGACAGGTCCTGCGCCCACGGGTTGACCTCGATCACCACCCCAGAGTCGCTGAGCAACAGGGCCGGCAGCCGCAGCGCGCTCAGGGCTTCTGTCGCCCCCTGGGCCCGTTGCAGTCCCAGGCGGGCGCTGACCAGGGCGCTGCGGGCCAGATGCGGTCTCAGATCGTTGAGGGTGGCGACCTCCTGGGCCTCGAACGGACCGCGCTCCAGGGTTCGCTCGACGCTGAAGATGATGGAGTCCCCCGTCGGCACCTGCAGGCCAGTTCCGGCGGACCAGCCAAGGCCGCGGGGTCTGAAAAAGTCCCGATAGATTGGGTCGACCTCAATCTGATCTTCGCTCCAGAAATCCTGCTCGACGAAGAAGGACGGGGCGCCCTGGCTCATCAGGCAGGGGCGCCTGGGGCACCGCATGAACCAGCCCTCGTTGACGTAGTCCTCAAACACGTCGCGGATCGATCCCGAGGCCGTCCAGCAGAGGGTCTTGCGGGCGGAGAACAACAGGCCCCCCCGGGCTTCCGTCATTTCCGCCAGATCATCAAGGACAGATGGCCACAGTTCTGGCGCCACTGAGCACTCGTAAATCCGGTCGATCAGATCCCCGTCCATCGGGCCCCCTCTGGCTTGCCTGACGACTATCGCACCCCTGGCCCGGCAACCCAATTCCAAACGCCGCCGCGCTCCGCTTGCAGAACATAACAAGAACTCTAATATGGCCGGCATGGCCGTTCTCGATCTGAAGCAGAAGCTCTCCATCCTCGCCGACGCGGCCAAGTACGACGCCTCCTGCGCTTCATCGGGCGCCGGAAAACGGGACTCCCGAGGCGGCAAGGGCGTGGGCTCCACCGAGGGCATGGGCATCTGCCACGCCTATACGCCGGACGGCCGGTGCGTCAGCCTGCTGAAGATCCTGCTGACCAACTACTGCATTTACGACTGCGCCTATTGCGTGAACCGGGTCTCGTCTAACACGCCACGAGCCCGGTTCAAGGTTCAGGAAGTGGTCGACCTGACGCTCGGCTTCTACAAGCGCAACTATATCGAGGGGCTGTTCCTCTCCTCGGGCATCATCCGCAACAGTGACTACACCATGGAGGCCATGGTCGCGGTCGCGCGAAGCCTGCGCGTTGACCACGACTTCCGCGGCTACATCCATCTGAAGCTGATTCCCGAAGCCTCTGTAGAGCTGACCCATGAGGCGGCCCTCTATGCCGATCGGGTCTCAATCAATGTGGAGCTGCCCCAGGAGGAGAGCCTGACCACCTTCGCCCCGGAGAAGGACGCCGGCGTCATCCGCAAGGCCATGGGGGCGGTGCGGCTGGGCATCGAGGCGGGCAAGGCGCCAGCTCGCAAGACCAAACCGCCGAAATATGCGCCGGCCGGCCAATCGACCCAGATGATCATCGGCGCCGATGGCGCCAGCGACGGGGAAATCTTGGCCCGGTCCAACACCCTCTACGGAAACTATGGCCTGCGCAGGGTCTATTATTCGGCCTTTAGCCCGATCCCCGATGCGGCGAAATCCCTGCCGGCCCAACGGCCGCCCCTGATGCGCGAACACCGCCTCTATCAGGCTGACTGGCTGATGCGGTTCTATGGCTTTGAGACCGCCGAGATCATCGCGCCGGGGCAAGACCTGGACCTGGCCATCGACCCTAAGCTCGCCTGGGCCCTGCGCCACCGGGAGGACTTTCCGGTGGATGTGAATACCGCCTCGCGCGAACAGCTCCTGCGAGTGCCGGGCCTGGGAACCCGCAGCGTCGACCGGATGATCGCCGCGCGGAAGCTGACGCGGCTCTCCCTGGCCGATGTGAAGCGCCTGGCCCGCAACCTCGAAAAGCTGAAGCCCTTCGTCATCGCCAGCGACTGGAGCCCGGGCGCCCTGACCGACCGGATCGATCTGCGCGACCGCTTCGCCCCGCCGCCTGAGCAGCTGAGCCTCTTCTGATGCGCGTCGTCCGGCTGGCGTCCGAAACCGACTTCGACGGTTGGCGGGCTGCGGCCCGCGCCCTGCGAGGGGAGGGGGCGGCGCCGGCCGATGTGCTGTGGACCGTCGATGGCGGCCAGGCGAGCCTGTTTCTGGCGCAGGCGCCCCAGGCGCCGGCGGCCGGCGAGGGGGGATTCAAGGTCAGCCGGGCCTTTGTGGACCTCGCCGGGCGGGTGGCTCTGCATCGTTCGCCGGCGCGGTTTGACCTGCTCTATCGCCTGCTCTGGCGGCTGGAGGCGACGCCCCGCCTGCTGGAGATCGCCAGCGATCCGGACGTGGCCCTGGCGCTCGACATGCAGAGCCAGGTGAACCGGGCGGCCCACAAGATGAAGGCCTTTGTCCGCTTCCGCGAGGTGGAGACGCCCGAGGCTGGAGAGACCTTCGCGGCCTGGTTCGAGCCGGCCCACCGGGTGACCGAGGCCACCGCGCCGTTTTTCGTGCGGCGGTTCTCCAATATGGCCTTCTCCATCCTGACGCCGGATGTCTGCGCCCATTGGAACCGGCAGGCGCTGAGCTTCACGCCGGGCGCCGATCCGGCCGATGCGCCATCCGGAGATAATCTGGAGACCTATTGGCGGACCTATTACGCCTCGACCTTCAATCCGGCCCGGCTGCGGACGGCGACCATGGTGCGGGAAATGCCCAAGCGCTACTGGCGCAACCTGCCGGAGGCCTCGCTCATTCCAGAGATGACCCGCGCCGCAGGAGACAGGACCACCCAGATGGTCGAGGCCGCCCCCTCTGAACCCGCCCGTCGGATCGTGCGGGCCGCCCATCGCGCCAGCCGCGACGCCCCCTTCGACGGGGCGGCGCCCTCAAGCCTTGAGGAGGTCGCAGCCGGTGTGGATGCGTGCCGCCGCTGCCCACTGTGGCGCGATGCGACTCAAGGGGTGGCCGGTGAAGGTCCATTGCAGGCGAGGCTGATGATCGTCGGCGAACAGCCAGGGGATCAGGAGGACCTGGCGGGTCGTCCCTTTGTCGGGCCTGCAGGTCAGGTGTTTGATCAGGCCCTGGCGGCGGCCGGCGTGCCCCGGCGCGAGACCTACGTCACCAATGCGGTGAAGCATTTCAAGCATGAGCTGCGAGGCAAGCGGCGCATCCACAAGACCCCGGAGGCGCCCGAGATCGAGGCCTGCCGCTGGTGGCTGGAGGCCGAGCGGCGGCTGGTGCGCCCACGGGTGATCGTCGCCCTGGGCGCCACGGCGGCCCGCGCCGTGCTGGGCAAGGCCGCGCCGATCAGCCAGGTCCGGGGCCAGGCTATTCAACTTGAGGATCAGGCCCAGGCGGTGGTCACCTGGCATCCGTCCTATCTGCTGCGGGTTCCGGACGCTGACGCCAAGGCCCGGGCCGAAGGGCAGTTCATCGAAGACCTTAGGCTCGCCTGGTCCCTGGTCAGCTAGGACTCAGACCTTTTCCAGCGCTCTGAACGCAGCCGGGGCCTCAATCCTGATGGCGTCGCCGGGCTTGACCACCCCGCTGCTCAGAACGATCCCCATGACCCCGGCCTTGCGCACCAGCCGACCCTCGGCGTCACGGCCCAGGCAGGCGGCCATCAGGCCGGGTCGGAAGCGGTCGAGTTGGATGCAGGGGTTACGCAGGCCAGTGACCTCGATCACCGCGCCCTGATCGAGGTGCAGCCTTGTCCCCGCCGACAGCGTGATCAGATCAATCCCCCGGGTGGTGAGATTCTCCCCCAGATCGCCTGGGCCAAGCTCGAAGCCGGCGGCGTTCAACTCGTCATGCAGTTCGCCGGCGATCAGATGAACCTGCCGCAGGTTGGGCTGGGTAGGATCGCGCGCGACCCGCGAGCGGTGCTGCACCGTGGCGCCGGCATGGCCGTCGCCCTCGACGCCGAGACCGGCGACCAGGGTGATGGCGTCCTGCAGGGTCTTGGAAAAACTATGTCCCGGCCGGCTCGCCACATGAGTGACGCGCGGGCCGGCGCTGTTCACGCCAGGAACCCGGCTTCAGCGAAGTCCAGCATCCGGCCCAGCAGGCCGTCGGCGTCCTGCTCGCGGGTCAGGCCGTCGGACAGGTGATGCAGGCGGTCGAACTCGGCGAAGCGATTGTTGTGCACCATGCCCAGGCAGAAGTGCAGCCGCCAGTAGACGTCCTCCAGGGCCAGCTCCGGCCGGGCCGCGATCAGGGCGTCAGCGAACCGGCGCAGGTGCGAGACATCGTTCTGCAGTGCGTCGCGCATCTGGGCGGTGCCCTCGCTGCGGGCGCGGATGATGAACTGGACGGAAATGCGCCGGTCGCCGGCCGGATCGGCCCATTTTAGCGGCGGGGCGAACAGGGCCTCGAGGATGTCGCGCACCGGCGGCTTGCCCCCGTGGCGATCATTGGCCTCGTGCAGCATCCGGGCCCGCTCCCGGTTCAGCTCTGCGGTTCGTCGCCGAAAGATCTCGAACAGCAGGCCGTCCTTGGAGCCGAAATGGTAGTTCACCGAGGCCAGGTTCACGCCGGCCTCGGCGGTGATGTCGCGCACCGACACGTTCTGGAAGCCATGCAGGGCGAACAGCCGCTCGGCCGCGCAGAAGACCGCCGCCTTGGTGGCGGCTTCCTGCATGTCCGCTTCGGGCTGCGGCGGCGATGGGGGTACGGCTTCGGTCATGCGATTCTCAAACGTCCGTCCTCAAGCCTATCAGCCGTAGGCGGACGGCGCCGCAGGTAATCCCCAACCCCTATCGCGCCAGCTCGCGCATGGCCTTGTCCAGGCCTTCAAGGGTCAGGGGGTACATGCGGTCATTGACCAGCTGCTTCATCACCTCGACGGAGGGGGTGTGCGCCCAGTGCCGTTCGGCCGTGGGGTTCAGCCAGACCATGTGCTCATAGATCTGCGCCACCCGGTCGATCCAGACCGCGCCGGCTTCTTCGTTCCAGTGCTCCACCGAACCGCCCGGATAGGTGATCTCATAGGGGCTCATGGTGGCGTCGCCGACGAAGATCACCTTGTAGTCGCTGGAGTACTTGTGCAGCACATCATAGGTGTTCAGCTTTTCAGCGTGACGGCGGCGATTGTCCTTCCACACGGTCTCATAGAGGCAGTTGTGGAAATAATAGAACTCCATGTTCTTGAACTCTGAGCGAGCCGCAGAAAACAGCTCCTCACAGATCTTGATATGGGCGTCCATGGATCCGCCGACATCGAAGAAGATGAGCACGCTCACCTTGTTGCGGCGCTCGGGCCGCATGTGGATGTCGAGATAGCCCTTCTCGGCCGTGCCGCGGATCGTGCCGGACATGTCCAGCTCCTCGGTGGCGCCATCACGGACCCATTTGCGCAGGCGGCGCAGGGCGACCTTGATGTTGCGGGTGCCGAGCTCGACGGAGTCGTCGAGGTTCTTATACTCGCGCTTGTCCCAGACCTTGATCGCCTTGCCGTGGCGACCCTTGTCCTGGCCGATGCGGATGCCCTCGGGGTGATAGCCGTTGGCGCCAAAGGGCGAGGTGCCCCCGGTGCCGATCATCTTGTTGCCGCCCTCGTGGCGTTCCTTCTGCTCCTTCATGCGCTCGGCGAGCGCTTCCATGAGCTTGTCGAAGCCGCCCATGGCCTCGATCTGCGCCTTCTCCTCCTCGGTGAGGAACTTCTCGCTGATCTTCTCCAGCCACTCGGCGGGAATGTCGGCCGTGCCGACCCCATCCACCTTTTCCAGGCCCTTGAAGACGTGGCCGAACACCTGGTCGAACCGGTCGATGTTCTTCTCGTCCTTCACGAGGGCCGCCCGTGACAGGTAGTAGAAGTCCTCGACCGAGCGGTCGATGACCATCTTGTCGAGTCCCTCCATCAGCATGAGGTACTCTTTCAAGGACACCGGCACCTTGGCTTGGCGCAGCTCGGTGAAAAATTGCATAAACATGGGCAGGCCTTCCCAAACAGCGGGACGAACAGACGTTTGACTGCAGAGGATGGGGCGGCCAGAGCTCGATGTCCAGCGTCAGCGGCCGGGAAAGACGTCAGCGGACGGCGATCTGGCCAGGGCGGGCGGCCTCAGGCCTCCATCGCGCGCAGCTTGCGCCAAACAGTCATGCGCGAAACCCCCAGCCGACGGGCGATCTCAACCGGGCCGACGCCGGCCTGCTGCAGGGCGCGGATATCCTCGGTGGCCGGCGCGCTGCGGCGCTTGCGTCCCGCCCAGGCCGGCTCCACCGCCGCCACAGCCTTTAGCGCGGCCTTCAGGGCTCGGCCGCCTTCGCCCTCCGTGGTCAGGTCCGGCTCGACCACAAACAGGCTGGCGCAGCGCGCCTCAAGCTGGTCGATCACCCGCAGAACCTGGCGGGTGGAGTGTCCCAGCTGGTCGAGGCGAGTCACCACCAGCTGGTCGCCTTCGCCGATGAAGTCGAGAATGGAATAGAGGACCGCAGTCTCGTCGCCATCCGCCGCCGGCTCCTCGGCGCGAACCACATGGCAGCCGAGCTGCTTCAGGACAGCGGTATCCTCCGACGACCGCGCATCACGCAGGCGAACATAGCCAATCCTCAGCATCCAACCGACGTCCTTCCGCGCAGAAATGACAGGCGCCTAATTGCCCTGAACGGAGCCCCCGCGTCAAAGCGGCTGGCGTTAAATCTCGGCAATAATCCACCAGCTGCACCCATTGGCGGCGTCAGTCCGGGGCATATGACGAGCAAATGTGACAGGAATTGTAGAAAAACTATCCCTGACGCCGAAAAATGAACTCGCGATCGACCGTGGCGCCTACGGGGAAGCCATATTCACCCACCGGCTCAAACCCGTACCGCCGGTAGAACCGCTGCGCCCCATGGTTGTCGGACCAGACTCCCAGCCACAAATCCTGGGGTCCGTCACGCTCCAGCCAGGCCAGAACCTCCTCGAACAGGCGCGCGCCGAGGCCGCCGCCCTGAACGGTGCGGGTCAGATAGAGTCGCTTCACCTCCCGCGACCTCTGGCTCACCTCGGGGTGGGGCAGATCGCAGGGGCCAGCCAAGGCATGTCCCACGGGGACGCCGTCCTTCTCCACCAGCCACAGGGCCCGGTTGGGATCGCCCAACGCTGCGGACAGATAGGGGCGCCCATAGGCCTCGTTCAGAAAGCGCGTCAGATCCTCGGGCGGATACAGGTGGCCGAAGGTTTCAGTGAAGGTGGCCCGTCCCACCTCGGCGAGGGTTTGAATGTCGTCCGGGCCAGCGCGGCGGATGATCACGTCCTGCATTCCCAAGGCTCAAGCGTCCGTTAGTATGGGCCAATGATCGGCCTCTACACCCATGAGGACATGCTCGACCACCGCCCCGGCGCGACCCACCCGGAGCGTCCCGAGCGACTGGCCGCCGTCATCGAGGCCCTGGAGGCCCACGACGCCCTGGACTTCGAGCCGCGCGATGCGCCCCAGGTGGAACTGGCCGATCTGCTGCTGGTCCATAACGCCGACTATGTGCAGCAGATCATGGCCGCCGCGCCCAAGGCTGGCCTGACCCGGCTGGATGAGGACACGGTGATGTCGCCCGGCACGCTGCTGGCCGCCCGCCGCGCGGCCGGGGCGGTGGTGGCGGCGGTTCGCGACGTGGCCGCGGGCCAGTTCGACCGCGCCTTCTGCGCCGTGCGTCCCCCGGGCCATCATGCCGAGCCTGGCGCGGCCATGGGCTTCTGTATCTTCTCCAACATCGCAATCGGCGCCCGGGCGGCTCAGCTGGCTGGCCTTGGGCGGGTGGCTGTGGTGGATTTCGACGTCCATCACGGGAACGGCACCCAGGCGGCTCTGGCGGGGCGGCCTGGCCTGATGTTCGCCTCTGTCCAGCAATGGCCGCAGTGGCCGGGCACCGGGCATCCCGACGAGGCGGTCCCCGACAATGTGGTCAACGCCATCTCTCCCGCCGGCGGTGGGGTCGAGGGCTGGCGCCGCGCCTTCTCCAGTCTGATGGAGAGGGTGGAGGCCTTTCGACCGGATTTGATCCTGATCTCGGCGGGATTTGACGCCCACCGCCTGGACCCCCTGGGCGGCGGACCCGGCGGCCAGCAGTTGGGCGCCGAGGACTATGGCTGGGCCACTGATCAGATCGTCGCCGTGGCTCGGCTCACTTCGCGCGGCCGGGTTGTGTCGGCGCTCGAGGGCGGATACGACCTTGAGGCTCTGGGCCGGTCGGCGGTGGCGCACGTCCTGGCCCTGCAACGGGGGTGATGGGTGCGCCTGGCCTGCCTGGCGCGAAACCCTGGGATGACATGGCCGATTCTGTGACCGTCGATTCTGCCGTCCCCTCAGCTGCAGGGGCTGTGCGCCCAGGCGCCATCATTCTCGCCCGCCATGGGGAGCCGGCGCTCAGCCGTCGGGTCTGGCTTAACGCCGCCGGCTATCGACAGTTCTGGGCGCAATATGAAGTCCTCGGCCTGTTGCCGGGCCAGACTCCGCCTGAGACTCTTAAGGCCTTCGTGGCCGACGCCGGCGTGGTCTATTCCTCCACCCGCCAGCGCTCGATCGAGACGGCCATCGCGCTGACCTGCGGTCGGGAGTTCGCCAGTGAGGCCCTGTTCGTCGAGGCGCCCCTGCCGCCGCCCAATCTCCCGTCTTTCATAAAGATGCGGCCCTCCTACTGGGGTTTCCTGGCGCGGGTCTGCTGGTGGTTCTTCAATCACCATGAGGGCGAGGAAACCCGCCGGCAGGCCGAGGACCGGGCCGCCGCCGCCGCCGAGCGCCTGATCGCGGCCGCTGAGCAAGGGCATGACGTGGTGGTGCTGGCCCATGGCTTCTTCAACTTCATGGTCGGCCGGGCCCTGCGTCGCAGGGGCTGGCGGATCGCCCTGAGCCAGGGGTTCAAATACTGGTCCATGCGTCGCTTCGAGCATCCTTGAGACCGCTTAGCCGGGTGGCCCGTTGCGGCGGCCGTCCCCGGTCTCTAGGTTGGCGGCTCCCGCGAGGAGCGAAATGGCCGACACCGACGACATTCAAGCCCTGACCTTCGAGCAGGCGCTCGCCGAACTGGAAGGTATTGTGACCCGGCTGGAGTCCGGTCAGGCCGCCCTGGATGACTCCATCCGCCTCTATGAGCGCGGCGCCCTGTTGAAGGCCCACTGCGAGTCGCGCCTGGAGGCCGCCCGCCTTCGGGTCGAGAAGATCGTGGTTGGCGCTCAGGGGACGCCGGGAACTGAACCGGCCGAGTTCAGCTGATGTCCTCTGAGGTCGAGCGCCGCGTGGCCGAGGCCGCAGACCTGGTCACGGTCGCCCTCGACGAACTTCTGCCCCGGGCCGACGGTCCCGAAGCTCGCCTTACGGAGGCCATGCGCTATGCCGCCCTGGGGCCTGGCAAGCGGATGCGACCCTATTTCGTCATCGAGACCGGCCGCATGTTCGAGGTGGAGGAGCGTCCGCTGCTGCGGGCGGCCTGCGCCCTGGAATGCGTCCACGCCTACAGCCTGATCCATGACGACCTGCCCAGCATGGATGATGACGACCTGCGGCATGGGCGGCCGACGGTGCACAAGGCCTATGACGAGGCGACCGCCATCCTGGCGGGCGACGCCCTGCAGGCCTCAGCCTTCGAAATCCTCGCCCATCCCGACACCCACCCCGATCCCACCGTGCGCTCGGAACTGGTGCTGCGGCTGGCGGCCGCGGCGGGCGCCAAGGGCATGTGCGGCGGACAGATGATCGATCTGCTGGGTGTCCGCGACGACCTGGGGGCGGTGGCCCGGATGCAACGGATGAAGACCGGCGCTCTGATCGCCTGCGCCTTCGAACTGCCCCTGGTCATGGCCCATTCCGGCGAGGCCGAGCGCCACGCCCTGATGGCCTTCGCCCAGGACCTCGGCCTGGCCTATCAGATCGTCGACGACCTGCTGGACGCCGAGGGCGACCCCGACCTGATGGGCAAGCGGGTGGGCAAGGACGCGGCCAAGGGCAAGGCCAACTATGTCACCTTGCTCGGCGCCCAGGCGGCGCGGGAGCGGCTGAACCTGCTGATCGAACAGACCAAGTCGCACCTTGACCCCTTCGGCCCGCCGGCTGATTTCCTGCGGGCGAGCGTCGATTTCGTGTTACAGCGCCGCAACTAGCCGCCGCATCAGTTGTTTGCCCACTTCATGCCGCAGAACACGCCCCTCCTGGATCAGGTTTCCGCGCCCGCCGACACGCGCGGCTTCACGGTTTCACAGCTTCAGACCCTGGCTGACGAGCTTCGCAGCGAGACGATCGATGCTGTCTCACAGACCGGCGGCCATCTGGGCGCTGGCCTGGGCGTGGTCGAGCTCACAGTCGCCCTGCACCATGTGTATGAGACGCCCCGCGACATTCTGATCTGGGACGTCGGTCACCAGGCCTATCCGCACAAGATTCTGACCGGGCGGCGTGACCGCATCCGCACCCTTCGCCAGGGCGGCGGTCTGTCGGGCTTCACCAAGCGGGCCGAAAGCGAATACGACCCCTTCGGCGCGGCGCACGCCTCAACCTCGATTTCGGCGGCGCTGGGCTTCTGCGCCGCCCGCGACCATGCCGGGCGCGACAACCGTGTGGTGGCGGTGATCGGCGACGGCTCCATGAGCGCCGGCATGGCCTATGAGGCGATGAACAACGCCGCTGAGACCACCAAGCAGCTGACCGTCATCCTCAACGACAACGACATGTCCATCGCCCCGCCAGTCGGCGGGATGAGCGCCTACATGGCCAGGCTTGTCTCCGGCGGCGGCTACCAGTCCCTGCGCAATCTCGGCAAGTCGGTGGCCAAGGCCTTTCCGCGGCCGATCCAGGAGGTCGCGCGCAAGGCTGAAGAGTACGCCCGTGGCATGGTCACCGGCGGCACGCTCTTCGAGGAGCTGGGCTTCTACTATGTGGGCCCCATCGACGGCCACGACATGGAAGCCCTGGTCGCTGTCCTGAAGAACGCCCGGGACATTGTCGACCGCCCGGTGCTGGTCCATGTGGTGACCCAGAAGGGCAAGGGCTACGCCCCGGCCGAGAGCGCCGCCGACAAGCACCACGCCGTGGTCAAGTTCGACGTGGTCACCGGCCAGCAGGCCAAGGCCCAGGCCAAGGCCCCCAGCTACACCAAGGTCTTCGCCACCGAGCTGATCAAGCAGGCGCAGCGCGACCCGACCATCTGCGCCATCACCGCGGCCATGCCGTCGGGCACTGGCCTTGATCTGTTCGGCCAGGCCTTCCCGGGCCGGACCTACGATGTCGGCATCGCCGAACAGCATGCGGTGACATTTGCCGCCGGCCTCGCCGCCGACGGCATGAAGCCGTTTGCGGCCATCTACTCGACCTTCCTGCAGCGGGGCTATGACCAGGTGGTCCATGACGTGGCCATTCAGAGCCTGCCGGTTCGGTTCGCCATCGACCGGGCGGGCCTCGTGGGCGCCGATGGGCCGACCCATGCCGGCTCGTTTGATGTGGGCTTCATGGGCGCGCTGCCGGGCATGGTGCTGATGGCCGCGGCCGACGAGGCCGAGCTGGCCCATATGGTCGCCACCGCCGCCGCCATCGACGACCGGCCCAGCGCCTTCCGCTATCCCCGTGGTGAGGGGACAGGCGTCGCCATCCCTGAGAATGCCGCCCCGCTGGAGATCGGCAAGGGCCGGATTGTCCGCGAAGGAACAGCCGTGGCCCTGCTGTCCTTTGGGACGCGCCTGCCAGAATGCCTCAAGGCCGCCGACATGCTCAGCGCCCGGGGCCTGTCGGCCACCGTGGCTGACGCCCGTTTCGCCAAGCCCCTGGACATCGATCTGGTCCTACGGCTGGCCCGGGACCACGAGGCGCTGATCACGATTGAGGAAGGCGCCATGGGCGGCTTCGGCGCCTTCGTGCTCGAGGCCCTGGCCCGTCACGGCGCCCTGGACCGCGGCCTGAAGGTCCGCACCCTGACCCTGCCTGACATCTTCCAGGACCATGACAAGCCCGAGCTGATGTACGCCCAGGCAGGTCTCGATGCTGAGGGTGTCGTGCGCACCGCCTTGTCCGCGCTGGGGGCCGAAGTGGTCGCCGCCGCTGGCCGGCGGGCCTGATCAGCGGCAGTAGCGCAGGAAGCTCTGAAGCGGCCTGCGGGGCGCCGGCGCCGGCGTCACCACCTCGCCGAGGGCCGCCAGACTGAGCACGCCCGTCTGACGAAAGGCTTCGGCCACGGGGGCGCGGTCGGCGAACTCCACCGCAATGACCGAGCCATCGCCCGGCAGGCGCACATCGGCCTGGCCAGGTATGGTCGTCTGAAATTCCGCGGAGGTGAGGGTGACGCTGACCGGCCACGGCGCTGGTCGCCCCACATCGTCGAGCCAGCGGCCTGACGCATCCAAGGCGCCCATCTTCCGCGAAACCGAGAACCTGGCCACCAGCTGCCGGCTGTCCTTCACACAGGTCAGGACGACGCTGGGCTCAAGATCGCCTGGGGCCAGATAGTTCAGCTGCGCAGGTTCAGGGGAATCCACATAGGTCCAGCCTGCGTCCTGAGCGGCGGCGGAGGTCGCGAGGGTGATAAGCATCGCAGCAGCGATCGCGGCGGGTCTGGTCATGCCCAAAGCTTAGCTGGGCCAGATGGACGGCTCCAGAGCCATCGCGTTCAGACCGACTGACCGCACTGACCGAAGAAGTCGGCGACCATGGCCTTGTCGGCCCGCCGGGCGCCCGTCGAGACGGTACGTCCTGTGGTCCGAACGGAGAGCTCCCCGGTCCGGGCGAAGCCGTGCAGGACTGGCGTATCGGCCGAGGCGGTCTCCATCACCAGGCCGACTCCCTCGATCGGCGTCGGGGCCGGAGCGGTGTTGAGGTCGAGCCGCCCGTTGCGGGAGAGCAGGCTCACGCCGCCGGCGTCGCCAGAGGTCGCCACCGCCACCTCGACCTGGCCGGTCTGCGGCTGGCAGCTCATCATCAGCAGGACATTGTCCGACCGCGGCTGGCCATAGACCAGCTTCAGTCCCTCATCCTGGGTGTGGTTGAAACTCCAGCTCATCGGCGCCGGCGCCTCGGGCGCGGGATGGGCGCAGGCGGCGGCGAGGATGGTGGCGACTGTGAGTCCCAGGACCGAACGGGTGCGCATGGTTGGCGTCTCCTTCGCAGGGATAACGTCAGTCCGCCGCCTCGGTTCATCCCTGAAGGTCAGAAGGGCGAAAAGGTCTCCACCAGGGCCTGGCCCGCCGGGGTCCGCTGTACCCGGCTGATATCGCCGCGGCCGCCATAGCTGATGCGCGCCTCGGCGATCTGGGAGTGGCGGATGGTGTTGGAGGAGGTGATGTCTTCGGGGCGGATGATGCCGGCCACGGACAGTTGCCGCACCTCGCCATTGGTCCGCACTTCTTGCGTGCCCTGGATCATCATATTGCCATTGGGCAGGACGCCGGTGACCACCGCGGCGATCACCAGGTTGATCTTCTCCGAGCGCGAGACCGAACCGGAGCCGGTGTTGCTGGAGGTCGAGTTGGTGGAGATGGCGTTGGCCGGGTCGAAACCGCCGGGCAGGATGCGGCCCAGGCTCGATTCCAGCCCCAGGAAGTTGGGAACCCCCGCCGACATGGCGCCGCTGCGGTTGCTGCTGGTGGAGTTGGAGGTCTGGGCGCGGTCGTCGATCTCGATCTGGACGGTGACGATGTCGCCGACCCGGTTGGCCCGCTGGTCGAGGAAAAAGGCCCGGGCGCCTGTGCGCCACAGGGAGTTGGCCGAGGCCGCTGTGGGCATGGGTTGGTTGGCCGAGGCCAGCACCATCTGCTGCTGGCCGACCAGGGCGGCGGGATAGCGCACCGGCGTCAGATCAGGACCGGCGACGGCCTCCTGAACCGTCGAGCAGGCGCCGAGCGGCAGCAGGGCGAGAAGGGCGAGGGCGGAAAGGCGCATGGCGCAGTCTCTCTTCAACAGGATCAACGCAGGGCGTAGCGGGTGGACGGGCTGGCCAGGATCTGGTCGGCGCCGGGGCCGACGGCCGCCTGGCCGGGGCCAGTGGCCACGGCCTGAACCGTGCGCTTGGAGCTCAGATTCTGGGCGGCGAAGCCTTCGCCCAGGGCGGCGCGCCCCATGGCCTTGGCCTTCACGGTCAGCATCATGCCGGCCGCCTCATAGGTCAGGGTGACGATGTCGCCACTGGCGATGACCTGCGGGGCTGTGACGTCGCGGGCTGAGACCACCGAGCCAGCGCGAAGGGGGCGGCGGGCGGCCAGGCCGATGATCATCTCGGCGTCGTCGGCCGCGTCGCTGGGCGCTGCGGCGGCCTTGCCCCAGATCAGATCTTCGGGCTGGACGATCTCGCCGGTCGACAGGCTGCGGGCATAGGTCAGCACTTCCACATTGCCGGTGCGGGCGGCCGCGGCGCTGGCCGTCCCGCTCTCGGCGCCGGTGCGCACCACAATGCGACGAATGCCCCGGGCGTTGGCCCAGTCCAGGCCCGCGCGGCGGGCCAGCTGCTGCACCGCGCCGGCGTCCAGGACGACGCTGAGGCCAGGCTTGGCCGCCACCCGGACATCGGCGGAGGAACCGGCCCCGTCGAACAGGTCGCCCAGGGTGACGACGCCGTCGGAATCGTAAACCTCGGCCTTGAGGGTCACCGAGGGCGCCGCCAGGGCCGCGGGCGGGCAACCGACCCAGAGGGCGGCGGCGAAAAGCAGGGGACCGATCAGCTTCATCACTTCACCGAATTGGCGGCTTGCAGCATCTCATCGGCGGCGGAGATGACCTTGGAATTCATCTCATAGGCCCGCTGGGCGACGATCAGGGCGGTGATCTCGGTCACCGCGTCCACATTGGAGGCCTCGGTATAGCCCTGGAGCAGATTGCCGAACCCGGCGCCGCCGGGGGCGCCGACCGTGGCCGGACCGCTGGCGGCGGTCTCCATCAGCAGGTTGTCGCCGATGGCGTTCAGGCCCGCCTCGTTGACGAAATTGGCCAGCTCGATCTGGCCGACCACTTCGGCCTCGGTCTGGCCGGCGCGGATCGCCTGCACCTGGCCGGTCTTGGAGACGGCGATGGAGGTGGCGTCGCCCGGCACATTGATCGCCGGCTGGACGGCGTAGCCATCCTCGGTGACCAGCTGACCGTCTGCGTTCAGGGAGAGGTTGCCCGCCCGGGTGTAGGCGTTCTCACCGGACGGCAGCAGGATCTGAAAAAAGCCGCGACCATCAATGGCCAGATCGTAGGGATTGCCTGTCTGGGTCGCGGCGCCCTGTTCGGTGATGCGATAGACCGAACCCGCCTTCACGCCGCCGCCGATCTGCACCCCGGTGGGGACGATCGTGCCCTGCTCAGAGGACTGGGCGCCGGCCCGCTCCATGGTGTGATAGAGCAGGTCCTGGAACTCGGCGCGCTGCTTCTTGAAGCCCACCGTGTTCATGTTGGCGATGTTGTTCGAGATGACCTCGACGTTCAGCTGCTGGGCGGACATGCCCGTCGCCGCGGTGCGGAGCGCCTGCATGGTGAAGACCTTCCCTAAGTGCTCTAGTTCGCCCGGCCCATGCGCTCGACGGCGCGACGGGACAGGTCAGCGGAGGATTCCATCATCCTGGTGATGCTCTCATAGGCCCGGGTGACCTCGATCATCCGGGTGATCTCCAGGATCGGTTTGACGTTGGAGCTTTCCAGCATGCCCTGGCGGACCCGCACGTCGGGGGCGGGTTCGGCCTGCAGGTTGGAGGTGTTGCGCAAGAGGTTGTCGCCGGTCTTTTCCAGCACCGACAGGTCGTCGAACCGGACCACGGCCACACGACCCAGCAGGTTTTCGCCCTGGCTGATCGCCCCGTCGGCGGCGATGGTCACCGCGCCGTCCTCGGGGTTGATGACGATTTCGCCGCCGCCGTCGCCGGCCACCGGCTGACCGGCCTGATTGGTGATGCGGCCCAGCTCGTCCAGGCGGAAGCGGCCGTCCCGGGTGTAGCGGGGGCCATCCTCGGTGACGATCTCGAAGAAGCCGTCGCCCTCAATGCCCAGATCAAGATCTGAGCCGGTGCGGAACAGGCTGCCCTGGCCAAAGTCGCGGGCGACCCCGCCGTCGATGACGAACTTCACAGGCCGCGGCGCGCCGTCATTGGCGGCTGGGGCGCCGGGCTCGGCGCGGGCCATGAGGGACTCGACCTTGAAGCCCACCGTGTCGGCGTTGGCCACGTTGTTTGCGATGAGGTCAAGCTCGCGCCGCAACACCATCTGACGCGACAGCCCGACATAAACCGCATTGTCCATCTGTTCGCCTCCCTGGCTGCGACAGGATTTCTCACCTCCGGCCTGCAAACTTCGGGCCACCTGAAAAGCGCAGTAAAAACAATATTTAAGAAGGTTAATCTCGACCCCCTGGCGGAAACTGCCGGGCAGGATCGGCCGCCGTTAACAGGTGTAAAAACCTATCCTTAACCACCGCTGTCGCATGGGTGAGGGGTAAGATTCTAAGGAGCCGCGCGCGTGGCGAAGTCCAAGGACAAGGAACCCCCCGTTGATGGCGACGAAGCCGCTGTCGATGGCGAAGGCGCGCCGGCCAAGAAAAAGCCGCCGCTCAAGCTGCTGATCATCGCCGGCGTCGGCGCCCTGGTGGTGCTGGGCGGCGGCGGAGCTGGCGCCTTCATGCTACTCAAGCCCAAGCCGGCCGCCGAGGGCGAAGCCCACGCCGAGAAGGACAAGAAGGCCGAGAAGGGTAAGGAAGAGAAGGGCAAGGAGGGCGAGGCCCCCGAGAGCCCGGCGGTCATTCGCCCCGGTCCTGACGGGGTGGTGTTCTACACTATGCCCGACATCGTGGTGAACATGCAGACGCCTGAGGGCAAGGCGACCTTCCTCAAGCTGCGCCTGACCCTTGAACTTCCTGACGAGGCCGTAGCCAGCGAGCTCGATCCCAACCTTCCGCGTCTGCAGGACATGTTCCAGACCTTCCTGCGTGAGCTGCGGCCCGAGGACCTGTCCGGCAGCCAGGGCAGCTATCAGCTGCGCATGGAGATCCTGCGCCGGGTCAATCTGGTCATCTCGCCGGCCAAGGTGAACGCCGTGCTGATCGAGGAGATGCTCATCAACTGAGGCCCGCATGGTCCTCAGTTGAGCTTTCGCCATGGCAGACGATAACGACATGTCCGCAGACGACGCCTGGGGGGCGGGTGGGGAGGCTGATCCCTTCGCCGGAACCGAGCGCATCCTCAACCAGGATGAGATCGACAGCCTGCTGGGCTTTGATCTGTCCGATGACGAGGCCGCTGAGCGGACCGGCATCCGGGCGATTATCAATTCGGCGCTGGTCTCCTACGAGCGTCTGCCGATGCTCGAAATCGTCTTCGACCGCCTGGTGCGGTTGATGACCACGTCCCTGCGCAATTTCACGTCCGACAATGTCGAGGTCAGCCTCGACAACATCTCCTCGATCCGGTTCGGCGACTATCTGAACTCCATCCCGCTGCCGGCCATTCTGGCGGTGTTCAAGGCCGAGCAGCTGGAGAACTACGGCCTGCTGACGGTCGACTCCAACCTGATCTACTCCATCGTCGACGTCCTGCTCGGCGGGCGCCGTGGCACCGCTGCCATGCGCATCGAGGGCCGTCCCTACACCACCATCGAGCGGGTGCTGGTGCAACGGATGGTCGAGGTGGTGCTGGCCGACGCCCGGGCGGCCTTCGAGCCCCTGACGCCGGTCTCCTTCGTGCTGGACCGTCTGGAAACCAATCCGCGGTTCGCCGCCATCGCCCGGCCGGCCAACGCCGCCATCCTTGTGAAGCTGCGCATCGACATGGAAGACCGCGGCGGGCGCATCGAACTGCTGCTGCCCTATGCGACGCTCGAGCCCATTCGCAAGATGCTGCTGCAGCAGTTCATGGGCGAGAAGTTCGGCCGCGACAATATCTGGGAAGGCCACCTGGCCACCGAGCTCTGGACCACCCAGATGGAGGTCCGCTGCGTCCTCGACGAGCTGCAGATTCCGCTGCAGCGCCTGCTCGACCTGCAGGTGGGCGAGACCATTGTGCTCAATGCCACGCCGGAAAGCCCGGTGGAGCTACGGGCCGGAAGCATTCCACTGACCCGCGGCCATATGGGCCGCCGCAATCACAACATCGCTGTCCGCGTCGAGGCCCCGCTCTCGCCGCAGGCTCGCAAAGCCGTGCAGAGGATCTGATGAGTCTGGTGGCGATCTGCATGAACATCCTGCTGGCGGTTCTGCTGGCGTCGGCCCTGATCATGGGGTGGCGGCTGAACCGGCGTCTTAAAGCCCTGCGCGACAGTCATGAGGGCTTCGCCCTGGCGGTGGCCGAGCTGGACGCCGCCGCCCGACGGGCCGAACAGGGTCTGGCCGACCTGCGGGCGGCCACTGACGAGGCGGCCGAAACCCTTGGCGACCGCGTTTCCGAAGCCCGCCAGCTCTCCACCCGACTGGAGCGACAACTGCGTGAGGGCCCCGCCCTGATGGAGGCCGAAGAGGCCGAGCGCGCCGCTGAGCGGCGGCTGGGCGCCTTGCTGTCTGGCGCCCATGAGCTGCGACCCCCGCGCCCCCGCACTGTTCCGGACCGCGAAATCGCCCCTGTCTCCCGCCCCTCCCGACCCCTGTCGAAAATGGCCCGGGCCCTGGAGGAAGATCTGTTTGACGCCGCCCCGGCCGAGGCCGAGGCCTATCTGAGCCGAGGCCGTCGATGAAATCCGTGCCCCGCATCCTGCCCATCGTCGGCGTCGCCATTGGCGGCGTCCTGGTGGTCAACGCCCTGGCCGGGGCCCAGGCCCTGCCAGACCTGCTCTCGGGCGCCCGCGCCTTCGCCCAGGAGGCTGTGGGTGAGGGGGCCGGCGAGGCCGAGGCGGGCAAAGGCGCCGCTGAAGCTGCTCCCACGGGCGAAGGGACGGACGCCGCGGCGACCTCCACCCTGCCCAAGCCTGTGGCCGCCTGTGCGCCCACCGCCGCCGAACTGGCCCGTGAAGCCGGCCTCTCGCCGGCCGAACTTCAGGTTCTGCAGTCCCTGGGCGAGCGCCGGGGTCAGCTGGACGCCCGCGAACAGTCCCTGGAGACGCAGTTGGCCCTGATGGCCGCCGCCGAGGCCAAGCTGGACGCCAAGGTCAAGGCGCTGAACGGCCTGAAGACCGACATTGAGAGCCTGATGGGCGAGGCCGAGGTCCGCGAAAACGCCGAGGTGGCGCGGATGGTGAAGGTGTTTGAGGGCATGAAGCCCAAGGATTCCGCCGCCCGCATGACCGTGCTGGACGACTCCGTGCGCCTGCCGATCGCTGCGGCCATGAAGGAGCGGGCGCTCTCGGCCATGCTGGCGGCCATGCCCCCCGAGGAGGCCAAGCGTCTGACCGAAAGCCTGGCCAGCCGCTTTGAGGCGGCCCGCGCCCTGGGCAAGGCGCTCAACGCCACCGAAAGCGCTGCGGCCGAGGCCGCCCCGCGCCCCGCGGCCCCGGCCGCCAAGGCGGGCGACTGAGCCGGTGACCTTGCGTCGGACCCTGCGCTCCGGCGTCGCGGCGGCCTGCATCCTGGCCACGGCCGCGCCTGCGGGCGTGGCCGCCCAGGCGCCCCCCGCCGCCGCTGAGGCGCTCGAGGTCCGGGTCGCCCAGGCCCGCGGATTTTCGCGGGTGGAGTTCCAGTGGCGCGGGGTCGCGCGCATGACCAGCCGCCAGGCGGGTCAGGTCCTGACCCTGCGGTTTTCCCGCGACGCCAATCCCGACATCACGCGCCTGCGGGTCTCGCCGCCCCGGGGTCTGAAGACCGCTCAAGCCCGCCATGTGGGCGGTGTTCTCGAACTCGATCTGGCCCTGGACGAGGGGTATGAGGCCCGCCTGGGTCAGGCCGACGGCGCAGCCTTCGTCAATATCGCGCCCAAGCCTGAGGTTGAAACCGCCCAGACCCCGGCGCCCAAGGCGGCCGCCGCCGCGCAGGCGCCCCTGGAGCCGCCTCCCAGTCGGCCCAATCCCGTTCCCAGTGACGGTGTGGTGCGCCTGGACGCTCAGCTGGTCGGCGCCCAGGCGGTTTTGCGCTTCCCCTGGGCCGCGCCAGCAGGGGCGGCGGTCTTCCGTCGGGGCGACGCGGTCTGGGTGGTGTTTGACGCGCCCGCGCGTCTGGATGTCTCCAAGGCGCCCCGGGGTTTGCGCCAGTTTTCGCGCATGGAGGCCTTCCGGGGTCCCGACTATTCGGCGGTCCGTATCGCTAGCCCCCAGGGCACGCCGGTCTTCGCCATCAGCGAGGGCTCCAGCTGGATCATCGCCCTGGGCGCCGGCGCCCAGCCGCAGCCGGCTGTGATCAATGTCCGCCGGGACGAGACCCGGGGACCTGCAAGCCTCACGGCGGCGGTGTCGGGGGTGACCCGCATCGTTCGCCTTCCCGATCCCATGGTTGGCGACACCCTGACGGTGGCCACTGCCCTGGGCCCGGCCAAGGGCCTGCCCTCGCGGCGCGAATTCGTCCAGATGGCTCTGCTGCCGTCGGCCCAGGGCCTGGCCATGGAAGCCTTCGCCGAGGACATCACCCTGTCCCGCGACGGTGACCTGGTGGCCATCGGTCGGCCGGAGGGCCTGGCCCTATCGTCGCCTACGGTGGCGGCGCGGCGCAATGAGGCCCCGGTCGGCGCGCCCATGCCAGCCGGCCGCCCAGCCCTGGTGGACTACGAGAACTGGCCAAAGACCGGGTCAGGCGGCTTCATGTCGCGCTACAACGCCCTGGTTACCGCGGCGGCCGAAGAGGGGCTGGACGGTCAGGACAGCAAGGTCGCCGCCAGGATGGCCCTGGCCCGCTTCCTGGTCGGGACGGACCTCGCCTTCGAGGCCATCGGCGTGCTCAACGACGTCGCCCGACAGCATCCCTCCCTGCTGGGGGACGCTGAGTTCAGGGGGTTGCGCGGCATCTCCCGGGTGATGGCGAGGCGCTACAAGGAAGCCAGCGCCGATTTTTCAGCCCCCGCCCTGGCCAATGATCCCTCAGCCGCCCTATGGCGCGCCTATCTGGCGGCGCAGACCGCCCAGTGGCCTGAGACTCGCAAGGAGTTCGCTGCCGGCGCGGCGGCCTTCAACCAGTTTCCCGCCGTCTGGCGGCAGCGCTTCGCCCGGGCCGACGCCCAGGCCGCCTTGGCCATCGGCGATCTGGAGGGCGCGGACTCCCGCATTCGCATGGCGCTGACCGAGGAGACAGACGCCCTCGAAGAGCTGGCCGTGCGGCTGTTGCAGGCCGAACTGGCGGAGAAGCGCGGTCAGACCGGCCGGGCTCTGCGCATCTACCAGGCCGTGGCCACTGCGCCAGCAGACCATCTGTCGGCGCCCGCCCTGCTGAACGCCACCCGCATCCGCTATGAGGAAGGGGCCATTACCCCGATCCAGGCCATGGCGGCCTATGACAGCCTGCGTTTCCGCTGGCGTGGCGACGCCACGGAACTGGCTACGATCCGGGCATTGGGACGGCTCTATCTGAGCCAGGGACGTTATCGCGAGGCGCTGGAGGCGCTGCGTTCGGCCGGGCAGAGATTGCCTGATCTCCCTGAAGCCCTGGGACTCCAGGCGGATCTGAGCGCGGCCTTCCGCGCTCTGTTCCTGGATGGCTTGGCCGATGGTCTGGAGCCGGTGCAGGCCCTGGCGCTCTTCTTCGATTTCAAGGACCTGACCCCCCTGGGCGCCGATGGGGACATGATGGTCCGTCGGCTCGTCCGTCGCCTGGTGGATGTGGACCTGTTGAATCAGGCCGCCGATCTGCTCGCCTATCAGGTGGACAACCGTCTCGATGGCGTGCCGCGGGCCCAGGTGGGCACGGATCTGGCCCTGATCTACCTGATGGACCGGAGGCCAGAGCAGGCGCTGGTGACCATCAACGGCACCCGGTCCACGGTCCTGCCGCGGCAGCTCAACGCCGAGCGGCGGCTGATCGAAGCCCGCGCCCTGTCCGATCTCGGCCGCCTGGACCACGCTCTGGAGGTGCTGGAGCGGGAAAACTCGGCCGAGGCGCGCGATCTGCGAGCCGAAATCGTCTGGCGAAAAAAGGACTGGCCCCAGGCGGGCCAGCTGTTCGAGGCCTCCCTGGGCGAGCGGTGGAAGAATGAGAGCGCTCTGAGCGCCGAGGACGAGGGCAAGCTGCTCCGGGCCGGCGTCGCCTTCAGCCTGGCCGGCGACGACGCCGCCCTCAGCCGACTGGAAGAGCGCTATCGCGGGTTCCTCGACGAAGCCCGCAACCCCGAAGCCCTGCGTGTGGCCCTGACTGGCGTGGCCTCTGGCCCTGTCGGCGTCGGAGAATTCGGCCGGCTGGCCGCCGATAACGAGGCCTTCGCCGGCTGGGTGGCGAAAATGAAAGACAAGTTCAGAGCCGCGGCCGCGCCCTCGACCCAGGCCGCCAAGGCCGATCCAGGGTCAAAGCCCGCCTAGAGGCTGATTGAGCACGTTTGGCTCCGATAACCGCTTCCCACTTATCGGAACGCGCTCTAGGAGGCTTTGGACACCGCCCCCCGGGCCTCCCAGCCCGCAACAGCGCCGACCAGAGCGCAGTTCCGATAGAGGCGGATCAGGTTCATCTCATTGATCGGCGCCAGGGTCTGGGCGAAGGTCAAGATGGTGCGGGCCGGCATGATGTAGCCCCCCTCCACCAGGCGGCAGAGGTCCTGTTCGGCCAGGCGGCTCAACCGACGACGGGTCGTCTCGAAGGGCACGCCCGTCTCCCGGGCCAGGCGCGCGACGCTGATCGGCATCTTTCGCGTGTCATCGATGACGGGGCCGTCGGTATGTGCTGTGGCCGCATCCCCCCGCCCATCGCCGAGCCCCGCGGTGTTCAGATGGCTGAGGTGCAGGACGAGAAGCAGGTTCATATAGTCGACGCACAAGAGGCGCATCTCGCCGCCCACGCGCAGGGCGTAGCTCATGAAATATCTGGCGACCGCCCGGTAGGGGTGTTCAGGCGGATGATAGGGCGGCGGCGGCAGGGGGCGGTCGTCGAAATAGCCAAGATCCACCAGCCGCCAGTAGATGTGCGCGGCCAGAGCATCGATACCCATGACCGCAGCCGCATTGTCAGGGGTGTGGAAATAGGACTCCGGCACGATAACGCCCGCGGCGTCGGAGACGATGACGCCGCGGTCCTTCAGGCGATTGACCCGCCGCCGCACAGTCTCGAACCGAAGGTCCAAACTGTCAGCGATCCGGCTGATGCTCACCCTCCGCCTGGCCTGGTCGGGCGGCGGACGATCAATGGGACCAAAGGCGACCTGCTCATCCAACCCCGATGTCGCCGCATCCACATTGGCCTGAATGATGGTCGCCACCAGCAGAGCGTCCATCGGATCGAGACGCTTGTCCCGACCCTGCCAAAGGGCCAGCAAGGCGATCCTGGAGATGTTGAGCGCCGCGGACTCTCGGGCGCTCAGCGATGGCGGGTTCATGGGGGCGGTATGGTCCAGGCTTGGGGGCGAAGCCATATGGCGCTGTCAACTCGAGGATTCGCAAACCCAAATGTGGCTTGAGAGGATGTGATCGGTTTTCTTTGACCTGGACAGATCCATCATGCCTTCGTCTCTCTAACAAAAAGACAAGTTGGGGGAGCCGGACATGGCCCAGTTTGGAAGCTATCAGAACGAAATCTACCAGGGCGGCCTGCGCGGCGTGCTGCCCGGGGTGCCCGTGGACTACGCCGCCCTCGTCGCCCGGGCGACCGCGGCCATGCCCAGCCATGTGCTGAATTACGTCCAGGGCGGCTGCGGTGATGAGTTCACCCAGGACCAGAACGCTGCGGCTTTCCACCACTGGGGTATGGTCCCTCGCATGATGGTTGAGACCAGCGTGCGGGATCTGTCAGCCGATCTGTTTGGCCACACCTATCACTCGCCGCTGTTCATGGCCCCGATCGGCGTGACCGCCATGTGCAGCCAGGACCAGCACGGGGATATCGCCGCGGCCCAGGCCTCGGCCATGACCGGCGTGCCCATGGTGGTCTCGACGCTGGGCAACGACACAATGGAGGATGTGGCGCCGCACCTGGGCGCCACGCCTGGCTTCTTCCAACTCTATACCCCGCGCAATAAGGACCTGGCCGAGAGCCTGATCACCCGGGCCGAGGCCGCCGGATACCGCGGGATCATTGTCACCCTGGACACCTGGGTCACCGGCTTCCGGCCGCGGGATCTGAACGCGGGCAACTTCCCCCAGCTGCGCGGTCACGTGCTGAAGAACTACACCGCCGATCCGGTCTTTCAGAAGCTGCTCGGCAAGGACGCCTCGGAGTCTCCGGCCGAGGCCGTGGCCCTGTGGGGCTCGCTGTTTGGCCGGCCCATGCTGTGGGAGGACATCGCCTGGCTGAAGTCGGTGACCAAGCTGCCGATCATCCTGAAGGGCATCTGCCACCCCGACGACGCCCGCAAGGCCGTGGATATGGGCGCCGACGGCATCTACTGCTCCAACCACGGCGGCCGGCAGGCCAATGGCGGCATCGCGGCCATCGACATGCTGCCTGATGTGGTCAAGGCCAGCGGCGACGTGCCGGTCTGGTTCGACTCTGGAATCCGCTCGGGCTCTGATGTGGTCAAGGCGCTGGCCATGGGGGCTGCGGCCGTCGGCGTGGGGCGCCCCTTTGTCTATGGCCTGGCCCTGGACGGCGCAGCCGGCGCCGCCCACGTGCTGAAGTGCATCCTGGCTGAGGCCGACCTCTTCATGGCGGTCAACGGCATGCCCACCCTGGCCGACCTGAGGCGCGAAGGCGTGCGGCGGCTGTAGGCCGCTACCCTCCGCCTGTTCCCCGTTGGAAGCTCTCCACCAGGCTGCCAGCGACGAGGCGCCAGCCGTCCACCAGGACGAAGAAGATCAGCTTGAAGGGCAGGGACACCACCACGGGCGGCAGCATCATCATACCCATGCTCATCAGCACGCTGGCCACCACCAGGTCGATGACCAGGAAGGGGACGAACAGCAGGAAGCCGATCTCAAACGCGGTCTTGAGCTCGGAGATCATGAAGGCTGGGGTGACCACCCGCAGGGGCAGGTCCTCGACGCTGTCAGGCTGCTCGATGCGCGACAGCCGGGCGAACAGGGCCAGGTCCTCCCGGTCCACCTGGGAGAGCATGAAGGTCTTTACTGGGGTGGACGCCGCGTCAAAGGCCTGAGGCAGCTCCATCTCCTGGTCGAGCAGGGGGCGGATGCCGTCCGCATAGGCCTGCTCGAAGGTCGGGGCCATGATGATGGCGCTGAGGAACAGGGCCAGGCTGATGATCACCGCATTGGGCGGGCTCTGCTGCAGGCCGAGCGCCGTGCGCAGCAGAGAGAGCACGACCACGATCCGCACGAAGGAGGTGGTCATGATGACGATGGACGGCGCCAGCGACAGGACCGTCAGCAGGCCCACCAGCTGGACGACCCGCTCGGTCAGACCCGCGCCGGTGCCGAGATCGACGTTTAGGGCCTGAGCGTGGGCCACCGTCGGGCCGATAATGCTCACCAGGCTGACCAGGGCGGCGAGGCCGGCGGCGCGGCGCCAGTCGGCGGCGGGCAGGGTGGCGAGGGCGCGGAAGAACAGGCGCATCAGGCGTCGGCCTTGGGCTTGCGGGCTTTGCGGGTCGGGGTCTTGCGGGGCGGTGGCGTCGGGCTTGGCGCAGGGATCGCCGCGGGCGAGGGGGCGTTCAGCACCTGGCCCTCTCCTAACAGCAGCAGGCGCTCCTCCCCATCGCAGGAGATGATCAGAAGGCGGCGACTGGGATCGAGCACCAGGGTTTCGACCACCGCCAGACGCCGCTCGGCCCGGCTTGGCGCGAACCTGGCCATGGCCTCGGGCCCAAACCGGCGCAGGGCCACGCCGGCCAGGCCGATCAGGCCAACCGTGATGGCGAGAGCGAAAACCGCCCGGGCGAAACCGGCGAGATCCATGGGGCGCAGCACCTGTCCGGCGCGCGGGGGCCGGTCCTTGCCCCGGTTTGCCGCCAACACTCTTAAGGACCGATTAACCCTGTTTATTCACCATGTTGGGCATGAACCTGGCCGACATCCCCCTGTTCTCGATGCTGCGTGGCCGTATGGGCCATCTGGGCGAGCGCCAGCGGTTGATCGCTCAGAACGTCGCCAACTCCGAAACCCCCGGCTACACGCCGCAGGATGTGAAGGCCTACAGCTTCCAGGCGCAGATGCGCGGCGTGCAAATGACCCAGGCCGGCGCGCCGGCCCGCACCCAGGCCGCCCATCTCAGCGGCACGGTCAATCGCACGGCGGCGGCCTCGACCTTCAAGGCGATCCGCAGCAAGGATTCCGAGACAACCATGGACGGCAACTCCGTGGTTCTGGAGGAGGAGATGATGAAGATGTCGGAGGCTCGCATGGCCTATGACGCCGCCGTCGGCTTCTACCAGAAGTCCCTCAACCTGCTGCGCACCGCCGCCCGTCCGCCCGGCCGCTGATCTTCGGAGACTGAGCCATGGCTGAAATCAAATCGACCCAGGGCGCGGCCCAGGCCATCGCGGCCACCGCCCTCCGCGCCCAGCAGGCCCGCATGCGGGTCATCGCCGAGAACATGGCCAACGCCAACTCCACCTCGCAACAGGCCGGCGGCGACCCCTATCGCCGGCAGGTGCCGGTGTTCGAACCCTCCAAGATCGATGCGGGCCAGGGGGTCCGGATGGCCAGGGTGCAGCCTGATCAGAGCGCCTTCCGCACCGAATACGAGCCCGGTCATCCGTCGGCCGACGCTCAGGGCTATGTGAAGCTCCCCAACGTCAACACCCTGGTGGAGGCGATGGACATGCGTGAGGCCCAGCGGGCCTACGAGGCCAACCTCAATGTGATCGAGACGGCGCGCGCCATGGAGATGCGCGTCCTCGACCTGCTCAAGCGCTAGGGACCCCTTAAGCCATGATGACCCCGCTCGCCGCCGCAAAGGCCTATGCCGCCACGCAAGGGGCGGCTCTTCCCGCCGTCGGCGGCGGCGCAGCCGCCGGGGGCGCGGACTTCGGCGCCATGCTGAAGAACGTCATGGAACAGGCGGTGGAAACCTCCCGCACCGCTGAGACCCAGATGGCCGCCCATGTGCAGGGCAAGGCCCAGCTGGTGGACGTGGTCACGGCGATCTCAGCGGCCGAGACCAGCCTGGAGACCGTCATGGCCGTCCGCGACCAGGTGATTTCCGCCTATCAGGAAATCATGCGGATGCCGATCTGACGGGTCGGGCGGCCCCGATCCTAGCCTCAGGGGGAGCCCAACTGCGCCTTTGCGTGTTAGGTCTGGCCCATGGCAGAGCCCCGTATCGCGCTTGAGCGCGTCACCAAGACCTATGGCGCCCATCAGGCCCTGGCCGATGTGAGCCTGGAGATCGCCGCCGGCGAATTCGTCGCCCTGGTCGGCGCGTCAGGCTCTGGCAAGACCACCCTGCTCAAGACCATCAACGGTCTGATCGCCCCCGATCGCGGGGACGTGCGGATCGAAGGGGAGGCCGTCGACGCCCTGACCCCGCACCTCCTGCGCCGGCGCATCGGCTACGTTTTCCAGGAGGTGGGCCTGTTTCCCCACCTGACGGTGGCTGAGAACATCGGCATCACCCCCAAGCTGCTAGGCTGGGACAAGGCCAGGCGAGCCGCCCGCGCCGCCGAGCTGCTCGATCTGGTGGCCCTGCCACAGGAGATGGGCGCTCGGTTCCCCGCAGCCTTGTCCGGCGGCCAGCAGCAGCGGGTCGGGGTGGCCCGGGCCCTGGCGGCTGAGCCGCATATCGTGCTGATGGACGAGCCGTTTGGCGCGCTCGATCCCCTGACCCGCGACGCGCTCGGCGACGACTACCGCGCCCTGCATGAGCGGTTGAACCTCTCCACCGTCATGGTCACCCACGACATGACCGAGGCCCTGCTGCTCGCCGACCGGATCGTGGTGGTGGCCCAGGGTCATGTGATCGCCGACGGAGCGCCCCAGACGCTGGCGGCCTCGACCGATCCAGAGGTCGCCGCCCTGCTGGCCGCCCCGCGCCGCCAGGCCGAGCGCCTGCGCGCCCGACTGGGAGACGCCGTATGAGCCCGCAGGTGGAGGCGGCCTTCGCCCGCCTGCCGGAATATCTCGCCTGGCACGTCCTGCTCAGCGCCTCGGCCCTTGGGCTTGGCCTGCTGATCAGCCTGCCGCTGGCGGTGGCCGCCAGCCGCAATCGCCACATCCGCTGGCCAGTGCTGGCGGGCGCCAGCCTGATTCAGACCATTCCGAGCCTCGCCCTGCTGGCTCTGTTCTTCCCGCTGCTGCTGGTGATCTCGGCGGCCAGCGAGAACCTGTTGGGCTACGGCTTCTCAGCCCTGGGCTTCCTGCCGGCCCTCTTGGCGCTGACCCTCTATTCCATGCTGCCCATCGTGCGGAACGGGACCACCGGCATCCTCTCCGTCGATCCCGCCATCATCCAGGCGGCCGAGGGCGTCGGCATGACGCCTCGCCAGCGCCTGTTCCAGGTGGAGCTGCCGCTCGCCGCGCCGGTCATCATGGCCGGCGTGCGCACCGCCGCGGTCTGGACCATTGGGGCCGCGACCCTCTCCACGCCGGTGGGCCAGACCAGCCTGGGCAACTACATCTTCTCCGGCCTGCAGACCGAAAACTGGGTGCTGGTGCTGTTCGGCTGCGGCGCCTCGGCCCTCCTGGCCATGGTCACTGACCAGCTGCTCGGCCTGATCGAGGCCGGGGCCGCCAAGCGCGACATCAGGCGCGCCGCGATCGGCGCGGCCGGCATCCTGATCGGCATCGTCGTCGCCCTGACGCCGCTGATCAGCTTCGGCAAGCCCGCCAGCTATGTGGTCGGCGCCAAGAACTTCTCCGAGCAGTACATCCTGGCCGAGATGATGGCCGAGCGGATCGAGGACCTGGGCGGCGAGGCGCGGATGAAGGAGGACCTGGGTTCGGCCATCGCCTACCGCGCCTTGGCTTCAGGCGAACTGGACGTCTATGTCGACTATTCCGGCACGCTCTGGGCCAATGTCCTGAACCGGCAGGACAATCCCGGACGCGAGGCCGTGCTTGAAGAGCTGACCAGGGAGCTCGCCGAACGGGACGGCGTCCTGGTCCTGGGCTCCCTGGGGTTCGAGAACGCCTACGCCCTGGCCATGCGCCAGGACCGCGCGACGGAACTGGGGATCGAGAGCCTGGATGATCTGGCCCGGCGCTCCGGCGGCCTGACCATGGGCGGAGACCTGGAGTTCTTCGCCAGGCCCGAATGGACGGCCATCAATGAGGCCTATGGCTTCGACTTCCGCGCCCGGCGCTCCTACCAGCCGACCTTCATGTTCCGGGCGGTGACATCGGGGGATGTGGACGTGATCTCGGCCTTCTCCAGCGACGGTCGGATCGCGGCAGACAATCTGGTCACCCTGGCCGACCCGCGTCAGGCCCTGCCGCCCTATGACGCCGTCGTGCTGATCGCGCCTGGCCGGGTGAACGATGCCCGGCTGCTGGCGGCCCTGCGACCGCTGATCGGGGCCATCTCGGTGGAGGCCATGCGCGACGCCAATTACAGCGTCGATCGCGATGTCGACAAACTTCGCCCCGTGGAGGCGGCCCGGGCCCTGTCCCAGACACTCGGACTGGACTGAACCTGCGGCCCTAACGCTGGTTGTCGGAGCTGGGCGGCGGGGCCAGCAGGCGCAAGCCCTCAGGGGTGATGTCCCAACCCTGGCGGCTGCGGGCGGCCAGGCCCAGCTCCACCAGAACCTGGGCGTCGCTGATGTTGATAAAGGGCACCTCGCCCCCGGCCTTCTTGCGGCTGAGATTCCGGAGCGCGTGAAGCTGGCCTTCCGTCAGATCACTCATGGACGCCTCAGCGCGTGCTGCGGCGGTCATTCAGCATCGGCCGGGGCGTCTGCTGCGGGGTGTTGGCAGGCGCCGTGGAGCGCGGATCGGTGAGGTCGCGGCGCGCCGGCGCCTGCAAACGCGAGTCGTAGATTTTCATGGAAGGCGGCCTTTCGGGCCTGGGCCAGCGGGCGGGTCCGCGAGGGCGATAGCGCTTACCCTAGCACGGCCCGGCCGCTCTGTCGGACCCCATGTGCGCGTCAGGCGGGGCGCCTGGGCGATCATGGCTTAAGGCCCCGCCGCGAACGGGCTAGGCTCAGATCATGCCTGAGTCCCAACCCCACATCCTCGTCACCGGCGCCACCCGCGGCATCGGCGCAGCCATTCGGACCTCTCTTAGCGCCCGCGGCGCCCGGGTCGTCGGCCATGGGACGCGGGCCGCGCCTGGGATCCTCGCCGCCGACCTCAGCCAGGCCGGCGCCGCGGACCGCCTTTGGGACGCCGCTCTGGACGCCCTGGATGGCCGCATCGACGTGCTGATCAACAACGCCGGCGTCTTCGAAGCCATCCCCGTCGATGCGCAGGACGCAGAGTGGCAGGCCAGCTGGGGGCGCACGATGCAGATCAACCTGCAGTCCAGCGCCGATCTCTGCCGCCGCATGGTGCTGCACGCTCAAGGGCGCGAGCGGGACGCCGGCGGCCTTGCCGGTCGCATCGTCAATGTGGCCAGCCGGGCGGCTTACCGCGGGGACTCGCCCGCCCACTGGCACTATGCGGCGTCCAAGGCGGGCATGGTGGCCATGACCAAGTCCATCGCGCGGGCCTATGCCGGCCAGGGCCTGGCCGCCTTCGCCATCTGCCCCGGCTATGTGATGACCGGCATGGCCGAGGACTATCTGGCCAGCCGGGGCGGGGACAAGCTGCTGGCCGACATCCCACTCGGCCGCGTCGCCCAGCCGGGCGAAGTGGCCAGCGTGGCGACCTACCTCGCCCTCGACGCCCCGGCCTCCATGACCGGCGCCGTGCTGGACGTGAACGGCGCCAGCTATGTTCGGTAGAGCGTGATGAGCCCAGTCCGATGAGTGTCGTCGCCGCCTATGTTTACAAGGACGGCGCCAGGGTCCGCGCGGCCTCGCTGAGCCCAGACGGCTTGGCGCTGAGGCCCGGTGAATTCGTCTGGATCGGCCTGCTTGAGCCCGACGAGGCGGAGCTTCGCACCCTGCAGAGCCGTTTCAATCTGCATCCGCTGGCGGTGGAGGACGCGCTCTCGGCCCATCAGCTGCCCAAGGTCGAGACCTATGGCGAGGAATTGTTCGTCGTCGGGCGCACCGCCCAGATCGACGCGGGGGACGTGATCCATTACGGCGAGACACATATCTTCCTGGGCGCTGGTCATATCATCACCGTGCGCCATGGCTCGGCCCGGGGCCATGTGGATCTCCGGGCCCACCTTGAGGCCTCGCCTACGCTGCTGAAGCACGGGCCGGACTATGTCCTGCACGCCATCCTTGACTTCGTAGTGGATGGTTACACCCCTATCGCCGATCAGGTGGAGGAGGCCGTCCTGGCGATGGAGCAGCGCGCGTTGGACACCTTCCTCAGCCGCGCCGAGATCCGCGCCCTCTTCCGGCTGCGCCGAGAGCTCCTACGCTTTGAGCGTATCCTCGGGCCGATGGAAGAGGTGGCCAGCCGGTTGGAGCGGCTGGAATTTCCGTGTATCGACCCCGAGGTGCGGCCTTATTTCCGCGACATCCGTGATCATGTGCGGCGGGTGAACTCCCGCACTGACGCCCTGCGTGAGACTCTTACGTCCGTTTTTGAGGTCTCTAACCTGCTGGAGCAGCAGCGCCAGGGGGTGATCACCCGCAGGTTGGCCGCCTGGGCCGCCATCCTGGCCGTGCCCACCGCCATCGCCGGCATCTATGGAATGAACTTCGACTATCTGCCGGAGCTGCACTGGCGCTACGGCTATCCCGCCGTGCTGGCGGTGATCGCCGCATCTTGCGCGGCCCTCTATGTGGGCTTCAGGCGCTCAAAATGGCTTTGACCGCCAGCTGTCCAGAAGCAGGATCCCTTCGCCCATGACCACCCCCCCGGACAACGACCTGGGCGAGCCCGAAGGCGGCGGCTATGACGCCGAGGACTGGCGAAGGCTGGCGCCCTTCACCGCCGCCGTCGCCACTCTGGAGGATGTGCAGGCCCGCCGGGCGGTTTTTGCGCTCGGCGACACCATCGACGCCCGAGTCCTGGAGATGGATCTGCCTCAGCCGGTGATCTGGTGGGAGGAGGATGGCGAGCAGGCCGCCGTGGCCGTCCAGGCCGAGGTCCACACTAACGCAGAGGGCGAGATCATGGAGGTGCTTGGCCTCATCCTGCCCGATGGCGATGCGGCTGTGGCCCTGCTGGAGGACGTGGACCTGGTGGACGACACCGACCCCACCTGGCGCGATCTGGTGGACAGGGCGGTGGACGGCGCCGAGGCCGAGGACTGACTCTCCGAGACCTGACCCTTGGCCCGCGCCGACGTCGTGCTAAAGCCCCACGCCAGAGACTTCGAAACCGCCGGGAGACGATGCGCCATGGAAGGCCCCACCTCGCACTTCTACTTCTCCCAGCGCCTGCGCCTGCACTATGTGGACTGGGGCAATGAGGGGGCAGAGCCCCTGCTGCTGGTCCACGGCGGCCGTGACCATTGCCGCAACTGGGACTGGGTGGCCCAGCGCCTGCGCGACCGCTACCACATCATCGCGCCTGACCTGCGCGGCCACGGCGACAGCGCCTGGGCCATCGGCGGCGGCTATGACATGGGCGCCTATATCTACGACATCGCCCAGATTGTGCATCAGAAGGGCCTGGCCCCCGTCACCATCATCGCCCACTCCATGGGCGCCGGCATCGCGCTGAACTATTGCGGCGCCTATCCGGACGCGGTGAAGAAGATTGTCGCCATCGAGGGCCTGGGCCCGTCGCCCGCTGTCATGGCCGAACAGGCCAGCCGCACGGTGGACCAGCGCCTGCGCGACTGGATCGAGGACCGGCGCAAGAATTCCGGCCGCACCCCGCGCCGCTACGCCACCCTGGACGAGGCCTATGCTCGCATGGCCGAGGAGAACCCGCACCTCTCCCCCGAACAGGCCCGACACCTGACCATCTATGGCGCCCATCAGAACGAGGACGGCACCTACAGCTGGAAGTTCGACAATCACTCCCGCTGGGGCATGGGCGGCCTGTCCCACGCCGACCAGCACTATCTGTGGAGCCAGATCACCTGCCCGGTGCTGCTCATGCGCGGCGAGGAATCCTGGGCCTCAGACCCGGAGGCCGACGGCCGCATCAAGCACTTCAAGAACGCCCGCCTGGTGAACTTCGAAGGCGCCGGCCACTGGGTCCACCACGACCAGCTGGAGTCCTTCATGGCCGAGGTCGAGGGGTTCCTGGCGGAGTAGGGGGTGAGAGACCTGGACCAGACTCACATCCCAAGACGTCATGGGGTCTCTCACGAGGAAAAGGGGCCGCCCCGGAAGGGCGGCCCCAATCTTAGTTCGAACTGTAAGTCGTTCAGGCGACGAAGTCGGCCTGCTCGACACTAGCCAGGGTGACGCCGTACAGATGGACGGCGCCCGTCACAATGTTGGTGCTGCTGATGTCGGCGAAGACATAGACGTCGGCGCCGACTTGCACCGCGATGATGTCGCGCTGACCGCCATTGATCAGGGCGGTGGCGTCACTGAGTGCCTGGGCGTAGGTCGCTCCGCCGATTTCGGCATAGTTGGTCGCGGTGGCGGCAAAGCCGAAGGAGATCGAGTCATCGGCAGAGGTGAAGTCGCTGATGTGATCGATCGAGCCCGTGGTGGACGAGGTGTCGCCCGCCCGGAAGACGAAACGGTCATTGCCCTCGCCGCCGGCTAAGATGTTAACGCCAGCGCTGCCGAAGATCGTGTCATTACCCGCGGTCCCGGTCACTTCTTCAATGGACGTGATCGTGACGAAGACGTCTTCCATAATCTCCTGTACGCCTGTAGCGGCCAGATCGACCCGGACGCTTGGAGTGTTCGCCGCGGCCTGTTGCGAGCCTGGAGCCGGGGCGAAGGAGATCTCGTCGTTACCTTCCCCGCCGTCGACGATTTGGTGTCCGCCAGCCAGGTGCAGGCTGATGAAGTCGTCACCTGAACCGGCGTCGATGAAGTCGTCACCACCCTCGCCGCTGCTGATGTAGTCTGCGCCGCCGCGGCCAAACATGTAGTTGGTCTCTACATTTCCATAGATGTGATCATTGAAATTGCTTCCATAGACATCTTCGATGCTGACCAGGGTCTGCTTATAGAGACTCCCACCGTTCAGGCCCTCGATATGTGCATGGCCGTGTCTCAATGAGACCGTGACGGCGAAATCGCCGTCATAGCTCACTACGTCGTAGCCTTCGCCGCCGTAGAGATGGTCGTTCCCGATACCGCCTTCGAGATGGTCGTCGCCTCCATGCCCATAGATGGTGTCGGAGCCAGCTCCGCCGCTGAGGAAATTTTTGCCGTCGTCCCCGAACAGGTGATCGTTGAAGGCTGACCCGTACAGGTTCTCGATGGAGACCAGTTTATCTACGCCCGCTCCGCCCGTGTGCTGGACGCCCGAGACCCGGAGGTCCACCGACACCGCGCCCGTCGCATCCTCATAGGCGGCCCAGTCGACACCGCCGCCGCCATGGATCGTGTCGTCGCCCAGACCGCCGAGAAGGTAGTCGTCGCCAGCCCCGCCAGAGAGACTGTCATCACCTTCGTGGCCCGCCAGCACGTCGTCGCCACCCCGACCCATCAAGGTGTCGTCGCCAGCAAAGCCATAAAGCAGATCATCGCCCACACGGCCGTTCAGAATGTCCGCGCCCACGCCACCAAAAATGTCCATCTTCATTCCCTGTACGACCCTGAATAGTAAAGCTGGCGTACATGCTCGCGGCCGGTGTCGAGAGCGGCTTCAATCTCCTCGTGACAGTCAAGGTTAATGCGCAACCCCGGCGCGACCCCCAGTTTGCTACGCCAAGTCTCGCAGTCGACACGTCATCGGTAGACATGACCGCCATCAGGGTCGCGGCGCCAACACATGCCTGGCTTAAGATCGGACCTTCCGAGAGCCGCCTAGGAGCCGGCGCCGATTGCCGGCAACCTCGGGCCAAATCCACCCTTCGTTAACCACGTTTGTCCATTGTCCGGCGCAGTTCCCCCCGCTTTGCGAAAGGGCGCGCGATGAATGGCGCCGAGGTTCTGGATATTGGCCGTGACGCCATCTGGCTGACCATCCAGCTGTCGGCGCCGGTGCTGATCGTGGGCCTGGTGGTGGGCGTGGGGATCGGCCTGATGCAGGCGCTGACCCAGATCCAGGAAGCCACCCTGGTTTATGCGCCCAAGATCGTGGCCATCTTCCTGTCGCTGCTGCTGTTCCTGCCCCTGATGGGGGCGCTGATGGCCAGTTTCATGAACCAGATCGCCGCCCGCATCGCGGCCATGTAGGGCCATGGAAGCCTATGCCTCGGCCCCCCAGGTCTATGCCGCCGGCCTGATCTTCGCCAGGCTCGGCGCCCTGATGATGCTGATGCCCGGCGTCGGCGACGGGGCGGTGCCGGCCCGCATCCGGCTGGCCTTCGCCTTCCTGTTCGCCCTGATGATGTTCCCAGTCCTGGGGGGGCAGGTGGGCGCGGTGCCGGAGACCAACGGCGCCATGTTCGCCCAGATCTTCCGCGAGATCCTGATCGGCCTGATGATCGGCCTGATCCTGCGCATGATGCTGGCCGCACTGGGCATCGCCGGCGAGATCGTCTCGATCCAGTCGACGCTGGCCTTCTCCCAGACCGCCAACCCCGGTCAGGCCCAGCCCTCGACCTCGCTGTCGACCTTCCTGACGGTGATGGGGGTGGCCCTGATCATGGTCACCGACCTGCACCACATGTTCCTGGCGGCCATCGTCTCCTCCTACCGCCTGTTCCCGTTTGGGGGCGATGTGCCGGTGGGGGATGCGGCCCAGCTGGCGGTGCAGACCACGGCTGAGGCGTTCGCGCTTGGGCTTCAGCTGTCCGCGCCGGTGGTGGTGTTTTCGCTGATCTTCAACATCGCCGCGGGCCTGGTGGGCCGGGTGATGCCGGCCTTCCAGATCTTCTTCGTGGCTACCCCGCTCCTGGTGCTCTCGTCCCTGTCGATCTTCGCGCTCAGCCTCGGCGTGCTGGGCATGGTCTGGGTCGACCGCTACCGGGCGCTGCTGGCGAACTTCCTGTGATCGATGTCTGACACCGACCAGTCATCGAAAACAGAAGAAGCCACCCCGCGAAAACTCGAACAGTCGCGGGAAAAGGGGGATGTGGCCAAGACCCAGGACCTGGCCCCCCTGATGGCGCTCGCCTTTTCCGCCGGGGCCATCGCGATCTTCGGCGGCTGGCTGGCCAAGTCCATGGCCGCGGCGCTGCTGCCCTTCATCGCCCATCCCGAGCAGATCCAGCTGGAGGGCGGGGGCGGGGTCAATGTGGCGCGCATGGCGATGATGGCCGCCGCGCCTGCGCTCGCCGCCGTCCTGGCCACCGCGGCCATTGGCGGCATGGCCGGCAACCTGGTGCAGCACGGCTTCCTGTTCACGCCCGACAAGGCCAAGCCGGACTTCAAGAAGGTCTCGCCGCTGTCGGGTTTCCAGCGGATCTTCGGCCCCGACGGCCTGGCCCAGTTCGTCAAGTCCATCGCCAAGATTCTGGCTGTCGCGGGCGTCTCCTACTGGACGCTGGAGCCCCACTTCCACGAGTTCCGCACCCTCTCGGCCCTCGATCCGGCCGCCATGCTGCCCTTCAGCGCCGAGGTGCTGCGTCAGCTGGTCTTTGCGGTCATCGCCCTGATGCTGGTGATCACCGGCGCCGACTGGCTCTGGCAGAAGCAGCGCTTCCTCAAGAAGCAGATGATGAGCCGCCACGAGATCAAGGAAGAGTACAAGCAGACCGATGGCGACCCGCTGATCAAGGCCAAGCTGCGCCAGATGCGCCATGACCGCGCCCGCCGGCGCATGATGGCCGCGGTGCCCACCGCCACCGTGGTGGTGATGAACCCGACCCACTACGCCGTAGCGCTGAAGTACGAGGCCGGCAGCGCAGGCGCCCCCGAATGCGTGGCCAAGGGCCTGGACGCCGTGGCCTTGCGCATCCGCGCGACCGCCGAAGAGGCCGGCGTGCCAGTGATCGAAGATCCCCCCCTGGCCCGCGCCCTCTATGCAGCCGTCGAGATCGACCAGACCATTCCGCCGGCCCACTTCGAGGCCGTAGCCAAGATCATCGGCTTCATCATGGGCGCCCGCGCCGCCCCGCCGCCCCGGGCGAGGCCCATGCGCTAGAGCGCGCCACAGTGGCGTCCGTCCTGATATTCCCTTATGATGTGGACATCAGGAGCGCTCATGTCGAAGCCAAAGACCTTGAATGTCCGCGTCACCGGGCCGCTGAGCGACTTCGTCGCGGCCAATGTGGGGGACAGCGGCGCCTACGAGAATGTCAGCGAATACGTCCGGGACCTGATCCGCCGCGATATGGTCGAGCGGGAGGCGGAGAACTTCGCACGTCTCCGGGCTGAGCTGCAGCAAGCCTTCAGCCATGCGGACGAGAGCTTCGTCCGCACTGACGTTGATGCGTTTCTCAAGAAGGTCAGACCGAAGTCCGCGGGATGAGCGGATTTCGTATTCAGGCCGCAGCCCTTGTCCGGCTGGAAGACATCCACCGTCATACCTTGGAACAATGGGGTGAGGCTCAGGCCGAGCGCTACATCCGCGGGATCTTTGCGCAGTTCGAGGCTATTGCGGCGCGCCGAGTGTTCTGGCGGCCCGTGCCTGCCGAGTTTGGCGTTAAAGGCTATGTCTCTCGCTACGAACGCCACATGATCTACTGGCGCGAATTGGCTGACGGCGAGGTGGGGATCGTCACCGTGCTCCACGAGCGCATGCACCAGATCGCCCGTTTCCGGGAGGATGTCGGCCCGGCCTCCGAAGCCTGAGCCTGTCTCCTACCGCCAGGCGAAGACCGGCTGATCGAGTTCGGCCACCCGGGTGATCCGGCCGGCCACCAGTTCGCGCAGCTGATAGATCAGGGCCGCGGTGGGCGCATGGATGTGCTGGTCGCCGATCAATAGGCGGATGACCTGGCGGGGGCTCTCGGGGATGGTCTCGAAGTCCACCACATGGTCGCCCATCAGCCCGTCCAGGCGGATGTGGTGGACCGAGGCCACCTCGTCCGGATTGGGCCGGATCTGGCCAGGATCGTCCAGCCAGGCGACCACCGGGGCGATCGCATAGCCCGACCGCGTCGGATAGTCGTCCAGCACGCCCAGGATGTTCTCCGGCGGCAGGGAGAGGCCAAGCTCCTCCTCCAGCTCGCGCAGGGCGGCGACCTCCAGGGTCTCACCCGGATCGCAGCGGCCGCCGGGCAGGGCCCATTGGCCGGCATGGGCGCGCAGGGTCGAGGCCCGCCTCGTCAGCAGGAAGGCCGCCTGGCCAGAGCCGTCGTCGGCCGCCACCAGGGTGATGGCCACGGCGGCCGCCTTCAGGCCCGCCTGCGGATGGACGATCCGCGGGAAGGTCTGCAGGCGGCCTGAAAGCTCCTGGCGGAAGGCCGCGTCGAAGCGGCAGGTCACCGGCGGCGCCTCAGCCGGCGGCCTTGGCCGCCTCGACCTTGTCCTGGGTCTTGGTCTCGAAGTCGCTGGCCTCGTGGCGCTCGCGCAGCTGGCTCGCCGGCTCGCCATAGGTGCGGTTGACCATGCGGCCGCGCTTCACCGCCGCCCGCTCGCCGATCTGGTCGGCCCAGCGGATGACGTTCTTGTACTCGTGGACCTGCAGGAACTCGCCGGCCTCGTACAAGAGGCCCTTGGCCATGCCGCCGTACCAGGGCCAGACGGCCATGTCGGCGATGGTGTAGTCATCCCCGCCCAGATAGGCGGCCTCGGCCAGCCGGCGGTCCAGAACGTCCATCTGGCGTTTCACCTCCATGGCGAACCGGTCGATGGCGTATTCGATCTTGATCGGCGCATAGGCGTAGAAGTGGCCAAGCCCGCCGCCCAGATAGGGCGCGCTGCCCACCTGCCAGAACAGCCAGGACAGGCACTCGGCCCGCTTGGCCGGATCGGTCGGCAGGAAGGCCCCGAACTTCTCGGCCAGATGGATCAGGATGGCGCCGGACTCAAACACCCGGATGGGCTCAGGCCCGCTGCGGTCCACCAGGGCCGGGATCTTGGAGTTCGGATTGGCGTCCACAAAGCCCGAGCTGAACTGGTCGCCGGCCCCGATATTGATCAGCCAGGCGTCATACTCCGCGCCACCGTGGCCCAGCGCCAGCAGCTCTTCGAGCATGATGGTCACCTTCACCCCATTGGGCGTGCCCAGGGAGTAGAGCTGCATCGGATGGCGGCCCACCGGCAGGTCCTTGTCGTGGGTCGGGCCAGCGATCGGGCGGTTGATATTGGCGAAGCGGCCGCCGCTCTCCTTGTTCCAGGTCCAGACCTTGGGGGGGACGTAGTCGGTGGTGTCGCTCATCAATTCTCTCCCGGACGGGCGTTGTCAGCCGCGCGCCTTGGCCGGCGCCTCGTCGCCAATGTGGTGGCCCGCCCCGCGTTTGGCGAGCCCTCAAAGACCAGCGCGGGAGGGTTTGGTTAAAACCTTCCTGCCACAGAAAGGTCTCGTAAGGGTCTCAGGTGGCCTTGTGCAGTATGATGCTCGATGATTCGGTGGGGCGAACGGCCCCACGTCCAGAGGCAAGCCGCAGGTCCGCCATGGCAGAGACCCCGCAAGGCCCTGAACCGGCGCGCCGGTTTGACCCGCTCACCGCCATCGCGGTGGTGTTCTTCCTCATGGCTGTGGCCTTCGCCGCCGCGCCCGCGATCAACGCCGGTCCCGCCACTTTGGCGGGCCTGATGCTGCTCGTGGGCCTGGCCGGCGTGGCGTGCCTCGGCCTCTTTGTCCTGCGCTCCACCCTGGAGACGCCCACTGACGCCGAGCCGGGCGCCGAGCGCCTGGTGGAGGCCCTGGCCGAGCCCGCGGCGCTGGCTGGCGCCGATGGCCGCATCCACGCCTGCAACAGCGCCTGGCGCGACGTGCTGGGCGACGCGCCGCGCCTGCCCAAGGGTGGATCCTCCGCCGCCAGCCTGTTTTCAGCCCTGGGCGCCGCCCGCCGGGGGGAGACCGCCCACGCCACCCTGCGCGCCGCGGGCGCCGACCACACCGCCGAGATCGCCCCCGTCGGCGCGCCGGGCGCGGCCCGCCGCTTCCTGATCCGCCTGCGCCCCGCCGCGCCCGAGCGCCTGGCCCTGCCGGCCGCGGCGCTGGAGGTGCTGACCGCGGCCGTCGGCGCCAAGGCCCCGCCGCCCAAGGTGCTGGACGCCTTCGCTGCGGCCTCGCCCTTCGGCGCGGCCCTGCTTGAGGGGGAAGACCCCTTCAACGCCGTCATCATCGAGGCCAATCCGGCGCTCGCCGGCATGGCCGGTCCCTTCCAGCGGGGCCAGGCCTTTGGCGACCTGGTCGAGACCAACTCCCGCCAGGACGCCGCCCAGCGCATGGCGCAAGGGGCCGAGGGCGCCCTCGAGGTCCGCCTGTCCCGCGACCCGACCAAGATCGCCCACCTCTATCTGTCGCGCACCGGCGGCCGCTGGGTGGCCTATCTGGTGGACGTGTCCGACCAGAAGCAGATGGAGCTGCAGCTGGCCCAGAGCCAGAAGATGCAGGCCATCGGCCAGCTGGCCGGCGGCGTGGCCCACGACTTCAACAACCTGCTCACCGCCATCCTGATGCAGCTGGACAGCCTGGCGGCCCGGCACCCGGTGGGCGACCCCTCCTATGAGGGGCTGAACGAGATCCGCCAGACCTCCAACCGCGCCGCCGACCTGGTGCGCAAGCTGCTGGCCTTCTCCCGCAAGCAGACCGTCCAGCGCGAGATCCTTGAGCTCGGCGAGCTGATCAGCGAGTTCGAGGTCCTGCTGCGCCGGGTGCTGAGCGAGGACGTCACCGTCGACACCGAATATGGCCGCGACCTGCCCCATGTCCGCGTCGACCGGGGCCAGCTGGAAACCGCGGTCATGAACCTGGCGGTCAACGCCCGGGACGCCGTGCGCGCCTATGGCGGCACCACCGTGCGCATCCGCACCGCCCGGGTCACCGAGGCCGAGGCCGCAGCCCTGGGCTATACCGGCGCCAAGGGCGACCAGGCCCTGATCGAGGTCTCCGACGACGGCCCCGGCATCGCGCCCGAGGTGATGGACAAGATCTTCGACCCCTTCTTCACCACCAAGCCGGTGGGCGAGGGGACGGGTCTCGGCCTCGCCACCGTCTATGGCATCGTCAAGCAGTCCGACGGCTGGATCTCCGTGGCGTCGAAGCCCGGCGAGGGCTCGGCCTTCCGCATCTTCCTGCCGGTCTATCAGCCCGCCATCGGCGTCCCGGCGCCGGCCCCCGTGGTCAAGGCCAAGACGGTGGCCCGCGACCTGTCGGGCGCCGGCCGCATCCTGTTCGTGGAGGACGAGGACGCCGTGCGCGGCGTCGCCGCCCGCCTGCTGCGCGCCCGGGGCTATGAGGTGATCGAGGCCGCCTCCGGCGAAGAGGCCCTGGAGCTGGCCGAGCTGCACGCCGGCCAGATCGACCTGATGATCTCCGACGTGGTCATGCCCGGCATGCAGGGGCCAGACCTGTTGAAACAGGCCCGCCAGTACCTGGCCGGCGCCCCGGTCATGTTCATCTCCGGCTATGCCGAGGCCGAGTTCTCGAACCTGTTGGAGGGGGAGACCAACATCTCCTTCCTGCCCAAGCCCATCGACATCAAGACCCTGGCCGAACGGGTCAAGCAGGAGCTGCAGAAGGCCGCCTGAGGCGCATCGCGCGCCCCAGGGCCCCTTCAGGCTCAGGCCTCGCCCTCAGGCCCCAGCAACGTCTCCACCGTCGCGACAATGTCGGCCGGCCAGGGCGCCATCAGGGACGCCAGCCGCCCCCGGTCGCCGGCGAACAGGGCGCGGCTGGCCTCCTCGAAACCGGCGGCGTCGCCGGCCATGGCCGACATGAAGCGATAGGCGCCCTCGCGCCGCGCCCGCTGCTCATCGGCCCCCGCATGGGTCTTGCGCGCCTGCTCCACCAGCTTGCGCAGGGTGACCGAGGCGCCGCCCGGCTGCTGCGCCAGCCAGTCCCAGTGCCTGGGCAGGAGGGTGACCTCCCGGGCCACCACCCCCAGCTTCGGCCGCCCCCGCCGCGCGGGCTCAGGCGCAGCCGCTGCCGCCTCAACCCGCCCCTCCAGGTCCGTCAGCCGCCCGGTGGCCAGATCAAAGGCCAGCAGGGGCGCCTCTGGCGCCGTGCGGCGCGCCTCCAGGGCCTTGGCCTGCACCTCGCCCAGCGGCCCCTGGGCGATCCTCCGCGCCCCCTGAAACAGGACGAGGCCTGCGGGAAAGTAACTCGTGTGATCGGTCATCTATTTACCCGGATAAAAACATCCGCCATATATACCCGGGTAAATAGGAGCTGTCATGACCTCATCCCCCCGCAAGGCGCTGATCGCCGCCTATAAGGAGCGCCCGACCATCGCCGGGGTCTTCGCCGTCATCTGCAACGCCACGGGCCAGGCCTGGGTCGGCCAGAGCCGCCACATCGACACCCATCAGAACGGGATGTGGTTCGCCCTGCGCCAGGGCTCCAGCCCCCACCGCACCCTCCAGGCCGCCTGGACCACCCACGGCCCAGACGCCTTCCGCTTCGAAATCCTCGACCGCCTGCCGGAAGACTACTCCGACCTCCGCCGCAAGGACGAGCTGACCAAACGCGCGGCGCTGTGGCGCGCGAGGTTGGAGGCGGAGAGGGTTTAGGGGCGGGGCGGCTCGGCGCCAGGAGCGGAAGTTGGCACCGCGGCGGAAAGGTGACATCCAGATCACAGCTAGGAAACGCCTGTCGGAAGAAGTCGCCGACACCATTGTGAGGGGCTGATGTTGCTTTCGAAGATGCCGAGACACGATCGGTCGTTCGGTCCATACGAGCGCCCAGATAGGGAAGTTTTCGCCGTCACTGGCACCATTTTCGAAAGCCCGCCCGAATACGATTATTGGCCAGGCTTTTACGAGGCTCACCACGCGGATTGGGGCGTAATCCGCATGTCACTGACCGTTCCGAAGAGGATCGCGAACTCTATTACCCTCGCGGCTGCTCTCTTGGGCGGTGCGCCTTTGGAGCAGGTTAAGTCAGAGCTGATGAAGGCGACCGAGAATGGCAGGGACTTCATCTGGTGTCCTTCGGCGGATGGCTGGACCTTGATCGGCTGACAATCGTCGCACCCGAGCTGCATTCGCCACGGCGGCCCCGCGCCAGGAGGAGACGTTAACGTTGTTCCAGAGGAGCTGCGTTCGCGCTGACCAGCGTCATGAAACTTAAGTCAGTAGCGGAAGCCTAGCAGACTGCCGCTCGGATCATTGTCGGTGAGCCGTAGGCGGACTGCGGCAGTGTGCTCGAACCCCGCTGAAAATTCGCTGGTGGGAACCATGTCCGTATTCAGGCAGCAGATGTATTGAAATTGATACTTGGCGGCCATGCTCGCCGCGAGTTCTGGGCCTACGGCGCCTGGGGTGCAAACCGCTCGGAGGGTGCCAGAGGCCAGGAGAGGGGGCAGGTCAATCGATGATGTCGTTTCAACGTGAAGGCGTGCGCGTCGTCGCCCGCGCCAAGCCGGCCTGCGCCTCATAAGCCGATGCCGCGGCTCGGATCTTCCGTCGCAGGGAGGGTTCATGCTCGTGGACGCCGAGCTCAATCGCGCCGTGGCCGGGGGTGCGTCCGGTCTGTCCGCATTGGACCTGGTGGGCGTCGAAGAACGACGGTCCTTGCCTTTGCGCGGGCCTGCGCAGGCGACGTCTGCACTTCCTCGGGCAGGGAGCGCCAGCCGGATTTCGCGCCAACTCCGACATTGCGCGTGCAGAACGTTATTCTCTAGGTCCAACCTGCAATCTGTGTGCGACTAGCCGAAGGTACTTGTCTGATGAGCCTCGCAAACGAACTGGCACGTACTCGGACAGAAGAGGACGTCAAGGACGCCTACATCAGGGCACTCGGTCTCAAGTCCTATTTCAAAGGGCTGGTCGACATCCAAACCGAGGAGGTCTGGTTCGAGGCGAAAGACGCACCCACGCCGCCGATCGTGATGTTCGGGCAACTGCTCGTCTACGTGCGCGCCGCGAAGAAGCGTGGAGAGGCGATCCCGGCCTTTCTCGCCGTTATCGACCGGGAGAAGGCGGCGATCATGCCGACCGAACGCGCCCTGCCGCTGCTTGATGACAAGAGCATTGTTTGGCCCAAGTCGGGATCGGGAGCGGGCCGCCAACTCGCCACGCAGATCGCGCCCTATGTCCAAACGCATATCGTGGAATATGAGATCGCCCACGACGAAGCGGCGTTCATCAGCGCGGTGAAAAATGCGATCCGTGAGCGTCGGATCATCCGCACGCCCATCACTCCCGACAATTTGCGCCAGGTGTTCGACCGATGGGTGGATATGATTGGCAGCGAACTCGGAACAGTCAATCCGGCCGACTACGCAGTCTTGTTCTTCGCCGACATCATGCATGACGGCCACAACGAGGCGATGACCAACCTACCCGCGCGACTTTTATTCAGCGGCGATAAGCCTGTATTCCTCTTGAACGGCCAGCAATACGAACTGGCGAGTCAGCGCGGATATCGGAATTTCTGGGCGATCTATCACCGACCGCCCGAGGCGATACACCGCCACTACCTGTTGGAACGGCGCGATAGCCTGCTGCCCCTCGACGAGCAGAAATTCAAGGGTGCCTATTACACCCCGCTGCACATCGTCGACAAAGCCTATGACCAGCTGAAGGCCACGCTCGGCAACAACTGGCAGAATCGTTACATCGTCTGGGACATGTGCGCCGGCGTTGGCAACCTGGAGGCTAAGCACAGCAACCTACGAAATGTATTCATGTCGACTCTCGATCAAGCCGACGTGACAATCATGAAGTCAAATCCCGCCTTTTCGGGCGCGGAAATATTCCAATACGATTATCTGAACGATGATATCACCGACTTCGGTGAGATCGACTACGGCGTCTCGAATAAGCTTCCAGTAGAGTTGCGACAGGCGATCGCCGATGCCAAGGCGGGGAAGAAGGGTGCAAAGCCGATACTGGTGCTCATCAATCCGCCTTACGCGGAGGCGATGAATGTGGACAACATCAAAGAGGCCGGTGGCAATGCTGCGCTGAAGAAGGGTGTAGCGAGCACACGGATCAGCCACAGTATGGCGGGCCTCGGCTACGCCGCTCGTGAACTGTTCGTTCAGTTTCTCCACCGCATTTCGCAGGAATTGCCTAATTCGACATTGGCGATGTTCAGCACGCTCAAGTACGTGAATGCGCCCAATTTTGCCGAGTTTCGGCGGCGCTGGACTGCGCGCTATCTCGATGGGTTTGTCGTCCACAGCCGCGCGTTTGATGGGTTGAAAGGCGACTTTCCCATCGGCTTCCTGATCTGGGATTTGGCGAAGAACGCGCCTGCGCGGCGGATCGATACGCTCGCGCTCGATCGTGCAGGCGGACTGATCGCTGAGAAAGCATTCTACCGCGAACTTCCGCGGCCGCCGCTCGCAGAATGGATCGTGCGGCCGCGATCTAACAACACGCCTGCGCTGCCACTAAAAAACGCGCTGACGCCGACCACTAGCACCAAGGACGTTCGTGGTGATCGATGGGCCGATGGTGCGATCGGTAGCATGATCGTATTCGGTAACGACCTCCAGCATGCCGCGCAGACCGCTTTGCTCTCGTCGGGATATGGCAACGCAGGTGCCTTCTTCGTTACCCAGCAAAACCTCTGGCAGGCCGCAGTCGTCTTTGCTGTCCGCCGTCTTATTAAGCCGACGTGGCTTAATGACCGCGATCAGTTCCTCCAGCCATCTGGGCCGCTGAGCAGCGAGTTTAACTCGGACTGCCTGGTCTGGATGCTATTCAATGGCAGCAACCTGACCGCCGGAGCCGATGGATTACATTGGAACGGGCGCGACTGGTCGCTGGTCAATCACTTCATCCCCTTTACCGAGCTTGAGGTAGGCGCAACGGGACGGTTCGCGTCTGATTTCATGGTTCGCCATATGGCAGGAATGACCTTCTCGCCGGCGGCGCAGGCCGTGCTGGACGCAGGGCGCGTGCTGTTCAAGCGGTTCCACGCGACGCAATTTCCGCGCAAAATCCGGGATGAATTGAAACTCGGCCGCCCCGACGCCGGCTGGTATCAGGTGCGCCGCGCACTCGAAGCCAACAGCGACGCCGAACTGACGGATTTCGAGCCGATGAGAACAGCCTACTCCACGCTATCCGATAAGCTTCGCCCGCTGGTCTTCTCGCTCGGCTTTTTGCCTGACTAGCGGCGGGCATGCGTACCGCCGGGTGCCAACTAGCTGACCTTCCGAATGTCTCTGATGAGCCCAACGCGGCCCTACCCCCAGCTCTCCACCGCCCCGCGGCGGCGGCCGGGGGTTGACGGCGCCCCGGCGCTCACGGGCGGGAAGGGGGCCGGTTCGCGGGCGGCGGCGCCGTAGAGCCAGCCCTGGGCCATGTCGACGCCGGCCTTGCGGATGACCTGCTCCACCAGGGGGGTCTCGACCATTTCGGCCAGGGTCTCGACCTTCATCTCGGCGCACATGCGCACCAGCTGGCTGATGAAGGCGGAGCCTCGGCTGTCGTGCTCCAGGTCGCGGATGAAGGCGCCGTCGAACTTCACCACGTCCACATTCAGCTGCTGCAGATAGGCGAGCGAGCTGGCGCCGGCGCCGAAGTCGTCCAGGCAGATCTCGCAGCCGAGCGCGCGCAGGCTCTGCAGGTGGCGGTCGGCCTGGGCCAGGTCGCCGACCGCTGCGCTCTCGGTCAGCTCGAACATCAGCCGGCCCTTGACGCCTGGGTGGGCGGCCAGGCGGCGGGCGAGCTCCGTGACGAAGATCGGATTGCCCACCGAGCGGCCGGACAGGTTCACCGCCAGGATCAGGTCTGGCCTGCGGGTCAGGTGCTCCAGGGCCTTGTCCACCACCGCGGAGTCCAACGCGCAGACCAGGTCCAGTTCCTCGGCCATGCGGATCATGGGGAAGGGGGCGCCCTGGTCGCCGAACCGGATCAAGGCCTCATAGTGGTGCAGCCGGGCGGGGCCCTTGAGGCTGACCACCGGCTGGAAGAAGAGGGCGAAGTCCCGGGCCTCGACCCGTTTGCCGAGCGCGCTCACCTGGGCCATGGTTTTGGCCACCGAGCGTTCGAAGGCCTGGCTGAGGTCGGCCGGCGGGGTGCTGGCGCCGCCTTCGCTGAGGAAGCCGTCCATGGCGTAGCGCACGGCGCGCAGCATGTGGTCGGGCGCCAGATCGCCGCAGCCGCCGACGGCGTGGACCACGGGCGCGATGTCCAGGGCGGGGTCCAGGTCCAGCAGGTGGGCGATGCGGCGGGACAGCTCCTGCGGCGGCTCGCGGCCTTCGCGCAGCAGGGCGTAACGGTCATTGCCCAGACCGGCGGCCGAGCCGCCGCCATAGGATTGGGCGCGGATGACGGCGGCCAGGCGGGCGCGCAGCTCGGCGCCCTCGGTCTCGCCGGCCCGTTGGGCGGCGGCCTCGAACCCTGGCACATCGACCATGGCCAGCTCGATCTCCAGACCCCGGGCGCGGGCGTGCTCCAATATGGCCACCGCAGCGGTCTCAAAGGAGGCGCGGTCGTGCAGGCCGTTGGGGCCGGCGGCCCTGGCGGCGGTGGCCCGCGTCATCACGCAGGAGACCGCGCCATTGTTGTTGGGAAGCCGAAAGGCCGAGAGGCTGGCGGCGCGATCCTCGCCGCCCTGGGCTGAGAGGCGCACGGTGATGGGGCCAGCCCGCATGCCGTCGCGCAGCCCCTTGAACACCATCTTGACCAGCTCGCGGTCGTCGGCGGCCACGAAGTCGAACAGGAAGGCGCCTTCAAGAGCCTGGTCCTTGGAGCCCGCCAGGGCCTCGCCGGCGCCAAGCGCGGTGGTGATCTGACCTTCGGCCGAGGTCTCGATCAGGAGATCGGCCGAGGCGAAGGCGAACCCCAGCAGGGCTTTGTGGGTCAGCTGCAAAACGGCCTCCTGTGCGAGACCTATCCTGCGGGCTCACGCTTAATCTCGCGTAACACTGGCGTCAAAAACCTGCGACATAAGGGCCAAAAGCCACCCATTTTCGGTAGGTTTCGGGCCCATTAACGGCCCAAATCGACCCCTGGAGCGCCCATGTCCCTTGCCCTGATGCTCGCCGCGGCCCTGGTCGCCGCCCCTGGCTGTGATCTTGAGGCGCCCCATGGGGACGGCGGCTGCACCCGCGAGGCCATCGACCAGCTGCCGATCAATGCGCTGCAGGCGGTGGGCACGCACAACTCCTACAAGCTCGCCATCGCCCCGGCGGAGATGGCCCTGTTGCGGGCCATGGCGCCCCAGCAGGCCGCCAGCCTCGACTACGCCCACGCCCCTTTGAGCGCGCAGCTGGCGGCCGGGGCCAGGCAACTGGAGATCGACGTCCTGAACGACCCCGATCCTGGCCGCTATGCCCGGCCCCTCGGCCAGCGTACGGCGCCGGGGACGACGCCCTATGATCTGGCCCCGCTCGCCCAGCCGGGGCTGAAGGTCATGCATGTGCAGGATATTGATTATCGCAGTAACTGCCCGCTGTTTGCCGGCTGCCTCGCCGAGGTGGCGGCCTGGTCCAGGGCCAACCCCGACCATGCGCCCCTGCTGATCCTCTTGAACCTGAAGGAAGGGGCGGCCCTGCCAGCGCCCGGCGCGGTGACGCCTGCGCCCTTTGACGCCGCGGCTATGGACGCCGTGGACGCCGAGATCCGCAGCGTATTTTCCGACGACGCCCTGATCACCCCTGATCAGGTGCAGGGGGACCATCCGACCCTGCGCGCCGCCGTCGCGGCCGGCGCCTGGCCGACCCTGGGGCAGGCCCGTGGACGGGTCATGTTCGCCCTGGACGCTCCGCGCAGTCAGGTGGACCTTTACCGGGGGACCCGACGCTCCCTGGAGGGGCGGGTGATGTTCGTGAACATCGAGGAGGATGAGGACGCGGCCGGCTACATCACCCTCAACGACCCCGTCGATCAGGCCGAGCGGATCGCCAAGGCGGTGGCCGCCGGGCTGATCGTCCGCACGCGGGCTGACGCCGACACGGTGGAGGCCAGGACCCACGACACCGCCCGGCGCGACGCGGCCTTCGCCACCGGCGCCCACTACGTCTCCACTGACTACATGACCCCAGACGTCCGGTTCAGCGCCTATCAGGTTGAGCTGCCCGGCGGCGGCGCGGCCCGCCTCAATCCCCGCTGGGCGAAGGACTGAGACGGCGAGGCGCTAAACTCAAAGACTTGAAGGCGTTTGGCTCCGATAACCGGCTCCCACTTATCGGAACGCGCTCTAGCCGGGGGCTCGCTCGGAATAGCGCGGCAAATCGTCGTCCAGCGCCCACCAGTCGGCGCGGGAGTCGGCGAAGATGTGGAAGCCCAGGCGGGCGCCGCTGGGATCATCCAGGGTTCCAGCCCGCAGGCGGACGACGCCAGGCTTGGCGGTGGTGCGACTGAACATCGGCGAGCCGCAGCGGCCGCAGAAGGCGCGGGTCTTGCCGGGCGAGGATTCAAACAGCACCAGGGCCTCTTCCCCGGCGAGGAAGCGCAGGTCTTCCTCGGCCGTCGGAATATTGGCGGCAAAGGCTGAGCCCTGGGCCTTGCGGCATTGGCTGCAGTGGCAGAGCTGGATGTCGGCCAGGGGACCGCGCACTTGATAGCGGACCTGACCGCAGAGGCAGCCGCCCAGGCGGGCGACATCGGAGAAATTCGTCATGAGGTGTGCACGCGCCTGACCCTGGCCGTCGACATTGACGGTCCAACCCAGTCTGACGACCGGCGGTGCGTGGGTCCAGACTCAGGCGGCGCCCCGGCTGCGCGCCCGCTGCGGCTCGCCATCGGGCGGCGCAATCGCTACATAGCGGCCATGGACGCATTGCCCCTGGACACACTGACCCCGGACGCCCTGAGCTCTTCGGCCGCCGATGCTGCGGTTGAGGCGGTGCGCGCGGCTGTGGGCCTGCCCCCCGGAACCCGGGTAGTGGCCGCCATGTCCGGCGGGGTCGATTCCACCGTCACCGCCGCCCTGCTGGCCAAGGCCGGCTATGACGTGGTCGGCGTCACCCTGCAGCTCTACGATCATGGGCAGGCCCTGGCCAAGAAGGGCGCCTGCTGCGCTGGCCAGGACATCCACGACGCCCGAACGGCGGCCGAGGCCATCGGCATCCCGCACTACGTCCTGGACTATGAAAGCCGCTTCCGTGAGGAGGTGATGGAGGAGTTCGCCGACGCCTATCTGCGCGGTGAGACCCCGATCCCCTGCGTGCGCTGCAATCAGACGGTTAAGTTCCGCGACCTGCTGGACATGGCCCGGGACCTGGGCGCCGAGGCCCTGGCCACCGGCCACTATGTGCGCCGGGCCGCCGGCGGCAATCGTCCCCACCTGCAGCGCGCCGTCGATGCGACCCGGGACCAGAGCTATTTCCTGTTCGCCACCACGGCCGAACAACTGGATTTCCTGCGCTTTCCCTTGGGCGCTCTGCCCAAGACCGAGGTGCGTCGGGTGGCCGCCGAGCTAGGCCTGGCCATCGCCGACAAGCCCGACAGCCAGGACATCTGCTTCGTGCCCGAGGGGCGCTACACCACTGTCATTGACCGCCTGCGCCCGCACGGGGCGGAGCCGGGGGACATTGTCCATTTGGACGGCCGCGTGCTCGGCCGGCATGAGGGCGTGACCCGCTATACCATCGGCCAGCGCCGAGGGCTGAACGTGGCGGTGGGCGATCCGCTGTTTGTGGTGCGGATCGACGCCGAGGCCCGTCAGGTGATTGTTGGTCCGCGGGAGGCGCTGCTCACCGGCGCCCTGCGGCTGAAGGAAACCAACTGGCTGGGGGAGTCGGCCAGTTTCGAGGCGGCCTGCGAAGAGGGCCGGCCGGTCCTTGCCCGGGTGCGCTCCACCCGTGAGCCGGTTCCCGGCCGCCTGGCCTTTGTCGGCGGTGAGGTAGGTGTGGTGTTCGACGGCGCCGAGGAGGGCGTGGCGCCGGGCCAAGCCTGTGTGCTCTACGCCCCTGAAGACCCTGACCGGGTGCTGGGTGGCGGCTTCATCGCCGGCACGGTCGCCGCGCAGGTCTAGGCGACACCAGAATTTTTTCAGACCCCCTGGTCAGGGACGCTGTGGTCTGGCAGGCCACATTCCCGTCCTAACCGCAGGGCACAGGAGCCTGTGATTCCTGCTCAACTCCTCCCCCGACGCTTACGGAACGTCCTTTTTCATGGCTTTTGACTCCTCGGCCCCGGCCGGCCGCCTCAGCGCCGCGCACTGGCGCAAGACGCTGGCGGCCTATCGCGGCCCGCAACTGTCCCGCAGCCTCCTGGAAATCGCTTTCACCCTCGTCCCGCTGGCTGGCTTCTCGCTTGCGGCGACCCTGCTGGTGGCCAATGGGATGTGGCTCGGTCTCGTCCTGACGATTCCGGCGGCGGCCTTCCTGGTGCGGATGTTCATGCTGCAGCATGACTGCGGCCACGGCTCGCTCTTCGAGAGCCGGCAGGTCAATGACGCGGTGGGCCGGGTCCTGGGGGTGCTGACCCTTACGCCTTATGGCTACTGGCAGGCCTCCCACGCCAACCACCATGGGACGTCTGGCAATCTCGACCGCCGGGAACTGGGCGCCATCGAGTTGATGACCGTCGAGGAGTACCAGGGCCGCTCGCCCCTTGGCCGCTTCCTCTACCGCTTCTACCGCCATCCGCTGGTGCTGTTCGCCATTGGACCGGCCTACATGTTCTTCCTGCAGCACCGCCTGCCCATCGGCATGATGGGCGACCGCAAGGCCTGGATCAGCGTCATGGGCGCCAATCTGGGCATCGTCGCGGTGATCGCCGCCGGTGTGACGGTCTTCGGGGCCGTGCCGTTCCTGGCGGTCTATGGCGCCACGGTGTTTATGGCTGCGGCGGCCGGCGTCTGGCTCTTCTATGTGCAGCATCAGTTCGAACAGACGACCTGGGCGCGGGCCGGAAGCTGGAACCTGCATGAGGCCGCCCTCAGCGGCAGCTCCTTCTACGATCTGCCGCGGCCGCTGGCCTGGCTGACCGCCAATATCGGCGTGCACCACATCCACCACCTGCACAGCCGCATCCCCTTCTACCGCCTGGGCGACGCCCTGAAGGACTATCCGGAGTTGCGGACCTACAGCCGGCTGGGGGTTCGCGAGAGCCTCGGCTGCGCCCGCCTGGCCCTGTGGGACGAGGCGGCTGGCCGTATGATCGGCTTCAAGGACCTGCGTCAGCCCGCCTGAAGGCGCTGACGCGGGCTGGAGGGGCCGGCTTGGGCGGAGTATCTTTGCCCCATGAGCCAGTCTGATCCCGTCGTCATCGCCGCCTTCGCCCGCACCCCTATGGGGAGCTTTCAGGGCGCCCTGTCCCCATTGAAGGCGACCGAACTGGGCGCCGCGGCGGTCCGCGCCGCCGTCGCCCGCTCAGGGGTCGATCCCGGGGCGGTCGAGCAGATCTTCATGGGCTGCGTGCTGCCCGCAGGGCTTGGCCAGGCGCCGGCTCGACAGGCCGCCCTGGGGGCGGGCCTGCCCCGTTCGGTTCAGGCCACCACCGTCAACAAGATGTGCGGCTCAGGGATGCAGGCGGCCATCATGGCCCATGACGCCCTGGCGGCGGGCTCGGCCGACATCATCGTGGCCGGCGGCATGGAGAGCATGTCCAACGCTCCCTATCTGCTGGCCAAGCACCGCGCCGGCGCGCGGATCGGGCACGATACGGCCTTTGACCACATGTATCTCGACGGCCTCGAGGACGCCTATGAGCCGGGCCGGCTGATGGGCTCCTTCGCCGAGGACACCGCGCGCGCCTACCAGTTCACCCGCGAGGCCATGGACGAGTTCGCGATTCTGAGCCTGTCCCGGGCCCGGCGGGCCACCGAGAGCGGCGACTTCGAAGGCGAGATCGTTCCGGTGGAGGTGACCACCCGCAAGGGCGCAGAGACCATCGCCGCCGACGAGCAGCCCCTGAAGGCTGATCCGGCCAAGATTCCGACCCTGAAACCGGCCTTCGCCAAGGACGGGGCGATCACTGCGGCCAACGCCAGCTCGATCAGCGATGGGGCGGCGGCCCTGGTCCTGACCCGGGCCTCGATCGCCGAGAAGCTCGGCCTGCCGGTGGTGGCTCGTATCGTCGCCCACGGCGCCCATGCCCATGAGCCGGGTCAGTTCACCACCGCCCCTGTCCCGGCCATGCGCAAGGCCTTGGCCAAGGCCGGCTGGAGCGTGGACGAGGTGGATCTGTTTGAGGTGAACGAGGCCTTCGCCGTGGTGGCCATGATCGCTGAGCGCGACCTGGCTCTTCCCCGGGAAAAGCTGAACGTCAATGGCGGCGCCTGCGCGCTCGGCCACCCGATCGGCGCTTCGGGCGCGCGGATCCTGGCGACCCTGATCGCTGCCCTCCAGGCCCGGGGCGGTCGTCGCGGCCTCGCCAGCCTGTGCATTGGGGGCGGCGAGGCCACGGCGGTGGCGGTGGAGCTGGTCTGAAGCGCGTTCCGATAAGTGGGAACCGGTTATCGGTTCAAAACGCGCGCCATCTAAAGGCTCTCGCAGTCAGCCCGGGGAGATCATCTTCTCCGGGCGCACGACCTCGTCGAACTCCTCGTTGGTCACATAGCCGCCGCCCACGGCCTCGTCGCGCAGGGTGGTGCCATTCTTGTGGGCGGTCTTGGCGATCTTGGCGGCGTTGTCGTAGCCGATCTTCGGCGCCAGCGCGGTGACCAGCATCAGGGAGCGCTCGAGAGCGGCCTTGATGTTGTCCTCGCGGGCCTCGATGCCCACCACGCAGTTGTCGGTGAACGAGATGGCGGCGTCAGAGAGCAGCTTGCACGACTGCAGGAAGTTGTAGGCCATCACGGGGTTGAACACGTTCAGCTCGAAGTGGCCCGAGGCGCCGGCGAAGGTCATGGTCGACTGGTTTCCGAACACCTGGGCGCAGACCATGGTCAGGGCCTCGCACTGGGTGGGGTTCACCTTGCCCGGCATGATCGAGGAGCCCGGCTCGTTCTCCGGCAGGGCCAGTTCGCCCAGGCCAGACCGGGGGCCAGACCCCAGGAAGCGGATATCGTTGGCGATCTTGAACAGGGAGCCGGCGACGGTGTTGATCGCCCCGTGGCTGTAGACCATGGCGTCGTGAGCGGCCAAGGCCTCGAACTTGTTGGGGGCGGTGATGAAGGGCAGGCCGGTGATGGCGGCGATCTTCTCGGCCACCTTTTCGGCGAAGCCGACGGGCGCGTTCAGGCCGGTGCCGACCGCGGTGCCGCCCTGGGCCAGCTCATAGAGGCCGTAGAGGCTCTCCTTCAGGCGGCGCACGCCGCTGGAGACCTGGTGGGCGTAGCCGGAGAACTCCTGGCCCAGCGTCAGGGGGGTGGCGTCCTGGGTGTGGGTGCGCCCGATCTTGATGATGTGGTCGAAGGCCTCGGTCTTGGCCTTGAGGGCGGCGTGCAGATGTTCCAGGGCCGGCATCAGCTCGCGGGCCACCTGTTCGGCGCAGGCGATGTGCATGGCCGTGGGATAGGTGTCGTTGGACGACTGGCTCATGTTCACGTGGTCGTTGGGGTGGACCGGCGACTTGGAGCCCATCACCCCGCCCAGGATCTCGATGGCGCGGTTCGAGATCACCTCATTGGCGTTCATGTTCGACTGGGTGCCCGAGCCGGTCTGCCAGACCACCAGCGGGAAGTGGTTGTCGAGCTTGCCGTCGATGACCTCCTGGGCGGCCTGGACGATGGCCGCGCCGATCTTGGGGTCCAGGCGGCCCAGCTCCATATTGGCCTCGGCCGCGGCCCGCTTGACCACGCCCAGGGCGCGGATCATGGGCTGGGGCTGCTTTTCCCAGCCGATCTTGAAGTTGCCGATGCTGCGCTGGGACTGGGCGCCCCAGTAGCGGTCGGCCGCAACCTCGATGGGGCCGAAGGTGTCGGTTTCGGTGCGGGTCGCGGTCATCGCAAGATCTCCAGCCTTGAATTGTCGCGTCGGTTTAGCGAGGCCGGGCGAGACTGCAAAGCGTCTGCGGGCTAGAGAGGGCCATGAACGACGGCTGGACCCACCACGGCAAGGTGCGCGCCCGGGAGGGCGAAGGCGATCTGGAGGTCGTGGTCGATGGCCTGACCACCCAGGCCAAGTACTACAAGCCCCTGATCTACGAGTTTTTCCGCAAGGCCTGGCGGGGGTCGCGGCCAGCCTGGGGGGACTATGCCGTGGAGATCGCCATGGAATATGTGGGCGACCCGCCGTGGCTTGATCTCGACAACCTGGCCAAGGCTATCCTCGACGCTATCAAGGGTTACGCTTTCCACGACGACGCCCAGGTGGCGCGCCTGCTGGTGGAGCGGCGGGCGGGTGAACGGGAGCGGATCATCGTGCGCGTCCGGCGGATGGCCGACGGCGGCGTTCAGCCGGGCCCCGGCCTGTCAGGCGGTTCGAGCCGGCCGCTCTAGGGCCAGCAGCGCCAGCACCCCATAGGCCACCGCCACGAAGGCGCCGTAACGGCCCAGGCTTTCAGGGGGCAGATCCGGCAACAGGGTGTCGAACAGGGCCAGGACCAGGATGGAGCCCAGCAGGCCAGGGGCGCTGAAGGCGAGGGCGGCCGGGGCGCGCCGCCGCTGCGGCAGGCGTCTCAGCCGCGCCGTCAGGTGAAAGAAGAAGGCGATGGCCGCCGCCACCAGCGCCGCGTTCAGGGTGTAGAACCAGAAGGCCTGCTCAATCAGCCCGCCGGCGAAGGCGGCGTAGAACAGGGTCGCCGCCAGCCAGACCACCGCCCCGGCGATCGCAAACCAGAAACTGTCCTCTTTTGACACGACACACCTCCCACAGCCCATTTTAGGCAGAGGGCTGCGACAGTCGTGCCACGGTCAGGCTTCCTGTCGGTGCGACACGAAAAAGCGGCCGCGCTGTGAAGCGCGGCCGCCATTCTCGCGAACCGATCCTGGGGGAGAAGAGGCTCAGCGATACTGTTGTAGTCGGGTGGTCCGCAGGCCGGCGAGGCCGTGACGCTCGATCGACTTTTGCCAGGCGAGGAATTCCTCTGACGTCAGGCCATAGCGCGTCAGGGCGTCCTCCAGGCTCAGCAGGCCGCCACGAACCGCCGCCACGACCTCAGCCTTGCGACGGATCACCCAGCGCCCGGTATCGGCGGGCGGCAGGTCGGCCAGGGTCAGGGGCGCACCGGTCGGGCCGATCACATAGGGCTCGCCGCGGCTGTTGGTTCGGGTCTGTTGTTGTTGCAACATGGCTTTACGCCCTTCACACCATCATCGTTGAGCCAGACCATAGTCGGACTGCCATAACAGCTGGTGAATCTCGATAGTGAAAAAGGCAGTAACCATTTGATCCCCCCGTGTACTGAAATGATACAGTTAGAGATTTCAGAAGGGATTAACCTTCACTAAATCTCAGTTATGCGCCAAGTTATCGGCGCATACTGATAAGTTCTTCCAGCATCTGGTCGGCCGTGGTGATAATGCGGGAGCTGGCCGAGTAAGCTTTCTGAGTGGTGATCAGGCCCGTAAACTCGGCTGACATGTCCACTGTGGAGTTTTCGAGGGTGGAGGGGGAAATGGCGCCGGCCCCGCCCTGGCCCGGGAGCTTGATCACATACTCACCGCTGTCGATCGTGCCACGGTAGGCGTTGCCGCTGACCGCCTGCAGACCATCGGGATTGGTGAAGGTGGCGACGCCCACCCGGGCGATCTGCCGGACCTGGCTGTTGTCGAAGATGGCCGAGACGATACCCGCCTCATCCACCTCCACGCCGACTACCGTGCCCACCGTGGCGCCGTCCGGATTCACCAGGCGGATCGTGGAGGCGTTGGCGTACTGGGTCAGCTTGTCCAGATCGAAGGTGATGTCCTGGGCCCCGACGCCCAGGGCGTCATCCCACCGCGGCGTGGCCGCGGTGCCGGAGGCGCCCAGGCTGATGGTCGGGGCCGCGCCGGCCGCGCCGAACAGGGTGGTGTTGGTAAGGTCGATGGTGCCGTCCTGATTGAACATGATCAGGCCGTCGGCGATCTGGCCCGAGGGGCCGCCCGTGATGTCGCCAGCCGGGATGGCGTAGATTTCGGCGTGCCACTCATTGGGGTTGGCGTCGCTGCGCAGAAGGCTGATGGACACCTTGTGGGTGCCGCCCATGGTGTCGACGACGTTCATCTCGATGCTGAAGTCCGGCCGGGTGCCGGTCAGCGGATCGGCGTTCTCCTCCCAGTCGGCCATGGAGCGGGTGGTGGCGTCATAGGTGCCTTCGGCCGCCGAGATGGTCTGGCGCTTGTCCAGATTGGCGTTGATGACGACGTTGGCCGTGGCCTGAACGGCCGAGCCCAGGTTCTTGACGTTGATCGAGTCCAGCTCGTTCAGGTCGGACGGGTTGTAGTCGATGGTCCCGTCGGCGGCGATCGGCCAGCCCTGCAGGAAGAAGCCGGCGTCATTACGCAGGAAGCCGTCAGCGTCGACGCTGAACGACCCGGCCCGGGTGAAGACCCGCTTGTCGGCGTCGGTCAGGCCCGCGCCCTTCTCGGTGACGATGAAGAAGCCGTCGCCGGCGATGGCCAGGTCAGTGGAGGCGTTGGCGCTCTGGATCAGCCCCTGCTGGCTGATGTACTGGCGCGTCAGGCCCTGGACGCCGCCGGCGCTGTAGCGCCCCGTCACCGCCTGGGCGGTCACGATGTTGGCGAAGTTCACCTGATTGCGCTTGTAGGCGACGGTGTTGATGTTGGCGATGTTATCGGAGATCGCCGCCAGCGCGGAGGAATTGGCGGTCAATCCCGAGACGCCGGCGAGCATGGCGCTGTTGATGCTCATGGGGGTGTTTGCCTTCTTGGTTGAGACTTGAGGGGCGGCTGCGTCCGTTCCGGGCGCGGTCAGGCCGCCAGCGCCGGCGTTTCGTCGCCGCTCGTGTTACTGGGGGCGGGGGCGCCGCCTGTGGTGGTCGTGGTGGTCGGCGGGAGGCCGATGCTGCTGATCGTCTGCCAGAGCGCCCGGCTGCCGCCGATGGTGACGTAGGTCTGGCCATCCACCTGCTCCACGGCCCGGACCAGGCCCTGGATGAAGGTGTTGTGGGGCACCGTCGCGCCGGCGGAGTCGGTGGCGGTGATGCGCAGGGTGTAGGTTCCGCCGTCCGGTTGCTGGACGCCCAGCACATTCTTGCCGTCCCAGCGGAAGTCGTGCTCACCGCCCTCGACATTCTCCAGGGCTTCGACGTGGACGATGGAGCCCTTGTCGTCGAGGACCTCGACCTTGACGCTCTGGGCCTCCCGATCGAGGCGGAAGATCCAGTCAGCGGACTTGTCGGTGAGGGCGGCCTCCTCGGTGGCGGCGCGGACCTGCTTGCCGATCAGACTGACGGCGTCTGCGACCCCTTCACCTGAGGTTCCCACCAGCTGCTTGAGCAGGTCGTTGGTCAGAAGTTGCTGCTCGACCCCGGTCATCTGGACGATCTGCTGGGTGAAGTCCCCGGAATCCATCGGCGAGAGCGGGTCCTGATTCTTCATCTGGCTGGTGAGCAGCACCAGGAAGGTGTCGAAGCTCTCAGCCAGCCGCTGGTTGCCCACGCTGGTGGAGACGGCGCTCTGCGGATTGGAGACGGCGTTGGTTTCCATGGGGCTTCTCTAGATCCGAAGGTCGACGCCGGTCGGCGACTGGCGTTGCTGATAGAGACGGGCGGCGACCACGGCGGTGTCGGCCTCATCGGCCACGCCCATGGCGTTCTGGAAGGCGCGGCCCTGCCAGGCCTCACGCTCAGGCGCCTGGTCGGCGAACTGGCCGCCGCCGCGCTGATCCTGGGGGGAGTTAAAGGACAGGCCCCCAGAAAGGTCGAAGCCGGCCTGTTCCAGGGCGCGCATCAACTCGCCCGAGCGGCCGCGCATTTCGTTGGCGGCGTGGGGATTGTCAAAGGCCATGGCGGCGGTGAGCTTGCCCTGGGCGTCGATGTCCACCCGCACATCCACCCGGCCCAGACCCTCGGGGGTCAGCTGGATATCGAAGTGGGTGGAGCGGCCTTCCAGCCGGCGGGAGACCTGGGCGGCGAGGTCGGCGACCGTCGCTGCGGTGGCCGCCGGACGCGCGGCGTCTCGGATCTCGGACCCGGGCGTGGTCATCGCACCAGAGGCCAGGGGGCCGGCGCTGTCGGGGCTATCAAGGCCGCCGAGGTCCGCGGCCTCAGAGGATGGCGCTTCCGAAAGGACCGGCTCAAGGGTCGGCGCAGCCACGCCGTCCGCCTTGGCGATGATCGGCGCGGGGGTGCTCGTCAGGGCGAAGGGCGAGGCGTTTTGCGCCGGGAACGGGCTCTTGGCGTCGAACTGACTGGCCTTGGCGACCGCCGGCTCGGGCGCGTCGTCGCTCTCGGCCTGAGGTGCTGTCGCCGAAGAGGGGGCGGACTGACCAGCCTTCAGGCTCACGACGCCAGCCGCAGCGGCGGCGGTCAGCATCGGCTGAGCGCCGGCCTGGGCGGCGGTGGCCGGCGGCGGCGGCGCAGCCGTGGGTTGGGCGGCGGGCGGGGTCGGCGCGGCTGCAGCCTGCGGCGCTGGCTGGGCGGCAGGGGCCGGACGAGGCGTGGCGTCACCGGTGGTCGTGGGAGCGGCCTCAGCCTTGCGCCCTTCGGCGGCGGCTGTGTTCGCCGTGGTCTGGGTTGACGTCAGAGACGACATGACGGGCTGCTCGTCGCCGTCCGATGCGGTGGCCGCGGGCAAAACAGCGGTTTCTGGGCCCTCGGTGGCCTGATCCGTCGCATCGACAGGCAGACCGGCTTGGGCTGGCGCAGGCGCCTCAGCCACAGCGGCCTGGCCCACCTGAGCCTGTGCGACAGGGGTCGAAGCGACCGGCGCCGTTAGATCAGGGGCGGCCACAGGGGTCGGCGGGGTCAGTCCGGGCATCGCCGTCTGGACCTCTGGCGACAGGATGGCCGCCTCAGCGGATTCGGCGTCAGCCTCAGTTTCAGACTCAGGAACGACGTCCTCACCGCCCTCGGGCGTTAGAATCTTGCCCCCCGCCATGGCCTGGGTCGCGGGCAGGGGCTGAGCCTGGGATTGCGCCGCGTCCCCGAACAGGGCGGCCAGCAGGTCCTCAAAGCCAGCCGCGCCGGACCCGGCAGGGGCGGCGGCGCCAGCGGCGGGCGCTGGGACGGGCGAAGCGATGGGAAGCAGCGAAAAGGACATGGGGACCAGCAGGCGGCGCCTTGGGGGCGCATGAGGGAGGGAGAGACGGTCGGCGCCTGCTGCGCCCAAGGGTTCGATGAGGTGTCAGCAACCTTCGCGCCAGTTTGGGTCCGGCGGATAACTCAATGAAAAACATGAAGAAAGAGGAATCCGCCTGGTGGGCCTTCGCTGCGGCGCAGGCGGAACTTGCCCAGTCGACGCCAGCGGCCTGGACGAGTCTGCCGGCTTTCGAAAAGGTTACCGCCACCGTCGCATCAAACTGGCGCCAGACTTGCGACCTGTTGAGGGTCCATTCCGGGCCCTGAATGGGCCGGTATTGAAAAGAATAGGGTTTTTCCGGACCCTCGCGGGCGCGTTCACCTTAGGCCCGGCAGAAAGCGCCGGCCCACGCAGCGAGGATTGCCGGGTGGAAGGATAAGGCCATGTCGCTGACAGCGGTCCTTAAGACAGCGAATTCCGGACTCGTGGCCTCGCAGGTCGGCCTGCGCGCGGTCTCCGACAATATCGCCAACGTCAATACCGCCGGCTATGTCCGCAAGACGGTCGACCAGCAGCAGCTGGTGGTGGCCGGCCAGGGGATGGGCGTCGACATCTCCGGCGTCAAACGGGTCACCGACCAGTATCTGCAACTGGCCACCCTGACCGCCGGTTCGGAGTCCGGGCGTTGGGACGCGGTGGCCCAGTACATGGACAACGCCCAGAGCCTGTTTGGCGACCCGTCAGGCGAGGCTTTCTTCTTTGGGCGGCTGGATGACATCTGGAGCGCCTTCGCCGCCACCGCCAACGACCCGTCCTCCAGTCTGCTGCGCAGCCAGTCGCTGTCCTCCATTGAGGACTTCCTCAATGAAGGCGCGCGCATCAACACCTCGTTGAACGAGCTTGGCCGGACGGTCGACACGCAGATCAGCGCCAATATCGACCGGGCCAACGACCTTCTCGACCAGATCAACAAGCTGAACGCCGACATCAGCCGCGCTCAGATGGTCGACGCCGACGCTTCGGGTTCGGAAAACATCCAGAGCCAGCTGGTGGATGAACTGGCGACCCTGATCAATGTCCAGGTCACCTCGCGTCCCACGGGCGGACTGATCATTCGCTCCACCGAAGGGGTGATGTTGGCCGGCGATGGGGCCGCGACCCTGGCCTATTCCCGCACCGACAGCACCAAGGGCTTCATCACCGCCGACACCTCGTCTGGGGCTGCGGCGGGCAAGCCCATCACCATCACCGGCGGCGAGCTGCGCGGGCTGATGGATCTGCGGGACGACAAGCTGCCGGGCGTGTCCGATCAGCTGGGCGAATTCCTTAGCCGGGCCGCCGATGCGATCAACGCCGCGCACAACGCCTCGACCACGGTGCCGGCCCAGGCCAGCCTCACCGGCCGCAACACCGGCCTTGATCTGCCCACCGCCATTTCCGGTTTCACCGGCGCGACCACAGTGGCCATCGTCGACGCCACGGGCCAGCTGACCCGCCGGGTGGATATCGACTTCACAGCCAGCACGATGAGCGTGGACGGCGGCCCGGCGGCGGCCTTCACCCCGGCCAGCTTCCTGGTCGACCTGAACGGCGCGCTGGGGGCGACCGGCTCCGCCACCTTCACCAATGGGGCGCTCAGCCTGTCGGCGACCGCCGGCGGCGTGGCCATTGATGAGGGCACATCAAAGAAGGCCGGCCGCGCCTTCTCCCACTTCTTTGGTTTGAACGACATTGTCCGCTCAGGCGGGTTCACCAACTACGACACCGGTCTGTCGGGGACGAGCGCCCACGGTTTCACCCCTGGCGATCAGATCACTATTCGACTGGCCCAAGGTGACGGCAAGCCGATCCGGGACGTGCCGGTCACGGTGCCCGCCGGAGCGACCATGAACGATCTGGTCGCAGCCCTGAACAACAACGCCACCGGCGTCGGGCTCTATGGCGCCTACGCCCTGGACGCCAACGGGGCCCTGACCTTCACCGGCTCGGCCCCCTATTACGCCACCACGTCTATCGTCCAGGACAACACCGCCCGCGGGGTCGGCGGCCCATCGATCAGCGCCCTGTTTGGGCTTGGGGTCGTGGAGCGGACGGGACGGGCCAATCGGCTGGCGGTGGATTCAGCCTACATCACCGATCCCATGAAGATCGGCCTGGCCAAACTGGACCTCGGCGTGCCCGCCGGACAGCCGGTGCTGACACCCGGGGACGGGCGAGGGGCCCTGGCCCTGGCCTCGGCGGGCGAGCTCATCTTGCGGTTCGGGGCCACTGGCTCCCTGGGCGAGGTGAACATGTCCGTCTCGCGCTATGCGGCGGAGTTTGGCGGCTCCATCGGCCGGGAGTCCGCAGCCGCCGACACCCGTCGATCCAGCGCCCAGGCGGTCAAGACCGAGGCGGTGAACCGCCGGCAGTCCGTGGAGGGCGTCAATCTGGATGAGGAACTGGTTCGACTGACCACCTATCAGCAGGCCTTTAACGCTTCGGCCCGCATGATCCAGGCGGCCAAGGAACTGTACGACGTCCTGACCAACATCGTCTGAGGACACACACCATGGTTAGCCGCGTTTCTACCGGCGGAAACTACAGCGCCGTTCTGGCCAATCTGATCTCCGCCCAGCAGCGGCAGATGGACGCCGGCACCAAGGTTGCGAGCCAGAAGAATGGCGCGGACCTGAAAGACTATGCCCGCAACGCCGAGATGCTCACCGCCATGCGGTCCATCGAAACCCGGCTGACCGCCTTCAGCGAGCAGAACAAGCTGGTCAGCGACCGCTTGACCACCCAGGATTTCGCCCTGTCTCAGGTGGCTGACGCCGCCCAGACCGCCCGCCAGGCCATTGCCGAGGCCATCGCCAGCGGGCGGGTCGACACCCTGATGCAGGACATGCAGGCGGCGTTCCGCAACGGGGTCGAGGGTATGAACGCCCGCTATGGCGGGAAATACCTGTTCGCCGGCGGCCAGGTGAACACCCCGCCGTTCTCGGCCACCTCCCTCAGCGACCTGACCATTCCGCTGACCAATGTCGCCGACTATTTCCACAATGACTCCTACATCGCCCAAGCCAAGGTCGATGACTCCACCCTGGTGGATCTGGGCTTCCTGGCCGACTCCTTCGGCACCGGCATGATGGAGGCCTTCAAGGCCGTTCAGGCCTTTGAGGAAGGGGTGGACGGCCCCTTCAACGGGGAACTGACCGACAATCAGCGGACCTTCCTCGAAAGCCAGCTTTCGGTCTGGGACGCCGCCTACCGGGATCTGATCAATGTGGGCGGCCGCAACGGCATGGTGCAGAGCCGTGTGGATGCGGTGAAGGAAGACCTGGTCGCCCGCACCAACAGCATCAAGGGCATGGTCGGCGAGATCGTCGACGCCGACATGAGCCAGGCGGTGTCCAATCTCCAGCAGGCTCAGGTCTCGGTGCAGGCCGCAGCCCAGGTCTTCGTCGCCCTGCAGGAAAGCTCGCTGCTCAATGTCCTGAGGTAGGTGGGTCAGTCACCGGCCCACACCGGGGCTGAATCTCCGGTCAGGGCGTGAAAGGCGACATAGGCCTGCGCCATGGCCCCGCCCACGTAGCTTGGCCGGGCCGTCATCATCTTCAGCCAGGCCTGCGCGGGCGGCGTCGCCTTCAGCAGGGCCGCGCCCTCCGGGGTGCGCCCGAAGAATAACAGGTGGGGCAGGAGAAAGGCGTCGGCCAGGGTGAATCGGTCGCCGACCAGATAGCCCCCATCGGCCACCGCCTCGCCAATCAGCCGGATCTGGAGGCGCAGCGGATCACGGGCCGACTGCAGAAAGGCCTCATCAACCTCAAACCCCCAGGCCGGGCGCACCAGGCGCTCCTTCATGAAGCGGTTCATGACCGGGAACACATAGGCGTTGACCTGGCTGATCCAGCGCAGGACCTGAGCTTGGCCCAGGGCGTCGGCCGGTTGGAGGGGCGGGCCGTCGAACGCGCGGTCGATATAGTGGGTGATGGCCTGGGTTTCGTAGAGGATGACCTCGCCATGCTGCATCACAGGCATCTTGCCGAACGGATGCAGCCGCAGATGGGCCTCTGAGCCGAGAACGAGATCGCTCAACTCATAGTCGACGCCCTTCTCATCGGCCGCCATCATCGCCGTCCACAGATAGGCGCTGCCGGCCATCGAGTGAAAGATCAAGGTCGCCATGTTCGCTCTCCCCCGATCAGAGGGTGACTGGATCAGGGGCGCGGCCGCCTTGCGTGAGATCAACGCGCTGTCTGCTGAAAGCCGATTGGCGCGGGCAATTTCGGACCCTCATCACAGGGCTTGCGACATCTCATGGCCCGCGCCCTGGAGCAGGCCATGGCTTCGGCCCATGTCCCTTTCAGACAAGGCGAGCGTCTGGCGCCCCGACGGCCCGGAGAGCCCGCCGACAAGGAAGGAGACGATCATGTCGAAGACCGATATCCGCAGGCCCGCCAGAACGGTTGAGCCGCGTCGCGCCTTTCCGACCAGACCCGCCGCCATCGGCGCCGCTGCTCTTGTGCTGGCCTGGGCCGGAGCCAGCGCAGCCCTCGCGGCAGTCAGTCCCAAGGTGGAGCGGGGGCTGGAGGCTTGCCTGCCCATGTTATCGGGGGCCGCCCCTGAAGCCGTGGCGCCGCAGCTTGGTCTGGAACGTCAGGGGCGGGCCTGGGTCTTGAGCGGGGCCGGGGCGACGGTGGAGTTGGCGCCCCCCGGCGCAGCCAATCCGCAGGTCTGCGCGCTCTACATCTCCCACGAGCCGGATCAGGCCCAGTCCATCCTCGAGGGTGTGGACGCCTGGGCCAGCGCGCCGGAGCGGGCCATGGCGCGCGTGCGGCATCAGGAAGCGACAGCTGGCGGCGCGCGGCTGACCAGCGCCTGGAGCGGTCAGAACGGGGGGCTGGATCTTGATATCGTTCTGTCCAAGGACGCCACGCCCACCGATGGCGACCGCGAGTCCATGATCGTCATCACCTCCCGCTGATAAGCTAGAGCATTTTCCGATAAGTGTGATGCGGTTATCGGATCGAAAAATGCTCCAACTTTTTGATTTATAGCCCTTTTTATCCGATCTGATTGAAGTAATCAGATCGGAAAGGGCTCTGGGCGAGGTCTTCCCCGTCGCGACGCCCATCGCGGCGGGGATCGTCGGTCCCGCCAGAGCCGCAAGAGAACATCTTGCGAACATAGAACAAAAAGCGTACGACTGAGTCCTGGCCGCCCAGCCGGGGATCGCCCCGGTCGGCCCGACGGAATCATGGGATAAGGGGTCCCCTCAAATGGCACAGTCGGCGTTGAAACTCGTGGGTAAAGAAGAAGGCGACAAGCAGCGCGCGCTCGAGGCGGCGCTGTCTCAGATCGATCGGGCCTTTGGTAAGGGCTCGGTGATGAAGCTGGGGGACAAGGGCAAGGTCGTTGAGATCGAGTCCTATTCCACAGGCTCCCTTGGCCTGGATCTGGCGCTCGGGATCGGCGGCCTGCCCAAGGGGCGGATCGTCGAAATCTACGGCCCGGAAAGCTCGGGTAAGACGACGCTGGCCCTGCATGTGGTGGCCGAGGTCCAGAGGGGCGGCGGTACGGCGGCCTTCGTCGACGCCGAGCACGCCCTGGATCCGTCCTACGCCCACAAGCTGGGGGTGAACCTCGATGACCTGCTGGTCTCGCAGCCGGACACCGGCGAGCAGGCTCTGGAGATCACCGACACCCTGGTCCGCTCCGGCGCGGTTGATGTGATCGTCATCGACTCGGTGGCGGCCCTTACGCCGCGGGCTGAAATCGAAGGCGAGATGGGCGACAGCCTGCCGGGTCTTCAGGCGCGGTTGATGAGCCAGGCCCTGCGCAAGCTCACCGGCTCCATCTCCAAAACCAAGACCCTGGTCATCTTCATCAACCAGATCCGCATGAAGATCGGCGTCATGTACGGCAGCCCGGAAACCACCACCGGGGGCAATGCGCTGAAATTCTACGCCTCCGTCCGCCTGGACATCCGGCGCACTGGCTCGGTCAAGCAGCGCGATGAGATCGTCGGCAATAATGTCCGGGTCAAGGTGGTGAAGAACAAGGTGGCCCCGCCGTTCCGTGAGGTCGAGTTCGACATCATGTACGGCGAAGGCATCTCCAAGCTCGGCGAGATCATCGACCTGGGGGTCAAGGCCGGAGTGGTCGAGAAGTCGGGCTCCTGGTTCTCCTTCAACAGCCAGCGCATAGGCCAGGGCCGGGACAATGTACGGGAGTTCCTCAAGGCCAATCGCGATGTGGCTGATGAAATCGAGAAGGCGGTGCGCGGCGCCACCTCCAAGATCGAGGAAGAACTTCTGGTGGGCGCCCCGGACGAGCAAGACGACTGATTACGGCGTCTGACCGACCAGACTCTCCGCAGACGACGTCGCGCCCGCCCGGGCCGGACGCCCCCCGCCGACTATGCGTTCGGTTCGCTCCTGGACCCCAACGCGGCCCCCCGTCTGCGGGGCCGGACGCCCTGGCCCGCCGCCAGGGCGTCCTTTTTCTTTGCGCTCGGCGGCAAGTCTCGTAAACGACCCGCAAATTTCCCCTGCGCGGCCGGCCGCGCGAGCCCTATATGCAAGCCATGTCCAGCCTGAACCAGCTCCGCAGCGCCTTCATCGATTTCTTCAAGGATCGTGATCACCTGGTGATCCCGTCGGCGCCGTTGGTGCCGCAGAACGATCCGACTCTGATGTTCGTCAACGCCGGCATGGTGCCGTTCAAGAACTACTTCACCGGGGCTGAAACTCCGCCGGCGCCCCGGGCGGTGTCGGTGCAGAAGTGCGTTCGGGCCGGGGGCAAGCACAACGACCTGGACAATGTCGGCTATACCGGCCGCCACCAGACCTTCTTCGAGATGCTCGGCAACTTCTCCTTCGGGGACTATTTCAAGGAAGGGGCGATCGAGCACGCCTGGGCCTTCATCACCCGCGACCTGGGCCTCGACCCCGCGCGGCTGATGGTGACCATCGCGCCTGACGATGACGAGGCCGCCGCCCTGTGGCGCAAGATCGCCGGCCTGCCGGACTCCAAGATCGTGCGGCTGGAAGAGAATTTCTGGTCCATGGGCGACACCGGTCCCTGCGGCACCAACACGGAAATCTTCTACGACCACGGGGACCACGTCCCCGGCGGCCCGCCTGGCAGTCCGGACGAGGACGGCGACCGGTTCGTGGAAATCTGGAACCTGGTGTTCATGCGCTGGGAGCAGTTCGCCGACGGCTCGCGCAAGGACCTGCCCAAGCCGCAGATCGACACCGGCATGGGGCTCGAGCGGGTCGCCACCGTGATGCAGGGCGTCCATTCCAACTATGACACCGACATGTTCCGGGCCCTTATCGCCGCCAGCGAAGAGGCCACCGGCGTCAAGGCCCAGGGGGAGGCGCGGTTCTCCCACCAGGTGATCGTCGACCACCTGCGCTCCACAAGCTTCCTTATCGCCGACGGGGTTTCGCCCTCCAATGAGGGCCGCGGCTATGTGCTCCGGCGGATCATGCGCCGCGCCATGCGCCATGCCCATCTGCTGGGGGCGGCTGAGCCCCTTATGCACCGGCTGACCCCGGCCCTGGTGGGGCAGATGGGCGAGGCCTATCCTGAGCTGCGCCGCGCCGAACCCGTCATCGCCGAGACCCTGCGGCAGGAGGAAGAGCGCTTCCGCCGCACCCTGGGCCGCGGCATGAGCCTGTTGGAGGAGGCCACCGCCCTGGTGGGGCCAGGGGGCGTGCTGCCGGGCGAAACCGCCTTCAAGCTCTATGACACCTATGGCTTCCCGCTGGACCTGACCCAGGACGCCGTCCGCGCCCAGGGCATGAGCGTCGATCTGGAAGGCTTTGACGCCGCCATGAAGCGCCAGAAGGATCAGGCGCGCGACGCCTGGACCGGCTCTGGCCAGGCCGCGGCGGCCGGCGAGTGGTTCGCCCTGCGCGAGCGTCTCGGCCCCACGGACTTCATCGGTCACGATAATGGCGAGGCCACCGCCGAACTTCTTGTTCTGATGAACGAAGGTGTCGAGGTCGCCCAGGCGAGCGCTGGCCAGACGGTCCAGGCCCTGTTTGACCGAACGCCCTTCTACGCTGAAAGCGGCGGCCAGGCTGGCGACACGGGCGAAGTGGAGTGGGACGGGGGCCGCGGACGGGTGATCGACACCCAGAAGCAGGCCAGCGACCTGCACGTCCATGTGATCGAGATCGAGGCCGGCGACCTGGCGCCCGGCGCCCGGGTGCGCCTGGCTCTAGACGCTGATCGCCGCACTACGACCCGGGCGAACCACTCGGCCACTCACCTGCTGCACGCGGCCTTGCGCAATGTGCTGGGCCCCCATGTGAGCCAGAAGGGTCAGATGGTTGATGGGGAGCGGATCCGCTTCGACTTCAGCCACGGCCAGCCCCTGACCTTGGAAGAGATCGACCGGATCGAGGGCGAGGTGAATGCGGTGATCCGCCAGAACCTGCCCGCTGAGACCAAGAACATGGCGCCCGAGGCCGCAATTGAGGCCGGCGCCATGGCCCTGTTCGGCGAAAAGTACGGGGACGTGGTGCGAGTCCTGACCCTCGGCCGCGCGCTCGAGGGGGAGGGCGCCTATTCGGTGGAGCTGTGCGGCGGCACCCATGTGGCCCGCACCGGCGACATCGCCCTGTTCAAGATCGTGTCTGAAAGCGGCGTCGCCGCCGGTGTGCGGCGGATCGAAGCCCTGACGGGCGAGCCGGCCCGCCGCTGGCTGCTGGATCAGGCCCTTGTCTCACGCCAGCTCGCCGAACAGTTCAAGACCCCGGTTTCTGAGGTCCTCGGCCGTGTCGAGGCCCTGGAGGCCCAGCGTCGGAAACTCGAAAAGGAACTGGCCGACGCCAAGCGCCAGCTGGCTATGGGCGGTGGCGGGGCGGCCCAGGTCGGGCCCGAGGAGATCGGCGGAGTCCAGGTGCTGGCCCGGATCATGGACGGCGTCGGCGGCAAGGACCTGCGACCCATCGCTGAAGAGTTCAAGAAGCAGATCGCTGATGGGATCATCGCCCTGGTGGGCGTCGCAGAGGGCAAGGCTGCTGTCACCGTGGCGGTGACCGGCGCGGCCAAGGACCGGTTCAACGCCGCAGAGCTGGCCAAGGCCGCCGTGATCGCCATGGGCGGTCAAGGCGCCGGCGGTCGGCCGGACTTCGCCCAGGGCGGCGCCCCGGACGGCGCCCGAGCCGAAGAGGGCCTGGCGGCGCTCAAGGCGGCCATCGCGGGCTAGAGCCCTTTCCGATCTGATTACCTCAATCAGATCGGATAAAAAGGGCTCTAAATCATAAAGTTAGAGCATTTTTGGTCCGATAACCGCGTCACACTTATCGGAAAATGCTCTGGGCCGCCCGCCGGGCCGCCACCTGTCCCGGCCAAGCCACCCTGGCCTCAGGCGGGCGGAGTCCGCACGCAGGCCAGCTTGTTGCCCTGCGGGTCGCGCACATAGGCGGCGTACCAGCCTTCTCCATATTGCGGCCGAAGCCCCGGCGGGCCTTCGCAGGCGCCGCCATGGGCCATGGCGGCGGCGTGGAAGGCGTCGACCATTTCAGGCGTCGAGGCATAGAGCCCGACCATCACCCCATTCCCCGCCAGGGCCGGCGCCCCGTCGAAGGGCTTGCAGATCCAGATGGTCTGACCGTGGGGGTCATCCTCTCGCCCATAGCCCGTCCAGTTTTCGAATTCGTGCAGACGGCGCAGGCCCAGCGGCGCCAGGGTGGCGTCATAGAAGGCCTGAGCGCCAGCATGGTCCTCAGCGCCCAGGGTCACATAGCCCAGGCCAGGGGGCGTGCTCATGATCATCTCTCCCATCCGTGGCCAAGCGCCACGGGGAGAACATAACGGGAACGCTTCAGGCGAGGAAGTGGGCGATCAGGCTCAGGGAGAGGGCGCTGAGGACCGTTCCGGCGATCACGGACTCGGCCGCGCCCCGGGCGAAGACATCCATCTTGCGGGTCTGGATGAAGACGTTGACGGCGGTGGGACAGGCCGCCAGCAAGGTGGCGGTGGCCCGGAGTTCCGGGGCGATGTTCGCCGCCCCCAGGACCAGCCAGACGAGCAGGGGGGCGAGCGCCAGCTTGATCGCCAGGGCCAGGACCAGCGGCCCCTGATCCTCGCGCCGCGGCCATCCCCCTTCGCGGCCGATCAATCCGCCCAATGCGACGAGCGCTACCGGACTGGCTGTGAGGGCGAGCCAGGTGAGGACCTGATCGGCTGGCTCCGGCAGGCGCGCGCCGGTGGAGGCGAGAACCAGACCGCAGGCGGCGCCCAGGACTGTCGGATTGGCCAGCACCCGCCGCAGCGCGCCGGCCAGGCCCACCGCGGCGCTGCCGGTCTGAAGGATGGCGACCGCCAGGCCCATCAAGAGGATGAAGTCGACAGCCACCAGGGCCGCCGCCTGGGGCCGCACGCCCTCGCCCAGGACGGCGACGGCCAGGGGGGCGCCCAGGAAGGCGGTGTTGCCTAGACCGGCCACCATGGGCAGGCCTGCGGTCGTCTCGCGCGACATCCCCAGGCGCTGCGCGGCGAGCCAGGCGCCCAGCAGCAGCAGGACCATGGTCAGGCCATAGAGGCCAAGCGCCAGCCCCTGGCTGGCGTTGGGCGGCGGTGCATCCCCCAGCCAGCGGATCAGAAGGGCGGGGAAGCCGATCCAGAAGGTGTAGGCTGACAGCCAGCCGCCCACACGGGGGCCCAGCCATCCCAGGCGGCCGGCCAGGGCGCCGGCGGCGATGATCGCGAAAAATGGCGCAATACGCGCAATCAGGTCCAAGGCCGAAACGACGGGGCGCTAGACGGCGTCGCGGTCGGGCAGGCGCACATGCACCAGCTTCCATTGGAAGAGGTCTGTGCGCTGGAAGGTGAGCACGGTCACTTCGTCGGCCTGTTCGGGCGGATGGACGGCGAACCGCACCCGGTTGACCCCCCAGAACCGCAGGGACGGCCATGGCTCACTGAGGACGGCGACGACGCGCTCCAGGCCTTCGGGGGGCGGGGGCTCCGGCGGCGCGGTTCCCGGGGCATAGCCCCGGGTCAGATCATAGAGGCCGGCGGGCGTAAGATAGGGTTCCAGTCGCGCGGGGGCCGGCGTCAGGGGCGACAGCGGTTCGGCGAAAGGCTCCAGCGCCCGGCGCATGGCGCCCAATGGGTCGCGCCAGATGTCCGGCGCCGCCTGGCCAGGCTCTGGGGCGGGGCGCCCGGGCTCCTCCACCTGATCGCGCAGGCTGGCGCGAACGGCGCGCAGATCTACCATTTCGCTAAGGCCCGCCACATCATGGTCCCGGGCGTTAGCCTTCAGGGCCCGAAAGGCGAACCAGGGCGCCAGCGCAAAGGCCAGGCCAAACAGCACCAGGCAGAGGACAAAGATCTGAAACAGCTGACGTCTGACCATGGGCCGGTCGGGTCCCCTCCGCCAAGCTTCGCAGGTTGTGGGGAATGATTAACACGGCTGAAGGGGGTTCGCTATTTTCCTCGCCCGACAGGTGCGTTGGCCTAATTTCGGGAGCGGAAGCTTGACCTGTGCGTTGAGGGGCTGATGGGGGCGCGTCTTCACAAACTGATCCATGACCTGAGGTCGACCTTCTGGCTCGTCCCGGCCCTGCTTGTGGCCTTGTGCGTGCTGGCCGCCTTCTCGGCGGTAGGCGCCGAAGGGGCGGAGTGGATCCCGGAACCCCTGCTGGCGATCCTCTACCAGGGGGGCGAGAGCGGCGCGCGGACCCTGCTGGGGGCGATCGCCACCTCGACCATCGGCGTCACGGGCACCCTGTTTTCCATCACCATCGCCGCCCTGACCCTGGCCTCCAGCCAGATGGGGCCCCGCCTGTTGGATAACTTCACCCGGGACCGGGGCAATCAGGTGGTGCTGGGCGTGTTCCTCGGCGCCTTCGCCTATTGCCTTGTGGTGTTGCGCCAGGTCCGAGGCGGGGAGGATGACCTGTTCGTCCCGCGTCTGGCGCTGGCCGGGGCCATGCTGTTGGCCGCTCTCTGCGTGGCGCTGCTGGTCTATTACGTCCACCACATGTCGAGCCGGATCAATATCGACACAGTGATCGACCTGGTCCGTCGCGACTTCTTCGCCGCCCTGGACAGCCAGACCCAGCCGAAGCCGGATGTCAGTCCCCTGCAGCCGGCCGATATCGACCTGGACTGGTCTCAGGCCCGGCCGGTTCACGACCCCCGCAATGGCTACCTGCAGCAACTGGAGACCACAGACCTGGCGGCCTGGGCCCTGGCCAATGACGCGCGAATCCGCCTGCTGGTCCGGCCCGGCGACTTCATCATGGCCGGCGGCTGTGTGGCCCTTGTCTGGCCGCCAGAGGTGGAAGGCGCGGAAAAGGCCGTGGTCGAGGCGACCGCCCTCAGCGCCCGCCGGACCTCCGGGGCTGATCTGGAATACAGCGCCCGACAGCTGGTTGAGGTGGCCGTCCGCGCCCTGTCGCCAGGGATCAACGATCCCATGACCGCCATAGCCGTCCTCGACCAGCTGGCCTCGGCCCTGTGTCGAGTGGCCAGCCGGACCTTCGTCTCAGGCGTCACGGTGCGCGATGGCCGTGTGGTCCTGGTCCGGCCGGTCAGCGACTATGCGGGCCTGGTGGACATCAGCTTCGACATGATCCGCCAGAACGGCGCCGGGTCGCCGGCGGTTCTGATCAGGATCCTGGAGGTTCTGACCCTGGTTGCGGAATTGGAGCGTGACCCTGAGCGCCTGGCTGTTCTGCAGGTCCATGCGGACAAGGTGATGGCCGATGGTCGCCGGTGCATCGGCAACGCCAGCGACCTGGCGGACCTATCTGCGCGCCGGGGCATGTTCGGCGCTGTGGTGGCCCATGGCGGGCCCGCGCGACGGGCGCGGCTGTAGGGCGCGCGGACGCTGACTCAGAAACGCAAGAGGCACAAGCCGAGCGGGGTTCTGAACGGTCGACGGGGCGAGGCCACAGAGGTCAACCTTAAGGGGCCGCCGACGACCGCCCCCCAGGAGGCGGCCGCCAGTGACATTGAGCATTCCACCGGCTTCAGCCGCCCGATCAGGGCAGGCCCAAACCCGGAGGCTGGCCTCAGGCGGCCAGGGCCTTTTCGAGGTTGGCGGCCACCTTGTCGATGAAGCCTTCGGTGGTCAGCCAGCCCTGGGTGTCACCCACCAGCAGGGCCAGATCCTTGGTCATGGAGCCGCTTTCGACGGTGGAGACGCAGACCGCCTCCAGGGTCTTGGCGAACCGGTCCAGGGCCTCGTTGCCGTCCAGCTTGGCCCGGTGCTCCAGGCCCCGGGTCCAGGCGAAGATCGAGGCGATGGAGTTGGTCGAGGTGCTCTCGCCGCGTTGATGCTGGCGATAGTGGCGGGTGACGGTGCCGTGGGCGGCCTCGGCCTCCAGGGTCTTGCCGTCCGGGGTGATCAGCACCGAAGTCATCAGGCCGAGCGAGCCGAAGCCCTGGGCCACCTGGTCGGACTGGACGTCGCCGTCATAGTTCTTGGCCGCCCAGATGAAACCGCCGGACCACTTCAGGGCCGAGGCGACCATGTCGTCGATCAGGCGATGCTCGTAGACGATGCCGGCGGCCTTGTACTGCTCGGCGTACTTGGCCTCGTAGATCTCGGCGAAGATGTCCTTGAAGCGCCCGTCATAGGCCTTGAGGATGGTGTTCTTGGTGGACAGATAGACCGGGTACTTGCGGTTCAGGCCGTAGGCCAGGCAGGCCTCGGCGAACTCGCGGATCGAGTCATCCAGATTGTACATGGCCATGGCCACGCCCGATCCCGGATAGTCGAACACTTCACGCTCGATGACGTCGCCGTTTTCGCCTTCCCAGCGGATGGTCATCTTGCCCTTGCCGGGCACCAGGAAGTCGGTGGCCCGGTACTGGTCGCCATAGGCGTGGCGGCCGACGATGATCGGCTGGGTCCAGCCGGGGATCAGGCGCGGGACGTTCTTGCAGATGATCGGCTCGCGGAAGACCACGCCGCCGAGGATGTTGCGGATCGTGCCGTTGGGCGAGCGCCACATCTGCTTGAGGCCGAACTCCTCAACGCGGGCCTCGTCGGGCGTGATCGTCGCGCACTTGATGCCGACGCCGTATTTCTGGATGGCCTCGGCGGCCTCGACAGTGACCTTGTCGTCGGTCTTGTCCCGATACTCGATGCCCAGATCGTAATAGGCGATGTCGATGTCGAGGTAGGGGAAGATGAGCTTGTCCTTGATCATCTTCCAGATGATCCGGGTCATCTCGTCCCCGTCGATGTCGACGACGGGATTGGCGACTTTGATCTTGGCCATAGGCGAGGCGCGCTCCGTGGCGGAATTGAGGGGTTGAGGCCGTATACAAGGCCTGCGCCGAGGCGCAAAGCCAGGATGGACGCAATCGTGCGCGACACGGGATCGTCATGGGCTTGGGCTAATCAGGTTCGGTGGAAACCCCCGCCACCTGCTCGGCCCTGCTGGGGGCTCCCGTCCTGCTGCTCGTCGCCGAGCCGTGGGACTTTGTCTCGGCCTATGGCCGCGGCCGGTTGCAGGGACAGATCAGCAATATCCGTGACTTCGGGCCCGCCGGCGGTCACGAGGTCGCCATCGCCGTCTCGCGGTTCATGCATGATGGACGCGCCGTTGACGCCCTGCGCGCCACCGGGTTCCACGCCGGCGGGGGTGACCTGCTTCAGGCGCTGATTGATCGGCGATCCTTCGCCGTCAGAGTCCTTGACGCTGGGGGAGGCGGGCTTCGTCTGGCCGCATCGATTCGGCGCCTGGGGCCGGGCCGCCCTGCGGCGCAAGCCTAACCAACGGACTGGGTCACAGCCCGGGCGACGTCGGCGATGATCGCCTCGCGCTCGGCCTCGGACTGGGTCGAGCCGGACAGAAACACCGCCACCGCATAACGGCGACCGTCAGCCAGGGTGATCAAACCGATGTCGTTGGTCGCCGGATTGAGGCCCAGGTCCGTGCGGGCCGTGCCGGTCTTGTGGGCCAGCCGCGCCCCGTCTGGAAGGCCCGCGGCCAGTCTGTCGGCGCCGGTGGGCGTCTCCTCCATGATCTTCAAAAGATGGCGAGTGGACGCCTCTGACAGCAGTTCGCCCCGGGCCAGCATGGCCAGGAACAGCAGGGCGTCCCGCGGGGTGGTGCTGTCACGCGGGTCGGTCAGGTAGCGCTGGGTCGCCGTCTGGCGGGTCTCGTCGGGGGTCTCGGCCATGGCGGCGCGATAGGCCGCCTCGGTCTTCAGATCGGGTCGGAAGGATGGGAGGCCTGAGATCTCAGGCTGCAACTGCCGCTCATAGCGATCGACCCGCATATGCTCGATCCCATGGCTGCGCAGCCAGGCGGTGACGGCGCCCGGCCCGCCAATCCGTCCCATCAAAAGGTCGGCCGCGGTGTTGTCGCTGGCGCCGACGGCGAGGGTCAGGAGCTCATCAACCCGATAGTCCCGTCGCCCCGGATAGGCTGCGGCCACCGGACTGAAGGGCGGCGAGAGGTCCTCATCGCTGACGGTGATCGTATCGCTGAGAGAGAGACGACCAGCGTCAACTTCGGCCAGGACGGTGGCGCCCAGCGGGGCCTTGAAGACGCTCTGCATCGGAAACCGGTCGCTGCCATTGATCGCCCAGAGCTCGCCGCTCTCCAGGTTCATCAGCGCCACCCCCAGACGGGCGCCGCCAGCGCGGGCCTGCAGGTCTTCTCCCATTTGATCCAGACGCTCGGCGTCGAGGGCCGGGGTGGTCGAGACGGTCTGTGGCATACCCGGGTCGCAGGCCGCGACCAGGGCGACGGCGGCCAGGAGAAGAAGGTGACGCATGCGGGGAAATGCTCCAGATGCGGGCGAAACGCTTGCACGCCCCGGCCCATAGGACCGAAAACGCCCAGATGACCGTAAGTTCCGCCCCTGCGCCAACCATTATCCTGTCCGCGCCCCAGCTGGCCGAGAACATCGGGGCTGTGGCCCGGGTGATGGCCAATTTCGGCCTGGAGGACCTGCGGCTGGTCAACCCCCGGGATGGATGGCCCCAGGACCGGGCCTGGGCCTCGGCCTCGGGGGCCGACTGGCCGCTGGATGGGGCGCGGGTCTTCTCAAGCGTCGCGGAGGCGGCTGCGGACCTCAAGGTGCTGTACGCCACCACGGCGCGCCCGCGGGAGCTTCAACTGCCGGTGATTACGCCCCGGGAGGCCGCCGCCGAGCTCGCTGGCCGGGTGGCTGCGGGGCAGAAGGTTGGCCTGTTGTTCGGGGCCGAGCGAGCCGGGCTGGAGACGGCCGACGTGGCGCTCTGTCAGGCGGTGGTCACCGTGCCAGTGGATCCGCGCTTTCACTCCCTCAATCTCGCCCAGGCCGTGGCGCTGACAGCCTATGAGTGGCGGCTGACGCAGAGCGCTGGACCACCCCCCAAATTCCGGGACGGGCCCGAGCCTGCCGATCACGCGGCGATGATGGGGCTGTATGGTCATCTCGAGGCGGAGCTGGACGCCGCCGGCTTCTTCCACCCGCCGGAAAAGCGGCCCTCGATGATCCAGAATCTGCGGTCTGCCCTGGGGCGGGCCAGTTTCAGCGACCAGGAGGTGCGCACCTTCCGCGGGGTGGTCACCGCCCTGTCCCGGGGGCGTGGCCGGGTGCTCGATAAGCTCGCCCGTCAGAAGGCCGAGCGCGAGGCGGGTGGGAAGGACGCAGAGCCGGAGACTTGACGCCCGCGGCCAGGCCAAGCTGATAGGGGATCAATGATAACCTATAGGCGGTCGGGGAGAGCGCGATGTCGGGACCAGATCTGAAAACCGCGGCGATGAAGGCTTGGCTCTATGGCCTGCCGCTGATGGAGATCGCCGCCACCCGGGCCAGAGGCCTGTCGTTTGGCCAGAGCCTGAACACCGTCGCTCATGTGCGCAATCTGGCCACGCCAAAGCATCGGGCGGTGACCACGCCCAACAACGACACCCTCTATTCCTCGGCCCAGCTGGACCTCTCCCAGGGGCCTGTGACCCTGAGCCTGCCGGCGACCGGGGATCGCTATTTCTCCCTGGCGCTGATGGACGCCTATTCCAACAACTTCGCCATCCTGGGGACCCGGACGACGGGACCCCATGGCGGGACCTTCACCCTGGTGGGGCCCAATGCGGCGGCCGAAGGGCGCCATGTGGTGCGCGCGCCCACCGATCACGTCTGGGCCCTGGCGCGGATTGTGGTCTATAGCGCCGCCGACCTGGAGGCCGCCCAGCAGGTGCAGTCGGGCCTGTCGATCCAGGGACCAGCGGCCCCGCCGCCCCCGCCAGCGGTGAAGCGCAGCGCGCCGTGGCAGGAATATTTCGCCGCCCTGTCGGCCCTGATGGCGGCCAATCCGCCGCCGGTCACAGATCGGGCCCTGCTGGAAGAGATCGCGCCGCTTGGCCTGGAGGAGGGCTTCGACGCCGGGCGCTTCTCCGCCGCCGAGGCCGCCGAGATCGAGGCGGGTCTGGCCGAGGCTCGGGTGGCTGTGCGCCGGGGCGGGGTGACCGGGGATCAGTTCATCGATGGCTGGTCCTATCCCAGCGCGACGCTGGGCGATTTCGGCCAGAACTATCATTACCGGGCCGCCGTGGCGCTTGGGGGGCTTGCGGCTCTTCCGCCGGTGGAAGCGCTTTATATGCGCGCCCGGGGCGACCAGCCCCGCGCCCTCTATGACGGGCTGAAAGCTTACCGCCTGCACTTCCCGGCCGACCGCCTGCCGCCGGTGAACTCCTTCTGGTCGCTCAGCCTCTATGAGGCGACCGATGAAGGTCAGTTCTTCTTCGCCGACAACCGCCTGGATCGCTACGCCATCGGCGATCGCACGGAGGGGCTGGCCTATAATGAGGACGGCTCTCTCGACATCTGGATTGGCAGCGCCTCGCCGGGGGAGGACCTGGAGAGCAACTGGTTGCCGGCGCCGGAGGGGCCGTTCGCCCTGTTCATGCGCACCTATCTGCCAAAGCCCGAACTGCTGGACGGCGTCTATCGTCTGCCGCCGGTTGAGGCGGTGGACGCGGCCTAGGCTCAGACCGGCGGTTGCGGTCAAGGCGCGCGCCGGCCCATGATCGGCGCAGAATGAGGCTTGGCCCTCAGGCCCCAGCCCCTGGAGGAACGCCCATGTCTGACGCTCTCACCTCTCGCCGCGCCCTGATCGCTGGCGGGGCAGGGCTGGCGGCCCTGGCCGCGCAATCGGCCGCTGCGGCGGATCTGAAGACCCCGCCGCAGGGCGCCTCGACCCTGTCGGCCAATGGGCGGTTCGCGGGCAAGGTGGTGCTGATAACCGGCGCGACCTCGGGAATCGGCCGGGCGACCGCCCGGGCCTTCGCCCTCGAGGGCGCCCAGGTCATGTTCTGTGGCCGCCGTGAAGGGCTGGGCGCCGAGGTTCAGGCGGAGATCGCCGCGGCCGGCGGGCGCGCGCTCTACCGTCGGGCCGACGTGCGGGTTGAAGCTGATGTGGCCGCCCTGGTGGCCGCCTGTGTTGAGACCTTCGGCGGCCTGGACATCGCCTTCAACAATGCTGGCATCGCCGGTCGGGCCGGGGAGATGGGGCCGGACTTCGACTGGTCGGTCCACAACGACATCATGGCCACCAATCTGGAAGGGGTGGTCCGCTGCATCAACCACCAGGTTCCCGCGCTGAAGGCCCGGGGCGGCGGCTCGATCATCAACACCGCCTCGGTCCTTGGATATGTGGGGTCCGGACCGGTGATGTCCTACGCCCTGTCCAAGGCTGGGGTGCTCAGCCTGACCCGCTCGGCGGCGCTACAGTTCGCTGGAGACAATATCCGTGTGAACGCGGTCTCCCCCGGTCCCATCGACACCCCGATGATGGGCGGCGGCGCGGCTCAGGCGTCTGGCGCCCGCACGCCAGCCGGCCGGGCCGGACAGCCGGAGGAGGTGGCCCATGCGGTCATGTATCTGGCCGATAGCGCGGCAAGCTATGTGACGGGGGAGGACCTGAAGGTGGACGGCGGGGTCCGCGCCTAGCCGCCCAGCATTTCGGCGCGACACATGCCCCGCAGGGCGGGAAACCGCTGCGTCGCGACATCCTGGGGGTGTGACATCTTATCTCTGTGGATAAGTTGGTTCTAGGGTCGTCCATCAGGAGGCGACCATGCAGACCGTGGCGGTCATTTCGCGCAAGGGCGGCGCCGGCAAGTCGACCGTCTCGGTCAACCTCGCCGCGGCCCTGAGGGAATCTGGCCAAAGGGCGGTGCTGGCGGATGCCGACCCCCTGCGATCCTCCAGCGAAGCGCTCCGCGCCCATAGCCTGTCGGTGGTGGAGAGCTCAGCCTCCAAGCTCTTCGCCCTGGTCACCGCCTCTCGACGCAGCGGCTGCGACGTCCTGGTGATCGACACCCCGGCCTCGCCGGAGGCCGACATCGTCGCGGCGATCAAGGTGGCTGATCTCTGCCTCGTGGTGACACGGCCGACCTATCTCGACCTGGCCGCAGCGCTGAAGACGGTGGACCTGCTGCGCCAGCTCCGGGCGCCTGGCCTGATCCTGCTGAACCAGTGCCCCTCGCCGCGCCAGGGACAGGAGCCCCGGGTGGTGTCAGGCACGCTTGAGGCGCTGCGCTTCGCCGGCGTGCCCGTCTCGCCTGTCGCCCTTCGGGTGCGCCAGGCCTACCAGGGCGCCTTGTCTTATGGGCGCGGGGTCACCGAGTGGGAGCCCAATGGCCCCGCAGCCGCCGAGACCCGGGCCCTGGCGGCCCTGGTGAGGAGCAAGTTGCAGGGGGAGGGGCAGGCCTTGCAGCCGGCCAATGACGTGGCCCGTCCGGGGATCCTGTCCACCGTCCGCACCTGAACGCCTGCCGCCTTGAACTTGACTCCCTCAGGCCCGCCCGCCATACACCGCGGCTTCCCACCGGCGGTCTCCGCGCGGTGCGAAGCCTATTACGGGTGATACGGGCCCCGCCGTTGAGATCGCGCCTCCACTCTCGGAAGCGCCGGGCCGTGTCGATGATGAAGAGTGTTTCATGACCAAGCGTCATTCCGCGAAGTACAAGCTCGACCGCCGTATGGGCGAGAACATCTGGGGCCGCGCCAAGTCGCCGGTGAACCAGCGTTCCTACGGCCCCGGCCAGCATGGCCAGCGCCGCAAGTCCAAGGTCTCCGACTTCGGTCTGCAGCTGCGCGCAAAGCAGAAGCTGAAGGGCTATTACGGCAGCCTGACCGAAAAGCAGTTCAGCCGCACCTATACCGAGGCCGCGCGCCGCAAGGGCAACACCTCGGAAAACCTGATCGCCCTGCTGGAATCGCGCCTGGACGCGGTGGTCTATCGCGCCAAGTTCGTGCCGACCGTCTTCGCCGCCCGCCAGTTCGTGAACCACGGCCACGTCCTGGTGAACGGCAAGCGCGTCAACATCCCGTCCTACCGCGTGAAGGCGGGCGACGTGGTCGAGGTGCGTGAGCGCTCGCGCAACATGGCGCTGGTGCTGGAAGCCATGGCCTCGGCCGAACGTGAAGTTCCCGACTATATCGAAGTCGACGCCAAGGGCCTGTCGGCCAAGTTCATCCGCGCGCCGGAGCTGGCCGAAGTGCCCTATCCGGTGAAGATGGAGCCGAACCTCGTGGTCGAATTCTACGCCTCCTAGGGCGTCGAACACCTGCGATTTCAAAGGGCCCCGGAGCGATCCGGGGCCCTTTTTGCGTCTGGCGTCCGTTCGCTCACGAGGCCCCCGCTGCGGCAGGGTGCGAGGGCCTGCGCGTCTCGCAAGATTCTCTGTGGCGACTTAAGAGCGTTGACCGCCGCATCGCGCGCCACTATGTCCGCGGCTCGGTCCGGGCCCCTCTGGTCGCGACGGCGGTCGCGATGATGTCGGATCTTCACTCTCCAGGCGCAGACGCAGCGCCGTGACTATGAGAGGTGCGGGGTCCGATGGACGCTCTCCTGCTATTTTTACAGACGCCGTTCCTCGGCCAGGCGACCTGGCTGTGGCTTTTGTTTCTCACCATCGTCCTGACGGTTCTGACTCTCGATCTGGGGGTTTTCAACCGCAAGGACCACATCATCGGGCCTGGGGAGTCGGTGAAAGCCGCCTCGGCCTATATCGCCCTTGGCCTCTCGTTCGGGGCCTGGATCTGGTACGATCTGGGGTCTCAGAAGGCGGTGGAGTACTACACCGGCTACCTGCTTGAGCTGACCCTAGCGCTCGACAACGTCTTCGTCATCTCCCTGATCTTGGCCTATTTCGCCGTTCCGCGGGAGCTGCAGCACCGGGTCCTGTTCTGGGGCATTCTCGGCGTGATCGTGCTGCGGGCGATCATGATCGGCATCGGCGCGGCGCTCGTCACCAACTTCGCCTGGGTGCTCTACATCTTCGGCGCATTCCTGTTGTTCACCGGCGCCAAGATGCTCAAGGAGTCCTTCTCCAGCGACGCCGATGAGGCCAAGGATCTGGCGGAGAACGCCATACTGAAATGGCTGCGCGGCCACCTGCGGGTGACCGATGGCTTCCAGGGCTCGAAGTTCTTTGTCCGCCAGGCCGACCCCGTGACCGGAAAGCTGGTGCTGTTCGCCACGCCGCTGTTTCTGGCCCTGGTGCTGGTGGAGTTCGCCGACCTAGTCTTCGCCATCGACTCGGTGCCGGCCATCTTCGCCATCACCCAGGACCCCTACATCGTCTACACCTCCAACATCTTCGCCATCCTGGGGCTGCGGGCGCTCTATTTCGCCCTGGAGAACGCCGTCCACCGCTTCCACTATCTGAAGGTGGCGCTCGCCCTTGTGCTGGTCTTCATCGGCTTCAAGATCTTCGCCGGCGACCTGTTCTTCGGCGGCAAGTTCCCGGCGCCCTGGTCGTTGGGCATCACCATCAGCCTGCTGGCCGGCGGTGTGATCTTCTCCCTGCTCAAGCCCAAGCCCCCCAAGGGCGGGGTTGAGAGCGCCGGCTCCTGACCCTGGCGAAGTCTCCGTCGGCCTGCCACTCTCCAGCGGGCTGACGGAGCGACCCATGGACATCGACCCCGACCTCGCCCGTGAGCTGGGCTTCCCCAAGCTGAAATACGCCTATGTGGAGCGGGAGCGGCGCTGGCTCTGCGCACGGCTGCCGGACGTCGAAGTTGTCTCCGCCGACGCCATCACAGATCTGTATATTGAAGGCTCACGCCTGCGGTTGCGGGAGGCGCGGCCGCTGGATGGCGGGCCGGTGATGCGCAGTCTCGGGCGAAAGGGCGATGTGGACGCCGCCCATCGGCTGATCACCTCGATCTACCTTTCGGAGGCCGAGTTCGCCCTGCTGGCCGGCCTGCCGGGACGACGGATTGAGAAAGTCCGTCACCGCTTGGCGCCAATCGACGGACGGACCTTTGGCGTCGATGTCTTTGCTGGAGCGCTCCGCGGCCTGGTCCTGTCGGAGAAGGAGTTCGATAGCGACGCGGAAATGGCCGCCTGCCCCCACCCGCCTTTCGCCCTGCGGGAGGTGACCGATGATCCGCGCTACGCTGGGGGCTGGCTGGCGCTCCACGGACCTCCTCCCGGGACATGAGGACCTCTGACCGGCGCGGCCTTCCCCTGTCCGACGAGATGTGGCCGAGTGGCGTCATGACTCGCCGTTTTCTGATGATGGCCTCGATGGCCGCGCTCCTGGCCGGTTGCGCCACGGCGCCGCCGCCCCCGATCCTGGCGCCAGCGGGCCTGCCGCTGGCCGAGTTGGAGCCCCTCTACGCCGCAGAGGCCGGCCGCAGGGAACTGACCATCAAGGTCGCCTCTAACGGCTGCACCACCAAGGCCGATTTCGCCTTCTATGTGGAGCGGCAGGGGGAGGCGGTGACCCTGGCCTTCGGGCGAAAGCGTGTGGACGGGTGCCAGTCCCTGGTGGCGGGCCATGTGGAGCTCGCCTTCAGCTATGCGGAGCTGGGTCTTCAGTCTCGCGATCCGGTTTTCCTGCTCAACCCTCTGATCGCTTGGCCGGGGCTCTAGCCAGGTCGCGTCCGTCTCTCCATCCATACGCGACGAGCTCGGGCGACTGCGACGATCAACAGGACGGCGACCAGTCCCGCCACACCAAAGGCGATGAACGGCAGGAAGACCGCCAGCAGGCTGAGCAGTCCAGACAGCACATCCTCCACCAGGGACAGGACCGGATTGGCCACCCCGCCAGTGGCGGCGGTGGAGATCGGCCGGGCGGCCGCCCGGCTGCCATGGAAGCCGCCGGCCACCACGAGGCCGGCGATGGCGGCGATGGCGGGATGCATGTCGCTGAGCACATTCTGCTGGCTGGCGAACAGCACCGCGCCAGCCACCGGACTGACCATGGCGCCGACCCCATGCCAGACTGTGTCCACGGCGGGAATCTTGTCAGCGATGAAGTCGACCACGGCGAGGACGGCGATGGCGCCCAAAACCCAGGGCTGGGTCAGGACATCAAAGGGCTCGGCTAGCCGAATGAGGTCGGTATAGCGCGCCACAAGGCCGACGGTGAGCAGAGGCACATAGGCGTTGAAGCCCGCCGCGCTGGCCAGGCCAAAGGCCGAGAAGAGACTGGCGAAACCGTCCATGCGTCGCCTCCTGCGCCGTTATCATGACCCATTGTGGGCGCGAGGCGAAGACTTAGCCGAAACGGGCGACCAGTTCGGCCGGGACGCGCCGCGGTCGGCCGGTGGCGCGGTCAATCAGGCACCAGACGGTACGCACCTGCGCGCACATGGCGCCGTCGGGGCCATCAATACGGACGAAGCGGTCGAAGCGGGGCCCCTCAGCCTTGTCGGACACCCAGGTGCGGCCAAGCGCCGTCTCGCCCGGCAGAAGGGCGCGTCGGTAGTCGACCTCGTGGCGCAGGGCGACCCAGGCCATGGCGTCAGACTCCGCCTCACCGGCCGAAGAGTCCCAGTGAGCGATGGCCAGATCCTGCGCCCAACCAAGATAGACCACGTTGTTCACATGGCCGTTGGCGTCGATATCGGCCGCGGTCGGGGTGAAGCTGCGGGAAAAGACCCGCCGGCCCGGCGGGGGCTCAAACGTCCGGCTCACGCAGCCAGGACGCCCTGTTCGCTGAGGAAGGGCTTCAGTTCGCCGTTCTGGAACATCTCGCGGACGATGTCGGCGCCGCCGACGAACTCGCCCTTCACATAGAGCTGCGGGATGGTCGGCCAGTCGGTGAAGGTCTTGATCCCGTCGCGAAGGGAATCATCCTGCAGGACGTCAACGCCGACGAAGTCCACGCCCAGATGGTCGAGGATCTGCACGACCAGGCCAGAGAAGCCGCAGCGCGGCTGTTCGGGCACGCCCTTCATGAACAGCACGACCTGATGGTCCTGCAGGGTCTTGGCGATGAAGGCGTGGGCGGGATCGGTCATGGCCTCGCTCATGGGAACGGCCTTTCCTGTGGGAGTCAGTTTCAGCAGACAGCTAGGGAGACGAAGCCCCCGGGTCAAGACGACCTTATGCCTGCCGCGCGTCTGGCGGGGTGTCGATACGGGCCATTTCGATCTGGGCGGCCAGACCCGTGGGCAGTTCCCGGTCAGGCACGCCGGCCAGACGCTCAATCACTTCGGGGCGATGGGCCTCGATCTGGATACAGGCCAGGGACGGCTCGGTCAGCGCGTAGGCCAGGCACAGCTCGTCGGCCGCCCAGTTGCGGGTTTCGTGCAGGAAGCCATAGGCGCCGACAGTGGCGGCTGAGGGGCCTGAACGGCGGAACAGGGAGGTCTTGGCCGGCGCCTGGGCTGGCGGGCGGCACAGCTCCGGGGGGAAGGCGTCATAGCCGGTGATCGACATGTTCCGCTGTGCGGCCTCGCGAATGCGCCGGCGAATATTCCAGCCTGATGTCAGGTTGAAAGGGGAGGAAAGGGCGTCGAACTCGCCAGACGCTACGGCCTGATCCACCAGGGCGCCGGAGCCGGATATGCCGATCTGCAGGGCAAGGCCTGCGCTGCGGGCATTGTCGAGCATCCGGGAGCCCTCGGACGTGAGAGTGGCGTAGGCCGGTTCATCCAAGGTCAGGAGGTCGAAATAGCCGGCCCCGGTCTGGGCCAGGCCGTGACGCACAGCGTCCTCAACGGCCCGGGCGTCAGTGGGGCTGCGGCCATCGCCACAAATGCGCCAGGCCACGAACAGCAGGCGGCGCTCGACGCTCTCCATCGCCTGGCGAAATCCGACCGCCAGGGTGTCGACCCCGGCCTCGACCTCAAAGGCGTTGATTCCACATTCCATGGCGCTGACCGCCAGGCTGCGCCACGCCCCTGGGGGTTGGGCCCGCCCGTGGTCGCGCAGCAGCAGGCTGAGCGCCGAGACCGCTTTGCCTGAAATGCCGAACGGGCGGTAGCGCATGGCTTCCCCGCCTAGCCTGGAACGGAGGTCTCGAGCGCCAGGGCGTGCAGTTCGCCGCCCATCTTTCCCTTCAGCGCCGCATAGACCATCTGGTGTTGGCGGACCCGGGGCAGCCCCTTGAAGGCCTCGGACACGATACGGGCACGGTAGTGGTCGCCGTCGCCGGCCAGATCCTCAATGGCGATCTGGGCCTCGGGAAAGGCCTCCCGCAGGGCGGTCTCCAGATCGGCTTGGCTCATGGGCATGGGGTACGCTCTCTTCCAACAGAGTTTATGGGCCGAAAAGGATTAACGCCCCCATAGCGCCGACGCCACGGCGGCGAGGTGGTTCAGCTCGCGGGCTATACGGTGCGGGCGGCCTCGCCCAGCACCTCGGCGGCCTCGGGATTGATCGCCTGGGCCGGACGCTTCGGCTTGGAGAACGGCGTCGGCTGCGGGGTCACCATATTGCCGCGCATCAGGCTGCGACCGGCTTCAATGCCACTGACCAGTTGGAGCTCGAACCGTTCCTCGTCCCGGCGGCGAACCTCGGCCAGGGTTTCTGCGGCGTCCTCCGGCTCGACCCCTAGGTCGACCAGGAGCCGTTCTCCCATGGCCATGGCCGACTCGAAGGTCTCGCGGATCTGGAAGTCGACCCCCGCCTGAGTCAGGCGCATCGAATGGCCGCGGTCATAGGCCCGCACAAACAGCTTGGCGTGGGGGAACTCAGACTTGGCCAGGGCCACGATGTGGTCGGCCACCTCAGGCTTGTCGACGCCGATCATGATGGCTTCGGCCGTCTCGGCGCCTGAGGCGCGCAGCACGTCCAGCCGTGCGCCGTCGCCATAATAGACCTTGAAGCCGAAATTGGCGGCGGCCTGGATCATCTCCACATCATTCTCAATGAGGGAGATCTCGAAGCCGCGCGCCAGGAGGGGCTGGCTGACCAACTGGCTGAAGCGGCCAAAGCCGATCAGCAGGACCTGTCCCTGCAGCCCGTTGGCCTCCTCCACCCCGTCCAGGGAGTGTTTGAGAGCCGGGGTCAGCCGGTCCAGCACCAGGATCACCAGGGGGGTGAGCGCCATGGAAAGGATGACGATGGCGGTCATGATGGCGCTGGTGCGCGGGTCGATCACGCCGCCCGAGAGCGCCGCCGCATAGAGGACAAAGGCGAACTCGCCCCCTTGGGCGAACAGGGCCGCCCTCTGCACCGCCTCTCGAGGACTGGACCGGAAGAGGCGCGCGACCCCGTAGATGCCTGCGGCTTTCACCGCCATGAACACCAGGACGCCGCCCACGATCAGGGTCCAGGAGGTCGCCACCACCGCCAGGTTCAGGGACATGCCGACGCTGATGAAGAATAGACCCAGCAGAATGCCCCGGAACGGCTCGATATCGGCCTCCAGCTGATGGCGGAAGGTGGACTCCGACAGGAGCACGCCGGCCATGAAGGCCCCCATGGCCATGGACAGACCGCCCCAGTCGAGGAAGAGGGCCGAGCCCAGCACCACCAGCAGCGCCGCCGCCGTCAGGATTTCCCGGGCGCCGGCCCGGGCCAGCAGGCGGAAGAAGGGGTTGAGCAGCCACTTGCCCGCCGCCAACAGGGCGGCCAGCGAGCCGATGGCCAACAGGATGGAGAGCCAGACCGGCCGCGCGGCCTCGTCAGTCTGACCAGACATGGAGGCCAGCACCGCCACCATGGCCAGCAGAGGGACGACCGCCAGGTCTTCCAGCAACAGGATGGAGACGGCCTGCTGCCCCGCCGGCGTGGAGGTCTGCCCTCGCTCGTCCAGCATTTTCATGATCACGGCGGTGGACGAGAGCACGAAGCCGCTGGCCCCGATCACCGCGGCGGCCGGCGGCAGACCCGCCAGCACGCCAATCCCCGACAGCAAGGCCGCGCAGACCACTACCTGCAGGGCGCCCAGACCAAAGATCTCCCGCCGGAGGTTCCACAGCTTGGCCGGCCGCATCTCCAGGCCGATGATGAACAGGAACATCACCACGCCCAGCTCGGCCACGTGCAGGATGGTCTCTGGCTCGGAGATCAGGGCCAGGCCAAAGGGCCCGATGATCAGGCCCGCGGCGAGGTAGCCCAGCACCGAGCCCAGCTGCAGCCTGCGAAACAGGGGTACGGCGATGACCGCGGCGCCCAGCAGCACCACCGCATGGCCAAGGTTCAGTCCAGCTGAGTCTGTGGCCATGTGATCCCCCTTTCAAGTTCGCGGCCATACCGCCTGCGTCAGGCGCCGTTGTCCAGAGCGCAGAGCACGCATGGCCTGGTCATCTGACCAGGCGCCTAGGGGATCGGCTGGGATGAAAGCGCACCATCGGGTCAGGGCTGGCCGTGACGTGAGCGGTTATTTCCGACGAATGTCGGCTATCTTGCCGGGCCAACTGGAGAGTCCCGATGCGAAGCGACAGCCGCCTTTCGCGCATGCTGCACGCCCTGATCCATATGGACCGGCACGATGGCGCCATGACGTCCGAGCTGCTGGCCCAGATGCTCAAGACCAATCCGGTGGTGGTTCGCCGCACCATGGCTGGTCTGCGCGACCAGGGGATTGTGCGCTCCGAAAAGGGCCACGGCGGCGGATGGGCGCTCAGCCGCGCCCTCGCCGAAGTCACCCTGCTGGACATCTACCGGGCCTTGGGCGATCCGCGCCTGTTCGCTATTGGCCTGGCCGACGATGATCCGCGCTGCCTGGTGGAACAGGCCGTCAACGCCGCCCTCGCCGACACCCTCTCAGCCGCCGAGGCCCTGATCATCGCCCGCTTCGGCGAGGTTACGCTTGCCGACATCGCCCGGGATTTCGACGGACGGTTTGCGGCTGTGGTGGGAAGCTAGCAGGTACGGAACCCTATCGCCGCGCCACGCCGATGAGGGCTGTGGATGGGACAGGTAGGACGGTTCGTTCGCCCGCCATCCGGCGGATTTCGGCCACCACGGCGGCCTTTTCGCTTGCGGCAAGGCTGGTCCAGTCCGGAGACATGCCAAACAGGGTGTCGGGTTGGTCGAGGGCTGTGACGTCGAGCTCGAAGTCGAAGGTCACAGCTTCGATTTGCGGGTCAGAGAAGCCGGCGGCGAGCAGTTCCCGGGCGAAATCCCGCGGATCGCTGAGGGCTGCGACGGCGGCCGGCATGGTCATCCCGACCCGCCCAGGGAACAGGGTCCGCCTGATCTGGCCCAACAGGAGGAAGGTGGCGGCGCCGCTGTCGCGCCAGGTGGCCACGACGCCATGGCCCCCCGGGCGCGTGACCCGCGCCATTTCGGACAGGCCCTTCCGCCAGTCTGGAAACATGATCACGCCGAAGATCGAAAAGACGGCGTCGAAGGCGGCGTCTGGCAGGGCCAGCGCTTGGCCGTCCATGACCTGCGCCTCGACATTCGGGAGGCCCTGGGCTGCGATCCGCGCGACCATGCCGGGCGAAAAGTCGGTCGCCAGCACCTGTGCGCCTGAGCGCGCTGCGGCCAGGGCCAGGGCGCCGGTTCCAGCCGCCACATCCAGCACCCTTGCGCCGGGGGCTAACGCCACCCTGGCCAGCGCAGCCTCGGCGTACCGTGAGGTGAAGGGGTGGGCTGTCTGCTCATAGTGACGGGCCGTCGTGTCCCAATGGTCAGGGTTCTCAAACTCTCGCATTCGCCACTCCAACTTTTCGAAACATCAAAAGTATCGTGATGCGCTGAAGTTGCAATGGGCGATGTGGGTGGCTGGGCGATCTTCGATCAGGATAGAGCATTGCGGCTGTCGAGGCCCTATATCCCCTTCCATGATCCCGCTTTCAGTTCTCGACCTTTCGCCCATCGTGCAGGGCGGCAGCCCTGGTCAGTCGCTGCGTGACAGCCGCAACCTGGCCCGCGCCGCCGAGCGGCTTGGGTTTGCGCGCTACTGGATGGCCGAGCATCACAACATGACCGGCATCGCCAGCGCCGCCACCGCCGTGGCGCTGGCCTATGTAGGGGAGGGGACCTCGACGATCCGGCTTGGGGCCGGCGGCGTCATGCTGCCCAACCATGCGCCCCTGATCATCGCTGAGCAGTTCGGCACCCTGGACGCCCTTTATCCAGGGCGCATCGACTTGGGCGTCGGTCGGGCACCGGGGACCGATCAGGTCACCGCTCGGGCCCTGCGCCGTAATCTGGCGGGCGGCGTCGACCAGTTCCCGCAGGATGTGATGGAGCTGATGGCCCTCCTGGACGACGCGCAGCCGGGCCAGACGGTGCGCGCCGTGCCCGGTGTCGGGTCCAAGGTGCCGGTCTGGGTGCTGGGCTCCAGCCTCTATGGCGCTCAGCTGGCTGCGGCGCTGGGCCTGCCCTATGCGTTCGCCTCGCACTTTGCGCCGGCCATGATGGACCAGGCGGCGGAGATCTATCGCCAGCAGTTCCGGCCCTCGAAGCCGGGGGATCAGCCGCACCTGATGCTGGCGCTGAACCTTGTGGCCGCTGAGACCGATGCGGAGGCGAAGTATCTGTTCACCTCGCTGCAGCAGGCCTTCGTGAACCTGCACCGGGGCCGCCCCGGGCCGCTGCCGCCGCCGATCGAGGATGCAGAGGGCGCGCTGGCCGGCACGGTGGCGTCAGGCTCGCCGCTCTCCAAGGCGGTGGTCGGCGGGCCTGAGACTGTGCGCGCCGGGCTAGAGCGGTTCATGGCCGAGCACCGCCCAGACGAGATCATCGTCACCGCCCAGATCTTTGACCAGGGCAAGCGCGTCCGGTCTCTGGAGATCGCCAGCCAGGCCCGTGACGCTCTGGCGGCAGCCGCCTAGGCTCGCCTCGTTCTGGCCTGAGGTGAGGCCCGGACGCGCGCGCGTCCGGGTCCCCATCAGCCTCAGTCGACGATGGCGGAGTAGATCAGGCTCTTCAGCTGGCCGCGGAAGTTGAAGGTGCCGGACGGCATCAGCTGGGTCATGAAGACGAGCGTCAGGTCTTCCTTGGGATCGACCCAGAAAATGGTCGAGGCCGCGCCCCCCCAGTAGTAGTCGCCGACGCCAAGCGTGCCGGTCTCCACCTGGCCCATGGTCGAGGCAAAGCCGAGGCCAAAGCCCACACCCTCATTGGCGGTCTCGGAGAAGGCGCCGATGGCCAGCTGGGTCAGGTCCTTAGCCCCAGGCAGGTGGTTCATGTGCATCATTTCCAGGGTGCGGGGACCCAGGATGCGATGGCCGTCCAACTCACCGCCCCGGCGCAGCATTTCAGTGAAGCGGCCATAGTCGGCCACCGTGCCAGTCAGGCCGCCGCCGCCCGACTTGAAGCCCGGCTCGCGGACGAACTGGCTGTCGCCGCCCGGATCATCGATCAGCTTCAGCTTCTTGTCGGGGCCGCGCTGATAATTGGCGCAGAACCGCTCCACCTTGTCGGGCGTCACGTGGAAGGCGGTGTCGACCATGCCCAGGGGCTCAAAGATCTCTTCCTTGAGGTACTGGTCGAAGGGCTTGCCGGAGATGATCTCGACGAGCGCGCCGCAGATGTCGGTGGAGAGCGAGTACATCCAGCGCGTGCCCGGCTGATAGAGCAGGGGCACCTGGGCCAGCTTGTCCATGAACTCGTGCATGGAGTCAGCCCCGCCGACGGAGCGCACCTTCAGGCCGCGATAGATCCGGTCCACCGGATGCTGCTCGCCCACGCCCGGCAGGCCGCCGCCATAGGTGAAGCCGCCTGTATGGGTCAGCACGTCGCGGAAGTTCACCGGCCGGTGTGGCGCCTCGGTGACCATGTCGTCACCCTCGCCCGACACCCAGACCCGGTGGTTGCGCCAGGACGGCACGAACCGGCTGACCGGGTCGGTGAGCTGGAAATAACCCTTTTCGTACAGGGTCATGAGCGCCACCGAGGTGATCGGCTTGGTCATGGAATAGATACGGAAGATGGCGTCATCGCGCATCGGCTTGTTCCGCTCCAGATCCATGGAGCCGAAGGCCTTTTCATAGGCGATGTGGCCGTGGCGAGCGACCTGGACCTGGCAGCCGGCGATCTTCTGCGGCTCGATATAGTTGCGGTGCAGGTGGTCGCCGATGCGCTCCAGACGCTTGGCGTCCAGGCCTGTCCATTGAGATTGGGCGTCCATACGAAATAATCCTCCCGAAAATCGCGGCGCTTCTAATTGGCGCCATCATGGGCCGCAGAGCGCCTGCGGCCAAGACGTTCGTTGTCCTGGCCTGCTAAGCTCAACGAAGAAATGGGAGTGAGACGGGCATGAGCGATCTGGCGGAACTGGCGGCGCAGGTTGGCGAGGCTCTGAAGGCCCGCGGGCAAAAGGTGGCGGTGGCTGAAAGCTCGTCCGGCGGCCTGATCTCGGCGGCCCTACTGGCTGTGCCCGGCGCCTCGGCCTACTATCTGGGGGGCGCGGTGGTCTATACGGGCAAGGCCCGCATGAGCCTGCTGGAAATCCCCCGGGAGGCGGTGGCCGGCATGCGCTCGGCGTCTGAACCCTATGCGCTCTTGCTGGCGCGTACGGTGCGAGAGCGTTTTGGCGCTGACTGGGGTCTGTCGGAAACCGGCGCGGCCGGCCCAACGGGCAACGGCTATGGCGATCCGGCCGGCCACACCTGCATAGCCCTGTCAGGGCCCATCGAGCTGGTGAAAACTCTGCGTACGGGGTCCGATGATCGGGCGGCCAATATGGACGCCTTCGCCGCCGCGGCGCTGGATCTGCTACGCCGGGCGACGGAAGCCTAAAGAAAGTTCCGCGGGGGCGGCTCTATCGCCGCTTGCCGAGTTCGGCGGCGATGTCTTTGGTCATGCGCCCAACCTTGCGGTGGGCCGCAGTGATCTGGTCGCGGGTGACGCCCCAGCGCTTCATCCAGTATTCGACGGCCTTGCGCTCAGTGAGATCGAGGCGGTCCTTGTCGATGAAGCCTCGCTTGTCCTTCAGGCCCGCCATGCCCACAACTCCCAGTTACGCTCAGACTGCCCGGCAGCTTAGCGTCTCAATGGACAAAGGGCTATCGCTGGCGGGCGCTCAGGCCGGTTCAGCGGCGGCGGGGATCGTGACTGCGCACGCGCACGGGGACCGGCTGAGGTTCGGCCATCCACAGCAGGGCCAGGGCGCGGACTGCGAGGTCCTGAGCCTCCTGCAGCGCGCCTTCGCGCTTGAGCAGGCGAGCCTGACGGGCGGCCATTTCGGCCAGGGAGACCAAGGTCGACGAGCGCATGACGATCCAACCCTTCTGTGCTGTGTTCCCTGAGGATACGCAGGCCGCGCAGGCCCGGACGCAACCGATCCTCAGATTGTCGCCGCAAGAAGGCAGGAAATCACCGCCAGGCTGAGACCCACCCGCAGCCGGCCGTACCAGCCGGGCGTTTCGCCCCGGCGAACGGTCCACAGGTCGTACAGCATCAGGGCGAGGAAGGCCGCCGCCAGGGCCACCAGGGCGAGATTGCCCGAGATGAGGAAGGTCGCCCAGGCGAACAGCGCCGGCAGGACGCTGACCGCCAGGCCCCGACCCGAAGGACCATGGCGACTGGCTGAGGTGAGGCCCCACTGGGCGCCGCCCATGAAGGAGAGGATCACCGCGCCGTACACCTGAAGGACGCGCGCGGCCTGTTCCGGCGCCACAAGCCCTGCGCCCCCGACCAGGATCAGTCCTGCGAGGCCTGCAAACGGTATGACGCCAGCGACGCCCAGGGCGAGGGCAGGGATCGGAACCCGGGTCTCTGCGCTCATGGCCGTGCGGTCCCGCTACGGGCGTCCCAGCGGCGCACTAGCCGCTGCAACAGGGGCCGGATGTGGAGGAAGACGCTATAGGCGCCTTCCAGAACCGCCAGTAAGGGCGGCCAGGCCGCGATCTGTCCTACGGGACGCAGGGCCGGCAGGCTCCGCCACAACCTCGCGAAGGCGGCGGCGCCCGACTGCGTGGTCCCGTCCGGGGTGCTCACATGGAACCGTTCAAGCATGACGGCGCGGGGTAGGGGGGTGTCCTGGGTGGTCTCCAGATCGACGAAGCAGACCTGTCCCTGTGAATCGAGGCGACGCATGAGCGCGATCTCACGGGCGCAGAGGGGACAGCCGCCGTCGTACCAGACGGTCAGCCCCGCCTCAGCCTTGGTCTCGGCGACGCCTTCGGTCACGGCTGGGTCGCCTCAGGCGTCTCAGGGGCTGTCTCGGCCGGCCGGGCGGCGCTGGCCTCGGGCACATAGAGCCCAGTGATGAACCGCGCCCCAAGCCCCTCGACTCGGAAGCGCGCGCCGAACTCCTGGCAGGGGTCATTTTCCGCCGTGATCTGCCGAGGGGGCGCGCCCTCAGGGGTCATGGCGGCGGCCGCAGCGTCGGCGAAAGGCTCAACAAACTGCAGGGCGTCGCCGATGCGGCTCAAGGACGGGTTGTCGGTGCCGATGGCCGTCGCCGAGCGGCGCCAGACGATCGCCGCTATCTGCTCGCCCTGGGGCCCCAGCATTTCGGCCTCGGCGCCCAGTCCGCCCAGGGTTCCAGGCACCCGGACGCCAATGGGACCAGGAATGAAGAAGCCAGCGGCGGCCGACGCCGCAGATCCAGCACGACCGGTGGGCACGACCTCGGTCACGGCGGCGCGGACCCGCGGAACTGACGCCCCGCCATCCCTGGCGGCGATCTCAAAACGCTCGGAAAGCTCAAAGCAGAGTTGGGCGTCGACCTCGCGCAGAATGGCGGTCTGCTCGTCTGGGGTCATCCAGGCCCGGGCCTCGGCCTGGGGGGCGAAGACGGTGGGCTCGATGCGCACGGCGCTGACGGCGGCGAGGGCGGCGGTGTCAGTGCGGTCAAGGGCGCCGGCCCGCACCATGTCGGTGCGCGGGGTCAGCCCCTCATAGGAGGACAGGAACTCGCCCTGCTGAGGCGAGCCGGCGCAGGCGGCCAGCACGAGCAGGAGGGCGGGGGCGGCGAGACGGGGGAGACTCTGAGTCATGTCGACCTTCAACGCGGAGGCCGGCCAGTGGCTCCGCCTAGCTCATGTACGCCGGCATCCAGCCTTCGTATGCATCGCGAAGTTGCGAAAGCGGCAGATCAAACAGCTCAGCGACCGCCAGGGCTTCGCCCCCGGCTTGCCCGATCAATCGCGCTGGGACGCCTGCTGCGCGCGCGGCCGCCAGGATCGGCTCGGCCTCGGCGCTGGCCACGAGGTATCGGGCCTGGTCCTCGCCAAACAGTTCGGCATGGGCGGGCACGGCGCCCTCAAGGGTGAGGGAGGCGCCGACGCCGGACGCCAGGGCCATCTCCGCAACGGCGGCCACAAGTCCGCCGTCCGACAGGTCATGGACCACGGAGATCTGTTCGCCCTTGATCAGATCGCGCACAAAATCGCCGACCTTGCGCTCCTGCGCCAGGTCCACCGGCGGCGGCGCCCCATCCTCACGGCCCAGGACTTCGCGCAGATACATGCTGGCGCCGAGCGCGCCCCGGGTCTCGCCCAGCAGGACGAGCGCGTCGCCGGGCTTCAGGCTGGAGAAGTCGGCATGGCGGTCATAGTCGGCGATCAGGCCGACGGCGCCCACGGTGGGGGTCGGCGGAATAGCCTGGCCATTGGTCTCGTTATAGAGCGAGACATTGCCGCTCACGACCGGGAAGTCGAGCTCGCGGCAGGCCAGCGCCATGCCCTCGATGGCCCGGACGATCTGGCCCATGATCTCAGGGCGTTCAGGATTGCCGAAGTTGAGATTGTCGGTGATGGCGATGGGCGTGGCGCCCACGGCGGTCAGGTTGCGCCAGGCCTCGGCCACAGCCTGCTTGCCACCCTCGAAGGGGTCGTTCTGCACATAGCGCGGGGTGCAGTCGGAGGTGACGGCCAGAGCCTTCTTGGTCCCATGGACCCGCACGATGCCGGCGTCGGCGCCGGTGGCGGAATCCTCCATGGTGTCGGCCATGACGTGGCGGTCGTACTGCTCCCAGATCCAGCGTTTGGACGCCATGTCGGGACTGCCCATCAGCTGGCGAACAGCCGCGGCGTAGTCGGCGGGGGCGGGCACGTCGGCGGGGGCCAGATGCGGCTGGGCCTCGGGGGCGACCCAGGGGCGGTCATAGAGAGGCGCGTCGTCCGACAGGGGCGCCAGCGGCAGGTCGCAGACCACCTGGCCCTGGTGCTTCAGAACGATGCGGCCGGTGTCGGTGGTCTGACCGATGGTGGCGGCGTCCAGGCCCCACTTTTCGAAGATGCGCTGGCCGTCGGCCTCGCGGCCGGGCTTGAGGATGGCCAGCATCCGCTCCTGGCTCTCCGACAGCATCATCTCGTAGGCGCTCATGCCTTCTTCGCGCTGGGGCACGGCGTCGAGGTTCAGCTCGATGCCGACCCCGCCCTTGCCGGCCATCTCGACCGAAGACGAGGTCAGGCCGGCCGCACCCATGTCCTGGATGGCGGCCACGGCGCCCGACGCCATCAGCTCAAGCGTCGCCTCGATCAGCAGCTTCTCGGCGAAGGGGTCGCCGACCTGGACGGTGGGGCGTTTTTCGTCCGAGGCGTCGTCGAACTCAGCCGAGGCCATGGTTGCCCCATGGATGCCGTCGCGGCCGGTCTTGGAGCCGAAATAGACCACCGGCAGGCCAGGGCCAGGGGCGGCGGAATAGAAGATCTTGTCGGTTTCAGCCAAGCCCACGCACATGGCGTTGACCAGGATGTTGCCGTCATAACCGCGGTGGAAATTGGTCTCGCCCGCCACGGTGGGCACGCCCACGCAATTGCCATAGCCGCCAATGCCGGCCACCACGCCCGACACCAGGCGCTTGGTCTTCGGGTGCGACGGATCGCCGAACCGCAGGGCGTTCAGCAGGGCCACAGGCCGCGCACCCATGGTGAAGACGTCGCGCATGATCCCGCCCACACCGGTCGCCGCGCCCTGATAGGGCTCGATGTATGAGGGGTGGTTGTGGCTCTCCATCTTGAAGACGCAGGCCTGGCCATCGCCGATATCCACCACCCCGGCGTTCTCGCCCGGCCCCTGGATCACCCGGGGTCCCTTGGTGGGGAATTTGCCCAGGTGTTTTCGGCTCGACTTGTAGGAGCAGTGCTCACTCCACATGACCGAGAAGACGCCCAACTCCACGAGGTTCGGCTCGCGGTTCAGGCGCTTGAGGATCAGGTCATATTCCTCGGCCTTGAGGCCGAACTCGGCGGCCGTGTCGGCCAGGGATTTCGCGGGCGTAGCGGTCATGCCCGCCTTCTAGAGCGCGTTCCGACAAGTGGAAACCGGTTATCGGATGAAACGCGCGCAAGTCATGCAGGCTTGAGCGAGGTTTGCGACGCAGGGCGATAGGTTGGACTGCAAAACAAGTGCGCCGCGGAGGGGGGCTCCGCGGCGCGAGTTTCGGGGAGGCTGACGCCGATGGAGCGTCAGTTGAGGGCGAAGGTGGCGACCCGCCGGGGCTCCTCGGCCTGGCGACGACGACCCAGTTCGCTGGCGATGATCACGCCGGCTAGCATGCCGTTCACCAGGCTCATGATGATGTGCACATCATCAAGTCGTGCCGCGGCGCGGATCTGCTCGGCGCTCAGACCCATCTGCAGGCCGTTGACCAGCACGTCGTGGGCCGGAATGGCCGGGCCCAGCCACGGGGTGGCGTGAAGCACGACATAGAAGGCCGACAGACCCGCCGCGAGGTAGGCGCCGATCAGACGGGTCTTGCCGATCAACAGCATCACGAGCGCTGCAGCAGCCACCGCGCCGGCGACCCAGCGGACATACGGGTCCATGAAGCCAAGGCCCGAGAGCGCCTCGCTCCAGCCGAAGACCTGATGGACCTCGTAGCCGGCGATGAGTTTCGGATAGGCCCACATCCAGGCGATCAGGCCCGCCAGCATGAGGGCGCTGGTGACACTCCACATTCTGTTCAGCATGGCTTCTTCCCTTTCTCCGCCTCTGTTGGCGGTTGTGGGAACAGAAATGGCGCTGTGGCGGGGCCTGTCATCGCCCCTGACGGCGATGGTTGTCATAAGCGGCGATCATGCTGCGAGCGCACAATTTGTCATCTGAAGCTCATCGCGATCATTACGATTTCCAATGACGGTTTGGCTTGCTTATCCGCGAGCCCTTTGGCCAGATCGCAGCTGCGGGCCGGGCCCCTCTGGCGATCATAGGGATCGCGATGTCGGACCGCAGCGGGCGCGTCCGGCTGCGAGAAGGGTCTGAAGGTCTCTCCCCCCATCGACAGGTCGGCTTCCTTGGCCGGGCGCGCCCTCTACTATCGAGGAGCCCCAACATGGATCGGATACGTCTCTACCGCCTTCGCAACGAACACCGCCGCCTGGACAACGCCATCCGCCGCGAGGAATGCCTCGAGGCGCCCGATACGCCCAAGCTGCAGGATCTGAAGCGTCGCAGGCTCGCCCTGAAGGGTCAGATGTTCCTCGCAGAAGCGGGACTGTCTCCTGTACGTTTTTGAGGTCAAGGCCGGGGCGCAGAGCCCCGGCCCATTCCGCCGCCAGGCGGGCACAGTGCGCCGGACGAGGTAACAACAACATGTCGGAACGCCGGCGCTTCGAGACCCTTGATCTGGATCTCGTGCGAACCTTTGTGGCCATCGCCGAAGCGCAGAATTTCACCCGCGCCGGGGAACGGCTGGGCCTGACGCAGTCGGCGGTGAGCCTGCAGCTGCGGCGCCTCGAGACGACTCTTGGGACCAGCCTGTTCACCCGTGATCCTCGGCGGGTGGTGCTGACCACCCACGGGGAGGGCCTGCTGCCGCAGGCCCGGCGACTGCTGCGGCTCAATGACGAGATCGTTTCTGGCCTGCGGGGCGACGATCTGGCGGGCGAGGTGCGGCTGGGGGCGCCTGAGGACTTCGCCACCCTCTATCTGCCCGAGGTCTTGGGCGCCTTTGTGCGGGCCCACCCGCAGGTGGCCATGACGGTGACGTGCGATCTGACCCTTCGTCTGCTGGAGGGGTTGCGGGATGGGGCGTTCGACCTTGTCCTGGTCAAGCGCGAGCCCCTGGGCCCGGACATGGGCGTTCGAGTCTGGCGCGAGCCCCTGGTGTGGGTGGCGGCGGACGCCGCGGCGATGAACGACAGCGGGCCCATTCCTCTGGTGTTGGCGCCGTCCCCTTGCGTCTACCGAAAGCGGGCCATCGCGGCTTTGGAAGCCCGGGGGCGTCCCTGGCGTGCGGCCTATACGAGCCCCTCGCTGGCTGGTCAGCAGGCGGCGCTGCGGGCGGGGTTGGGCGCTACGGTCCTGCCGCGGGACATGGCGCCGCCGGACCTGGTGATCCTGGGCGAAGACAGCGGTCTGCCGCCCCTGGCGGACGCTGAAATCGCGCTGATGCGGCCCAGGGGCGCCATTCCAGCCGCCGCCGAGCGCCTGGCTGAGCACATTCTGCAGGCGCTGGACCGCCGGACCCAGGCGCGAGGCTGATCTGTGAAGATTGGGCGGCGCGGACGCCAATTCGCCTGCGGCGCGAACCTGTCTGCATCCCAGGTTGACCCAGGTTAACCTTCAGCTGAACTATGGTTAACGCAACCTTGTCAGGCGCGGCATCACGTCCTAACAGGGAACCGTCAGCGTAGGGGGCTGATGGCCAATCGCCAGCCCTTGGATAGTCTCAACTGGGGATGGTTTTAATGCTCAAGACAGCGTCTTTGGCGGTGCTCGCGATCCTGGCCTCGGCCGGCGCGGCGAACGCCCAGTATCACCCGACATCGGCCCAGCCGACCTACCAGACCTGCCCCCCCACCCATCCGGGGCATCCGGGGCATACCGACTGCTACTGCTCGCAGGAGCACGTCTTCTATCATCCCGGCACCCCATGGAATGTGCGTCACACGGGTGGGCCGGCGATCCGTATCCATTCCCCGCCGGTCTATGTCCCGTCGGGCCGCATCGATATTCAGGGCCCGCCGATCTATGTGGAGGCGCCGCCCATCCGCGTCGCCCCGGCGCAGATCTACCTCCACGCCCCCGATGTGCGGGTGAAGCCGTCGCAGGTCACGGTGGAGCCGCCGCAGGTTCACATCGCGCCTTGCCCCGATGGCCGCGTGTGCGGCCCGGTCGCCCGGCCCTGATCGCCTGAGGTCAGACTTTCTGAACGGACAACGCCGTCGCCCATGGGGTGGCGGCGTTTTTCGTTTCAAGACGCCCAAGCCTGTGTCGGGAGGTGGCCTTGTGGGCGGGGTTGCGACCGCAGCGTGGGCGCCTGCTTCAGTCCATCGGCGCGCAGAACGCGCGGATCTCCCGCGCCAGGTCGAGATCGCCGCCTTCTAGCGCCACGCGGATGGCTTCGGGACACTGATCCTTGGCCGCCAGTGTGGTGACCTCCAGACGCAAGGCCGCTTTGGCGTCGGCCTCGGCCTTCAGCGCCTTGGCTTCGCGACGATCATCGGGGGTGCATAGCGACAGCCAGTTGGCCTCGGCGCACCGATGAATCAGCTTGGCCCGCCGTACGGCTTCCCGGTCCGGGGCAGGGGCTGTCACGGTCTCCCGCACCGGCTGGTCAGGGGTGGCCGGCGCTGTCGCTGGCGCCTCGGGCCGATAGATGGCCTCCGGCACCCGGTAGCGGCAGACCCAGCCCTCCGCCTCAAAGACACAGGACTGCAGGGTGGCCTGTCCCTCCTGGGCCAGCAGGGCGAGGGCGAATGCGAGGGCGATTGACACCGGTTCCAGACCTCATGCTCAGCGGCCGAAACGATACCATCATTGCCCCCTCCGCCCAAAGACGGCGGCCTCGGTAATCCTCAGGCGGACTGGTCGTCGCGGAAATAGGGCTCGACCTCGCCCTGGAGTTTTACGGTCACCGGATTGCCCTTGCGATCGAGGGTCTTGCCGACGGCCAGTCGCACCCAGCCCTCGCTGACGCAGTACTCGTCGACATTGTTCTTATCGACGCCCTTGAACCGGACCCCGACGCCGCGGGCCAGCACGGCTTCATCGTAGTGCGGGCTGTCGGGATTGGTGGCTAGGCGGTCGGGGGGCGTTTCAGTGGTCATGGTCGTCAGGCTCCAGCGATGGCGAGGTTCATAGGGCAGAACGGTCGTCTTCACAAAGCCTTCGCCCGGGGCGTGGCGCGCCCGGGTCCTGGCGGTAGATTGGATCTCGGACCACCATCAAAGGGCGAGCTGAATGTTGCGCCGCAACCCTGAGCCGGTGTTTTGTGCAGGTGCGACAATCGTGCAGGGCCCTGCGACATTCCGTCTTAGGTCTGAGCAATCACGCAGTTGAAGCGCCCCCATTCGTCTTGACAAAGGTCAAATAATAAAATCCGATCTCGCCGCGTTTGAAAGCCCAATAGAAAATAAATTGGATAATTTGATGGCGTAATCCGCGATAATGCGGACATGTCCGGATATGAATGAAATAAAAATCTATTTTATACGTGTAATGTGTTTGAGGAATTGCCGCTACTCCCAACGAATAAAGAACACATAGAGGCTTAATTGATCAGATATGGCGGCCTCCATTTTGGCGATTAAGGTTCTGTTTTCCTCTCGAGGCCAGATGTCGGGTCATTCAGGCCCGCAGAAGCCGGGCGAGGGGATCATTCATGTTCACACGCTACGCCAAGCCAGCATTTGCTGTTTTGTGCGCCGCCGCGCTGGCCCTGCCGGCCGTGGCTCACGCTGACGCCACCAAGAATCTGCAGGTCGCAGGACGCGCCCTGACCTTCCTGGAAGGCGGTCCGACCGGCACGACCCGCATGGGCGTCGTCTTTGACCCGTCCAAGCCGGCCTCGGTGGCCGAGAAGAACGCGGTCATGGCCGCCATTGGCGCTGGCTACGACGCCGGAGCGGTCAAGCTGGTGGGCACGGCTGTCGAGGCGGGCGCCGTCGCCGGCTCCAACGCTCAGGTCCTGTTCGTCACCAAGGGCGTCAACTACGCCGCCGTGGGCGCTGCGGCCAAGGGCAAGAAGATCATCACCATCTCGTCGGACGCCGCCTGCGCCAATTCGGGCGCCTGCGTCATGGCCGTGGCGACCGAGCCCAAGGTCGAAATCATCGTCAATCGTGCGACGGCCTCGGCCGTGGGCGCCGCCTTCAAGGCCGCCTTCCGCATGATGATCAAAGAAGTCTGAGCCGGCGCGACGCCAGGAGCCATCACAATGAAGAAGTCTTTCCTGTTCGCCGGCGCCGCCGCCGGCCTCGCGCTCGCCGCCGCCCTGCCGGCCAGCGCCCAATCCATCGATTACGGGTCTCTCGAGCAACTGTTCAACGAGCCGGTGACCACCAGCGCGACCGGCTCGCCGCAGCGCGCCAGCCAGGCGCCGGTGGATATGGACATCATCTCCGCCGAGGCGATCCGTCGCTCGGGCGCCACCGACCTGCCGACCATCCTGTCCCGCGTCGCGGGCGTGGATATCCAGGCCTGGAGCGCCGGCCATGCTGACGTCGGCGTGCGCGGTTACAATCAGGCCCGCTCGGCTCGCCTGCTGGTGCTGGTCAATGGTCGCCAGGCCTATCTCGACCACTATGGCTACACCGCCTGGTCGACCCTGCCGGTCCGCCTGGAAGAGATCCGCCAGATCGAAGTGGTGAAGGGTCCCAACTCCGCGCTGTTCGGCTTCAACGCCGTGGCCGGTGTGGTGAACATCATCACCTATAATCCGAAGTTCGACGAAGAAGGCTTCGCCACCGCCCGCGCCGGCAACGGCGGCTATGGCGAGTTGGCCCTGGGCCACACCGTCAAGATCGGCGAGCGTTTCTCCGCCCGGCTCACCGCCGGCGGCTCGCAACAGGACGAGTGGGACAACAACACCGGCTCGGCTGACCGCCTGTTCCGCGACGCTGAGCGGGTGACGGCCAATATCGACGCCATCGCCCAGCTGGCCGACACGGTCGAACTGCGGGTGGAAGGCGGCTACGCCAACACCCAGCAGACCGACATCATCTCGACCTATGCCTATGTGCCGGCCAAGTACCTGGCCCACTCGGTGAAGGGCACTCTGGCCTGGGATTCCAAGTTCGGCCTGATCCAGGCCTCAGCCTATCAGAACGACCTGACGGTCAAGACCGAGATCGCCGCGGTTCCGACCCTGTACGAAAACACCATCCGCGTGTTCAGCCTGCAGAACCTCTTTAAGGTCGGCGCCAAGCACACCTTCCGGGTGGGCGTGGAGCACCGCAACAACGAGATGCCCACCGCGCCCGTGCGCGGCGCGACCATCAGCTACGACGTGGCCTCGGTCTCGGGCATGTGGAACTGGCAGGTCACCGACGCCCTCGCCCTGACGGCCGCCGCCCGCTACGACTCCCTGGAGCTGAAGCGGGAAGGGGTTTTCCCCGCCGGCCTGCCGCCCCTGGGCAACAGCCTCTGGGATCGCAGCCTGGAGGAGACCACCTACAATCTCGGCGCCGTCTGGAGCGCGACCCCGGCCGACACCTTCCGGGCGACCTACGCCCGAGGCGTGCAGCTGCCGACCCTGGTGGACCTGGGCGGGCTGCAACTGGTGGCGGTGACGCCGACCTTCCGCGGCGCCTTCGGGGGCAATCCCACCCTTGAGCCCACCGTGGTGACCAACTTCGGTCTGGCCTATGACCGTGACATGCCCCAGTTCGGCGGCAAGGTCGGGGTCCGCCTCTTCGCCCAGAAGAGCGAGGACCTGAAGGGCCAGCCCAATGCGGTGCAGGCCGACCTGCCGGCCACCCCGGTCAGCCTGCCGGTCTACACCTTCGTCAATATCGGCGAGTCCGAGCTGAAGGGCGTCGAGCTGACGGCCGAAGGCCGCTACGCCGACGGCTTCCACTGGAACGCCAACTACGTCTTCACCGACGTGGAGGAGTCCATTGACGCTGGCTACAACGCCGCCACCCGCTACGCCGCCTTTGCGGCGACCACGCCGGAGCATCGGGCCAATCTCAACATCGGCTGGTCCAACGACGTGTGGTCTGTGGACACCTTCGCCCGCTACGAAGGTGACAAGTCGCTCTATTATGACGCCGCCCTCCGTCCGGTGGATGGCCACATGACCTTCGCCGGTCGTGTCGCCCGCGAGCTGCCCTACGGCATGACCCTGGCGGTCAGCGGGCAGAACCTGCTGGACGACGCCCAGCGCCAGACCAGCGGCCTGGCCGCTGAGCGCCGGGTCTTCATGACCCTTAGCAAGGACTGGTGATCGATACCGGCCCCATCCTCCCCCCCTCCCCCGAGGGTGGGGCCGCCCCGGGGGGCCGCGTCGTAGTATGGCGCGGCCCCCTGTTCTCTTCTGATCAGATCCCCTGATCGCCCCAACTTCCGATGACGCCGCCTCCCAAAGGGTGCGGTGGGCCGCTGGAGACCCGAGATGAAATCGCTTCGCTTCGCCGACCTGTCCCTGGTGGTGAAAATGGCCCTCGCGCCGTTCTTCGCCGTGGTGATGCTGGCCCTGGTCACCGGCGGCGCCTTCTTCAGCCAGCAACAGCAGGCCCAGGCCCTCGACCGGATCGTCGAGGAGGACATGCGCGCTGGTCTGGAGCTGGCGGCGGTCTCCCGTCGCGTGGCGGTGGCCCACCTGAACATCTATCAGCTGCTGACCCGGCAGGCCGGCGCGGCTGACCCCTTCGCCGCCCCGGATTCCTCAGCCGAGCTCACAGCTCTGTTGGCTGAGGTCGAAGCCATCAAGGCCGATCTGGAGGCGCTGAAGCCGCGACTGCCGGTCGCCGAACAGGCGCCGTTCACCGCGCTGGCCCAGGATCTGACCGACTATCGCGACGGGGTCGAGGTGGTCGGCTCCATGATGGCGGTGGACTTCGGCACGGCGGTGGCCTTCGTCCAGCCCTTCGAAGAACACTATGCCCGGATGACCCAGACCTTGGAGCAGGCGACTGCCGCCATCCAGGCAAACGCCGAGGCGCGCGCCGCCAAGAGCGCCGCCCAGGGGCAGCTGGCCGGTCGCATCTTTATGATCGGATCGCTGCTCACCCTGCTGGCGGTGGCGGGGCTGTCGGTGGTGGTCATTCTCGGGGTGCGCCGGGCCATCGACGGGATCGCCGGCGCTGCGGAGGCTCTCGCCTCCGGCGACGCCGCCCAGGACCTCGACAGGCTTGAGCGTAGCGACGAGCTCGGAGCCATCGTGCGGGGTTTGCGAGTCTTCCAGGACAACCAGCGTCGTCTGGCGAGCCTGAATGAAGCCCAGCAGGCCAGCAGTCAGCGCGAGGCCGCCATGCGCGATCAGGTGGAGCTGGAGCGGGCCCAGGCCCAGGCCGCTCAGGCCGCGGTTGTCGAAGCCCTCGCTACGGGCCTGTCGCGCCTGTCCAACGGCGATCTCTCCCAGCGCCTGAACGACCCCTTCACCAGCGAGTACGAGCAGCTGCGCGCCGACTTCAACGCTGCGGTGGCCAAACTGCAGGACGCCATGCGGGTGATCAGCGCCAATGTGACCCAGATCAGCTCTGGCGCCGACGAGATCGCCGGAGCCTCTGACGACCTGGCGCGGCGCACGGAGCAACAGGCCGCCAGCCTGGAGGAAACCGCTGCGGCCCTGGATGAAATTACCGCCACGGTGAAGAAATCCGCCGAAGGCGCGAGCCATGCCCGGACCGCCGTGGCCACCGCCCGCACCGGGGCTGGCGAGGGCGGCAAGGTGGTGGAGCAGGCCATCGCCGCCATGGGCGGGATCGAAAAGTCGTCCGCCGAGATCACCCAGATCATCGGGGTGATCGATGAGATCGCCTTCCAGACCAACCTGCTGGCCCTCAACGCCGGGGTCGAGGCCGCCCGTGCGGGTGACGCCGGCCGCGGCTTTGCGGTGGTGGCGTCCGAAGTCCGCGCGCTCGCCCAGCGCTCGGCTGATGCGGCCAAGGAAATCAAGGGCCTGATCAGCGCCTCGACTCAGCAGGTCGGCGCCGGCGTCGACCTGGTCGGCCGAACCGGGGCCGCCCTGCGCCAGATCGTCGTGCAGGTGGAGCAGATCGACGCCCTTGTGGGCGAGATCGCCGCCAGCGCCCAGGAGCAGGCTGTTGGGCTTAACGAGGTCAATGACGCGGTAAACCGCATGGATCAGGTGACCCAGCAGAACGCGGCCATGGTCGAAGAGGCCACCGCCGCCAGCCACGCCCTGCGTAGCGAGGCCTCAGAGCTCAGCCGGCTGGTGGGCGAGTTCCGTATCGACGCCGCGGCCGCCGCCAGCCGAGCTGCGCCGGCCGCTGCAGGCTCTCCCCGGCAGATGGTGGATCAGCTCCGCAAGGCCTACGGCTGATCGGCGGGGCGGCTGGCTGACTGTCCGGCCGCCTCGGTATCGGCCCTGAGTGGCGCCCGGTGCGCGGCCTCGGCAGAATGGCCCCATGCAGGATGAAGAACTGATCGCCCACCGCGCCGCCGCGGCCGCGCGCCGTCGCCTGGAGGCGCCTGGCGTGGCCGTCGGGATCACCGAAGACCTGATCAAGTCTCAGGTCCACGCCTTCTATGGTCAGGTGCGGGCCGATCCGATGCTCGGCCCGATCTTCGAGGCGAAGATCGAAGATTGGGACGAACATCTGGCCAAGCTGTGCGACTTCTGGTCCTCGGTGCTGCTGATGACTGGCCGGTTCAAGGGAGCCCCCATGCCCGCCCATGCCCGGCTGGTGGGAGTCGGCGCCGGCCATTTCGAGCATTGGCTGGAGATCTGGCGGACCACGGCGCGGAACATCTGCCCACCCGCGGCGGCTGATATGTTCATCGCGCGGGCCGAGATGATCGCCCGCAGCCTGCAGATGGGCATGGCCGTGGCCCGGGGCGAACTGCCGCCCCTACGCTCAGCGCCGCTCGCCTAGACCGATCAGCACAGCGGCCGGCAGGATCAGAACCCCAGCCAGGACAAAGGGCGCCCAGGTCCCGACACCTGAGAACAGGAAGCCCGCCATCACCGGGCCCAGGACCCGGGCTGCGGCGCTGGAGGCGTTGTTAGCCCCCAGGGTCTCCCCCTGGCGTCCGGCCGGTGCGGCCCGGGAGATCAGGGACGAGGTGGCCGGCTGGCTGGTGGTGTGACCGATCACCAGCACAATCATCAGGATGATAGCCACGGTGACCGGCGGCCCCAGGGCCTCCAGGAACAGGAAGATGGCGGTGACGGTCAGGCCGATCAGGACCGTAGGCCGCTCACCGATCTTCTGCACCGCCCAGCCCGCCAGGATGCCCTGACTGGTGGCCGCCGCCACGCCGGTGAGCGCCATGACGAAGCCGATCATCTTCGGGTCCCAGCCATACTCCGCCGCCCCCCAGAGGCCAAAGATCGACCACATGGCCGAGAACCCGGCGAAGGAGAGGAAGGTGCCGCCCATCAGTCGGCGCAGGGTCGGATCGCGCAGGGTCTGGGCCAGGGCCTGAAGGGGGCCAGGCCGCTGGGCGCCAGCGGCGGCGCGTCCGCGGCTCTCACGGACAAAGACCGCCGCGCCAGCCGCGCCGGCCAGACAGAGGGCCGCAGCCGTCAGCAGGGGCGGCTGAAAGCCTGCGGCGCCCAATTCCGACCTGGCCAGCAGGCCGCCCAGCAGAGGCCCGACCACAAAGCCGATGCCGAAGGCTGAGCCGATCAGGCCCAGGCGGCCCGCCAGCTTCTCCGGTGGGGTCACATCGACGATGTAGCCCTGTATGGTCGAGATATTGCCGCTGAATACGCCGGCCACGGCGCGGGCGGCGACCGCGAACCAGATGTTGGGCGCAAAGGCCAGGGCCACATAACCGAGTGCGGCCATGAGGATGGTGCCGAGGATCACCGGCTTTCGGCCGATGCGATCCGACAGCCGCCCCCAGATCAGTTCGCCGAAGAACTGGCCCGCAGCGAACACGGCGAACATCAGGGTCACCTGCCAAGCGGTGGCGGAGAACACCACGGCGTAGAAGGGCAGAAGTGGGATCACCACCCCAAAGCCGATCAGGCTCAGGAACACCACCCCCATAAGGACCGGGACGGCCAGAGGACTGGGGGGCGGCAGGGCGGGCTCGGTGGCGGACATGGCCCTGCGCATAGCCCGCCTTGGCCGATCAGACCAATCTATTGCGCTGTTCGCCGTAACCGGCCGTTGAAGACCGCTCAGGTCAGGCGCTGGCCAGGGCGCTTTGGAAGAGAATGGCGCCATCGGCTGAGCCCAGCTCGGGCTCGAAGGCCCGGTCGGGATGGGGCATCATGCCCAGCACATTGCCCTTTCCATTGACGATGCCGGCGATGTCGCGGGCTGAGCCGTTGGGATTGTCGCGATAGCGGAACACCACCTGTCCCTCGCCCTCCAGCCGGTCGAGGGTGGCCTCGTCGGCGAAGTAGTTGCCCTCGCCATTTCCCACCGTCATGACCACCTCCCGGCGGCCGCCATAGCCCGAGGTGAAGCGGGTCTGGGCGTTGGTGACCTCAAGCGCCACGGGCTTGCAGACATATTTCAGGCGCTCATTCTGCAGCAGGGCGCCGGGCAGGAGGCCCGCTTCGCAAAGCACCTGGAAGCCGTTGCAGATGCCTACGGTGGCCACGCCGCGCTCGGCGGCGGCCTTGACCTCGGTCATCACCGGCGACAGGGCCGCCATGGCGCCGCAGCGCAGATAGTCCCCATAGGAGAAGCCGCCCGGCAGGACGATCAGGTCCAGGCCGTCGGGCAGGGCGGTGTCCCCGTGCCAGACCATCTCCACCTGGGCGCCGGTGGAGCGCTCCACGGCGACCTTGCAGTCGCGGTCGCAGTTGGAGCCGGGGAAGACGATGACGGCGGCTTTCATGTCGCGTTCGAACCTGGTCGTTCCAAAATTGATCCGGCGAGAGCCGGGGAGGCTGGTCGTCACCGCGCCGCAGCGAGGGACTCCCAGTAGGCGAGAAGCTGGTCATAGGCGGCGGGATCGCCCAGGGCGCAGCCCTCATGTTCCATCACCCGTTCGCCGTTCCGCCGCGTTGCGGTCTGGACGAACACCGCCGGGTGGGCCGGAGCCTCGGGCCGGGTGAATATGTAGGAGGCCCGTCCGCTGTCTTCATTGAAGATCTCGTAGGGCTCTCCGGGGGCGTCCGGGGCCGGCGTCACGCCAGGTCGGGCGAGGATCTGGTCCCGGATTGAGTCAAAACCCTGCGCGCAATCCAGATCGAAGGCCGCCACCGGGTCAGACGCAGGCGCCGAACAGGCCGCAAGGCCAAGGGCCAGCAGGCCAGGCGCCAGGGCGCCCCAGCGCTTCACGCCAGCTCGACCCGGTAGCTTTCGATGACCGTATTGGCCAAAAGCTTGTCGCACATGGCCTTGACCTCGGCCTCGGCGGCGGCCCGGTCGGCGGCCGCCAGATCGAATTCGATGGTCTTGCCGACGCGGACACCCTCGACGCCGGACCAGCCCAGGCCATGCAGGGCCTGCTCAACAGCCTTGCCCTGGACGTCCAGGACGCCCGGCTTGAGGAAGACGTGGACCTTGGCCTTCACTAGTGCAGTCCTCCTTGGATCACGGTGGGCATCTCTTTCATGATGCCCAGGCGGCGCGCCACCTCGGTGTAGCTCTCGATCACATCGCCCAGGTCGCGGCGGAAGCGATCCTTGTCGAGCTTCTCATTGGTCGTCGAATCCCACAGGCGGCAGGAATCGGGGCTGATCTCGTCGGCCAGGATGACGCGACCGAAATCGTTCTCCCACACGCGACCAAACTCGATCTTGAAGTCCACCAGCGTGATGCCGACAGCGCCGAACATGCCGGTCAGGTAGTCGTTCACCCGCAGGGTGAGCGCCATGATGTCGTCGATCTCCTGGGTCGAGGCCCAGTTGAAGGCGGTGATGTGCTCCTCGGTGACCATGGGGTCGTGGAGCTTGTCGTCCTTCAGGAAGAACTCGATGATCGAGCGGGGCAGGGCCTGGCCTTCAGGCAGCCCTAGCCGGGTGGAGAGCGAGCCGGCGGCGATGTTGCGGCACACCACCTCCAGCGGAATGATCTCCACCTCGCGGATCAACTGCTCGCGCAGGTTCAGCCGCTTGATGAAGTGGTTCTGCACCCCGATGGAGTTCAGCCGGGTCATCACGAACTCGCTGATGCGGTTGTTGATGACGCCCTTGCCCTCCAGCACGGCCTTCTTGGTCGCGTCGAAGGCGGTGGTGTCGTCCTTGAAGTACTGGATCAAGGTGCCGGGTTCGGGACCCTCGTAGAGGATCTTGGCCTTGCCCTCGTAGATCTTTTTGCGGCGGGTCATCTGCAACGCCTTCTCCCAGAACGAGGGCTTGCCGCCATCGGAAATGAAAAAACGCGCGCAGCGGTCTCCACGCGCGGTTCCGACTCGGCCTCTCGTTCGACATGAGGCGGGCGGAAATTAGCGGATGGGCGCGCCATGCGCAAACCTTGCGCTCTGGCTCGGCCGCGCGTTGCTTCGTCGCGGATGCGAACGTCAGGCAAGTGGCCTGTTTCGATTGCGGGGCGGGCCGACGGGAGGTATGCAGCCTGAAAATACCGGATATCGGGGAACGCATGACCACGTTTGACGATCGTGAGAAGGGCTTCGAAAGGAAGTTCGCGCTCGATCAGGAACAGGAATTCAAGGCCAGCGCGCGGCGCAACCGCATGCTTGGCGAGTGGGCGGCTGGCCTGATGGGTCTGGCCGAGGATCGCGTAGCGACCTATGCCCAGGCCGTGGTGCGCTCCGATCTGGAGCAGCCCGGCGAAGAAGACGTGCTGCGCAAGGTCTTCGAAGACCTCAAGGGATCTGGCGTCCAGGTCTCCGAGGGCGAGGTCCGCATGAAGATGGATGAATTCATGGCCCAGGCCCGCGAGCAGGTTCGCGGCGACCAATAGGGCGGGCAGAGCGGCTGAATCGCTCTAGTCTTGCACATTGTGACCACTGGCAGTCGCGCGCCGTCGGCGTCCTCCCTTTGTCCCGTTCGTAAACCTGCCCCTCGGCCCCGGGGCCTGCGCCTTTGGTGAGTTATCCGCAGTCCTCTGCTGGATGATCCGGCGCCGCTGAACCCGACTGACATCATCCTCCGCGACGGGCTTGCCTAAGGCGGCCCTCGCCTGCGACCGTGGGCGGCCTTTGGAGATGCGATGCCCCACGACGACTCCCTGATCCTGACCCTGGTGGCCGGCTTCGTCCTGGCCTTCGTACTTGGCATGCTGGCCAACCGGCTGAAGCTCTCGCCGCTGGTAGGCTATCTGCTGGCTGGCGTGGCGGTGGGACCGTTCACACCGGGCTGGGTGGCCGACGTTTCCCTGGCGAGCCAGCTGGCCGAGATCGGGGTTATCCTGCTGATGTTCGGGGTTGGCCTTCACTTCTCTCCCGCGGACCTGCTGAAGGTGCGGCGCGTGGCTGTGCCTGGCGCAGTCGTGCAGATCGCCGTGGCGACGGCTCTAGGCTGGGGCGTCGGTCGACTTCTCGGTTTTAGCGACGGGGAGGCGGCGCTCTTTGGGTTGACCCTCTCGGTCGCTTCTACGGTCGTGCTGCTGCGGGCCATCGAGGAGCGTAAGGCGCTCAAGACAGAGGCCGGTCAGACCGCGGTGGGTTGGCTGATTGTCGAAGACCTGGTGATGGTCATCGCCTTGGTGCTGGTCCCGCTAATGGCGTTGACTCAGACGGGTGCTGGCACAGGCGGCGTGGCCCTTAAGGTCGGCTCCACCCTGCTGCAGATTGCCATCTTCATCGCCTTCATGATGATCGTAGGCGCGCGCGTGCTGCCCTGGCTGTTGGTGCGGATCGCCCACACCAAGTCGCGAGAGCTGTTCACCCTGGGCGTGCTCGCCATCGCGCTTGGCATCGCCTACCTGGCCTATGCCGTGTTTGGCGCGTCGTTCGCCTTAGGCGCCTTTGTTGCTGGGGTGGTCCTGAGCAGCTCTCCGCTTGGCCACAACGCCGCTGAACGGTCTCTGCCCTTGCGAGACGCCTTTGCGGTGCTGTTCTTCGTCTCGGTGGGCATGCTGTTCGATCCGACGGTGATCGTCGATCGCCCCCTGGCGGTGATCGCCGTCGTGCTGATCGTGGTGGTCGGCAAGTCGGCCGCGGCGCTGGCCATCACCAGCCTCTTCCGACTGGAGAGGCGCTCCAGCCTGATGATCGCCGCCAGCCTCGCCCAGATCGGCGAGTTCTCGTTCATCCTGGCTGGCGTCGGGGTTACGGTGGGAATCATGGCCCGGGATACCCACGATCTGGTGCTGGCCGGAGCCCTGATCTCGATCCTTGCCAACCCCTTCGTCTTCAGGCTGGCCGACTGGCTGGGGCGCGAGACGGACGCCGAACCCCCGGCCAAGGACCAGACAGACAGGACGGCCTCGGCCAAGCCGCGAGGTGAGGCGTCTTAAGCCTGCTCGCCGAAGACCCGGGCGAAGACGGTGTCCACATGCTTGAAGTGGTAGCCGAGGTCGAACAGGGCCTCGAGCTCCTCATCGGCCAGGGTGATCTCGGGATCGGCCTTCAGGAAGTCCAGGAAGTTGCCCTCGCCGCGCCAGACCTTCATGGCGTTGCGCTGGACAGCAGCATAGCCGCCCTCCCGTGAGGAGCCCTTCTGGGTCAGGGCCAGCAGGACCCGCTGGGAATGAACGAGGCCCCCCAGGCGGTCGAGGTTCTTGGCCATGTTCTCCGGATAGACCACCAGCCGCTCCATGACCCCGGCCAGGCGACGCAGGGCGAAGTCCATGTGGATGGTAGCGTCGGGCGCGATGCCGCGCTCCACCGAGGAGTGGCTGATGTCGCGTTCGTGCCACAGGGCGACATTCTCCAGGGCCGGCACGGCGGCCGAGCGGATCAGGCGGGCGAGGCCCGTCAGGTTCTCGGTCAGGATTGGGTTGCGCTTGTGCGGCATGGCGCTGGAGCCCTTCTGGCCCACATCGAAGGCTTCCTCGGCCTCCAGCACCTCGGTGCGCTGCAGGTGGCGGATCTCGACAGCCAGCCGCTCGATGGACGAGGCGACGACGGCGAGCGCGCAGAAATAGGCCGCGTGGCGGTCCCGCGGGATCACCTGGGTGGAGACCGGCTCCACCGCCAGGCCCATTTTTTCGGCGACATGGGCTTCGACCTGCGGCGAGACATTGGCGAAGGTGCCCACGGCGCCGGAGATGGCGCAGGTGGCGATCTCGAACCTGGCCATGGCCAGGCGCTCCTTGGCGCGCTGGAACTCGGCATAGTGGCCGGCGAGCTTCAGGCCGAAGGTGGTGGGCTCGGCGTGGATGGCGTGGCTGCGGCCGACGCAGGGCGTCATGCGGTGTTCGAAGGCGCGCTTCTTCAGGGCCGCCAGAACCAGGTCCACGTCCTCGATCAGGATGTCGGTGGCCCGGCTGAGCTGGACGGCGAGCGCGGTGTCGTTGACGTCCGACGAGGTCATGCCCTGGTGCAGGAAGCGGGCCTCAGGCCCGACCACCTCGGTGACGTGGGTCAGGAAGGCGATGACGTCGTGCTTCACCTCGCGCTCGATGGCGTCGATGCGCTCGGCGTCCCAGACCACGTCGCGGCCCTTGGCCCAGATGGTCTGCGCGGCTTCCTTGGGGATGACCCCCAGCTCGGCCATGGCGTCAGCCGCATGCGCCTCGATCTCGAACATGATCTTGAACCGGGTCTGAGGGGACCAGATGTCGGCGGCGTCGGCGCGGGCGTAACGGGGGATCATGGGCGGGCTCCTTGGACACCGGCTGATGGAGGCCAAGGCGCCCGCCTGTCAAGGTGAAGGCGTCAGTCTTCCCCCGACGCCGCCAGCGCTGTGGCCATGTCCTTCGGAAGCGTGATGGCCGCCAGCAGGTAGTGGACGCCGGCCCAGGCATAGATCAGCAGGTTCCAGATGATCCCCTGTCTTGATCCCTCCGCGATGGCCGCCCGGCAGGCGGCGTCGACGACAGGGCCCGCGCCTGGCGCGCCCACGCCGCCGGGGCACAGGGTGAAGAAGTCTCCCATGTTATTGGCGGCGAACAGGTGCTGGCTGATCATGTCGATGCACCAGCCGCAGAAGGGCGGGCCAAAGCCCAGCGCGATCAGGTTCAGGACGAAGAACAGCAGGGCCGTGGCGGTAGCCCGCATGCGCAGGGACACCGCATTCTGGATCACCCCGAAGGTCGGGCCCAGATAGGTGTAGTGGAAGATGCCCGGCAGCAGCAGCAGGGCCGCGGCCCAGCGCCAGTCATTCTGCAGATAGACGAGGATGTAGAGCGGGCAGGCGATGAGCAGGCCCAGCGCCGGGACAAGGGCGTACCAGCGCCCCGACCGCTTGCCGGCCCAGTCAGTGAGGAAGCCGCCCAGCAGCGTGCCGACGCCGGCGGCGACGCCGCCCACGAGGCCGAAGATCAGGCCGACGGTGGCCAGGTCCAGACCGAACATGCGGATGAAGTAGGCGGCCTGGTACTGGCCGGTGCCGTAGCTGGCGAAGGAGGCGACAGTGATCCCCGCCACCATGTGGAAGAAGCCCCAGCGGCCGAAGATCCGTTTGGCCACCGCCAGGATGGATGGCGGCTTGATCGCCACCGGCGGCACGGTCTCTTCCCCCTCGAGCACCGGGGTGTCGACGACCGCCACCTGTTCGGAATAGCCCCGCGGCGGCTCCTTCACGAAGATCTTGAGGGCGATAGCCACCAAAATCCCTGGCAGGCCCACCAGGACGAAGGCGGCGCGCCAGGAGATGTTCTGGGCCAGCCAGCCGCCGGCCACAGCGCCGAACATGGTGCCCAGCGGAATGCCAAAGGAGTAGATCGACAGCGCCGTGGCCCGCCGCTTGGGCTCGTAATAGTCGCTGATCAGGGAGTGGGCTGGCGGGGACAGGCCAGCCTCGCCCACGCCCACGCCCAGGCGGAAGAGAATCAGCATCAGGAAGTTGTTGGCCATGCCGCAGAGCGCGGTGAAGGCCGACCAGATCACGATGGAGATCGAGATGATGTTGACCCGGTTGCCGCGCTCGGCCAGCCGGGCGATCGGGATCCCCAGGGTGGTGTAGAGCAGGGCGAAGGCCAGGCCGCCGAGCAGGCCGAGCTGCGTGTCGGTGAGACCGAGGTCGACCTTGATCGCCTGACCAATGGTCGAGATGATCGTGCGATCGATGAAGTTGAAGGTGTAGGCCAGGACCAGCAGGCCCAGGACCGTGGTCTTGTATCCCTCAGAGAACTGAGGTTTTGGCGGCGCAGCCGCGCCAGCGTCGATGGCAGTCAAGAATCCCTCCCCCGAACGGATTTTCGTTCTTATGGAGAGGCAGTTGGACACAGGCGTCGAGCCGACGCTAGAGCCATGAGGGGCCCGCCCGACGCCCCCTGGGGCGCCGGGCGGAGCCAGATCAGCCCACGTGGTCTTCGCGGATCGTCTGGGTGGCCCGCCAGAAGCAGTAGAAGGCGATCAGGCCGAAGCTGGACGAAACGATCAGGGCCCAGCGGATGCCTTCGGCCGAGCCCATGTTCATGCCCACAGCGAAGTAGTCGCTGATCAGACCCACGGCGAGCGGCCCAAGGCCCAGGCCGATCAGGTTGATGATGAACAGCAGGATGGCCGAGGTGGTGGCCCGCATGTGCGGCGGCACGATGGACTGCGCCGTCCCATAGACCGGCCCATACCAGATGGTGCCAAGCAGGCCGTTTACGGTCAGCAGCAGCAGGGCCAGGGGCACGCTCCCGATGGTCACCGCGGCGATATAGATCGGGATGGTGATCAGCGAGGCGAGCGCCGGGGCGACCATCTGGGCGCGCAGGTCGCGGGCGGCGAACTTGTCGGCGATGAAGCCGCCGAGCCAGGAGCCCAGCGCGCCGGCTGTGCCCGACATCAGGCCAAGGGCCAGGCCCAGGAAGCCGATCGACTGCAGGTTATAGCCGACCGTCGCGCCCACGGTGGACGCCAGGGACTGCACCTGGTCGGGGTAATTCCGCAGGAAGAACGAGGCGGTGAAGGGGGCGTGACCATAGCCGATGAAGGCTTTGATCGCCGCGGCGAAGGAGATGTACCAGAAGGTCTTGCGACCCTTGAGGAACTTCATCGTCTCCGGGAAGGTGGCCGAGCTGGCCTGGATCTTGTTGGTCCGACGGGCGAGCTCCTTGCGGGGCTCAGGCAGGGTGAAGATGGCCAGAATGGCGAACAGGATGCCCGGGACGCCGGCCACGAAAAAGGCGGTGCGCCAGCCATAGGCGTCGGCGATCAGCCCCCCGAAGATCAAGCCCAACAGGCCGCCGATTGGCGTACCCATGGAGTAGAAGGCCAGCGCCGTGGAGCGCTGCTCCTTGGGCACATAGTCGCTGATCAGCGAGTGGGCCGGCGGGGTGCAGCCCGCTTCACCCACGCCCACGCCGATACGGAACAGGATCAGCTGGATGAAATTCTGAGCCACGCCGCAGAGCGCGGTGAAACCGCTCCACACCGCCACGGCCGATCCGATGATCAGCGGGCGATTGCCCCGCTCGGCCAGGCGAGCAATGGGGATGCCCAGCACGGTGTAGAAGAGGGCAAAAGCCAAGCCGCTCATGAGGCCGAGCTGCCAGTCAGCCAGGCCGAGGTCCTGCTTGATGGGTTCGGCCAGGATGTTGACCACCTGGCGGTCCAGGAAATTGATCGTGTAGATGCCGAGCAGAAGGCTCAAGGCATAGGTCCGGACAGGTTTGGCCAGGGGGGTGATGCCCTCAGGCTCCCCTGTGGCCGGGGCCGGATTTATCGCCCCGGGGGCGGTTGAGTCTGTCATCGACGGTGTCTCCTGGGCGTCAGGCTTCTTATCGTTAGGGCACTCTAGACAGGCTCCGTTGGGGTTGGGCAAGTGCGATACCCAGATTTCGAGGAGGTGAGGATGGAGCTCATAATCGGCACAAGGCGGTGGTCCACCTGGTCGTTGCGGCCCTGGCTGGTCCTGCGAAAGACAGGGGTCAGCTTCGTCGAGACCGAGGTGGAGCTGCGCCGTGGCGCAGCGACTCAGGCCGATCTCGCCCCCTATTCGCCCTCTGGCCTGGCGCCAGTTCTGAAGGATGGCGACCTGACCATCTGGGATTCCCTGGCGATCTGCGAGTATCTCGCCGAGCGGTTTCCAGAGGCTGCGCTCTGGCCGGCGGATGCGACGGCCCGGGCCCAGGCGCGGTCGGCGGCCGCCCAGATGCATTCGGGATTCGCCGCCCTGCGCAGTGAGTGCCCCATGGCCCTCGACCAGCCGCCGCAGGCCAAGGATCTTTCCCCTGCGACTCAGGAGGACATTCGAAAGTTGGTGGCGCTGTGGTCCTACATGCTGGGCCGGTTTGGCGGTCCCCACCTCGCCGGGGCCTGGTCGATCGCCGACGCCTTCTACACGCCGGTGGCCACCCGCCTGAGGACCTATGGGGTGAACCTGGCCGACTATGGCGACGATGGCGCAGCCAGCGACTACGTTGCGCGCCTGCTGGCCGATCCGGATTTCCGCGTGTGGGAGGATGCGGCCCAGGGGTAGGCGTTCGGCCGCTCTGGGGGTTAGTCTGTGGACTGGAGTTTTCCATGTCGCACAAGGTCGCCCCCAGGTCTGGTCCGCATCTCTGGCTGCTTGTCCTCGCCTCCCTGTGGCTGAGCGCCTGCGAGGTCGCCGGCTCAGCCCCGGGCCAGGCCGCAGGCGACGCCGCAGGGCCGACGACGGTCGCGCCCAGGCCCATCGCCGCGGCGCCCGCCGCCAGGCCCCTTGGGGCGGGCCGCGACCTCGACGGTGAGATGATCAGCTACCGATGCGCCAATGGCGAGCGCCTGCAGGTCGCCTACAGACGCGCAGATGCGGCGATGATCAGCTATCGCGGAGAGACGCATTTTCTGCCCCTGGCCCGGTCAGCTAGCGGTGCGCGCTATGCTGGCGACGGCTGGCAATGGTGGATCAAGGGTCAGGAAGAAGGCGTGCTCAGCCGCCTGCCACCCGGCGTGGCCCTGGCGCCCGGAGCCGGCGTGATCTGCAGGGTCGAGCATGCATCGCCGCAGGGGACGCTATCCCGTCCTGTCGCAGGGGCGGCGAAGTAGGAAGAGCGGGCCATGCCCTGGCCTTTGGCGGCCATCGGTGCTAGACTGAGCTCATATTGCATGGGTTCGGCCGCTCTCCACGCTTGCTCCTCGGATCGAGCCCGAGCCTTTTTCGATCCTCGACCGCAATTTTGTGAATCATCGCGCGCCGCCGGTTGGAGGCGCCACCGCCTATGCATGAGCGCGCTGGCCTCCGAGTTTGACGGGCCCCGTTCATGCCGAACGAAAGAGGATGACCATGTCGACCCTTGAACGCGCTTATTTCCTGGCCCGCTCTGGCGAGGTCGCCGATCTGGCCGCGCTGAAGAGCCGCCTGAAGATCGAAGGGTGCCGCGCTGTCGACGCCCTGCTCGCCACCTATTCTGTCCGTCGTCACCTGCAGGCGATCTGCGCGGCCACCTTCCATCCGCCCGAGACGACCGACGCTGCTTCCGAAGCCGCCCAGCCGGCGCAACATGATGAAAGCTCCACATGAACCAAGACGAACGCACGGGTTTCTCTGAAAGACTGAAGACCGCCGCGGAGGCCAAGAAGGCTCTGCTGGCCAAGATGAAGCCCAAGGCGGCCGCGACTGACCCGTTGTTTGCTGAACGCGCCGCCCTGCGCGAAGCAGAGCTTGAGCGGGTGCGCCAGGAGCGCCAGGCCGCGAAGGACGCCAAGAAGCAGGCTGCCGCTGAAGCCGAGGAGGCCGCGCGTCTCGCCGAAGAAGCCCTGGCCGCTGAAGCCCTCGACGCCAAGCGTGGCGAACGCAAGGCCCGCAAGGCGCTGACCAAGGCCGAGCAGAAAGAAGCTCGCGACCGTCGCTACGCCGCCCGCAAGGCGCGCCAGTAGCCGACAGACGCCAGGGCGCGGCTCGCTCCGCGCCCAACAGGCCCCACAGGCCTCACATCAAACCCAGGGCCTTAAAGCTCGCCACGCCGTCACGGCCCACCACCAGATGGTCGTGGACGGTGATGCGCAGGGCTCGCCCGGCCTCGATCACCTGACGGGTCATGTCCACATCGGCCGTCGACGGCGTCGGATCGCCCGAGGGATGGTTGTGCACCAGGATGATGGCGCTGGCTGATAGCTCCAGCGCCCGGCGCATCACCTCCCGGGGATAGACCGGGGCGTGATCCACGGTCCCGTGGTTCTGAACTTCGTCGGCGATGAGCTGGTTTTTCTTGTCGAGGAACAAGACCCGAAACTGCTCTCGGGCCTCATGGGCCAGGGCGACCTTCACATAGGCCAGAAGCTGCGCCCATGAGGTGATGACGGTGCGGCGCGCCACCTGTTCCTTGCCGATGCGAAGGGCGGTGTGATGCAACAGCTTCAGGTCCAGGGCCACGGCCTCGCCCACCCCTTTCACTGTCCGAAGCTCCGCCACCGTCGCCCCCAGCACGCCGGCCAGAGACCCGAACCGCGCCAGCAGGGCCTTGGCCAAAGGCTTGACGTCGCCCCGGGGTATGGAGCGAAAGAGATGCATCTCCAGCAGCTCGTAGTCAGGCAGGGCTTCGATCCCCCCCTTCAACGCCCGATCGCGCAGCCGCTCCCGGTGGCCCAGATGGTGAGGCTTGGCGCTGGCCGCAGCCCACAGATCGGCCTGGCGAGACAGGTAGGACGGCTCTTTCATCTTGTCCCTCGCACACAGAAATTGTCGCGGGTTCTTTCCAGGGGCTTGCTGAGGTTTGCAGACTTTTCGCGCCGATAAGGAGTAAAATCTCCCTCAGGGTGACCAAGCAATCACCCATGCGGCGGTCTGAAACGTGCCGGTGGGTTCGTTCTGACACTTTCTGAGGGCCGAGCTCTCACTTCAGGGTGGGTTCGTTCTGACATTTCGGGCGCTCACACCTTCCGAAGCTGTTTCCCTAGCGTCGCGGCGGCGCGCCGTTCGTAGTCACTGAGAGCGACAAGTCGGTCGAGAATTTGAATCTGCGCAGAGTTCTCGAGCTCTTCCCAACGCGCCGCTGCATCGTCGATCACGGCATTTGCAATGAGGACCTCGGCCGCGCGCAAAGCCTTGGTTTGACGGACAAGCGCCTCCGCAATGGTAAGGGCAAAACCCGGGGCCAATCCGTCCAGCTCAGTTAACGCATACGCCAACGCCCTGGCCTCCGGATCTGACGCGTTTCGCCCCCGCGTAAGTCCGTGGCGCGTCGCGTTCTTGGCGCTCTTCTTTTTGCCGTAGGCAGTCTTTGGACCGGTGCTCTTTTGAGCATTTGCGCGGTTCGCAACGGCTTTGCGCGCAGAGGTCAGATTAGTTTCCGTCATTCGATCTATTCAGCTTGATGCGATCCAGAAGGCGCAGCATCGAGTCGAAAAGCACCTCCAGTTGGCCACTTTTGGCGGCTATGATCCGCTCGAGTTTCTCAATTTCGGGAATAGCCAAGACTCGCGCATAATCGTCGAGCGCTGACTCGGGGAGTCCCTCAATGGCGAGGAGCGCAATAGCTTGCGCGATGGCGTCGCTGTCAGAAAGCTCGAATAGGGCTCTTCCGCCCGACTGCATGTAGGATCCATAGGCGGTGTCGCCTAAGCCGCTCACCTCGACGGCTGCCGCTGGTGGAGGATAGAAGGCGTGGAATCGGGAGTCGATTATGCCGCGGGCAGCTTCGGCCCGCCGCCTCGCCACAGCGGTTTCAACAGTCGAATGCAGCCGACGTAGCTGAACAACTAGGCGGCTTGCATTTATTGCTAAGATGGCCTGCGTTGCGGTGCCTGCGCGGAATTCCTTCCAGAAGTGTTCAAAGATTTCTTGCTCTTCGATTTGGGCTGATGGATCGCGAAAAATGCTGGCCCCTATGAGGTTCCGGATTCGCTGGTCCATGCTGATTAAAGGCGCTCTCCCACTGAAATCAGTCTTATGAAAAAGATCAGAGTGGGTCTGAGGCAAATTTGGCGCAGGAGGTGATCCATTTTGGGGTGTGCTCTCGTATCTATCAGTACTTTCAGTCATTGCGGTTCCTTGACTTAAGCGTGACCGGTAAGCTGGCATAACGGGCAAAGTAAGATGTGTGTGACTTTCATATTGATGATACGAAGCATCGCCTGCTGTCAAATACCCCATCAAACTCTGAAGAATATTTGTGCGTGATCGCGATTTACAGAAAATTAATCTTCTGAGGGCGGGCGCAGATGTGCGGCTGGAGCCGCCCCATGGGGGCTGCCGACGGGGAGTCATGCATGACGACCGGACTGTTCTGACTAGGCGAGGTCCAGACGCTCTTCGGTTGTGCTTTGAGCGGCCGCTACGTGTAGCGTGAGGCATCCCGGTGCCAGTGAATGAGCGCCACGGGGCAGGAAGGCGGCTCCCGCGCTAGGAGCGAGGGAAGCCCTGGTCGAGGGCCAATCCAGAGGGAGGGCGTCGCGCGGGGCCGCGTTGGGCTCGGCGGCGATCTCAAGCCTGTCGCCGCAGAGCGCCAAAGCAGGTGGTGCCATTGGTCCGCCGCCGAGTGCACGTTGGTAGCTGCACCAACAGGACTCAGCCCTCTTCCTCTTCTTCTATGTGTAGGAAGTTGCCGAACATGGCCGGAGCGCAACGATCGCCAGCGTAGGGCACCCATTTACCATCTCGCCTTACCTGGTCGATGATCAATGCCTGCCTTTCGGCAGGCATGCGGAACCAAGCGCCGTCCTTTTCAAAGACTTTGTAGGCGCGTCGAACTGGAGCACGCAGCTGACCCCGTCTGGTACTGGGTGTTTCCTGCACCCAGGGGGGCGTGCCGTAGCGGCTGAAGCGGTCAGCTACCGTAATGTCGTTCCGAAGGACTTCAGCAGCTGCTTCAGTGATCCAGCGCGCGCCCGTCGCGAATGGCCCGTGACTGAAGGTCACCCATCGATGAGACACATGGTCCCAGACCTCCTCAGGGTGCTTCAGTTGGGAGCCGCGATAAAGAACCCCGTCGCATGCGATATGTCGAAATTGCGGCGCCACTATTCGCCATCTCCGGTCACGACTAGCCTGCCAAACCTAGCTGCATGCGCACGTCAGCAGCCGTGATGGGCGCTCGCGCCGTGAGGTCCTGTAGGTGGGCGAGAAGATCGCCCAGCCGACGTAGGCTGCGTGGCGAGCGGGGCGATTGGAAGGCCCCTAGGAGCAGCTCGAGAGCATCCGGATCGATGTCGACTTGGGCGTCGATGAACAGCCGCAAGTCGTCGTCCACAACGTCATCATAGTCGAGGCTTTCCACATAGGCCGCGCGGTCGGCTACGGCCGCCGAGATGACGCTGTCGCGACCGCCTGCGCTCGACAGCGAGAACTCATTGTTGCCGACGAAGATCAGGCCAAGCGGGAACGGCGCGTAGCAGCGATCAGCGTCGTTCCAGTAGCGGAGCGCCTCGATCGCCTCCCGGGAGAGATTCTGTGCCTCATCGAAAACCAGGGTCAGTCGCCCAAAATCCTCGACAGGGAACTTCCCGCGCCGGGCCGGCACTGGGCTGACCCCCGCCCACCAACAGATCGCATCGAACAGTTCGGCTCGCAGCTCCCAGATAGAGCCAGGCGACCTCTTGAGTGGGGAGTTGTTCAATTTTCTTGCCGCCTCCACAGCGTGTTGGAGAACAAGGAGCTCGCGAGCATTGCGCCTCCCGACTTTCGCTACGAAAACCCCGCGGGGATTGAGACTGGAGAACCGTTCAATGGCGGTCGTCTTGCCGATGCCAGGCGGTCCGGAGAACACCGAGATCCGTCTTCGATCATGGGTCGCCTGCATTCTGGCGACCAACCGGCGTGACACGCTCATGGCGACGTAGTCAGTCATCTCGGGTCTGCTGGCGTTCGAGCCTCTCGGTAAGCGCCATGGCTTGGGCGCGCTTGCGCTCAGCTTCTGTTGGCGCGGGGGGTTTAGCCCCCTCTGCCCTAACGCCATCGGCGCGCGCGCGCTGAGTTTCGCCTAGATCTAGCGCAGGTTGGCTGACCGCAGCCTCAGCGCTCGATTGACGGGCTCCCCAGCGGATCTTCAACTCCACAGGATCAATGACGGGAGCCTCTCTGGCCAGGCCTGAGACGTGAGCCGATTGGCGGCGCTGGCGCGCACTGGAGGCCTTGGCGCCCTCTATCCAACGGGCGGGATAGAGTTTCTCTGGCTCGAGATAGACCCACGCCCCTTCAATCTTGGCCATCGGCGGGGCGCCCCGCCGCCAGGGCAGGGCCAAGTCGACGCTCATTCGAGACGGCAACGCGGCTAGACGCTCATGGGTGTAGCGCTTGCCACCAATCTTGAGAATGCCCCGGTCGACACGACGGCTGTCGTGGCTCGCAAACGCCGCGTCGAGTTCTGCCAGGCCGACCGAAGCTGGGCTCCATCCCGCCTTCACCTTCTGCGCGAACCAGCTCTCTGGGGACCTTCCTCTTCGTGCCCCTCCGACGGGACGGTGATTGTGCGCCGTGATCAGCCCGTTCAGCGTCCGACAGAAGTCCTCCCAGTCTCCAGGGTAAGGGAGGGGAGGGCGGCCAAGCGTCTGCGTCTTTGTCGCCATGCGATTGGAGCCCGCATAACCCGGCAGTAAGCAGAAAACCTGCCGGTCCAGGCGGGCAAAGAGGCTCTCGATGGGCTTGGCCGATGCGTTGTAGGGCCGAGCAAAAATCAGGGTGCGAGCGCCGGGCGCATTCAGCAGCTGCAGGGCGCCGTCGATCTTCGACAGGGCCGCAAATTCTGGGCCGTTGTCGAGGTAGAGGCCCTGTGGAAAGCCCCAGTTTGCAGCCGCAACCATGGCCATGAAGGCTTCGATGACGTGCTCTTGGCGAATACCTTCGCCCCTCTGCAGGAGCACCGGATGGGAGAAGACGCGGCCGGTCCCAGCATCCATGAAGGCTATGATCTTGGGCCACGCTGTCGAGCCATCAGCCCGTCGCACAATGACGTCCAAATGCTTCACATCGGCGACCACGCGCTCCATGGGGACCAGGTCAGTCCAGTCTCGCCGGATACGAGGCTTGCCGTCATCAAAGGCTTTGCGGTCGTTGCGGCGCTGGTTGATCACGCGGTAGGCGGAGAACGCATCCACATATCGGCGAGACAAACGCATCGCCTCGGTGGGCAATCGCACATTGCGCGCTTCACACAGCTCCAGCAGAGCGTGTTCAGCCAGCCGGCCGATCTCCATGGCGCCCGCCTGCTCGGCCCTCGACGCCCAGAGGCCCCTCAGACACCTCTGAAGCTCGCCACGAATGTCCTCGAGCAGGCCAGCCCCATAGCCGGCCGCCAAGAACGCCTGGTCAAAGCAGCGCGAGACGGCGACCCGTGGCTTGCCCGCATTCGTAGGCTTGCGTCGCCGCAGGCCTCGGATGCCCTCGGTCTCATAGCGTCTCAACCAGCGATATGCCGTGCGGCGACTGACCGACAGTGTCGCCGCGGCCTGGGCGACAGCGGTCGCTCGAGCTTCAGAACCAGATTTGGTGTCGAGCACAGGCTGCAGCGCGTTGAGACGCGGTCCCAGCTTGGGGTCAGCCCTCGGCGTGGCGGTAGGGGGCGGGGTGTCAGCTGGCGCCACGGGCACGGACGCCCTGACTTGATAGCAGAGCCCGCGTCGGCCACCCGCGCCAGCCGCCACCCGAACCGACAGGTTGCGTCCCCGCCACGGTCTGCCGGTGCTGGCCGCGCGTAGGGCGGCGCGGGCGGCTTGGACGCTGATCTGCTCAGCCTCCGCGAAGGCTGCAGAGCTTATCCAGGTTTCGCCATGCATGAATTGAGCTTTGGAACGCCGAGCGAAGAGCGCTCCGGCGCATCCCAAATTTCTTATAATACTGGGACTCGCAACACCTTTGTTTGTGGATTGGGGCGATAAGTCCTAGCGCCGGCGCCCTTAGCGAACTTGACGCCCTCGGCGGCCAGAGCCTCTGAGACGTGCTCGCTAACCGATCTGCGGCGGTCGTCGAAGCCTGCAGCCTAGCGAGCGCGCTAAGGCGAAATCTATTGCTGAGCCTCGCAGAAGCGGAGTTCTTTCGGACCCGCTGGTCAGAGGCGATCCTTGAAGAAACTGAGCGCGCCATTTCTCGCGGCGCGTGAGGCCTCCCACCATAACCTGGCCGACCTCGAGCGTGATGGGTTGTGTCCGCCGCCTTGTCGTCCTCGACCGCGTCGTGACTGCTTTCTCAATCTGCTTTCTCAATTCTGGCATTGAGAAAGCGCACGCCCCCAAAATCACGGCCTGTCGGCACAATTTGTCACTGACATTGGGAAAGCAGGCCCCTGTAGGGAAAGCGCATTGCTGCAAACCAAGCCCCCCACGCTCTGCCCTGGCGCCCAATGATGGCTGGACATCAGGGCCATTGAGCGGGGTTGGAAGGACCAACTGAGTGACAGTCGCAAGGACAGTCGATGTTAAATCCTATGGGCAGTCCCACAGGTCTTCAGAAAGGCCAGCGGCGTCGGACATCGCTGAATGTTCCTCATCCGTTCTAGATTGGCAAGACCTGTTCGGCGGGACGCGCCTTGCGGGGTTCGGGCTTGAGACCGAACCACGGGCGCAGGAGGGGGACGCGGCGGACGAGTTCATAGGTCAGTCCACAGGCCGCCGCCGTCACAGTGATCAGGAGGGCGGCTTCCAGGCCCTGGGGCAGGCCCGATTGCGCCAGGTGGTGGCCGGCCACGACGATCACGGTCTGGTGGACGATGTAGTAGGGGAAGACCGCCAGGGTCAGATAGGCCAGCGCGGGATAGGGCCGGTTCAAGTGGCGGGCGCCGAAGCCCAGGACGGCGACGATGGCGCACCATTGGTCGACCGCATAGACGTACCGCATGGCGAGGACGAGGCTGGCTGCGGGTTCAGTTGCCGCCTCGCGCCAGGTCCAGGCATAGAGGCTGAACGCCCCGTAGGAGGCTAGAGCCAGGAACAGGGCTGGCCAGCGCAGACTGATCAGGCGGCGCCGAACCGTATCGGACTTGGCGGTCAGATAGCCGAACAGGAACATGCTGAAGGACAGGACGTGGTTGTACCAATCGTCCACCAGGGCGTGGGTGACCCCAAACCGCGGCAGCAGGACCGCCCGGGCCAGACCCAGGAAGAGGATCGGCGCAATCAGCAGCGCCCAGCTGGGCAGGCGGGCGAGCCCTGCCTCCAGCTGGCGCAAGGCGGGCCCAGCCCAGGCGATCAGGGCGGCCAGGGCCAGGGTGTAGACCAGCAGATAGGCCACAAACCACAGGTGGTTCCAGGTGGGCGTGATCAGGCAGCCGTCTGCGTCGCACCAGCCCCCTGAGGCCGTCAGATAGCGGCCATAGAAGGCCAGGTAACCCTGGTTGAAGCCCAGCTGCTCGACGATCTCATAATAGGACTGGGGCGGGACGATGATCAGCATGCCAAGGGCCAGCGGCGGCAGCAGCCGCGCGGCCCGCTGGCGGGCCAGGACGCCCGCCGCCAGCTTGTCGGCCATGAAGCGGGTGGCAGCCCCAGACACCAGGAACAGGAGCGACAGCCGCCAGGGATTGGTCAGCAGCATCACTGGCTCGAGCCAGGCCACAGGCTCTGGGCTCTTCACATGCCAGCCCCAGGGCACATAGAACATGCCGACGTGGTAGAGGATCAGCAGGAAGAAGGCGCCGATCCGGATCCAGTCCAGATCGTATCGGCGCAGGCTCGGATCGCTCATGGCGCAAATTCCTACACAGGCGGATGAGCCTCCTCATCGCGACGGCGGCGGTGGGGTGAAAGCGTGGTGGGACAAGCGGCGCGGCCGGCGGGACGAGCGGCGCGGGCGCCGATGGGGCCCGATCGCCACCCACCGGGATCTGGTTCTGGGCTGGGCGGTGATCTCCGCGGGCGCGGCGGCGGTATGCCTGCTGAACGTCATGGGATTCACCCAGCATGGACGCGGCGAGGTTGGCGTTCAGCTGATCCTTGAGGGCTCCAGCTGGCTGGCGATCACCTTGTTGGCCTGGCTGCCCTGGACGGTCCTCAAGGCGACGGCGCGCGCGCCCTGGTGGGGGCGGGGGCTTGGCCACCTTGTGGCGGCTTTGGCCTTCTCAGTCGCCCATGTGGGCTTGTTCACCCTGTTCCGGGCGGTCCTGTTCGCCGCCATCGGTCAGGCCTACGATCACTGGGTCAGCTTCGAGAACCTGCCCTTTGAGGTGGGGAAGGACGTGATCTCGTACGGCATGTTCCTGGCCGCCTATCTGCTCCTTGGTCGCCTGGGGACGCCACAGGCGCCCGACCAGCCGCCGCCCACGGCGATGTTTGATATCCGCGACGGCGCTCGGCTGGTGCGGGTGCGGCTGGACGACATTCTGGCGGTGACGAGCGCAGGAAACTATGTGGAGTTCCGGCTGCGGGATGGCCGCCGGCCGATGATGCGAGGGTCTCTCGCCGCCCTTGAGGCGGAGCTCGGACCAGCTGATTTCGTGCGCACCCACCGGTCCTGGCTGGTCAACACCCGCGCCGTCACGGGTCTTACGCCGGAGGGTTCGGGGGACTACAGCATCGCCCTGCACGACCTGGAGGCGCCCCTGTCACGGCGCTATCCCGAGGCACTGAAGCGCCTGCGGACGGGCGGCGGTTAGTGCGCGGCGGCAAGGCTTAGCGGCCCGCAGGCTCCAGATAGGTGCGGCACCGCGTGGCGAAGCGGGAGTTCATCGGCGCGGGCGCCGGCGGCAGGGGACCCAGGGTCTGGTCGCCGTAGCTGAGGCTAATGGGCCGGCCCACAGTGATTTCGGACAGCAACTCGCGGACGGCGGGCCCCTCGGCCTTCACGCCGTCCGCCTCAGATCCTGCGATGATGGTCAGGGTGGCCGAGGCCTCGCCCGCATTGACCTGCAATTGATCGCCCCGAGCGTCCTGGGTGAAGAAGGGGCTCGCGACCGTCAGGACCGCACCCCGGGCGCAGGTCATGGTCAGGACGGGGCGCGGTGGGGTCTCTGCCACATCGACCAGGGCGATGGTGACGCTGTCGGCCTCGCCTCGGGTCGACCAGGACGGCGTCAGCGCGCTCACGGTGTTGGTCGAGAGGGGCGGGTCGGGCGCCGTCACGGTTCGGCCAGCGGCGGGCGCGAGGCCATCATAGTCTGACGTCTCCTGCCCGCAGGCCGCCAGCAGGGCCAGGGACAGCACGCCAGTCAATGTCGCCAGGCGACGATGCATCAGGTCTGAAGACCCAGTTTCAAGGTCAAACCCAGCTGTCTGTCTCAGGCCGTCTCGATGGGCGGCTGGAAGAGGCCGGCCGGCGAGGCGGTGAAGATCTCCGCCCCGTCCTCGGTGACGCCGATTGAGTGTTCGCACTGGGCTGAGAGGGACTTGTCGCGGGTGACCGCCGTCCAGCCGTCCGCCAGCACTTTCACCGCCGGTTTGCCCAGGTTCACCATGGGCTCGATGGTGAAGAACATGCCGGCCTTCAGCACCTCGCCCTGACCGGGTTGGCCAAAGTGCAGGATGTTGGGGGCGTCGTGGAACACCTTGCCCAGGCCATGGCCGCAGAAGTCGCGGACCACAGAGCAGCGCATGGATTCCACATAGGACTGGATGGCGTGGCCGATGTCGCCCGTCGTGGCGCCAGGCTTCACCGCCGCGATGCCTCGGGCGATGGACTCGTAGGTCACCTCCACCAGCCGCTTGGAGCGGGCTGAAACTGGGCCGACCCCGTACATGCGGCTGTGGTCGCCGTGCCAGCCGTCGACGATGCAGGTGACGTCGATATTGGCGATGTCGCCTTCGCGTAGCACCCGCTCGCCAGGAATGCCGTGGCAGACCACGTGATTGACCGAGATGCAGACCGTCTTGGAATAGCCGCGATAGAACAGGCAGGCGGGCAGGGCGCCATGGTCGAGGATGAACTCGCGGGCCATGCGGTCGAGGTCATCGGTGACGACGCCGGGCACGACATGGGGCGTCAGCATGTCCAGGCATTCGGCCGCCAGCCGGCCAGCCTTGCGCATGCCCTCAAAGCCCTCGGGGCCGTGGGTGCGGATCTGGCCGTCGCGGTACTCGGCTTCGAGGACGTCGGTGGTGCTCATGGCGCTGCGATACTCCCGGTCCGTCTGCGATCAGCCAGCCCCATCGTGGGCCGGCGCAGGCGAAACGTCTGAATGAGGCTATGTCGCAATCCTAGCACAGAACTTCAACGCCCGCTCGGGCGCCTCTACTCGGGCTGAGGCCTGGAAGGCTTCGCCTTTGGCGAGAACGCCATCGGGAGAACAACATTCTTAGCCTAAGCTTCGCCGTTCGGCGTCCAGGGGGTTCAGAGCGTCCGCCATGTCCCATGATGATCATGCCTCGATTGCGGGCGCCCACCCGGCCGCATTCGCAGCGCAACCGGCCCCGCCGCCGGGCGCCGCCGACATTCCCGATCGCATGGCGCCTCCGCCCACCCCAGCAGCCCGCGCCGAGCCGACAGGCGCCCGCGACGGCATTCTGCGGCCCATCCAGGAAAGCGACTATTTCACCCTGGATCCCGAGGCGATTGCGGTCATTTCCGCCAATATCGACCAGTATTTCAATCAGGCGCTCGACATCTTTCCCTTCTGGGAAACCGAGAACAAGCCTGACCGCTTCCACGTCTTGTTCACGCGCCAGATCGAGGAGCGGTTCCCGATCGACTCCGATATCCGCGGACGGATCCATGGCTATGGCCGCCGCGTGTTCGCCGCCCTGCTGGTGCATGTGGGGGTCAAGCGCCTGACCCAGGCCCTGGCCCTGACAGGGTTTGCCGTGATGGCGATCCTTGGTCCGACCCTGTTTGCGCGGTGGGTGGGCGATCAGGTCCAGGGCCTGGGGTTGGCGGTGCTGGCCATGCTTGCGACCCTTGGGGTGTTTTACGGCGTCTCGGCCATCCTGTTCATCCAGTACCGGTTCCGGTTGGAGAACGACTCCTACGAACTCTCCCGCGAGATTGTTCAGCGAACGCGGGAGCTGCAGAACCTGTTCACCAACGCCCGGGCCATGGCTGACCAGGCCGAGACCCAGTTCCAGATGGACGGCAAGGGCTGGGGCCAGCGCGCCCTGTTCCTCACCCGCCTGGTCATGTGGATCGGCGCGCGTATGGAATATCTGGAAAAATACGCCCAGATGGAGCTGTGGCGGGTGCGGCGCGAACGCTACTGGATGCGCTGGGTTGGGCGGATCACCACGCCGCTGGTCTTGATCATCTGGCTCGTCATCTTCGCCCTATGGCCTGCGCCGGGCGCCAATGAGGTCGGCTATCGCGTGTTGCAGGGCGTCGCCTTGGTCATGGCGGTCCTTGTGTCATGGCTGTCCTATGCCCGGTGGCAGACCCCGACCGAGGCGGTGAAGGACAAGCTCGGCCTGGACGGCTGGGTCCGCTTCGCCTCGCTGGACGTGGACAATACGATTGGCGATCAGGTGCGGCGCGACAAGGAACGCCTGGTGGAGTACCGCGCCCTGACGCGGGGGCGCTAATTCGTCAGTCCTGGGCCCGGTGCGTCAACGCCCGCCGCGAGGCATATGATCGCGGCGGGCTGGGGACGGGGGCTACCAGGAGATCGCGGCGGTCGCCATCAGAGCGTGGCTCTGGGTCTGATCTGAGGCGTCATAGCGGTAGGTCAGGTTGAGCCGCGCGTTGTCCCTGACCTTGGCGTCCAGTCCCGCAGAGAGGCGCAGGCTGGTGCGTCCCGGTGAGGCTGCGCGGCTGGTGAATGTCGCACCGTCGAGCGTGGCGACGCTTCGGCCCTCGAGATCGGCGAACTCCTGCAGCACGAAGGCTGACGCCTGCGGCGTCAGGCGCACATCCCCGCGAGCCAACTGTTGGCTGAACTGAACGCCCAGGCGACCCTGGACGGCATCTCGGGTGGTGGCCGAAAGGTTCAGGGCCGCCAGGGGCGAGCCTTGCTCGCTGACCGCATCCCGCTCGATCCGGTCGGCGGAGAGACCGGCGATCAGGGTGACGTCGAGGGCCTGGAAGCCGAGGTCGCGGCCGGTCTCCAGGTCCAGGCCAAACGACTCGCCCTGGGGCTTTGCAAAGACGGTTTGCGACCCTGCCGGTAGAGCCAGAGTTCGCGTCGTCTTGTAGCTGTCACGGCTCAGCGACACCGCTCCGTTGACGTAGTGAAGTCCCTGTCGCCAGCCGGCATAGAGCAGGCCCTGGTAGGAGAAGGTGGTCGCAGCACCCATCGCGCCGGCGTCCAACTCAGTCTCGGAGTACCCGACAGCCGCGCCCACCAGGAACTGGTCGCCCATTTGGCGATCAGCGCCGAGGGCGACCTGAGTCTGCTCGGTGTCATATCCCAGGGCCCAGTGGTCGGACTCCACATCACGGGTGGCGGCGTCGACGCGGCCCCAGAGACGGCGGCCGGCGCGAAAGCCTGTGGCGATCCGGGCGTTGAGCGGCGCCCGTGCCGCCCGCTGGCCTTGCAGCACGGCGTCGAGGCTGGCGGCGTGGACTTCACCCGAGGCTTGATGCAGCGCCAGAGCGGTCTGATCCACCGACAGGCCCGCGAGACTCCGCGTGAAGGCCGCCGCGCTTGCCCGGGAATGAGCGGCGGGCCGCACGGTGTCGAGGGCTGCGCCAACCGCTTGGCCATTGCCGCGTCCCGCCAAGAGGGCAAACCGGTCGGGCGTCACCACCAGGATCACGGCGTCGGGCCGATAGACCACCTCGAAGCGGGAATTGGCCGGCATGCCGCTGGTGGGTTGGACCAGGGCGTCATAGGCGCCGACAACCCCACCTTCAGCCGTAACCACCTGAAAGGCCTGGCCAATGACCGGGGTGAAGGTGTTGGTCGCATCGCCGGTGATCCCACGGGTGATGGGAACGATCGCGCCGCCCGCGGTGTAAACGCTGCCCGGGCCAGTCAACACCAGGCTGTCGTAGTGGCCTGCGCCAACGCCTGGGGTCGAGCCGTCGATATCGAGTCCCAGCGAACTGCCTGGAGCCTGGGTCAGGCTGCCTGAGATCACCAGGCGGCCGGGAGAATTGCCTGGCGCAATCAGGCCATTGGCCACGACGTCGCCCGCGATGCTGCCGCTGCCGCCCATCTCGCCGCCGGCCTCAACCCAGACATTACCGGCGAACACGTTGTTGAAGCTGAGGCGTCCTTCTTCGACGCAGGCGCCGATGGCGTTGGCTCCGGCGGCCAGCAGATTCAGGTGACCCGCGCCCACCTTGGTGAAGCATGCGGCGCCGGCGACGGCGCCGGTGAGGGTCACTGTGTGGCTTCCCGTGTCGAACTGGCTGTCGGCCCCGTTGGCGACGACCGACTGGCTCATGGTCAGGTCGCCACCGACTGCGAGGCTGGCGCCTGTCTGCAGCAGGATCACACCATCAGAGGCGCCGAGCGCCTGCTGGGTCTCGACGATGACGCGGCCTTGCTGGATGTCGAGAAGGCTGTGCTCGTTGGCGCCGCTGAGCGTGAGAACGCCCGCGCCGAGCTTCTGGACCGCACCGCCGCCGGCGATGGTTCCGTTCAGCCGTATCTGGTGACCATCGGTGTCGATGCCACCGCCTTGTCCCGATCCGATGTTCAGCGATTGGCCGACCGTAAGATCCCCAAGGGCGCGAAGCTGCGCCCCCCGGGAGATCGAAATGCGTCCGTCCGGGGCCCCAAGGGCGCCGCTGTGGCTGAAGGCCAGGACCCCACCCGTCAGGTTAACGCCGGCATAGGCATTGTCACCGGTCAGGGTCAGCGCGCCCGCGCCGGTCTTAGTCAGTTGGCCCGCCCCTGCGACGACGCCAGAGAGCGTCAGATCATGACCGGCCGTGTCGACGGTTCCCCCCGAGGCGAGAATGGTCAGGCCAATATCGGTGGCGCCTGTGGAGCCAAGGGTCAGGGTGCCGCCGTCGAACACTGGAACCACGGCGCCGCTCTTCAGCTGGTCGACGCTGTAGGGCGCGCTGGTGTCAATCGTCGGCGGGGGCGCCGCGGCGGCTGGGGAGCCCCCGCTGCTGGCCTGGACAGCCGCAGCGATGTCGGTGCCGAAGATGTAGCGATAAACCAGGGTGATCCTGGACCCGTTGGACAGGGCGCCGATGTTGAAGCCCAAGCCGATCGTATTGTCGCCATTGCCGACATTGGTTCCGGCCAGATAGGGCGCCGTGGCCGGCGTCCAGCTGGTGACCGCGGAATTGTGGGTGGTCGTATCGTTGGTGTAGAGGCCGATGACGTATTTCGAGGCCAGGGCTTCCGCATAGACCAGGTCGGATTCCGGCACTCCGGTAGCGCCGCGGAAGTTGTTGGTCGCGCTTGAATCCCCTGCGGCGGCCACGGCGTCTGGATCGGTGAAGCGCGCAAAGGTCAGGTCGGTGAGGTCCGTCAGGGCCTCAATCGTCGTGCCGATGTTCAGCTGCTGGCCATTGTCATCGAACCCGTAGTCATGGGTGATGTTGAACAATCCGCCGTAGCTCCCAGCCCAGACGGCGCGGTTATCCTTGGTCACGCCGTCATGGGCGACGCCGTTGTAGCTCGTCAGCACGCCGCTGATGGCGGCGGCCCCAAGGTTTGAATTGTTGTTGGTGGCGGTGAAGGTCGCGCCCGCCGCGCCGCTGACCGTGAAACCTTCGAAGGGCGTGCCAGGCGTCAGATAGTCATAGGCGGGGTTGAAGGTCCCCGTTCCTGTCCCGTCATAGAGAACGCCCGGTGAGGTGCTCGCGTTGACGCCCAGGGTCCCTTTGTCGTTGAGCCCGATCTTGATGTAGTCGCCGCTCAGGATTTCGCTGGCGGGCGCCGGCACAGCCGCCGCCGTCGAAGGCAGGCCAAGAACTGCGCCGGCCACGGCGGCCAGGACGAGGCGTGAGGCGCCGGCGATCTGAGCGCGACGGGCGGCGGTGGCTGGCGAAAAGGCGCTAAACGGGTGAACAGACACAGTTGGTCCCCAACAAATTTGACGGCTGGGGCTATCGCGAGGGGGATGCGTGGAAGGTTACCGTCCGCCGCGGCATGTTCGCGCAGGGGGGCTGTGTCGTTATCCGTAACGCTTTGAAATAAAAAGAAGACGGTTGGAGGCGATCTAGGGTGCGACTTAACGCGCCCAGGCCATCGGGCGGGCGATCTTCACGCGCTCGGGGCTGATGTCGCAGCCATAGACCAGCACTTCGACGCCGGCGTTAGCGGCTGAGTCCAGCCCGCGGGCGAAGGCGGGGTCGAGGTCGTGGCAGGCGGAGAAGGCGTCGCAATCGGTGCGCTGGACGACGAAGAGGGCCACGGCGCGATCGCCCTCGGCGACCATGGCTTCCAGCTCCCGAAGGTGCTTGGTGGATCTGGCGGCCACGCAGTCTGGAAACTCCGCCAGGCTTCCTGTGCGGCGCAGGTGGCAGTTCTTGATCTCCAGCCAGCAACGGGGGCGGTCGGGCGCCTCCAGCAGGAAATCGACCCGGCTGGCCTGGCCGTATTTCACTTCCCGACGGTGCGTGGCGTAGCCGGTGAGCTCGGGGATGGCGTCGGCCGCCAGGGCCTCGGCCACCAGGCGGTTGGGGTGCATGGTGTTGATCCCCACCAGGCCGCCATCGACCTCCACCAGCTCCAGGGTGTGGGCGAGCTTGCGCTTCGGGTCGGGGGAATGGGAGACCCAGACGGGCAGGCCCGGCATGTTCAGCCCCAACATGGCGCCTGGATTGGGGCAGTGGGCGGTGATTTCGCTCCCATCCTCCAGCACGATGTCGGCCAGGAAGCGCTTGTAGCGTTGCACGAGTTGGCCGCGCTTGAGCGGTTGCGGGAAATCCATGGCGCGCGCTAGTCCGTAGGTGTGAAGACAGGCCAGGGTTTAGGCGAGGACAGGGACGATGGACAGGACCTCAGAGACGACAACTGGCGCTGGGGCGGGGGGCGAGGCTGATCCCTTTACCGCCGGCCGGGTGACCGCTGCGGTGCTGATCATCGGCGATGAGATCCTGTCGGGCCGCACCCGGGACACCAATCTCGGCGACATCGCCAAATACCTCGGCGCCCATGGGGTGGAGCTGGCCGAGGCCCGCACGGTCTCTGACGTGCAGGGCGAGATCATCGCCGCCCTGGACGCGCTGCGCACCCGCTACAACTATGTGATCACCACGGGCGGCATTGGTCCGACCCATGACGACATCACCGCCGATGCGGTGGCCGCGGCCTTTGGCGTCGAGCTCTATGAGCACCCCGACATTCTGGCCATGATGACCGCCCGCTGGGGCGGTGAGATCAATGCGGCGCGCCGGCGCATGGCTCGCGTGCCGGTGGGCGGCGAGTTGGTGAACAACCCTGTGCAAGGGCCGCCGGGCTTCATGATCGGCAATGTCTTCGTCCTGGCCGGCGTGCCGCAGATCATGCGGGGCATGCTGCAAGATGTGGGACCGCGGCTGAAGGGCGGCGCCGTCGTGGTCTCGCGCACCCTGCGGGTCGAGGGCTCCGGCGAAGGCGCGATCGCCGCCCCCCTGGAAGCCCTGGCCAAGGCCCATCCGGCTCTGTCCCTCGGCAGCTACCCCTTCTATGGCGAGGACGGCTTTGGCTCCAACCTGGTCATCCGGGGGCGTGATCCGGTGGAGGTCGAGGCCACCCTCACTGAACTCATCACGGTGCTGGCCGAGGCTGGAATCAAGCAGGTGCAGGTCGTGGAGACCCCCGCCTAGGTCGAGCGCGAGAGAAGCCTTGCGCCCGGCGCCAGGGCTCTAGCGGGCGGGGATCTCCACGGGCTGGGCGTGGCCGTGCGTCGGGGGGAGACGCGGTCGCGCCCGGCCTTGGCGATAGGACTGGGCTCGGGTGGTCTTCAGGCCATCCAGACCGTGACGCTCGAACATGGCGAGCCAGCCGGAAATCTCCTCGGCCGACAACTGGTAGAGGCTGACGGCTTCCCGCAGGGAGATGAGCTCGGCCCGGATGGCCAGGAGCAGTTCGGCCTTGCGCCGGGCGTTCCAGCGCACGGTGTCGGGAGAGGGCAGGGTGTCGCGGGTGATGGGATAGCCAAGCGGCCCGACCACGGCGCGGAGGATGTCGCCTGGCTGGCTCATTGGGGCAGACCTTCCGAAGCGGGCGGGCTCGCGCGGCCAAAGGGATCAAACAGGCGAGCGACAGGGGGCTGCGACGCAGGTCGCTGGCGCCGCTTCGCGGGTCGAAGCAACGGCTCTCTTCCATGGGAAAGGCGACGATCTCCGCCGAAGCCTCGTCCTCGGGAGGCGCCCGCATGGCCTCCTCCCGGATCGTCCAGAGCTCGTGAAGTCGGGCGGCGACCAGGAAGGCGGTGAATTCGCTCTCCATGGCCTCGGCGTGAACCAGGGCCATCCGGGCGCAGGCCCCCGGCGCATGTCGCCTGACGACGGCGGTGTCATAGAACTCGTGGCCTTCCATCACGCGATGGGCTTCATCAAGGGCCCCGACGGGCAGGCGAGACTCATCTGCCGATCGGGTGGCCACCACCAGGGTCTGGCCGGTGATGGCCAGCCGCAACATCAGAAGCCCCGCCAGGGCCTCCGATCCCGGTCGCCAACGGCTGCGGGTTCCGGTCCAGCCCAAGGTCCACTCGGCCCGGAACTTGAGTGCGATGGTGGCGAAGGTGTCGAGGAGGCAATATTCCACCACCCGCCGCGCGCCATCGTCGCTGAGAAGGCCTGATCCGAAGAAATAGGGCGTGGCTGGCGCCGGCTGGTCCAGGGCGCCATGCCCCTGATGCAACGCCAGGTGTATGATTTCAGCGCCAGGTGTGGGGGTGGGGGTCATTGAAGGGCCTCCCAGTCGTAGGGCGTTTCCAGGGGCTGGGCCCGGCGAACGAAGTCCCCGATCTCCTCCCGGGCGAGTGTGAGGCTGAAGGCTGAGCCGGGGCCGGGTGTGATCAGGCCGCACTCGACCAGGATCCGCAGCTTGCGGCGGACGGTCTCGCGCGGAATTCCCGTCATTGAGCTGATACTGAAGGCCGAAAGGCTGGCGGTGATGGCTGCGCCGCTGTCGTCTTCATCCATGCTGACGGATTTTACGGCTTCAGCCGCAGAGGCCAGCAGAAAAGCAGTATATATGTATAGAGCTTCTGAATCATTGCCGCATCTGACGCGCCATGACGAGGTCAGCTTGAAGAGCGTGCTTGCAGCAAGGTGGAAGCGATACATCAAGGAAGTGAAAGTCTCCGACCGTGCGGTTGATGTTCGTTGTCGCGACCAGTGCGCGGATGTTTCAAGAACCATGGCAACCTCACGAATGCGGTTGAATGGTGGTCAGGTGCGGCAAATTGGCAATGTTGTTGGTGCGCAAATTGGGCGCGGAACCCCCCAGTTCGGACAGCAGGCCCCGCGCCAATCCGGCTTTGCCGTTCAGAACGCGGCGCCGCAGACCGCCCTCTGGACGCCGGGGCGGCGCGTTTCCTGGTTGAGATGGGAGAAGGGTTGGCGCGCATGAATTCGCCTATAGCGCGAAATCGGCGATCGGAACATTCAAGGGTGGCGCGCCACTAGGGGTAGTGGGTGGCCGCAGTTGGATATAATCTGACATACGCCTGAAACAGGGGCGGTAGAGCGTCCGGCGGCCGTGGGCGGCGCCCCGCCGTCAGGCGCATCGCGCCCGCACAACGGGAAGAGTGAGGTTCGCCTAGGCTCCCGCTCGCACAAGCTGTAGACCCCGAGGCCATGCTCGAGACACCTTTGGTTAAAGATGACGACCACGCCGAACACCCCGGTCGTCGTCGCGCCGGCGGGCCCCTGCGGATCGCCTTCCTGTCCTATCGATCTGACCCCAGGGTCGGCGGGCAAGGGGTCTATCTGGCCCAGGCCAGCCGCGCCCTGGCCGCGCGCGGTCACAAGGTCGATGTTCTATCGGGCCCGCCCTATCCGGATCTCGCCGCGGAGGTCGGTCTGGTGAAGATCCCGTCGATGGATCTTTATGCCCAGCCGCACAATGGCCACCTGTCCCTGCGCCTGCGTCACCTGCTGAGCTGGACGGACCTGGCGGAGTATTTCGGCCACCTGTCGGGCAAATTCATGGAGCCCTACACCTTTGGCCGTCGGGCGGCGCGCTATCTGCGGGCGCATGCGGCCGACTATGATGTGGTGATCGACAACCAGTCCCTGGGCTATGGCCTGCTGGACATCAAGCGCTCGGGCCTGCCGGTGGTCGGCGTCATCCACCATCCGATCCGTCGGGACCTGGAACTGGCCCTGGACGCCGAGCCGCAGGCCAAGGTGCGCTGGCTGATCCGCCGCTGGTACAGCTTTCTGTCCATGCAAGAGTACGTCGCCCCGCGCCTGGACCGCGTCATCGTGGTCTCAAAGAGCGCCGGCGCCGATGTGGCGAGCTACCTCAAGGTCGCTCCGGAGCGGATGACCGCCATCCCGCTGGGCGTCGACCAGACCGTATTTCGGCCACAGCCTGACCTGCGCCGCCGCGACCGCCGCATCCTGACGACCGCCAGCGCCGATGTGCCGCTGAAGGGTCTCGGCATTCTCATTCAGGCCTATGCGGACCTGCTGCCCGCCTATCCGGACCTGGAACTGGTGGTGATCGGCAAGCTGAAGCCCGACGGCCCCACGGGCAAGCTGATCAACAGCCTGGGCCTCGCCGAGCGCATCAGCTTCATCAGCGATCTGAGCGGCGAGGAGATGGCCGAGCAGTACGCCCGGGCCACTATCTGCGTGACTCCATCGCTCTATGAGGGTTTTGGCCTGCCGGCGGCTGAGGCCATGAGCTGCGCCTCCCCGGTGATCGTCACCGATGGCGGCTCCCTGCCCGAGGTGGTCGGTGAGGCGGGCGTCGTGGTGAGGCGGGGCGATCCCGACGCCCTGGCCGTCGCCATCGCCCAACTGCTGGACGATCCCGCCAAGCGTCTTTCGCTGAGCGAGGCCAGCCGACGACGGGCTCGGGAGGTCTTCTCCTGGGACCGGGCCGGCGCCGCCTATGAGGCGGTGCTCGAAGATGCGGTGATCGCGGCGTGCTGACTGTTGAGATGAACCGCCTGGGCCTGCGCCCTGGCGACTGGGTGCTGGATCTAGGGTGCGGCGAGGGCCGCCACTGTCACGGGGTCCACCTGGAAGATGGCGTCAATGTCGTCGGCCTGGACATGGACGAGCCCTCCCTGCGCAAGGCCATGGGCGGGGTCTTCGAGCTGCCACCGCCGGAGCATCCGGGCGCCTGCGCGTTCCTGAAGGGCGACGCCTATCGGCTGCCTTTCGCCGATGGGACCTTTGATGCAGTGATCTGTTCGGAGGTGCTGGAGCATCTGGACAACTACCCGGCTGCGCTTGCCGAGATCCGTAGGGTGCTGAAGCCCGGTGGCGTCTTTGCTCCTACCGTCCCGCGAGCCTGGCCTGAAACCCTGTGCTGGAAACTGGCGCCTGGAGAGGGGGGCTATGCCGACCAGCCCGGCGGCCATGTCCGTATTTTCCAGGAAGACAGCCTGCGCCGGGAGATCGAGCGGTTGGGCTACCGGTTCCTCGGCCAACACTATGCGCACGGCCTGCACAGTCCCTATTGGTGGCTTAAGTGCGCCTTCTGGAACCGCCAGGACGATCATCCGCTCATCAAGGCCTATCACCGGTTCCTGGTGTGGGACCTGATGGAGAAGCCGGCCTTGACCCAGGGACTTGAGGCGATCGCCGCCCCGCTGATGGGCAAGAGCGTGGCCTTCTACTTCCGCAAGGCGGCGCCCAAGGCGTCGGGCCCCTCATGAGTGCGCCCCGCGCGACCCGCAGGGCGCCGCCCCGCCGCCGCGATCCGCTTACCGGCGCGGTGCTCTGCATGCTGCAGGCGCAAGGGCGCGACGGGGCGATCCCCTGGTTCGAGGCCGGCCCCTGGGATCCCTGGAACCATGGGGAGTGCGTCATGGCGCTCGCTGTCGCTGGCGAGTGGGACGCCGCCCGCAGCGGCCTGGACTGCCTGGCGGCGCGGCAGGGCCCTGACGGCGCCTGGCTTGGCGAGTATGGCAATATGCTGCCCATGGCCGACCGCCTGCATATGGCCAGGGTGCGGCCGCCAGCCTTTCGCGACACCAATTTCGCCGCCTATTGCGCCGTGGTGGTCTGGCACAGCTACTCCTTGACCGGGGACGCCGCGTTTGTGCGGCCCTACTGGCCCATGGTGCGGGGCGCGATCGACTTCGTCCTGTCGCTGCAACATGAGGCCGGCGACATCTCCTGGTCGGCGGAGGCTCACCTGACCAGCGCCGATGACGCCGTCCGCGCCGGTTGCGGTTCGATCCACAAGAGCCTGGAATGCGCGCTTCAACTGGCTGCGCTGATGGGCGAACCGCAGCCCCGCTGGGCGGAGGCCAAGGCGCGGCTGGGTCAGGCGTTACGAGACCGGCCGGAGCGGTTTGACCGAACCGCCGATCGCTCGGGCTTTGCCATGGACTGGTACTATCCGATGCTGGGCGGCGCGCTCACAGGCCACGCGGCCCTGGAGCGGCTGGACGCCGGCTGGTCGCGTTTCGTGGAGCCGGGCGTCGGCTGCCGCTGCGTCGCCGACCAGCCCTGGGCGACGGTGGCTGAGACCTGCGAGCTGGTCATGGCCCTGGTGGCCCTGGGACGCCCCGGCAAGGCCGCCGAGGTGCTGACCTGGCAGGACGCTCATCGGGACGCCGACGGCGTCTATTGGATGGGCTGGCAGTTCCAGGAGGCCATCATCTGGCCCGAGGAGCGACCCACCTGGACCCAGGCCGCCGCCATCCTCGCTCATGACGCTGTCTATGATCTCACGCCAGCCTCTCAGGTGCTGGTGCGGCACGGCTGAGGACGGCCGGGCGGGCTATTCTCTGAGTTCGCTTGGCTCCGAGGACTCTTGTCCCTGGTTGTCTAGGGTCTGCCCGGCACGCACTTCGCCGATCCCTACGGCGAGGACCCCAAGGGCGACGCCCATCAGGTTGGCCAGGATATCGCGGACCTCAAAGCCGCCTGGCACGAGTTTGGTCATTTGCAGCAGCTCAAGGCTGACTCCGAGACCCAGGACGCCCAGGCCGACCAGCACGAGGTGCGCCCGCGGCAACGCCGCGCCAGCCAGCATGACGAGGCCGAGGGCGATGAAACCATGCTCCAGGGTGTCGGCTGCGATCTTGAGACGCGCAGGATCGTGGGCGCGCTCGAAGACAATCGAGCCGACCCAGATCACGACCATGATGAGGGCGACCCGCGCCGCAAGCTGTATCAGGATCTAAACTCCAAGCTGAGCTGCCCTAGCATCCAGTCCGTGACTGATCATCCGTCGCTCACCCGCATGCGGGACTAAAGGCGCCGCAAGACGCGCAGGCTCTTGACCGACTCCACCTCGGCGAACAGGTCCGAGGCCAGCGCCCGCTGATAGATCTCAAAGGGCGGCCGGCCGCCATCTGCCGGATCGGGAAAGACGTCGTGAATGGCCAGCAGACCGCCGGCCGCCAGATGTGGCGTCCATCCCCGATAGTCGGCCAGGGCGGCCTCCAGGGTGTGGCCGCCATCGATGAACAGGAAGCCCAGACGGCCGCCCCAGTGTGCGGCTACTGCGGCGGAGCGTCCAACGATGGGGATCACCGTCTCCTCCAGCCCGGCTGCGCGCAGGTTGCGGCGCAGGTGGGGTAGGGTGTCCATGGCGCCCGCGGCGGCGTCCCAGAGCTCGGCGTCGTGATATTCCCAGCCTGGCTGGTTCTCCTCTGAGCCTCGGTGATGATCCACCGTGAACAGGACCGCGCCGAGGTCCTTTAGGGCAGCCCCGATATAGATGGCCGACTTGCCGCAATAGGCGCCGATTTCCAGGCAACCGCCGAGCCCTGCCCCCTCCATGGCAGCCCGCTGCAGGGCGGCGCCTTCGGCGGGGTCAAGGAAGCCTTTGACCTGGTCGATATCCAAGGGCAGTGGCAGGGGCGGCTTGATCATGGTTAAGCTCTAGGATTGGGGTGCGGCGCGGACGCATCGCACATAGACGGCTTCGCGTCCGGATGCGACGGAGAGGCTGGCCTGTGGTCCAGGTTCATCGCCGTTTCCTTGGGGGAGGGAACACCCGTTCATGAAGCCGCTGTTCTACGACAATCCGGTCATGATCAGCCTGGAGCGCCACGGGGCGCTGCAGCTTCGTGCGCCCTTGGACTTCAGCTTTGCGCGGAACACCAACGCCGTTCCGCTGACCTTGGCGGAGATTCCGCTTGCCGCCCAGTGGTACCCCGTCGCCTTCGCCGCAGGGCAGGGGGGGCGGCCGGTCGCGATCCTGGGACTGCGCGAGGGCGAAAACCTGTTCGTTGACGCCCAAGGGGCGTGGCGCGAGGGGGCCTATGTCCCGATCTATGTGCGCCGCTATCCGTTCATCCTCAGGCAGGAAGATGATCTGGTCACCCTGTGCATCGAGGAGGCGGGCGATGTGCTGATCCCGAGCGGCGGCGCTCCGCTGTTCGCCCAGGGCGAGCCTGCCGAACTGCTGCAGTCGGCCATGCAGTTCTGTCGCTCCGCCCAGGCGGCCGAACGGGCGACCATCCCCTTTGTGGAAGAGCTGAAGGCCCTGGACCTGCTGGATGGCCGGACGGCAATTATCGCCATGCCGGACGGTAGCAATATGTCCCTGTCAGGCTTCCTGACGATCGACGAAGCGAGATTGCGGGCGCTCAGCGACGACCGCTTTCTGGAGCTCCGCCGACGAGGTTGGTTGAGCGCCATCTTCGGCCAGATTCAATCGACGCTGAACTGGGGCCGGCTCGCTGACCGGGCGGGGGCGTTCGCTGCGGCCTAGGGCCTGGTCTGCGGGCCGTCTGAAGAGTCGTCCCTCGGCGCGGGCGCGCAGGATGTCCTTGAGCGCGGGGCCGATCATGAACCAGGGCTCATAGCAGTACCGGCGCCATAGTCGCACGGGGTCGTGCGCCAGTCGGTAGAGCCACTCGAAGCCGGCCTGGCCCATCCACCGCGGGGCCGCCTTCTGAACCCCAGCCTCATAGTCGAAGGCCGCGCCGACGGAAAATACCGCGCAAGGCGGCAGGTCGGCCCGGTTGGTGACGATCCACTGCTCCTGGCGGGGCATGCCCATGCCGACGAACAGGATGTGCGGAGCGAAGGCGGCGATGTCGGCCAGAATCTCGGCGTTCTCAGTTGAGCCCGGCGCAGCGTCAAAATAGCCGTGACGCACGCGGATATCGGCCTTCGGATAGGAGAGGTTGAGTTGCGCCGCCGCCGCAGCGGCCACCCCCGGCGCGCCCCCCAGATAATAGACTCGCCAGGCCTTGCGGTTGGCCACGCTCCAGAAGTGGTCGCGCCAGTCCAGATAGGTGCAGCGATGGAAGGGACGGCTCTGTAAGCCCAGCGCCCGGGTGAAGGTGATCACCGGCGTGGAATCGACCTCGATCAGGTCGGCGCCCTCGAAGAAGGCGGCCAGCCTCGGCGTGCGCCGCAGCAGATAGAGGCTGTGGAGATTATGGTTGGCCACCAGATAGGGCCGGGCGGCGTCTACAGCCGCCTCGACATGGTGCATGACCTCTTCAGGTCGAACGAGGTCGACCTGGGCTCCGAGCACGTCGATCCGCTCAAGGGCGCGCCGCGCCTTGCGAAATGGCCTACGTTCTGAGGTTCGCCGCTCCAACATCCACCTGACCTTTGGGGTGCGGGACATTGCCCGACCCTCTTTGTTTCTGCAGGTCAGGATAGGGGGGACGGGTTAAGCGGCTGTTTCGCGCCGTGCGATGGTTCTCAGAACAGTCTCGCCTCGCCCAGGGGCCTGTGGCAGGAAGGCGCCACCATGTGCGGACGTGGCGAAACCGGTAGACGCAGCAGACTTTGACCATTGGAGTGCCCGCGGGGAAATCCGCGGCGTAGAACCGCTCAAACTCGGGGAAAGCTAACGGGGAGACTCCAGGCCAATCCCGAGCCAAGCCCTTTCGGGGATGCCCCCCAAAGGGAAGGTGTAGAGACTAGACGGGCGGCGCCTAAGGCCTCTTTCCAGGCTAGGGCGAAGGGATAGTCCAGACCACGAACGCTCACCATGATGAGCGGCGGCGAAAGCCGAAGTGGTATGAAAATCTGTTTTCCGTAAGGAAGTGCGGGTTCGAGTCCCGCCGTCCGCACCAACAACGGCGCCGCGCCAGGCGTGATCTTCAAAAGTGGGAACTCCGTCGGCGGCCAGTCGGTTGGCGAGATGAGAGCATCCGCAAAGGAGATTCCCATGCCCGCCAAATCCGCAGCCCAGCAGAAGGCCGCCGGCGCCGCCCTGTCGGCCAAGCGCGGGGATACGCCCAAGAGCGAGCTCAAGGGCGCCTCGAAATCGATGGCCGAGTCCATGAGCAAGACTGAGCTGGAAAAGATGGCGTCCACCTCGCGCAAGGACAAACCTGAGCACAAGGGCGACTGATCGGGCCCGCTGGGCGGGGTCGGCGCAGCCATGGCCGTGGTGAAGCTTCACCGGCGCGGCGTTTCGTGCGAACCCTTCGACCCTTCCGTCGGCATGGGGTCGCGGGAGACTGAGGCGGAGACCCTGACCCGACCATGAGCCCCCCCGTGATCGTCACCGGCGCGGCCGGATTCATCGGCATGCATGTGGCCGAGCGTCTGCTGGAGCGGGGGGAGCGGGTCATCGGGGTCGACGACTTCAACGCCTATTACGATCCTGCCCTGAAGGCGGCCCGCGCCGCCCGGCTGGAGGCGAACCCCCACTTCCGTATGGAGCGGCTGGACATCGCCGAGGCCGAAGCCTTCGAAGCCCTAGTGCGCGAGAGCGGCGCCTTGCGCGTGGTGCACCTGGCCGCCCAGGCTGGCGTTCGCTATTCGATCGAAAACCCCTTCGCCTATGAGCGCTCTAACCTTGCGGGTCATCTGTCGGTGATGGAAGCCTGCCGGCGCCAGCCGGGGTTTCAGCATCTGGTCTATGCCTCCTCCAGCTCGGTCTATGGGGACCGGCCTGGGGATGGGGCGGGATTTTCCGAAGATGACGCGGCCGCCGAGCCCGTCTCGCTCTATGCGGCCACCAAGCGGGCCTGTGAGCTCATGAGCTTTGCCTACGCCAAGCTCTACGGCTTCTCGCAGACGGGCCTGCGGTTCTTCACGGTCTACGGACCGTGGGGGCGCCCGGACATGGCCTATTTCAGCTTCACCCAGAAAATCCTGGCCGGCGAACCCATCGAGGTGTTCGGCCAAGGCCAGATGGCCCGGGACTTCACCTATATCGACGATATCGTCGATGGGGTGGTCGGCGCCCTCGACCGGCCGCCGGAACGCGGCGGCAACCGCATCCTGAACATCGGCGACAGTGCGCCGGTGGGCCTGATGGAGATGATTGAAGTGCTGGAGGACGCCCTGGGGCGGAAGGCCGAGAAGGTGTTCCGCCCCATGCAGCCGGGCGACGTCACCCAGACCTATGCCGACATTTCCCGCCTGCAAGCGCTCACCGGCTATCAGCCAAAGGTGAGCCTTGTGGAGGGGCTTCCCCGGTTCGTCCGCTGGTATCGGGATTTCTATGGTTGAGTGAGGGGCGCGGCGGCGTTCGTCGTCACGCCGTTATGTCACCGCAACAAATTTCGCCGATAAGGCCACGCCGCGCAAATTGAGCGGCTTTCTGCTTGGCCGGCGCAGGACTTGCACGCTAACCGAGAACCGTCGCGGGAACGGTCTCAAGGTGGTATCACCTGGGGACAGGCAGCTATCGTTCGGGGGGACAGTTTCGCTTGGCCATCTATCCGGTGATCATGTGCGGCGGATCGGGCACGCGCCTGTGGCCGGCCTCGCGTCCGGCCCATCCCAAGCAGTTCCTGCCCCTGGTCGGCGACCGCTCCATGTTCCAGGAGACCGTGCTGCGCGTGGCGGGCCTGCCGGGCGCAGCCGAGGTGGTGGTGGTGGCGGGCCTGGCCCACCGCGCCCTGATCGAGGCCCAGCTGTCCGAAATCGGCACGACGGCCGCTGTGCTGCTGGAGCCGGAGGCGCGGGACTCCGCCGCCGCCATGGCTGCGGCCTGCGCCTGGATCGAGGCGCGCGACCCGCAAGGTGTGGCCGTGGTGGTTTCGGCCGACCATCACATCCCCGATGACGACGCCTTCCGCGCCGCCGTGCTGTCGGCCATCGAGGGCGCCCGCCAGGGCCTGATCGTCACCCTTGGCGTAAGGCCAGACGCTCCGTCCAGCGCCTATGGCTATATCTCGCCAGGCGCGCCGGCCGGACCTGTCTGGACGGTGGACGCCTTTGTGGAGAAGCCCGACGCTGAGACCGCGCGGGGTTACATCACCTCTGGCTATCTGTGGAACAGCGGCAACTTCGTAACGCCTGCCGGCCTGCTGCTGGCCGAGCTCGACGCCTTTGAGCCCGCCATCAGCGCCGCGGCCCGCGCCGCGGTGGCCGGGGCGACCGGAGAGACGGGCGCCAGCCAGGTGCTCGGTGAGGCCTTCCTCACCGCGCCGAAGATCTCCATCGACTATGCGGTCATGGAAAAGACCAAGGCCGCCGCCGTTCTGCCGGTGGAGTTCGCCTGGTCAGATCTGGGCGCCTGGGACGCCGTCTGGGCGGCCAGCCCCCGGGATGAGGCCGGCAACGCCATGCGGGGCGAGGCCTTGGCTGTGGCGGCGCAGGATTGCCTCGTCCGCGCCCCGACGGGCACGCAGGTGACCCTGATCGGGGTCAAGGATCTGGCCGTGGTGGTTGACCAGGGCCAGGTGCTGGTCTGCAACCTGTCGGCCAGTCAGCAGGTGAAGACCGCTGTCGACCAGCTGAAGGCCCAGGGCCGCGAGACCCTGCCGACGCCCGCCCCCTTCGACACCATCGAGGCGGCGAAGGTCTGGTTCGACCGCTGGCTGCGCACCAGCGCATTGCCGCTGTGGTGGACGCTGGGCGCCGGCCATGTGCGCGGCGGCTTCCATGAGGCGCTGACGCCAGAGGGCGAGCCTGTCGAGGCGCCGAGGCGCTCCCGGGTGCAGACGCGCCAGACCTTCGTCTACGCCACCGCCGGCCTGATGGGCTGGCAGGGACCCTGGCGGCAGGCCGCCTGGCACGGCATGACCTATTTCCTGGACCGCTACCGGCGGCCCGACGGCCTGTTCCGCGCGCTCGTCTCCAGCGCCGGCGAGCCGCTGGACGAGACCGCCGCCCTCTATGACCAGGCCTTCGCGCTCCTGGCCATGGCCACCCTGAACGCAGCCGATCCGGGCCATATTGACCTGGCCGCCGAAGGCCGCCGACTTCTGGACGCGCTCCAGACCTTGCGCCACCCGGCGGGCGGCTTCCGGGAGGAGGGCGCCCATCCCTTCCAGGCCAACGCCCACATGCACCTGCTAGAGGCGGCCATGGCCTGGGCCGAGGCCGGCGGCGGCCCCGAATGGCAGGCCATGGCCGCCGAGATCGTCGAGCTGGCCTTGACCCGCTTCATCGACGCCGACGGCGGTTACTTGAGGGAGTTCTTCGACACCGACTGGACGCCCGCGACCGGCGAAGACGGCCGCCTGGTCGAGCCCGGCCACCAGTTCGAATGGGCCTGGCTGCTGGCCCGCTGGTCACAGATGACCGGCGAGCCCCGCGCCCTCCCGGCAGCCCGCAGGCTCTACGCCGCAGGCCTGAAGGGAGTCGACCCGGCCCGCGGCGTAGCGATTAACGCCC